>Ga0182741_1005668_pt1 | contig 11423 bp, 10 predicted proteins | sample eDN5th37CBELigOP_FD_128874 | JGI IMG/M metagenome (GOLD analysis project Ga0182741, IMG submission 128874) | Enriched Organic Plus compost microbial communities from Emeryville, California, USA - eDNA 5th pass 37_C BE-Lig OP (version 2) (version 2) ...
CCGCCTCGCCGAAGCCGGTCGCGATCAGCTTCAGCTTCCCCGGATAGGTCGTGACGTCCCCCGCCGCGTAGATGCCGGGGCGCCCCGTCTCCATCTGGCTGTTGACGGTGATCTCGTCGCGCTCGATCTGCAGCCCCCACTCCGCGATCGCCCCCATGTCGCTCACGAAGCCGAGCATCGGGAGGATGACGTCCGCCTCGATCTCGCGCGTCGTCCGCCCCTTGATGTCCTTGAGCTGCAGGTGGGTGAACGCGTCCCCGCCCGGCGGGCAGACGATCTCCTGAAGCTCGTGGAAGGTCCAGAGGCTGGCGCGCCCCACGGAGACCGCGTCGAGGTACTGCTGCACCGTCGCGCCGTGGGCGCGGAACCGGTCGCTCCGATGCACGAGCGCCACCGACGACGCGCGGTCGAGGAGCTGCGTCGCCCAGTCGAAGGCGCTGTCCCCCCCGCCGATGATGACCACCTTCCGGTCGCGGTAGGCCTCGGGGTTCGTCACCACCGCGTCGATCCCGCGGCCGTACCAGGGCGCGGCGCACTCCTGCGGCAGCCGGCGCGGCGAGAAGGCGCCGATCCCCGCGGCGATGATCACCGACCGCGTCGGAAAGCGGTCGGTCTCGGTCACCAGCACGAAGTGGCCGTCCTCCTCCTCGAGCCCCGTGACGCGCTGATTGAGGTGGATCGGCTGCCCGAACTGGCGCTCCTGCTCCACGAGCGAGCGGACGAGATCCTTCGCCAGCACCTTGGGGAAGCCGGCGACGTCGAAGATGTACTTCTCGGGATAGAGCGCGGCGAGCTGCCCCCCCGCTTCCGGCAGCGCATCGACGATCTGCGCGGACACGCCGCGCATCCCGGCGTAGAACAGCCCGAAGAGCCCCGCCGGACCGGCGCCGATGATCGTGATGTCGCGAATGTTGTGCGTGGTCATGGGGGGAAAAACTAACGGGCTTCGTGTTGCGGGTGGCGGGATCGGGGGAGAATCCACAGGTTAGCGTCGGGCTTTCCGCCGCCCACGTCCCGCAGCCCGCCGTCCGCCGTGAACCGTCTCGATTACTCCGGCTCCTTCCGCCTCACTCGCAAGATCGCCGAGGGGGGGATGGCGAGCGTGTACGAGGCCGAGCAGCTGGGGCCCGCGGGGTTCGCGAAGCGGATCGCGCTGAAGGTGATCCACCCCCGCTTCGTCGGACGGCCGGCGTTCCTCCAGCTCTTCATCGACGAGGCCAAGCTCTCCGCCAACCTCCTGCACGGCAACATCGTGCAGATCTACCAGCTGGGCGAGGTGGCGGGGGAGTACTTCATCGCCATGGAGCTGATCCGCGGCCCCTCGCTCCGCGATCTCATCGACCGGCACCGCGAGCTGGGTCGCCCCATCCCGCCGTCGCTCGCCGCCTACGTCGCGAGCCGCGTCTGTCGCGCGCTCGACTTCGCGCACCACTTCGTCGGCCCCGACGGCGTGCCGCTCAACATCGTCCACCGCGACGTGTCCCCCGGCAACGTCATGATCACCTGGGATGGGCACATCAAGCTGGGCGACTTCGGGATCGCGAAGGCGCGCACGATGGCCGATCCCGCCGACGAGGGGGATGGCGACATCGTCATGGGGAAGAAGCGCTACATGAGCCCCGAGCAGCTCCTCGGGCTCCCCGTCGACGCGCGGAGCGACGTCTTCTCCCTCGGCTGCGTCCTCTTCGAGCTCGTCGCGCTCGACCCGCTCTTCACCGAGGAAGGGACGGCGCAGATGATCCGCGACGTCGCCGTCAATCCGCTCCCCGACCTCGCGGCGCGGGTCCGACAGCTCGATCCGGAGATCGAGCAGATCCTCCGCATGGCGCTCGCCCGGGAGCCCGACCGGCGGCCGACCGCCGCGGCGATGGGGCAGGCGCTCGACTGGTGGCTCGCCACGCAGGGGGCGTTCGGCACCCCCGACAGCCTGCAGAGCCATCTCGCCACGATCTTCCCCGCGACCTATCAACCGCTGACGCGCAGCGACGAGGCCACCAGCTTCACCAACCTCAGGCGCGCGCTGGAGATGACGCAGCAGTCGGACGAGCTGAAGCCGTCGGGGTGGCTGAGCCGGATTCTCGGAGGCCGGTGAGCAGGCGCCGCGACGACGCGGCTACCGGGGTGGTCGGGCGACGCGGCGGCGACGGTGATCTTCCTCACCGACCCGTGACGCCGGATCTGCATCGCAAGTCCTTGATCTGACGCCACTTGCCGTCGGACCCTTGGCGCCGGCCGAACCCAGCCGTCTAGATTGCGCTGCGATGAAGATCTACACGAAGACCGGCGACACCGGCCAGACGGGGCTCTTCGGCGGCGGTCGCGTGGCCAAGAACCACGTTCGCGTCGACGCCTACGGCGAGGTGGACGAGCTCAACGCGACGATCGGCCTCGCCCGGTCGCTGGAGCCGATGCCGCGCATCGACGAGCTGCTGGTGCCGATCCAGCGCGACCTGTTCGCCATCGGCGCCCTGCTCGCGACGCCGAACCTCGAGAAGATGAAGTCCCATCTCGAGAAGGCGCGCGTGGACGAGGCCCGCATCGCCCAGCTCGAGCAGGCGATCGACGACGCGGACGAGGAGCTGGAGCCGCTGCGGGCGTTCATCCTCCCCGGCGGCTCGCCCAAGGCGGCGGCGCTCCACGTCGCGCGCACCGTCTGCCGGCGCGCCGAGCGGCGAGTCGTGGAGCTCACCGAGACGGAAGAGATCCCCGCGCTGGCGGTGATCTACCTGAACCGCCTGTCGGACCTCCTCTTCACCCTCGCGCGACTGGCCAGCAAGCGATCGGGGGTGGGCGAGGTCACCTGGTGACCGTGCCGGCGAGCGCGCCCGCCTCGGGCCGGCTCGAGGTCCCCCTCGGCTCCTACCGCATCACCATCGGTGCGGGTGTGGTCGGGAATCTGGGCGCGCTGGTGCGGGAACGCGCCCCCGCGCACCGCTACGCCCTGATCACGGACGACGTGGTCGCGCCGCTCTGGCTGGAGCGGGCCCTCGCCTCCTTCGCCGAGCGGCCGACGGTGCACGTCGTCCCGGCGGGAGAGCAGCACAAGTCGCGAGAGACGTGGGCGGCGCTCACCGACGAGCTGCTCGCCGCCGGCCATGGCCGCGACTCGGCCGTGGTCGCCCTCGGCGGCGGCGTGGTCGGCGACCTGGCGGGGTTCGTCGCCGCCACCTTCATGCGCGGCATCCCTTTCGTGCAGGTGCCGACGACGCTGCTCGCCATGATCGACGCGTCGATCGGCGGCAAGACGGGGGTGGACACGCCGGCAGGCAAGAATCTCGTCGGGGCGTTCCATCAGCCGGCGGCGGTGCTGGTGGATCCCGGGATGCTCGCCACGCTCCCCGACGACCAGCTCCGGGCCGGGCTGGCCGAGGCGCTCAAGCACGGCGTGGTCATCGACCGGGACTACTTCGAGTGGATCGCCGCCCGCGCGCCGGGGATGCTGGCGGCGCCGACGGAGCACGCGACCGAGTGGGTGGAGCTGGTCCACCGCAGCGCGCGCATCAAGGCGGGCGTGGTCGAGCGGGACGAGCGCGAGAGCGGGATCCGCAAGATCCTCAACTTCGGGCACACCCTCGGCCACGCCGTCGAGCTGCTGAGCGGGCTCACCCTCCTGCACGGCTACGCGGTCGCGATCGGGATGGTGCTGGAGGCGGAGGCCGGTGAACGGCTCGGCGTCACCGCCGCCGGAACGCGGGCGCGGATCGAGGAGGCGCTCGACCGGGTCGGCCTTCCGACGCGCGTCCCCTCGTCGCAGCCCCCCGCCGACGTGCTCGCGGCGACGATGCTGGACAAGAAGGCACGCGCGGGAGCGGTCGAGTACGCGCTCCCGGCCGCGATCGGGGCGATGGCGGGCACCGAGCACGGGTACGGGACGCGGGTCCCCGACGCGCTGGTACGATCGGTCCTGGACGAGCTCCGGAGCGCGGGGTGAGGGGGGGGCACCGGCTCCCCCGACGGCGCGCCAGCTGGCGTCGCGTCCTGCGGCGGCTGCCGCTCGTGCGCTCGCTCGCGCTGAGCATCGTGCTGACGCTCGCGCTCGTCGCCGGCACCGTCGCCCGCCCGGTGAGCACCACGCCGCTGGCGCTGGCGCCGCTGGTCGTGGAGAGCCCGCTCAAGCTCCCCGCCGTGTACGTGCACGCGCCGCGACCGGCGGCCGCGCCCAAGCCCGTGTGGAAGCTGGGGATGGGCCGTGCCCCGCACGGCGTCTCGGTCCCGGTGCAGCTGACGGCCTACTGCCTGAAGGGGACGACGCGCCGGGGACGCTACGTGCGTCCGGGGATCGTCGCCGCCGACCCCGCGCTCTTTCCGCTCGCCCACTACGTCGAGATCTACGTCGGCACGCGCTACCTCGGCCGCTTCCTGATCGACGACACCGGGGGCGCGATCCGCGGCCCGATCATCGACATCTGGACCCCCACCTGCCGCGAGGCGATCCTCTTCGGCCGCCGCAAGGGGACGGCCGTCCTCGTCCCGCGCGGCGTCCCGGACACGACCCCGGCCCCCGACGTGGCGAACCTGATGTCGTACGTGCGGAAGCGGCGGTGAGGGAGTGGGGCGGCAGGCGGCCCGAGGCTTGCCACTCCGCCCAGGCCACCACAACGGGCGCCCAGCCATGTCCTCCTTCGGCACCTATCTGGTCGGATTCATCATCCTGATCATCGGCCTCGCGGTCGCGGCCTCGCTGCTGAACGTCCCCAACAGCTGGATCATCGTCGGCGTCATCATCCTGCTGGGGATCGGCGTGCTGATGGCGACGAGCCGGACGAAGCCGCGGGATCCACCGCAGTCGTAGGCCCTCGGCCCTCGGCAGTTCGGGTGTCGACGCGGCGCCGCCCCGGGATGGTCCCCGAGGCGGCGCCGCGTCGCCGTCCCTGTGGCCGAGGGCCGAGAGCCGAGTGCCGGGGCCGCGATCACATTTCTCGTTTTCCACCGATTTCGGCTATTGCTCTTTTCACGTTCTGAACATTATCGTGGCGCCCTGCCGGCCGTCCTGTATCGCGGGGGGTCGCTGGACCCACCGCGTCCACTCCTGTCCAGGTAAGAGGGGCGTGTCATGGAGCAAGTGACCGAGACCAGGTCCAAGACGTATTTCCGCTCGTCTCCCTCCAGCGCATTCGATCAGTACCTGCAGGACATCCAGAAGCTTCCCCTCATTCAGGACCCCGAAGAAGAGCGCCGACTGGCGCGCCGGGCGCAGAAGGGCGACGAGCTCGCCGCCGAGCGTCTCGTCACGGCGAACCTCCGGTTCGTCATCAGCTATGTGAAGAAGTACCAGGGACATGGCCTCGACCTGGCCGAGCTCGTGGCGATCGGCAACGAGGGGCTGCTCAAGGCGGTCCGGAAGTTCGATCCCGACCAGGGCGTCAAGTTCATCTCCTACGCCGTGTGGTGGGTGCGCCAGGCCGTCCTCAAGGCGCTCGCCGAACAGACCCGTTCGGTACGGATCCCGCTCAACCAGAACTCGCAGCTCATCCGCGTCGCCCGCGGGGAGACGGTGCTCGCGCAGGTGCTCAAGCGCGACCCGACCGAGGAGGAGCTGGGGCGGCTGCTGGAGGAGTCGCCGGAGCAGATCCGGGCGGCGAAGCAGATGAGCACGATCGAGATCTCCCTCGACGCGCCGATCGACCGCTCCGACCGCGAAGCCTCGACCTTCGGCGAGCGGTTCGCCGGCGGCGACGGCGCCGACATCGAGGACACGACCGACTATCAGCTGATGCGCGAGTTCATCGGCCGCGTCTTCCGGAAGTACCTCACCCCGCGCGAGCGCCGCATCCTCAACCTCTACTACGGGCTCGAGGAGGGGCAGGAGGCGATGACGCTCGAGCGCATCGGCGAGCTGCTCGGCGTGACGCGCGAGCGGATCCGCCAGATCCGCGAGCGGGCCTTCGAGAAGCTGCGCCAGTCCCCCGACGGTCGAGCGCTCGCCGGCTTCTGGATCGCGGCGTGAGAAGGGCGGATTGACGGTTTGACGGCTTGACAGGAGTCAGAGAACGGCGTCGTCAGAGGAGCTCTCTCCTGACGACGCCGTTTCTCACCGCTGTCACGCTGTCAAGCTGTCAAACCGTCCAGCCGTCGCGCTCGAGCACCCTCCTCCCGTCATCTCCTCGGTCCGTCGTTCCGACGCCGCCCCTCGCGCCGCCGGTCGCCGAAGTGGCGCACCCCCCACACGACCACGGCGCCGATGGGGACGATCGCCGCCGTCGCCGACAGGCGCTGGCCGAGGCCGAGCCCCATGAGCGCGGGCATGTTCACCCCCGGGTGCTCGATGAGGGGCCAGAGGAGCCCCAATCCCAGCGCCTCGGCGCACGCCAGGATGAGGGCGAGCTGGGCGGCCGCGGTGAGGGCGTCGTGCTGCCGGCGGCGGACGGCGAGGGCGATCACCGCCGGGACCGCCGCCCATCGGAGCAGCCCGAAGAGCTCCGCCCCGCCGGCGTTCCGGGCGAGCTGGAAGAAGGTCGAGCCGGCGTTGAGCGTCCCGAGCGCGACGATCGCGGCCACGATGAACGTCCCCGCCTGCATCCGGTCCATGCGGCGCATCAGGGCCTTCGAGCGGCCGTAGACCGCGTCCTCCCCTCGCCGGCGCCGCGAGCCGTCGTCCGCCGCGCGCGCCGGACGAGGGTGCCGACGCTCTCCCGCCGGCCGCGCGCCACCGTCCTGCCACTGCGTACCATCGACTTCGCTCAACGGCGCCTCCTGCCGGCTCGCATCCCAGGAGAGGCAACACCGGTGCCTCCCACGCCGGAACGAATCTTGTCGATGGCGACCGCGACCCCGAGAGAGCGATCTCGCCGCGCGATGCTCACTGTGCTCGTCAACGAATCCGTGGGCCGCGCCGCCGAGCTGCGCGAGTCGCTGGAGCGCACGCCAGGGATCGAGGTGCGCGCCGTGGCGCCGGAAGCGGTACAGCCGGCGGTGCGTCGGCTCGTCGCGGAGGGGGCGACGCGGGTGGCAATCGTCGGGGGCGACGGCACCGTCGCCGCCGCGGCGGCCTGTCTCGCCGGCACCGACGTGGAGCTGGCGGTGATCCCCGGCGGCACCCTCAACCACTTCGCCGCCGACCACGGCGTCCCCCTCGAGCCGGCGCGCGCCGCCGAGGTGGCACGGTCGGGGGAGCGGATCGCGTGCGTGGACGTCGGTCGCGTCAACGATCGGCTCATGCTGAACACGAGCGCGGTCGGCGCCTACTCGATCTTCGTCCGCGAACGCGAGCGATACGAGCGCCGATTCTCGTATCGCATCGCCTCGCTCCTGGCCGCGTTCCACACGCTGCTGCACCTCCGCCCCGTGCGCGTCGAGCTCGAGGTCGATGGGCGAGCGCGGACCTACCACACGCCGCTGCTCTTCGTGGGCGTCGGGGAGCGGGAGGTGCGCATCCCGATGCTGGGGAGCCGCGTCCCCGGCGGACGGCGCGGGCTCCACGTGCTGGTGGCGCGCGATCGCACGGCGTGGGGCTTCCTCTTCATGGCCTTCCTCGGCGCGATGCGCGGGGTGCGCGAGATCTCGCGCACGCGGCACCTGGACGCCTTCCTCGTCGAGCGGTGTCGCGTCCACGTGCATCGACGGTCGGTGCTGGCGATCGACGGCGAGCTGGTGACGCTCTCCTCGCCGCTCGACTACCGGCTCGTGCGCGATGCCCTGCGGGTGGTCGTCCCCGCCGACGACGGATAGCTTTCCGACGTGCCGACGACCACACCCTCCCAGCGCACCCCACCGCTCGATCCGGCGCGCGTCGCGCGACTCGCCCGGCAGCTCGCGAAGGTCGTGGGGGAGCGGCGCGTGCTCGCGCGCGCGAGCGAGCTGCACGTCTACAATTCCGACGGGCTCCCCGGCTACGACCGCAAGCCGGTGCTCGCCGTCTTTCCGGGGACGCGCGAGGAGCTGATCGACGTCGTGCAGATCCTCGCCGCCGACGGCGCGCCCTTCGTCCCGCGCGGCGCGGGGACGGGGCTCTCGGGCGGCGCCCTCGCCGACGGCATCGTCCTCGTGGGGCTCAATCGGCTGACGCGCATCCTCTCCATCGACCCGGTGAACGCGCTCGCCGTCGTGGAGCCCGGCGTGGTCAACGCGCACCTGACGCGCGCGGCGAGCGCGTACGGGCTGCACTACGCGCCCGACCCGTCGAGCCAGACCGCGTGCACGATCGGCGGCAACGTGGCGGAGAACGCGGGCGGCCCGCACTGCCTCAAGTACGGCGTGACGCTCAACCACGTCCTCGCCGCCACGGTGCTCCTGCCCGACGGCGAGATCGTCACCCTCGGCTCCGCCGCCGGGGAGCGCGAGGGGTACGACCTGCTCGGCGCCTTCGTCGGCTCGGAAGGGTGTTTCGGCATCGCGCTCGACGTGACCGTCCGACTGACGCGCAACCCCGAAGCGGTGCGCACGCTGCTCGCGGACTTCTCGAGCCTCGACGCCGCGGCGCGTGCCGTCTCGGCGGTCATCGGCACCGGCATCGTCCCGGCCGCGCTCGAGATGATGGACAACGCGACGGTGCGCGCCGTGGAAGCCTCGATCTACGCGGCGGGCTATCCGGTCGACGCCGAGGCGGTGCTGCTGATCGAGCTCGATGGCCCGGCGGCGGGGATCGACGCCGAGGCGGCGACCGTCCGCGAGCTGTGCGTGGATGCCGGCGCGCGCTCGGTGCGCGTGGCGAGCGACGCCGATGAGCGCGCACGGCTCTGGCAGGGGCGCAAGAAGGCGTTCGGCGCGATGGGGCGCATCTCCCCGCATCTCGTGGTGCAGGATGCCGTCGTGCCGCGCACGAAGCTCCCCGAGGTGCTCGCGACGATCCACGGGATCGCGGAGCGCCGCGGCGTGAAGGTGTGCAACGTCTTCCACGCCGGCGACGGCAATCTGCATCCCAACATCGGCTACGACGCGAACGACGCCGACGAGAGCATGCGCGTGCATCTCGCGATGCGCGAGATCATGAGCGCGTGCATCGACGTGGGCGGCACGATCACCGGCGAGCACGGCATCGGGCTCGACAAGCTCGAGTACGTCGAGAAGATCTTCACCCCCGCGACCCTCGACGCGATGTGCCGCCTGCGCGACGTGTTCGATCCCGCGCGCCGCGCGAACCCCGGGAAGGTGGTGCCGATCCACGCCTGCTCGGAGTGGCAGTTCATGGATCGCGGCTCGCGGAGCGTGCCGGTCCAGGGGCCGCTCGAGGGCGAGGGCGCATGGTGAGCGCGGCGTATCCCGGCACGGTGTCCCCCGAGGTCGAGGCGCTCGCGGCGCGCGTGCGCGAGCACGCGGCGCAGGGCACGCTCGTGCGCATCGTCGGTGCGGGCGGGTGGCTGGACGCGGGGCGGCCGGTGCGCGCGACGGCGCGCCTCGACGTCGCGCCGCTCGCCGGCATCGTCGAGTACGTGCCGGGCGACCTCACGATCACGGTGCGCGCCGGCACCACGCTCGCCGCGATCGCTCGCGAGACGGGGGCGCACGGGCAGTGGCTCCCGCTCGATCCGTTCGGAAGCGACGACGGGACAATCGGGGCGACGATCGCGACGGGCTCCGTGGGACCGCTGGCGAGCGCGTTCGGCGGGCCGCGCGACCAGGTGCTCGGCCTCGAGTTCGTCACCGGCGACGGCGCCGTGGTTCGCGGCGGCGGACGCGTGGTGAAGAACGTCGCCGGCTTCGATCTCGTGCGTCTCGCGACCGGCGCGTGGGGCACGCTCGGCGCGATCACGGAGGTGACGCTGCGCCTGCGCGCGCGCCCGGAGCGGGACGTGACGCTCGTCGCCCCGGTGGCCGCCGATCCGACGTCGCTCCGCACCCTCGTCGATGCGCTGCGCGCCCTCCCCTTCACTCCCTACGCGCTCGAGCTGGTGGACGCCGCGCTGGCCGCCCGGCTCCGGCTGGGCACGCGCCCGACGATGCTCGCGCGCCTCGGCGGGAGCGGCGCGGTCGTGCACGCGCAGCGCGACGCGCTCACGCACGCGCTGGGAAGCGTGATCCGCGGCCGGCTGGAGGAAGGCGACGCCGCGCTCTGGACGGCGCTGCGCGCCAGCGATCCGGCCGGCGCCGCAGCGGTGCGGTGCTCCGCGCTCCCGTCGGACTTCGCGGCGACGTGGGACGAGGCGAGCTACGTGGCCGCACGCGTCCCCGGCGCCCATCTGTGCGGCGCGCCGGTGCGCGGCGTCGTGCGCGTCCTCCTCCCCGGCGACGAGGGGGCGCTCCGCCCCGCGCTCACCGCACGCCGCGCGTCCGCCACCTGCCATCGGGTCTACGAACGACTCCCCGCCGCCCTCTGGCCGAAGCTGGCGCCGAGCGCGGTGTCCGATCGTCTCTCGCGCGGCGTTCGGCTCGCCTTCGATCCGCACGGCATCCTGAACCCCGGCATCCTCGGGGACTGAGCGACGATGTCTCTCTCGCACCAGCCGCCTCACGTCAAGGAAGCGCCCACCGAGCCGACGAGCATCTCCGGGGGAGCGCCGTGCGCGCTTCCGGGCACGCCCCTCGCCGCGGTGCGCTCCGGGATCGACGCCTGCGTCCACTGCGGCTTCTGCCTGCAGGCCTGCCCCACCTATCTCAACCTGCAGGACGAGAACGACTCGCCGCGCGGCCGCATCCTGTTGATGCGTCACGTGCTCGAGGGCTCGCTCGCGCCCGGCGATCCGGCGGTGCAGACGCACATCGATCGCTGCCTCGGCTGCCGAGCGTGCGAGACCGTCTGTCCGTCCGGCGTCCCGTACGGGCACATGCTCGAGGGGATGCGCGCGACCATGCTCGCCGCGCGGCGGATGCCGGCGGTGGCGCGCGTGATCCTGGCGGTGTTCAAGCGCCCGTGGCTCCTCGGCCTCGCGATGCGCGCGTCGCGACTCGCACGCGCGACGGGCGTCCCCGCGCTGCTCGGCCGGTACCTCCCCGGCCGCCTCGGCTTCGCGAACGCGATGCTGGCCTCGACGCGCCCGGCGCTGGAGCGCGTCCCCTGGAGGCCGTCGGGGGACGGCTCGCGCGGACGCGTCGCGCCGCTCACCGGCTGCGTGATGGACGGGCTGTTCGCGGAGACGAACCGTGCGACCGAACGGGTGCTCGTGGAGAACGACTACGCGATCGTCGCCGCGCCCGCGCAGCGCTGCTGCGGCGCGCTGCACGCCCACGCCGGCGACCTGACCGGCGCGCGCGAGCTCGCGCGCGCGAACGTGGCCGCGTTCGAGGCCGTGGACGCGGACTACGTCGTCGTGAACGCCGCCGGCTGCGGCGCGATGATGAAGGAGTACGGACAGCTCCTGCACGACGACCCGGCGTGGGCGGAGCGCGCGCAGCGCGTCGCGGAGCGCGTGCGCGACGTGAGCGAGCTGCTCGCCGCCGCCGGTCCGGAGCCCGCCGGACCGCTCGAGCTCACGGTGACGTACGATGCCCCCTGCCACCTGCTGCACGCGCAGCGCGTGACCCGCCCGCCGCTCGCCGTGCTCGACGCG
>Ga0182741_1005675_pt1 | contig 11414 bp, 11 predicted proteins | sample eDN5th37CBELigOP_FD_128874 | JGI IMG/M metagenome (GOLD analysis project Ga0182741, IMG submission 128874) | Enriched Organic Plus compost microbial communities from Emeryville, California, USA - eDNA 5th pass 37_C BE-Lig OP (version 2) (version 2) ...
ACGCGTGGCGGATGACGTCCGCGTCGGGCGCGTGCGTCATGACGGTGGCCGTCGCGAAGGCGCGGCCGCCCTGCAGGAAGCGCACCACGAGCGTGCCGAGCGAGCGGCCGTCCTGCACGGTCTCCACCGCCAGCGTCGTCGGCTCGCTCACCCGACCCGACCGGGCGAAGACCGCGTGGACCGACTTCGCCACCTTGCCGGGCTGCAGGGCCCGCGCCGCGACGAGCGCCTGCGCCAGGAGCTGGCCGCCCGCGACGACGTCGCTGATGGCCGCGGCCGCGTCGCTGGAGGACTTGCCGTAGAAGTCCATGTTGGGGGCGTGGAACGTCGCGTCGTCCTGCCGTTCCAGGCGCAGGCCGTCCAACAGGTCGCTCAGCTCGAACATGGCGCCTCCCCCCGACGCACGGCTGCCGAGGGACCCTAGCCAGCGCGTCCGGGCCGGGCCTGAGGTAGGAACATGGGTGCCGCGCGCGACGTTGCACCGGGCGCTCCACGAAAGGACATCGCCGTGACGAACGAGCCGCAGAGAGCGATCCTCGCCGGGGGCTGCTTCTGGGGGATGCAGGACCTCATCCGCAAGCTGCCGGGCGTGCTGTCCACCCGGGTGGGCTACACCGGCGGCGAGAACGCCCACCCCACCTACTTCGACCACCCCGGCCACGCCGAGGCCGTGGAGATCGTCTTCGACCCCGCGCAGATCTCCTATCGCGACCTGCTCGAGTTCTTCTTCCAGATCCACGACCCGACCACCCCGAACCGCCAGGGCAACGACATCGGGACCAGCTACCGGTCGGCGATCTTCTTCCTGGACGACGAGCAGCGCCGGGTCGCCGAGGACACCATCGCCGACGTCGACGCCTCCGGGCTGTGGCCCGGCAAGGTGGTCACCGAGGTCACGCCGGCGAGCGAGTTCTGGGAGGCCGAGCCCGAGCACCAGGACTACCTGCTGCGCTACCCCAACGGCTACACGTGCCACTACGTCCGGCCCCACTGGAAGCTGCCGCGCCGGGCCGACTCGACGACCACGACCACCTCGTGACCCCGGGGCCGGGCGGGTTCGCCCGCCCGGTCGCCACGTTCAGCCGCGCTGCGTGCCCACCTTCAGCAGCCGGAAGGGCACGTCGCGGTCGACGACCGGCTCCTTGGGCAGGCCGAGCACCCGCTCGCCCAGGATCGTCCGCTGGATCTGCTCGGTGCCGCCCTGGATCCCGTGCACCTGCGCGCTCAGCGCCATCTGGGCCACCGCGCCGTCGCGGGGCGCGTCCCGGCCCTCCAGCATCCCGCCGGCACCCACGATCTCGAGGGCGAGGTCGCGGGTGCGCCGCGCGATGGTGACGCCGAGCAGGTAGCCGAGCGAGCTCTCCGGGCCGGGGGCGCGGCCGGCCCGCGCGTTGGCCCGGGCCCGCAGCGCGGTGAGGCGGGCCGTCTCGGCGATGGCGTGCAGCTCGGCGATGCGCTGGCGGATCACGGGGTCGCGGTCGCGGCCGTGCTCGCGGGCCAGGGCGACCATCGCCGCGGTGTCGCCCAGCGGGAACGGCTCCAGCGCGTGCTCGTCGAGCTCGTCCAGCCGCGCCAGCGCGTCGCGCACGGTCAGGTCGAGGAAGCCGGCCTTGCGGCCCGGCGTGACGGTGCGCAGGCGCACCGCCCCCGCCGCGTAGGCGCTGCGCTCGTAGGCGAGCGTGGCCATGGCCACCGCCCAGCCGTTGTCGAGCCCACCCACGAGGTTGGCGTCGGGCACCCGCGCGTCGGTGAAGAACACCTCGTTGAAGTGGGCGGCGTGGTTCATCTGCCGCAGCGGGCGGATCTCGATGCCCGGCTGGTCGACGTCGATGACGAAGAACGACAGGCCCCGGTGCTTGGGCTTGTCGGGGTCGGTGCGGGCCACGAGGATCCCGCGGTCGGAGTACTGCGCCCCGCCCGTCCAGACCTTCTGGCCGTTGACGACCCACTCGTCGCCGTCGCGCTCGGCCCGGGTCTGCACGCTGGCCAGGTCGCTGCCCGCGCCGGGCTCCGAGAAGAACTGGCACCAGGCCTCCTCGCCCGTGGCGAGGCGACGCAGCCACCGCTCCCGTTGCTCGGGGGTGCCGAAGTCGAGCAGCACCGGCGCGCCCATGGTCTGGGCCTGGTTGTGCGGGGGGCCGAGCACGCCGGCGCGGGCGAGCTCGTCGGCGACGACCGCGGCGGCCTCCTGGTCGAGCCCCCGCCCGAACGAACCCACCGGCCAGGTCGGGTAGGCCCAGCCGCTGTCGGCCAGGCGGGCCCACCACCCGCGCACCGTGAGGTCGGGGTCCCAGTTGGCCTCCACCCAGGCGCGGACCTCGGCGCGCAGCGCCTCCTCACCGGGGGCGGTGGCGCCGGGGAGCGTCATGGGCACGCGACCTCCTGCCTCACGGGGCGCACGCCCCTGCCTCGTCGTGGCGCAGGATCGTAGCGACGGACCTACGGGCAGCCGCACGCCCGCGCGTGGCGTGCGGCTGCCCGCGGGCGTCAGCCCTCGAGCCAGGTGTCGTCGAAGAAGACCAGCGTGCGCAACGAGATGTCGAGGCCGTGCACCTCGTCCGCCCAGTAGATGATGGCCTCGCGCCCGTTGAAGATCGTGAGCGGGATGGTCTCGTTCCAGATCTCCTGCACCTTGGCCAGCGCCCGCTTGATCTCGTCGTCGTCGCGGGCGGCCTGCAGCTCGTCGATGGCGGCGTCCATGTCGGGGTTGTTGTAGCCCTGCACGTTGCCGGTGCTGGTCGAGTAGAGGTTCTGGTACAGGCGTGCCCAGAACTCCACGTCGCTCGCCGTCCAGGCCCAGCAGTTCAGCTGGTAGTTCCCCGCACCGAAGATGCGCCCCAGCATGTCCGGCGTGGTGAGCGTGGCCTCGGTCTGCACCGAGAACCCGACGGCCTCGAGCATCCCCTCGATGGTGACCGCGAGATCCTGGCTGGGCGCGGTGCAGGTGAGCTCCACGCTGCCGTCCCAGGTGCCCTCGGCCTTGACCTCCTCCACGAGCGCCCGGGCGCGCGCCGGGTCGTGGGGCGGGCCCTGCAGGCCCTGGTAGTAGCGGGACCCCTCGGCCACCAGCGCCGAGGTGGCGATGGCCTTGCCGTCCCAGATCCGGTCGTTGAGCGCGTCGACGTCAATGGCGTAGGCGATCGCCTTGCGGACCCGGACGTCCGCGGTGGGCGGGGTCGCCCCGCGGTAGCCGTGGTTGATGAGCAGGCTGCTGCCGTGGCTCTCGAGGCTGACGAAGTGCTGCACGCCGGCGGCCCGCACCTCGGCGGCCGTCGGGGCGTCGTTCGTGTAGCTGACCTGGACCTCGCCCCGCTTGAAGGCCTCGTAGTTGGTGGTGGCCACCGGCAGCGGGATGAAGCGCAGCCGCTCGAGGCACACCGGCCCGTCCCAGTAGTCGTCCTTGGGCTCGAAGACGATCTCCTCGCCCGGCGCGAACCGGGCCAGCTCGAACGGCCCCACGCCCGCGCCCTGCGGGTTCAGGCCGAAGGCGTCGAGGCCGAGCCGGTCGGCGATCGTGGTGTTGACCACCATGCCCGGGGCGTCGGCCAGCACCGCCGGGAAGCCGGGCCAGGACGACCTGAGGTGGAAGACCAGCGTGTGGTCGTCCACGACGTCCATCGACGTGATGAGGGCCAGGAAGCCGACCCACACCGAGCGGTTCGCCGGGTTGGCCAGCCGTTCGAAGTGCCGCTTGGCCGCCTCGGCGTCGAGCGGGTCGCCGTTGCCGAAGCGCACGCCCTCACGCAGCTTCAGCGTCCACTCCGTGTAGTCGTCGTTGGCCTCGAGCGACTCCGCCACCCGCGGCGAGTACTCGCCGGTGGTGGTGTCGTACTGCATGAGGATGTCGTAGAAGGCGGCCACCTCGGTGCCGCCCACGGAGCCCGCGCCCTGCAGCCGCACGGGATCGATGCCCGAGGGCGGCGAGAGCGTGCCCATCGTCAGCGTGCCGCCCCGCCGCTCCTCGGTGCACTCGTCGTCGCTGGCGGGAGCCGTGGTGGCCGAGGTCGTGCTCGTGCCGCCCGCGCTCGTCGGCGTGGTGGCCGTGGTCGCGGTGCTCTCGCCGTCGTCGTCGCCGCACGAGCCGAGCGCCAGCGCGGTGACGGCGAGCACGGCCCAGGCGATCCTCGCCCGGCGCCCCCGCGCCCGCCCCGACGTGCGGGGCGCGCCTGTGGTCGGATCCTGTCGCGCCATGTGGTGGTCCCCCCTGCAACCTCGCGACTCCCCCGGTCGCGACCGCGCAGGCTGCCACATCTGCCGCGCCCGTGCGAGGGGTGCCTAGGCTGCGCGCACGGCACGCGACGCGGTCGCGGCCCGGAGGTGCGCACCATGGCCCGCTTGCTGTCCCGGCTCGACGCGCCCGTCGAGGAGCTCGACCTGCGCGGCCAGCGCAAGCGGATGACGTGGCTGTCGGGGCGGTCGCCCGCACCGGGCGCGGGGCCGGAGGTGTTCTACTCGGAGACGCTCGGGGCGGGCGCCGAGACGCGCGCCCACTTCCATCGCGTCGACCAGTTCCAGGTCTTCGTCGAGGGTGGCCAGCGCCTGGGCAGCACGGTGATCGAGCCCGTGCTGGTCCACTACGCCGACGCCCACACGCCCTACGGGCCGATCGTGGGACCGCGCGACGGGGTCCACTACCTCACCTACCGCGCCCGCCACGACCCGGGGGCGCTCTGGATGCCCGAGTCGCGGGCGCGGCGCCGCCACCTCGGGGGCCGGCACGCCAGCGTGCAGGTGCCGTCCGGGCCGGACGCGGGCTGGGTGGAGCTCATCGCGCGCCACGCCGACGGGCTCGAGGCTGCCGCCGTCGTCGCCGGCCCGGGCGCGACCGTCGCCGGCCGGGGCCCCGCGGCCGGCGCGGGCCGCGCCTACGTGGTGGCGCGTGGCTCGCTCCGCCACGAGGGCCGTGACCACCCGCCCCTGTCGAGCGTCTTCGTGGACCCCGGCGAGGACGTGGGCGAGCTGCAGGCCGGGCCCGAGGGGCTGATGCTGCTCGCCCTCGGCTTCCCCGCGATCGGCGCGGACGGGCGCCCGAACGCGGGCGACGACGACGCCGGCGGCTGAGCCGGCGCGCCAAAAGGGCCGAGCCGGCGCTAGCCGCGATCGGCCCTATCTCCGTCGATCCGCGCCACGAGATGGCGCGAGTGGGCCCTGGCGGCACGATCGGGCCAGGCGATGGACGTCCGGCCGGGACGCCGGCCTTTCATGCCGCCAGGGAACCGTCACGAGGGGGGCGCGCCCGCGGGCGCGCTCGTCGGCGTCAGGTGCTCAGCGCGCTCCGCCGGCGGTGCACACGGACGCCCCGCGCCGACAGGACGAGGGCGGAGGCCACCACGGCGATCACCAGCGCGGCGATCCCCCATCCCCCGCCGTCGAGGGTCCAGTCGAAGGCGTTGTCGAGCGACCAGCGGCCGCCGCCGCTGAACGCCGTGGCGATCGCCGCGACCCCGAGCACGAGCGGGTGCTCGATGCCGCCGTCGGCGTTGAAGAAGCCCTTGGACCAGTGCACCACGGCGATGGCCGTCAGCATCACGCCCGCGACGCCTGCCGCGGCCAGCGGGGTGAGGAACCCGGCGGCGAGCGCGAGGCCGGCGACGAGCTCGGTGAGGCCGAGCAGCCACGCGTACGAGCGGGCGGGGTGGAACCCGAGGGACTGCAGGAACTCGGCGGTGCCGCGTGGGCCGTGACCGCCGAACCAGCCGAAGACCTTCTGGGCGCCGTGGGCGGCGAGCGTGCCCCCGACGGCGAGGCGCACGAGCAGCAGGGCGATGTCCATCGATCCTCCTTTCCTGGTGCTGCTCGAACCGGGCGCTCAGGTGAGATCTCGGGCCGCGGGCCTCACCCCCTTTCCCTCCGGCGACGGACCGGTCATGAGCCGCATTGCGGGAATAATCCTGCGTCGGGAGTTGTCAACTCTGGTGCCACGGGCAGTATGCCCCGGCCCGACACGATCGCAACCGCGACCCGACAGGAGGTGCAACCGACCGTGCTCACGATGCGCAACGACCCCTTCCGCCAGCTGGACCGGCTCACCGAGCAGTTCTTCGGTGCCCGCTGGCGGGCGTCCGCCATGCCCATGGACGTCTACCGGTACGACGACCGGGTGGTCGTCCACCTCGACGTCCCTGGCGTCGACCCGTCCTCGATCGACCTCACCGCCGAGAAGGACGTCATCACCGTGACCGCCGAGCGGCCCGCGCCGTCCGACGGTGAGCGGGTGCTCGCCTCCGAGCGCTCCTACGGGACCTTCCGGCGCCGCCTGTACCTGGGCGAGGGCCTCGACGTCGACCGGGTGGAGGCGAGCTACGACCACGGCGTGCTCACGCTGACCATCCCGGTGGCCGAGGCGGCGAAGCCCCGCCGGGTGCCGATCGCCACGGGCAACGGCAGCGCCCCCGCCATCGAGGCCGCCACGCCGGAAGCGGCCTGACCCATCCCCTCGACGGGCGGCCCGGGGCCCTGCCGACCCCGGGGCCGCCCTCCCGCCCCGAGCCCCGAGCCCGACGACACCGACCAGGAGGTGACCCTGATGGCCCTGCCCGCGCTGCGCACCCGTGAGGACCTCGCGCCGCTCGCCGGCTGGGACCCCTTCGACGCGCTCGACCGGTTCGAGCGCGAGCTCTCGACCTTCCTCGACCGCGTCTGGTCGCTCCCCGACCCGATCGAGCGCCTCGCCGCGCTCCCCGCCGTCGAGGACACCGGCGACGCCTACGTCGTCCGCGTCGACCTGCCCGGCGTGGCCCGCTCCGACGTCGAGGTGGAGGTGGCCGGCCGCCGTCTCGTCGTGCACGGCGAGCGCACGGAGAAGGGGTGGCGCCGCCTCTTCCGCCGCCACCGGCCCCGCACCACCGACCGCTTCCGCTTCGAGGTCACCCTCCCCGGCCCCGTGGACGACGACGGTGTCGAGGCCCGCCTCGACGGCGGCGTCCTCACGGTCCGCCTGCCCCGGCCCGCGTGGGCGCGACCCCGCCGCATCCCCATCCGCTGACGGCTGACCGGCCGGCGCGACGCCGAGCCGTCCCGTTCCCGACCCTCAGGAGGTGACGTCCATGCGGGTGCGCGCCACCTGCGACCACTGCGGACGCGAGGTCCTGCTGTTCGAGCTGTACCACGCGGCACCGGCCCTGGCCGACCGCTGCCCCCACTGCAGCCGCCACCTCGGCGTGACCAACGTGCGGCCCCTCGCGTACGGGGTGGACCGGGCCGGTGCCCGGCTCGTGGAGGCCCTGCACGAGCTGGCCGACCGCAACCCCCGCCTGCACCTCGACCCGGACTCGGTGCTCGGGCCCATCCGCGAAGCCCTCGACCGCCTCGCGGCCGAGCAGCGGGCGCGCGCGGCGTAGCCCCAGCCGGGGCCCTGCCCGCGACGCCGGCACGCCTCGTGCGACCATGACGGCGTGCCCAGGCTCCGGGGGTGGTCGGGCGCCGTCGCGGCGCTGGTCGTGACGGCTGCGGTCGTGGTGCCCACGCGCCCCGCGCACGCCTGCTCGTGCGCGGGGCCGACGGCCGTGCGCGACCTGCTCGGGATCAGCGACGTCGCCTTCGTCGGGCGGCTCGCCTCCCGCGCCGAGGTCGAGGTCGACCCCGACGACGTCGTCGGCCCCGTCGCGCTGACCTTCGACGTGCTCGAGCCGATCAAGGGCGAGCTGGGTCGCCAGGTCGTGGTGCGCACCGGCCGGGGCGGCGGGGACTGCGGGCTGGAGCGGCTGCCCGACACCGTGGGCCTCCTCGCCTTCCGCGGCCCCGGCGGTGTGCTCACCGTGAACACCTGCGCCTCGGTCCACCCGCCCGACGAGCTCCGCGCCGCCGCCGCTCCCCTGCCCGCGGTGGGCGGCGAGGCGGTGCTCGTCGCCGGCGCGCGCTACGGCCCGGGTCGGGTGGTCGGCCTGGCGCGCGACGGCACCGTGGTCGGCGTGGGAGAAGGGTCGGGGACCACCTTCCGGCTCGCGCCCTGCCCCGGCGGGAGCGCGCTGGTGGAGCTCGTCGGCGACGACCACGGCCTGCTGCTGCAGGGCCGGACCGCCACGCTGGCGCCGCTCGGACCGGAGGTGCGGCTCGAGGTCCCGGGAGGGCCGACCCCGGTGCGCGACCTGGCGTGCCTGGCCCCCGACGCCTCCCGCGCCGCGCTGGTGGCCGAGGGGCAGTACCCCGATGGCGTGCACCCGCTCCTGTCCCTCGGCGTCGCCACCGCCGACGGCTCGACGACCACCGACCTCGGCGTGGCAGCCGCCGCCGGGTTCGACGCCGACCGTGGCGCGCTCTGGCTGCTCGCCGGCGCGGACGACGCGATGCTCGACCGGCTCGACCTCACGAGCCTGGCGCGGCGCACCGCCTGGCGGCCGGACGGCGACCGGGTGGCCTCCGGCCTCGCCGTGGATCCCGCGCAGGGCCGGGTGGCCGTGCTCGTCGGGCCGGCGGGAGCGCCCCCGGCGCCGTGGCCGAGCTACCGCCACCTCGTCGACGAGGTCGTGGTGCTCGACGAGCGGGGTGCGGTGCTCGCCGTCCACCCGGTGACGGCGGGGCTCGACCCCACCGGCCGCTGGGTGCGGGGCACGCTGGTGCTCCAGGGCACCGATCCCGCCAGCTCCCCGCAGACGCCGGCGCAGCGGCTCGTCCAGGTCGATCCCCGTGCCGGGGAGCAACGCCCCGACGCCGGACTGGAGGGCACCGTCCACGTCACCGAGCTCGCCGACGGCGCCCTCATGGTGCCGTCGGCCCGGGCGCCCGGGATCGTGGTGACCGACCGCGACGGCACGCGCCACGCGTGGCCCCTCGACGTGAGGCTCACGAGCGAGCCCCTGGCCCTGCCCGCACCGACGACGATGGCCTGGCCGGGCCGCGCCGCCACCACCCCGTCCTCCGAGCCGGGTGCGAGCACGACGGCGACCGTCCCCGACGGCGCCACCGGCGTCGCGCTCGGGGCCCCGACCGGCGCCGATGCCGACGGGGATGGCGGCGACGCGACCCCGTTCGCCGTGCTCGGCGCGGCGCTCCTCGCCCTGGCCGGCGCCGCATGGGCCCTACGGCGGCACGCTCGCCGGCGTGCACCGGTGGCCGGGAGCTGAGCGGCAGCGCGACGGCAGCGTGCCGGACGCGCGCTGTCAGACCGGACCGCGCACCACGCTGAGGACGAGGCGCGACGGGCGGTCCCCGTCGTGGTGGAGCGTCTGATCCGCGGTGCGGAGCTCCGCGTCCGATCCGATCGGTGCGCCGGTGTTGGCGTTGCGGTCGAAGCGCGGGAAGTCGCTCGACGTGACGTGGACGCGCAGGCGGTGCCCGGCGCGCACGACGTGGCAGGCGTTCCAGAGGTTGAGCGTCACCTCGTGGACCGCTCCCGGTTCGACGAGGCTGATCTCGCCGGGGATGCGGTGGCGCAGGCGGACGCCACCCTCCAGGAGGTTGTGCGCGTACCCGTCGGGCCGGACGTCCACCAGCGTCGCGAAGACGTCGGTGTCGGGCGCCGACGTGGCGACGTGCAGGGTGACGCTCACCGGGCCCACCAGCTCGAGGTCCTGCGCCAGCGGCTCGCTGGTGTACACGAGCACGTCGGCGCGCGACTCGTTCGCACGCTGGTCGTACACCCCGCCACCGACCAGGGCATGGCCTCCGCAGGTGGGCACCGGATCCCCGGGGTCGAAGCGGTACCGGTCGGGCGGCTCACCGGCCGGCGGTTCGGTGGACAGGCGGCCGTCGCCGCCCAGACCGTTGGCCGAGCCCCCGCTGTGCAGGAACCAGGTCTGCTGCTCGGCCCGGGCCAGCGGCCACGCCGGCTCGTCACGCCAGCGGTTGGCGCCCATCACGAAGATGCGCACCGGGGCGCGGGGCAGCTCCTGACCATCGTGCTTCAGGTAGTGGTCGAACCACTGGAGCTCGGCGTCGAGGAGGAAGATCGCCGCGTCCGGGCCGAAGTCGATGTCGCCCGTCCCGCCCGAGGTCGGCAGGTTGTAGGGCAGCAGGTGCGCCCACGGCCCCATGAGCAGCGCCTGGTTCCGTCGGGCCAGGTCGCTGCCGGCGTGGTCGCGCAGCCCCTGGTACACGGCGGTCGTCGTCCACTGGTTGGCGTCGTACCACGAGCCCACGTGGAGCATGGGCACGGTGTACGGCGCGAACAGCGCGTCCAGGCCGGCCGCGGCGATCGGGCGGTTGGCGACCGCGACGGCGTCGAGCAGCCGCTGCGCGATGGGCCCGATGCGCTCCTCCCACGCCGTGAGCGGGAGCTGCTCGAGCAGCTCGAGCTTCGGTGGCGAGAACCGCTGGTCCGGGTCGGCGACGAGCTGGCGACGCAGGTCGTCGTAGGCCTCCGCCCGGCCTTCCCGCACCCACGTGTCGGCGGCCATCTCGATCGCATAGCCGAGGTGCCACGCCAGGTCCACGAAACCGTTGTGGGACATGCCCGGGAACGGGCCCGCGATGGGGATGCAGGTGCGCAGGTGCGGCGGTCGCAGGGCGGCCGCGGCGTACTGCAGGCGAGCGCCGTAGGACTGCCCGAACGTGCCGACCGCGCCGGTGCAGCCCGGCAGCTGCGCCGCCCACTCGATCGCGTCGTAGGTGTCGGCGCCCTCCGCCGCGGGCGCCCACTCCCCCTCGGAGCTGAACCGTCCCCTGACGTCCTGGACCACCACGATGTAGCCGTGGGACGCGAAGTAGTGCGCTTCGTTGAACTCGGCGGCAAGGTCGTTCTCCCGCTTGCCGTACGGCGTGCGGCGCACCAGGGCGGGAAACGCTCCGTCGGCGGAGGGCCGGTAGACATCGGCGCGCAGGACGACGCCGTCGCGCGTCGTCATGGGGACGCCGTCCTCGCGCACGACGTCGAAGGGCCCTCGCTGCTCCTCGATGCGCGAGGTCATCGGCCGGCTCCCGACGCCCGGGCGGTCGTGGCGTCGCGCGTCACGCCGAGTACTCCACCACCTCGGCCAGGTGACCCTCCGGGTCGGCCAGGAAGCCCACCAGCGACAGCCCGGGGATCTGCGGATCGTAGGGAGCGACCTCGACACGCCCGCCCGCCGACTCCGCCCTGGCGAAGAGGGCGCGGATGTCGCGCGTGGAGAAGCCGAGGATCACCTCGCCGTTCACCGCGGCGTCACGCTCGAGGTACCTGAAGAGGATGAGCCCGGTCCGCTCGCCCTGCGCCCCGAGCATGATCTCGTCGATGGGGGTGCCCAGGCTGTCGGTCTTGTAGCGGTCGAGCTGCTCCAGCCCGAAGACCGCGCCGTAGTAGGCCGCCATCGCCTCGAGGTCGTGCACGACCAGCTTCGTGAAGGAGAACCGTCCGCTCACCGACGCCGCCATGGATCCCTCCGATGCATCCGGGCCCGTCACCATCGCACCGGCAGCACGGTCATGCCACCGGTGAGCACGCCGGTCATGTACTCGACCTCGCCGTCGAGCGCGAGCCCGGGGAAGCGCCGGAACAGCGA
>Ga0182741_1005678_pt1 | contig 11405 bp, 10 predicted proteins | sample eDN5th37CBELigOP_FD_128874 | JGI IMG/M metagenome (GOLD analysis project Ga0182741, IMG submission 128874) | Enriched Organic Plus compost microbial communities from Emeryville, California, USA - eDNA 5th pass 37_C BE-Lig OP (version 2) (version 2) ...
ACCGCGTCGAGAACTGCGATGCGCGCCGGGGCGCAATGAACCCCTAATGCGGCCCGCATTTGCGCCCGTACGACAATGTGCCTGGCGGGAGGTGAGGACGGTATCCTGTTAGGGAGATCGATTTGCGAAGGGCATGCCGCCGGAACGGGGCATCGGAACGCCGCGGGCGGCTGAAGATGAAGGCTGGCCGAGGACGGGGAGATCAGCATGGTCTGCCGCCGTCCGGAGATCTCGAAGGCATGCTTCCATCGCCAGCACGCCGAGCAGGATGGCCTGAAGATCGACCGGAGGCGCAGCCAGGAGGCGCAATCGAAGCGGGCCGCGACGGAGCGGACACCGAACCGGCGGAGCCCTATCAATGCCTGAGGTGCAGCCGGCAATCAGGGAGCCGCTGCCGCCCCCCGTGCCGCACCTGCCACCGCGTCAGCCGGCCATGTCCGAGCCGCGCGAGGTGCACGTCGCCCGGTCAGGCCAAGTGCTGCCGGACGAAGCGGCCGTTGCCCGCGGCCAGACGCAGTCGCCACGACCAGCGACGGATCATGGCGATGCCGCTTCGGCGCGTTGACGCGCATCATGTGGACCTTCACCTCGGGTGGGCCGCAGCGGACAAGCCGGCCTGCTCCCCGAGTGCGGCGCCCGCAGAAGAACGGCCACAAGGAGGCGTTCAACGGCAAGCTGGACAGCCCGAGAACACCGCATCGGCTTAACGCCGATCTCGGTCGTGATGAGCGCCCCAGCAGGGGCGGCCTGAGCGGGAGGATGTAGGATGCGGCGCCTCGGGCTCCGACGGAGATTGCCGCAAGCCCTTCAAGCCGAAATGCACTTGCCGGAGGGGCTCTGACGCCTGAGCCAGCAGTCCGGACGCGACCTGCCGGAAGCCGGCAGAGAGCGTCCAGCGCCAGGCGTCAGAGGCTTGGCACTCAGGCGGCCTTGCGACGGCGGATCAATCCAAGGCCCAGCAGACCGCTGCCAAGAAGGGCCAGCGAAGCGGGCTCGGGCACCGGCACTGCCGTCAGCGTGACATTGGCTCCGTTCGTGATGGAACCAGTCTTGTTGAAGTACAGGTCTCCAACATCGACGACGAAGGAACCACCGCTGCCGAAGTTGACCGTCACCGGGCTGAAGTCAATGAAGAAATCCGTGGCCAGGTCGGACACGTTCCCGACGAACGCGCCCGTGATGGCGACGTCCTGGACGGTGGAGGACAGCGGCGAGGAGAAGACCAGATTGGCGACGACGTTCAGGTTGTTGGTTTCAACACCCGAAATGTCGGTTTCGTTCAGGGTCGCCCGCCCGAACAGGAACGACTCTGTTTCCCCCACGTCCAGGGAGAACGTCACAGGACTGGTCAGCAAGTTCGTGAAGGTCACATCAAGCTGGCCAGGGCCCGTGCCGAACCCTGGACCGGTCGTGAAAGATCCGCTCACAACGGTGAAGGTAACCGGGGCAGCCGAGGCAGGCACCGTCGTCGCCCCCATCAGAGCCACTGCACCAACCGCGGCAGCCAGCAGTTTCTTGATCATGTCGCGCTCCTCAAGGCGTGCGGCCATGCCCGGCCGCCGCCCGTAACGATACGCAAGCCGCGTGCCATGAATTAAGCAGTTGAATATGCTTGCTTTTTCGCCGGGCCAGACTAGTGCCGTAAAGAATGCCGACTCCTCGGATCCCGGGGCATGGGCCTGGATCCGTCGAATTGGATCACATGCCAGCAGGCGCTGCGGATGTCGCGCCGCTGGCCTCCCTTGCCCTGCACCAGGGCTGCGGCATTCGGCTGTTCGGCCGGCGTAGCCCTTCGCGGGCCAGAATTGCAGCAGGCCAGTCTCAGGACCGTATCGGGTCCGACCGCGCCTCATCCGTTCGAAGAGGCGCTTTCGCACAGCGCCCTCCGCCGAGCCACGGGACCAGCATCCAGGGCGGCGGGAACCGCGCAGCAAAGGTTTCGTGAGAAACTCGGATTTTAAAAAATGTGAAGTTGACCTTGGGCTGCATTTGTCTGCAGTTGATGCAGTGCACCATGGTGCGGTGCCTGAGCGAGCATACTCCGATGGACCATCCGCGTCTCGGGATCATGGATCCCCAGATCAACTACGGCGCGTCCTTGGTGGGATTCCTCGACCGGCAGGGTATTGCCGCAGAGCTACACCACGACTCCCGTCTGCTGCTCGCCCTGCTTGCCGTCAGCCCGCCCAACCTCGTCGTCGTCAGCGAGTCCGAACAGCAGGAGGACACGCTGGAAACACTGCAACGGATCCGCAGCATCTCCCGCATCCCCTGCGTGGTCGTGGGACAGCAGACCGATCCGGAGCGCAGCGTCGGCCTGATAGAGGCCGGCGCCGACGACCTGATGGACCGCAACACCCCGATGCCCACCATGCTGGCCCGCATGCGCGCGGTGCTGCGCCGCGCCGCCTGGGGGCCTGCGCATGGCAGGCCGGCACCAGCCTGGCGTCTCAGGCGGGAACGGCGGGAGTTGCTCCGCCCTGATGGCAGCGAGTGCCGCCTCACCACCGCGGAATTCGACCTTTTCTGCCTGCTCGTCGAAGCCGGGCCGACGGCCGTGGACCGCGAGACGATCTGCCGGACCGTCTTCCGCCGCCGCTGGCGGGCGGAGGACCGTACCGTGGACAACCTCGTCGTGCGTCTGCGCCGCAAGCTCGACGACCCCGAGCGGAACACCATCCGCACCATCCAGGGTCTCGGCTACATGTTCGCCGGCTTCAACGGAACTCCGCTCCGAATGGATTGACTCGCGCGGCGCAACGAGAGTTCAGGAAGCGGCCGGCGTGGCGCCCATGGCACGCGCAGGTCCGGTCTCGCCAACCGTCGACTCGGGGGCCTCCGGCATCGTGACCGCTGCTTCCGTGGCGAGCTTCACCGCCTCCGCCAGGGTCATCGCCAAGGTGAGTGCAGGCGCGCCGCCTTCAGAGCGCAGCGCCGCAGCCAGCCGGCCCTCTCCGTTGGGCTGCCAGGTGAGCGCCAGCACGGGCGCCCCCGCCAACCGCCGGCGCGTGCGGCGCAGCAGGTAGCGTGCGGTGGCCGTGCTGCTGCCGCCCTCGATCAGGCACAGGCAGACGAGTCTGGGTGCAGTGCCCTCGGCCGGCACCACCGCGGCATTCGCCGATCCGGCCAACCCACTCCCTCCGGCGGTGCCCTGCTGCACGCCGAAGCCGCGACGGAGCAGCACCTGCACGAGCATTGCGGCGAGCAGCCCGTCGAAGGCTCCGCGGCCGGGCGTGCAGACCACCGCCCCCGGCTCCTGCCAGGCGGCCGGCAGAGGCGCCTGCTCCGTGTCCTCCACAGCCGAGTCCTCTTCCTCAAGATCCTCGAGCAGGGTGCGGACGCTGCGTCGCAACGCCTCCAGCCGCGCCGCTGACAGCGTACCCCGCGCCGCATCGGCCTGCGCCAGCCGCAAGGCCGGCAGTGCCACCGCGTCCATGTACCCGGCGAGCGACTTCTCCTGCAGCTGGCGCTCGGACTGCTCGGCCAGCGCGTCGACATCGCCCGCCAGCGCACGCTGGTAGAAGAACTCCTCCGGATCGAGCGCCGGCTGGTCGCCCAGCATCACCTCGAGGAATTCGAGCCGGTCCACGTGCCGGCCCAGCACGACCAGGCATACGGTCAGTGGCACCGACAGCAGCAGCCCCACCGGCCCCCACAGCCAGGTCCAGAAGGTGGCCGCAGCGATCACCGCGATGGGAGAGAGGCCGGTGGAATGGCCGAAGATCCAGGGTTCGAACACCTGGCCCATCGCCAGCTCGCTGGCGGTATAGAGCAGCAGCACCCAGACGAGCGTCGTCCAGCCCGGATCCACGGCCAGTGCGAGCAGGGCCGGGAAGGCCACCGCGATCCAGCCACCGATGAAGGGCACGAAACGCATCAGGCCGGTGATGAAGCCCCAGAGCAGCGGGTTGGGGATGCCGATGAGCCAAAGCGCCGCCGTCATGAACAGCCCGTAGACGCTGTTCATCGCCACCTGCGCCAGGAAGTAGCGCGAGAGGCGGTAGGCCGCATCGTCCATCGCTGCCATGGTGCGATGAAGGTCGCGGCTGCCGATCAGGCGGATGACGCGGTCGCGCAGATCTTCCCGGTACAACAGGATGAAGATCACCAGGATCAGCACGATGCCGCCGAGCGCCAGCGGACCGAGCAGCGGCTCCAGCACGCCCCGCAGGGTCTCGAAGGCCGTCGGGGGCGGCGTGTGGATTTCCACCGGCATCGGGGCCTGCCGAGCGCCGGTCGTCATCGGCGTGACCTGTGGCGCGGGGGGAGCGATATCGCCTGGCGGCCCCTCCTGCTCACGGACGTCGCGCTGGAACTCTTCGAGCGCGCTGTTCATCCGCTCCAGCAGCCCGCCAGCGGAGCGGAGGCCGGCAAGCTTGTTGGTGATGGTGGCCTGGTAGGTCGGCAGGTTCTGCGCCAGCGTCGATGCCTGCTGCGCCATCAGCCCGGCGACACCGAGCATCACCAGCAGGCCGAGTAGGGCGGCGAGCAGCACGGCCGGTACCCGGGGCACGGAGAAGCGGCGGAAGACGCGCGCCACCGGTGCCAGCACGAAGGAGAGCAGGATCGCGAGAGCGAGCGGAACCAGCAATTCTCGCGCGAAATACAGAACGGCGATGATGATCAGCGCACCCTGCAGCAACTGCAGGCCGGAAGCCGGGCTGCCGGCCGCCGCGAGGCTGCGTTGAGGTGGATCCTGCGGGCTGGACATGCTGGGACGGAGCACCTCTCGGCCGGGGGTTCGGCCGCCAAGCGGCAACGCCAGGGGACGACGCCGGTTCATCCCGCCGCGTCCCGCACTCCGTCCGGCAATTCAGTTCCTCCGGCCCGGTCCCGGGCCGGTCGGTCACCCCTCGGCCAGACGCGGCATTTCGCGCTCCACCACGGCTGCCAGCACGCCGGCGCCGTAGGGGATGGCGGTGTCGTTGAAGTCGTAGCGCGGGTTGTGCACCTCGCAGCCGCCGGCCTCGCCCTCGCCATTGCCGACCAGGATGTAGGCGCCAGGACACTCCGCCAGCATATAGGAGAAATCTTCCGATCCCATGGCCGGGATGCGGGCCCGGTCTAGATGGGCCTCGCCCACCATGGAGGCGGCGGCATCGGCGATGCGCGCGGTCTCCGGAGGGCTGTTCACCACGGGCATGGCTATTTCGTGGAAGGTGCATTCGGCTGTGGCGCCAAAGCCCGCGGCGATGCTGGTGGCGAGGCTGCGCATGCGCTGCTCGACCAGCCGCATCGTCTCGGTGCGGAAGGCGCGCACCGTGCCACGCAGCGACACGCGTTCCGGAATGACGTTGTAGGCAGTGCCGGCGGTGAAGCCGGTGACGCTGACCACGGCCGTGTCGGCAGGCGCGACATTGCGCGCCACCACGCTCTGCAGGGCGGAGACGATCTGCGCGCCGCAGACCACGGGATCGACGGTGCTCTCGGGCCGCGCGCCATGGCCGCCACGGCCCTGGACATGGATGTCGAAGAAGACCGCGCCCGCCATCATCGCGCCCTCGCGGATGCCGTAGTGCCCGACCGGCATGCCCGGGCGGTTGTGCAGGCCGTAGACGGCATCGCAGGGGAAGCGTTCGAACAGCCCGTCGGCGATCATGGCGCGGGCGCCGCCCTGGCCCTCCTCGGCGGGCTGGAAGATGAAGTGCACCGTGCCGTCGAAGCGCCGTGTCTCGGCGAGATAACGCGCGGCAGCGAGCAGCATGGTGGTGTGCCCGTCGTGACCGCAACCATGCATCTTCCCCGGCACGGTGGAGGCATGGGCGAAGTCGTTCGCCTCCGGCATGTCGAGCGCGTCCATGTCGGCACGCAGCCCGATGCGCCGCGCCCCGTTGCCGTTGGACAGCACGCCGACCACGCCGGTGCGACCCACGCCGCGATGCACCTCGATGCCCCAGGCGGCGAGCCGCTCGGCGACCAGGGCGCTGGTGCGGTGCTCCTCGAAGCCGGTCTCGGGATGGGCGTGGAAATCGCGGCGCCAGGCTGTGAGTTCCGGCAGCCACGCACGGATATGCTCGATCGGGGTCACGGGGCTCTCCTGTCCGCCGTCAGTATCGGCACGGTGACGGCGGCGGGCAACAAGCGCTGCGGACGGCCTGGGCCGTGATCATGGCCGCCATCGGCGCCCGGACGATCCCGCGTGCGGACAATGCGATGCGAAGGGGCTGGCGGTTCAGGATCCGCCCCGCAGCACGATCCTGAAGACGAAGATGTCCGCTGGCCGGCATGTCAGTAGTGCTGTCGGCGGGTCCGCACCCTTTGGATCGTGCTGGCCTCGCCAGCGACCGCGCGGGCACCGCCTCGACGCGGTCCCTCCTTCCCGGCGCCGCGTCGCGCCTGGGCCGGCCAGCATCAGCGCCGTTCGGGCAGCGTCGTCCCGCGCGCCAGGGCGATCGCCTCGCGCAGTACCTCGTCATCGCCGATGTGGTTCGCCAGCAGGATGACCAGCTTGGCGTCGAGCCGTTGGGCCGCTGCGGCATCGAGCCCGCGATGCGCATCCAGCAGCGCCGCATAGACCGCGTCCGGATCCTCGAAGCGCGGTTCGGTCCTGAGTCGCATCACGCTTCCCTCCGCAGCGGCGCGGCCGCGCGGCCGAGCGCCCGGTCGCGTGCCGCCCGCACTGCGTCCGGCTCGGGCTCCGCGCTGCCGCGGAAGCGCGCCGCCACATGCTGGTCCGGGCGCAGCAGCACGCAGTCTCCCGGCGCCGCGGCGTAGCGGCGCGCCGCGAGGCCCGAATGGTCCCAGAGCGCGCCTGGCGCCTCCTGCTCGGACACCACCACCCGGGCGATGCCGGGCGGCGCAGCCGGCGCCTCACCGGCCCGGGAGAAGCAGAGCAAGGTGAAACCGCCCGACCCGGCCAGATGACGCAACAGCCAGTCTGGCTGGCCGTCGCGCAGCACCGGAGCATCCGTCGCCGGAGCGCCGGGCGGCAGTCCGCCCTCCCAGGGCCCGGCGTCCGGCGAGGATAGCGGACTGTCCTTCAGCACCGTCGGGCGGGACAGCCGGCCCGAATTCACCAGCGGCCGCGCCAGCGGTTGGGTGCGCGCCAGTTCCAGCACGGCATCGCGCCAGGCCCGCGCGGTCTCGCTCTCCGGTGTGATGAAGTCGGTGGCGCGGGTGGAGTTCAGGATGCTCTCGTCCGCCGCAGGCACCCTCTCGACGTCGTAGCTGTCAAGCAGCGCGTCCGGCGCGTCGCCCCGCAGCACCGCGGCGAGCTTCCAGCCGAGATTGTCCGCGTCTTGGATCCCGCCGTTGCCGCCGCGCGCGCCGAAAGGGCTGACCTGGTGCGCCGCATCACCGAGGAAGAGGATGCGGCCGTGCCGGAAGCGCTCAAGCCGCCGGCAACGGAAGGTGTAGATGCTGACCCAGTCGAGCGTGAAGGGCAGGTCGCCTCGCGCCCCGCCCGCGCCCGCGAGCATGGAGCGCACCCGTTCCCGCACCCGCTCCGGCCGCTTCTCCGCCTCCGGGTCCAGGTTCCAGTCGAGCTGGAAGTCGATGCGCCAGACATTGTCCGGCTGCTTGTGCAGCAGCACGGACTGGCCGGGGTGGAAGGGCGGATCGAACCAGAACCAGCGCTCGTTCGGCAGATCCGCCTGCATCACCACATCGGCGATGAGGAAGCGCGCGCGGAACACCTGCCCCAGGAAAGGCAGGGCGAGCGCCTCGCGGACGGCGCTGCGTGCGCCGTCGCAGGCCAGCAGCCATTGCGCATGGATGCGGTAGCAGCCCTCGGGCGTCTCCACGGCGACCAGCGCACCGTCCTCGCGCGGCTCCACCCTCTCCACCCGGCTGCACCAGCGCAGGTCGACCAGGCCCGATGCCTCGCATTCCTGCGCCAGCCAATCCTCGACATAGTACTGCTGCAGGTTCACGAAGGCGGGGTATTCGTGCCCCTCCTCGGGTAGGAGATTGAAGCTGTAGGCCTCACTGTCGCGGAAGAAGACACGGCCCGTGTTCCAAGTGATGCCCTTGTCCAGGAAGCGCCGGCCGAGGCCGAGCCGGCCGTAGATCTCCAGCGTCCGCTTGGCCCAGCAGATGGCACGGGAGCCGAAGGAGACCGTGTCGTCGTCGTCGAGCACGACGCTCCGCACGCCCTGCCTGGCGAGGTCGAGCGCCGCGGTCAGCCCGACCAAGCCCGCACCGGCGATCACCACCACCGCCTCCTCCGGCGTGCCGCGGCCCAGCGCGGCGGGACGGCGGAAGGGGAAGCGCGGATTGACGTAAGTGGTCGGCACGGCGGGGTGCTCAGCGCCCGGCCTCGGCGGGCTTCGCCTGCTCGCCCCGCTCCAGCGCGCGCCACATCTCGATGTCGCGTTCCGCCGTCCAGATGCGCGGGCGGTCGATCCCCTTCGCCTCGTCGAAGGCGCGGGAGACATTGAAGGGCATGCAGTGCTCGAAGATCACCCACTGCCCGTAGGTCGGGCGCATATGGTCCATGGTGTCGCGGTAGATCTCGGCGAGCGCCCAACCCTTCTCCACCCCTTGCCGGACGCGAGCGAAGAGGGTGGAGGTGAAGGCTTCCGTGTCCCTGAGGCCCTGCTCCACATCTGCCTTGGTCAGCAGGGCGCGGCCGCGCCCGGGCACCAGCTTCTCCGGCCCGAGTTCGCGGATGGCGCGGAGAGTGGCCGGCCAGTCCGTGAAATGGGCGTCGCCGCAATAGGGGGTGGCGCCGAACTCCACCGTGTCGCCGGCGAAGAGCACCTTCTCCTTCGGCAGCCAGACCACCGTGTCGCCCATGGTGTGGGCGCGGCCGATATGGATCACCCGCGCCTCGCGCTCGCCGAGCCAGAGGGTCATGTGCCGGTGGAAGGTGTGGGTCGGCCAAGTGAGGCCCGGAATGCTCTCCTTGCCGCGGAACAGGCGTGGGAAGCGGCCGATCTCGCTGTCCATGTCCTGCTGCCCGCGCTCGACGATCAGCTCCCGCGTCACATCGGAGGCGATGATGGCATGCGCGCCGTAACCGGAGGCTCCGAGAACGCGGACGGCATGGTAGTGGCTCAGCACCACCTGCGTCACCTTGCGGTCCGTGACCGTGGCGATGCGGGCCATGACGTCCCGGGCGATGGCCGGGGTGGCCTGGGCGTCCACCACCACCACCCCGTCGGGACCCAGGATGATGCCGGAATTGGGGTCGCCCTCCGCCGTATAGGCGTAGAGCCCGGGGCCGAGCTCGTCGAAGGAGATGGTCTTGTCGGCGAGGTCGTTGGTCGAGGCGAAGCCGGCCATGGCGCTCTCCCGTGCCTGTCGGGCGGCCCCAAGCTCCCGGGGAAGACCGAACCGCCCATCTGCGACGGCGCCCAGCCCCCAGGCGGACGCCTGAGCCCGGACATGGAGCGTGACCGCGCCGCTGCCAAGCGCCGGCGTCTCCGGGGCGGCGTATGGAAGCCGTAACTCTTCCGGACTAAAGTCGGCGCCCCGATCTCGAGGGAGAATGGCATGCTCCGCCGCGCGCTCCTCGTCGCGCTCCTCGGCTCCCTGGCTGCCCCGGCCATGGGCCAATCAAGCGATCCGTCCTTCCGGATCGTGAACAACACCCCCAATGCCGTGCTGGAGGTCTATGCCTCGCCCTCCACCGAGCGGAGCTGGGGGCATGACCGGCTGGGAACCGAGGTCATCGGCCCGGGCGCGAGCCATATCATCCGCCTGCCGACCGACGGCAACTGCATCTACGACGTGCGCATCGTCTATCGGGGCGGCACCGCGGAGGAGCGGCGCAACGTCAATCTCTGCAATATCGTGAACTATGTGCTGGGCGGGGGCGCGGCGCCGCAGGCGGCGCAGGCCAGCAATCCGTCCTTCAACCTGGTGAATCGGAGCGGGCGGATGATCGAGCGACTCTTCGCCTCGCCCTCCTCGCAGCAGGACTGGGGACCGGACCGGTTGGGGAACGACATGGTGGGCCCGGGCCAGCGCTACGCCGTGCGCCTGCCGGCAGGCGAGTGCACCTATGATATCCGCATCGTCTTCCAGGGCGGTGACGCGCAGGAGCGCCGGCAGATCAACGCCTGCAACATCGTGGATTACGTGGTGCGGTAGGCAGGGGGGCCGGGGAAGGCGACTCGCTCCCCCGGACCATCCTGACAGGGGGGGGCGAGTCCCCCCCCCGTGCGCATCAGGCCGCCTTGGCGCCGTGGATCGCCCGCCATACCGTCTCGGGCGTCGCGGGCATGTCCATGTGCTTCACGCCATCGTCCGAGAGCGCGTCCACCAGCGCGTTCATCACCGCAGGCGGGGACCCGACCGCACCGGCCTCGCCCGCGCCCTTCACGCCGAGCGGGTTGGTCTCGCAGGGCACCTCGATCAGGTCCACCTCGATGTCCGGCAGGTCCTCCGCCCGCGGCAGGGCGTAGTCCATGAAGGAGGCGCTGAGGAGCTGGCCGCTCTCCTTGTCGTAGGCGGTGCGCTCCAGCACGGCCTGCCCGATGCCCTGCGCCACGCCGCCATGCACCTGGCCGCGCACGATCAGCGGGTTGATGGCGTGGCCCACATCGTCCACCACGATGTAGCGCGGAACCTCGACGATGCCGGTATCGGGATCCACCTCCACCTCGGCGATGTGGCAGCCATTCGGGAAGGTGTGGAACTGGATCTCCGCCACCTCCGCGGCGTCGAGCAGCGTCGCCGGCTCGCCCCGCGCAGCGCGCTCGCGCTGGATGCGGGCGAGGTCGAGGATGTTCACGCCCCTGTCGGTGCCGACGACGGAGAAGCGGCCCTGGACCGGTGTGAACTCGATATCGGCCACCGCTGCCTCCAGATGCTCGGAGGCCGCCTGCTTGCCCTTCTCGATCACCGTTGCCGTGGTCAGCAGGATCGCCTGGCCCTCGGAGTAGAGGGACCGTGCGCCACCGGTGCCGCCGCCGGTCGGGATCTCGTCCGAATCGCCCTGGACGATGCGGATCTTGTCGATCGGAATGCCCAGCTCATGGCTGGTCAGCATGGCATAGGCGGTCTCGTGCCCCTGGCCGGTGGACTGGGTGCCGACCAGCACCTCCACCATGCCGTCCCTGGCGAAGCGCACCTCGGCGCGCTCCGTCGGGCCGCCGCCCGTGGCCTCGAGATAGTAGGCCAGGCCGATGCCGCGCCGCCTGCCCCTGGCCGCGCTCGCCGCCTTGCGCGCGGGGAAGCCGGCCCAGTCGGCCTTCTTCAGCGCCGCATCCAGCACCATGGCGAAATCCCCGCTGTCGTAGCGCTGCCCGATGGCGGTGATGTAGGGCATGGCGCTCTGCAGCACCATGTTGCGCTTGCGCAGCTCGATGCGATCGATGCCAAGTTCACGCGCCGCAGCGTCGATCAGCCGCTCCACGAGGTAGTTGCTCTCCGGCCTTCCGGCGCCGCGATAGGCGTCCACCGGCACGGTATTGGTCAGCACGCCCAGCACATGGGCGTGGATCGCCTGGAAATTGTAG
>Ga0182741_1005679_pt1 | contig 11405 bp, 13 predicted proteins | sample eDN5th37CBELigOP_FD_128874 | JGI IMG/M metagenome (GOLD analysis project Ga0182741, IMG submission 128874) | Enriched Organic Plus compost microbial communities from Emeryville, California, USA - eDNA 5th pass 37_C BE-Lig OP (version 2) (version 2) ...
CCACCGCCTCGGCTTCCGCGCCGCTCTCTGTCCGGAGGCCATGATCCGCCACCAGAGCGAGCAGGGCACCGCCGCGCGCGCGGACCCAGCCCTCCACCAGCAGCGCCAGCGCCAGGCTGTGCGGCCCACCGGAGACGCCGACGGCGAGGCGCGGCGCCGGCCCGAAGGGCCCGAGCGGCGCCATCAACGCGGCGAACTCCCCGACCGAGAGCGGCGTCCCGGCCTCGCGGTCCCCGGGCAGATCGGCCCCGGCCAGATGCGGCGGAATGAGGTCGGCTGCCTGCGTCACGGCCGCCATGCTAGGCGCTCAGCCGGTCTCCGGCGAGCCGCGGAGCCCGGCGCCACCGGGTCAGGCTGCCGAAGGCCGAGGCAGCGGGGGGTGTGCCCCCGACCCGGATGAGCGGCTCTGACCCCTGGCGTGGGCCGAAGCAGCTCCCCTTCAGGTTGAAGCACCCGACCGGGAGAAGATGCTCGCGCAACCAATGACGGAACATTTTCCGCAGGCCCGGGCGCGTGGAACACGCGCTAGCGGCACCCCGCCCGGCGGCGCGCCTCGGCCGCATGGTCCGAAAGCGGCGGACGCAGATTCGGGAAGCGGCTGCGCAGATCGGCCAGGGTGTCGCAGGCTTCGCGCCGGTTGCCAAGGCTGGTGAAGGAGTTGGCCAGGCCGATCAGCGCCTCCGGCGCCCGCGCCCCGGTGCGGTTGCGGGTGAAGGCGTCATTGTAGGCCAGCGCCGCGCCGGCGAAATCGCGCCTGCCGGTCAGCGCATCGCCGAGCAGCATCTGCGCATCGGTCGCGCGCGGGCTGTTGCGCACCGCCAGGACCTCGCGTGCCGCGGCCTCGGCCGCGGCATAGTCCCGGCGCGCGAGCGCGGCACGCCCCTCGGCGATCGCCCGCTCCGGCGGACGCGGGGCGGAGGCCGTGGGCGGCGCCGCGACAGGCGGCAGGTTCATGGTGGGCGCCGCCGCCGGGCGCGCGGGGGCGGGAGAGGCCGGCCGGGAAGCGCCCTGCCCTTCCAGTTGCTGCAGGCGGAAGTCCACATCCCCCTGCAGCTTCTCGAGCACCTCGCTGAGCTGGCGGTTCCGGAATTCCAGCTCGTCCACGCGGCCGCGCACGTGGCGCACCTCCTCCTCGAGGCTCGAAACGCGATCGAGGAGTCGCGCCACCAGCTCCCCTTGCGGCAGGGTGCCACGCTGGGCAGCGATCGGCGGCGCAATCGGCGCTGCCGCGACGCCGCCACGGCGCAGCTGCTCAATCTCCTGGCGCAGCTGCAGGATCTGGTTCTGCAGCGCGATCCCCTCCCGGCTCTCGATCTGTGCCGCCGCCGGCAGGGGCAACAGCATCAGGGCAAGGAGGGCGGGAAGGGCAAATCGCATCAGCGGAGGCCTCCAAGCAGGCGCGGTCGGTCCTGGCGGAAATGCCGGACCGCGTAGCGCGCCGCGCAGCCGGGCGCCAGTCACCACGACAGGGTGCGCATCAGCGCATGAAGCCGTTGCTACGCACCGTGCCGGCGGCGCAGTCGCCGCAGCACGTCAGCCGCAGGCGCCGCCGCACGATAGCGCCGGCACGCCCTACCGAACGACGGTCACGGCGCGGCGGTTCTGCGCCCAGGCCTCCTCGTTCGAACCCAGTGCGGCCGGGCGGTCCTTGCCGTAGGAAATGGTGGAGACGCGGCTGCTGGCAACGCCACTGGCCACCAGTATGTCGCGCGCGGCATTGGCACGACGCTGACCGAGCGCGAGGTTGTACTCGCGCGTGCCGCGCTCGTCGGTATGGCCTTCCACCTGCACTGCCACCTGCGGGTACTGCTGCATCCAGCGGGCCTGGCGCTCCAGCGTCGGGCGCTGGTCGCCGCGGACCACGCTGCTGTCGAAGTCGAAGAAGACGCGATCGCCCACATTGGCGACCAGATCCTCCTGGCTGCCCGGGCGCGGGCCGGGCCCGGACAGGGCACCGGCGGCACCCGTGCCACTGGCCACGGCATTCTGGTCGCTGGTCGATTCGCACGCCGCCAGCAGCGCGACCGCGGCAAGCGCCCCAAGCACCTTGGTGGACGTCATGAGAGAGGCCTTCCTTCCGAATGCGGGCGGGCAAGTGGCGCCGCGCGAAGCCAATTTCGCCGTTACAACCGGGATCGTAAAGGGTCAAGGCGAGATGGAATTCGCCCAGAAGGCGATGCGGCGCCCATGGCCGGCGCCTCAGGATAGCAGCGGCGACCAGGCGGGATCGGACGCATCCGTCGGGGTCGCGATCTGCCGCTCGTTGAAGCCGGCGATGTCGATCGAGGCCAGGCGGGAGGAATAGCCGTTGCCCCGCGAATCGCGTGCCGGCGTCTCCCGGAAGTACATCAGCACCCGCCCGTTGGGGGCGAAGGTCGGGCCTTCCATGCCCCAGCCCTCGGACAGGATCCGCTCTCCACTGCCATCGGGGCGCATGACGCCGATGGCGAACTGCCCCCCGGCGATGCGGGTGAAGGCGATCAGGTCGCCGCGCGGCGACCAGACCGGCGTCGCATAGCGGCCGCGGCCGAAGGAGATGCGCCGGACGCCACCGCCGCCCGCGTCCATGACGTAGAGTTGCTGGTCGCCGCCGCGGTCCGAATTGAATACGATCTGCGACCCGTCCGGCGAGTAGCAGGGCGAGACGTCGAGCCCGCCACCCGAGGTCAGCTGGCGCTCGCGGCGCGAGGCGAGGTCGACGACGAAAATGCTGGCGTTGCCGCCGCGCGTGGCGGAGAGCACCACGGAGCGCCCGTCTGGCGAGAAGCGCGGCGAGAGCGTCATGCCCTGGAAGCTGCCCAGTACCTCCTGCCGCCCGGTTTCCAGGTTGAACAGATAGACCCGCGGCTCATTGCGGAAGTACGACATGAAGGCGATCTGCTGCGCGTTCGGATGGAAGCGCGGCGTCAGCGCCGCGAAGCTGCCATCGGTCAGATAGCGGAGATTCTCTCCGTCCTGGTCCATGATGGCGAGGCGCCGGGTGCGGCGGTCGCGCGGGCCGCTTTCGGCGACGTAGACGACGCGGGTGTCGAAGTAGCCTTTCTCGCCCAGCAGGCGCTCGTAGATCACGTCGCTGATCAGATGCGCGATGCGGCGCCAGTTGCCCGTGGGCGCGGTGAAGGCCGTGCCCTGCAACTGCTGCTCCGGCAGCACGTCCCACAGGCGGAACTCCACGCGCAGGCGGTCACCGGCGAGCTCCGCGCGGCCGGTGGTCAGCGCCTGTGCGCCGATGACGCGCCAGTCCTGGAAGCGCGGCGCGGCGGCGGCCGCTTCCGGCGTCTGGATGAAGGCGGCGCGCTCCACCGGGCGGAACAGGCCGGAGTTGCGCAGGTTGTTCAGGATCACGCGGGCGATGTCGCGGCCCATGCGCTGCGCCTCGGGCGTCGCGCCGGCGAAGTCGGGCACCGCGATCGGGATCGGATCGGTGCGCGCGCGGGTGATGTCGATCACGGCGCCCTGCGGCGCCTGCGCGTGCGATGGCAGCGGCCAGGAGAGGATGCCCGGGGCCACGAGCGTGGCGCCGGCGGCGAACAGCACCGTGCGGCGGCCGATACGGGACGTCTGCAGAGTCATCGAACGAGGCCCCTCGGATTGAAGCGGAAAGTGGATGCCATGATCGTCTGCAACTTGCTGACCGGTACCTTGAGCGGGTTGCACTGCGGCGCCAACAGGGCGCGGCGCGCCGATTCGTAAACGGCGCGGACCCGCGGGTCGGCGGGAATGCTGCGCACAGGCACGACGTTGCGGACGACACCCTGCCCGTCCACCTGAACGCGCAGTTCCACGACGATGTCGGACAGCCCCATCATGCCGGCATCCACCGACCAGCACTCGCTGATCTGGTCCGCAAGGCCGCGGATGTCACCTGCCGTCAGCGCCGCCGTGCCGCTCGGTGCGCCACCGCCTTGCTGCGGCGCGCCCTGCGGCGGGTTGGCGCGGGCCCGCGGTGCCTCGCGCTGCTGCTGCTGCCGCAGGCGCTCGAGCGTGTTCAGCACGCTCTGGCTGCGCTCCTGCGGCCGCTGCACCGGGGGCGTCTGGCCCGTACCGGCCTGGCGCACGGGCTCGGGCGGCGGCGGAACAGGGCGTGGCGGGACGGGCAGCGGCGGCTCCGGCCGCGGCGGCGCGGGACGGGGTGCGGCCGGCTTGGGCGGTGTCGGCGCCTGCGCGGTCTGCTGGGGCCGCGGCGGCGCGGGTGTCGGCGCGGGTGCCGGGGCCGGTGGCGGCGGAGTCGGGCGCGGCTGCGGTTCCGCCCGGGGCTGGGGCGGTGGCGCCGGCGCGGGCGGTGGCGGGGGCGGAGGTGGCGGTGGGCTCGGCGGCGCGTCGCGCGGCGGCTCGGGCGTGGGCGGCTCCGGCGTCGGCGGCTGCGGCACGGGCTCGGGTGCCGGCGCGGGCGTGGGTGCGGGCGTCTCGCCCTCCGCCTGCTGGGCGGGCAGGTTCGTCACCAGTTCCACCGCGACCGCCTGCTCCAGCGGCTCCTCGATCGGTCGTGGCAGGCCGTAGAGCACGAGCAGCAGCAGCAGCGCGGCGTGCAACCCCGCGGAGACCGCTCCCCAGAATCCCACCCCCCTGCTCCGCATGCGACGCCCCCCTCGGCGTGCTCCTCAGCCGCGCGGCGGCGTGGCAGCCGACGGCCGGCCGGCGGGGGAACCGGCGGGCTGCTGCTGCGACGACGGGGCCGCGGCGCCACGGCCGGCGGGCTGCTCGGCCAGCAGCGCGACACGGGTGAAGCCGCCGGCGCTGATGGTGCCCATGACTTCCATGACGCGGCCGTAGGAAATGGCGCGGTCGCCACGGACGAAGATGCGGCGCTCCGGCGCGCCGGGAGACTGGGCGCGGGCGATGGCCTGCAGCTGCGGCACCAGCGCCTCCAGCTCCACTTCGGTCTCCTGCAGGAAGATGCGGCCCTCGGGGTCCACCGTGATGGTGATGGGCTCGTTCTCCTGGTTCAACGCGCTGGCCTGGGTCTTGGGCAGGTCCACCGGCACGCCCACCGTCATCAGCGGCGCGGCGACCATGAAGATGATCAGCAGCACCAGCATCACGTCCACCAGCGGCGTGACGTTGATTTCGGCCAGCGGACGGTAGCGGCCGCGGCTGCGGCCATTGCCGAGGAGGGAAGCCGCCATGGTCCTACTCCGCCGCCTGCACCGCGGTGTCGGCGGGCTGGCCGAGCGCCGCCTCGGCCTGGCGCGAGAGGATGGCGGAGAACTCGGCCGCGAAGCCCTCCAGGCGCGCGGCGAAGCGGGCGAGGTCGGTGGAGATCTTGTTGTAGGCAAGCACCGCCGGAATGGCGGCAACCAGGCCGATGGCGGTGGCGAAGAGCGCCTCCGCGATGCCGGGCGCGACCACCGCGAGGTTGGTGTTCTGCATGCCGGCGATGGCGGTGAAGCTGTTCATGATGCCCCAGACCGTGCCGAACAGGCCGATGAAGGGCGCGACGGAACCGACCGAGGCGAGGAAGGTCATCCAGCGCTCGAGCCGCTCCATCTCGCGCTGCACGGTCACCGCCATGGCGCGCTCGACGCGCTCCTTCAGCCCGGCGGCGGCGAAGCCGGACCCCGAGAGGTGCGGCGCGCTGCGGCGCCATTCGCGCATGGCGGCGACGAAGACCGCGGCCATGGGATGGGCGGGCACCTCGCCCTCCTTGCGGGCGAGCTCCTCCAGGCTACCGCCGGACCAGAAGGCGTCCTCGAAGGAATCGGCTGCGCGGTTGGCACGACGCACCGCGGTGACCTTGTCGAAGACGATCGCCCAGACCCAGATGCTGGCGAACAACAGTCCGATCATCACCAGCTTCACGACCCAGTCGGCCTGGAGGAACAGCCCCCAGAGCGACAGGTCATGGGCCATTCCACCCAGATCGGTCGCGGTCACGCTGCGATCCACGCCAAACCCTCCTTCACCCGCTCCCGCCCCCCGCGGCCGGGCGCGCCGCCGTGGCGCCCAGCGCCGTCCGCCAGGGTTCAGGGATCCGCTTCGGCCGCAGCGTGTCCCGGTCCACGCAGGCCAGTTCCACGAGAAGTGCCGCGAGCGTCGCCCCCTCCCGCGTCATCCGCTGGTCGAGCGCCATGGTCACGCCCTTCACCACGATGACCCGGGTCTCCACCACCAGCGAATCGTCGAGGCGCGCGGGGAGCGCATACTCCACTTCGACGCGGCGCACCACGAGTATCGAATTGTGACGCTCGATCATGGCTTGGTGTGGCAGGCCGATGTCGCGCAGCGCCTCGGTGCGCGCGCGCTCCGCCCAGCGCAGATAGGTGGCGTGATAGGCCATGCCGCCGGCATCGGTGTCCTCGAAATAGACCCGCGCCGGAAAGGAATGCGCCGGCGCTTCGGGGGGCGGACGGATCACGGCTCGGCTGGCGGCTGGGAGAGCAGGTCGGGCTGCAGCGCAAAGCCGGCCGGCGGCGCCAGGCCGAGATGGCGCCAGCCCGGTTCGCCCAGCACGCGCCCGCGCGGCGTGCGCAGCACCAGCCCCTCCTGGATCAGGAAGGGTTCGATGACGTCCTCGATGGTGTCGCGCGATTCCGCCAGCGCCGCCGCCAGCGTCTCGACACCGACCGGGCCGCCGCCGTGATGTTCGGCGATGCGGCGGAGATAGCGGCGATCCTGCGCGTCGAGCCCGAGATGGTCCACCTCCAGCCGCTCCAGCGCCGCATCCGCGAGGCTGCGGTCAGCCGGAACGCCGGCGACGGCGGCGAAGTCGCGCACCCGGCGCAGCAGCCGCCCGGCCACGCGCGGGGTGCCACGCGAACGCCTGGCGATCTCCAGCGCCCCGTCCTCCGCCAGCGCGAAGCCGAGCTTGGACGCGCCGCGCTGCACGATCTGCAGCAGCTCCGCCACCTCGTAGAATTGCAGCCGCAGCGGGATGCCGAAGCGATCGCGCAGCGGCTGGGTGAGCAGGCCCGCACGCGTGGTGGCGCCGATCAGGGTGAAATGTGGCAGGTCGATACGCACGGTGCGCGCCGACGGCCCCTCGCCGATGATGAGATCGAGCTTGAAATCCTCCATCGCCGGATAGAGCGTCTCCTCGATCGCCGGCTGCAGGCGGTGGATCTCGTCGATGAACAGCACGTCGCGCGGCTGCAGATTGGTCAGGATCGCCGCCAGATCGCCGGCGCGCTGCAGGATGGGCCCGGATGTCGCTCGGAACCCGACGCCCAACTCACGCGCGACGATCTGCGACAGCGTCGTCTTGCCGAGGCCGGGCGGCCCATAGAACAGCGTATGGTCCAGCGCCTCGCCGCGGCCGCGCGCGGCCTCGATGAAGACCTTCAGGTTCTCCCGCAGCGCCCGCTGGCCGGTGAAGTCGGCGAGCGTCTGCGGCCGGAGCGAGCCCTCGCCCGCATCCTCCTCCTGCCTCTCGCCCGAGGTCAGGCGTTCGTCGAGGTCGCTCATCGCGGCGAGAGCTCCCTGAGGCTGTCGCGGATGATGGTGCCGAGGGGCGCCTCACCGCCGAGGCGGCCCAGCACGCGGGCGACGACGGCGGCCGCCTCCGGCCGCTTCCAGCCGAGATTCAAGAGGGCCGAGACGGCATCCGCCTCCACCCCCGCCTCCAGCACCGGGCCGGCGCCGAGGCCGGCGGGCGCGGGTGCCGCAGCCATCCCGGTGCTCCGCCCCTTCGTCGCCGCGCCCGCCCAGTCGCGCAGCTCCGTCAGCAGCCGCCCGACCAGCTTGGGCCCCACGCCCTTCGCGCGGCCGAGGCTCGCCTTGTCGCCGACGCGCACCGCCTGCGCCAGATCGTCCGGAGACAGCACCGAGAGAATGGCGAGCGCGAGCGTCGGCCCCACGCCCTGGATGCGTGTCAGGGCGCGGAAGCAGCCGCGCTCCGTCTCCTCGGCGAAGCCGTAGAGGGTGATGGCGTCCTCGCGCACATGCGTCTCGATCAGCAGGGTGCCGGAGGCGGGCGGCGCCGGCAGCGCGCCCACCGTGCGCGAGGAGCAGGAGACGAGGTAGCCCACGCCGCCGACATCCAGGATGCAGCCGCCCTCCACCACGCCATCGAGCTTGCCGGTGAGCTTGCCGATCATGTCGCGTAGGCCCCTGCCATCGCCATCCGCGTGCCGCGGTGATGCGCATGGCAGATCGCCACCGCCAGCGCATCGGCCGCATCCGGGCGCTTCAGCACGGCGCCCGGCAGCAGCAGCTTGACCATCGCCTCGACCTGCAGCTTCTCGGCATGGCCGGTGCCGACGACGGCGCGCTTCACCTCCATCGCCCCGTATTCCGCCACCGGAATGCCGGCGAGCGCGGGTGCCAGCAGCACCACGCCGCGCGCCTGGCCGAGCTTCAGCGCCGCTCCCGGGTTCCTGTTGACATAGGTCTGTTCCACCGCCGCCTCATCCGGCCGCCAGGTCTCGAGCAGCGTGAGCAACGCCCGGTGCAGTTGCGAGAGCCGCTCCGCCAGCGGCAGGTCGGCCGTGGTGGAGATCACGCCGTCACCGAGATGCCGGAGGCGGCTGCCCGCGCACTCCACCATGCCCCAGCCGGTGTGCTGCAGGCCGGGATCGAGGCCGAGCAGCCGCACCGATCCGGCGGCGCGCGTGTTCACGCTGTGTTCCCTATCTCGGCCAGCCTGGCGGGACCGTCAAGGCCCGCCTTGCGCCGCATGGCCGCAGCATCCTCCCGGCCGGGCGGCTCATGCCGAAAGCCGTTGCATCACGGTCTCCGACACCTCGAAATTGGCGTAGACGTTCTGCACGTCGTCATTCTCGTCCAGCACGTCCACGAGCTTGAGCACGTCCCGCGCCTGCTCCTCGTCCAGATCGACCGTGGTGGTCGGCACCCATTCGATCCTCGCCGATTCCGCCGCGCCGAAGCGGGCCTCGAGCGCGTCGCGCACGGCGAAGAAGTCCTCGACGGCGGTGGTGATCTCGTGCCCCTCCGCGTCGCTCTCCACATCCTGCGCGCCGGCCTCGATCGCCGCTTCCAGCATGGTGTCGGCATCCGCGACGGCGGCAGGGTAGCCGATCACCCCCTTCCGCTCGAACTGGAAGGCGACCGAGTTCGTCTCGCCCAGCGCGCCGCCATGCTTGGCGAAGGCGCTGCGCAACTCGCCCGCGGTGCGGTTGCGGTTGTCGGTCAGCGCCTCGACGATGATGGCCACGCCGTTCGGGCCGTAGCCCTCATAGCGCACCTCCTCGTAATTCTCGCCCTGGCCGCCCGCAGCGGCGCGCTTGATGGCGCGGTCGATCGTCTCCCGGGTCATGTTCGCGGTCAGCGCCGCCTTCACCGCAGCGCGCAGCCTCGGGTTCGCCGCAGGGTCGGGCAGGCCGATCCTGGCCGAGACGGTGATCTCGCGGATCAACTTGCCAAAGGCCCTCGCCTTCTTGGCCCCCTGCGCCGCCTTGCGGTGCATGATGTTCTTGGCGTGCGAATGGCCGGCCATCGCCGCACCCTACCTCTCGATCCTGAGATTCCGGTTGAGCCTCCGCTTATAGCGGCCCGATCCGCTGCGCGCCACCACCGGGCTCCCCCACCGGGCTCCCCCCTGGCCCCGCTTCCCTCTGGCGCAGCCGCCCGGGGCGGCGGCATGATGGGCCATGGACACTCTGCCCCCACCCGCGGGCACCGACCCGCACGCCATCACCACGCTCGAGCAGCTCGCGGCGATCTACGACCCGCCGCGCGAACTGGTGCTGAAGAAGGTCACCGACAGGCTCGGCGAGAAGTCCCGCGCCTTCATCAGCGCCTCCCCCTTCTGCCTGCTGGCGACCGCCGGCTCGAAGGGCGCCCACTGCTCGCCGCGCGGCGACGCGCCCGGCTTCGTCGTTGCGCTGGACGACCACACCCTGGCCCTGCCGGACCGGCGCGGCAACAACCGGCTCGACGCGCTGCGCGATATCCTGGAGAACCCGCAGGTCGCCCTGCTGTTCCTGGTGCCCGGCGCCGGCGAGACGCTGCGCGTCAACGGCACCGCCCGCATCACCACCGACCCGGCGCTGCGCGCCCGCTTCACGGTCCAGGGCAAGCTGCCGGCCACGGTGGTGCTGGTGACGGTGCAGGAAGTGTACATGCAGTGCGCCAAGGCGCTCAACCGCTCGCGCCTCTGGGACGGCCGGCCCCGCCCGGCGGAGCTGCCGAGCATGGGCGAGCTGCTGGCCGAGCACACGCGCGGCGGCATCGAACCCGTCAGCTACGACGCCGAGGCGCCGGCGCGGCTGCAGGCGACGATGTACTGACGCCTCCCGCTGGCGCCTCCCGCTGGCGGAGGCGCGGCAGCCCGGATCGGCCGGTGAGCGCCGGGCCGGTGCTACGAGGCCAGGTCCGCCGGCACCCGCGCCGGCTCCCGCCATGCGGTCTGGGACTGGGGCGGCGGTACGCGGCGCGTGCGCCCCTCCTCCCGCTGCCACCTCCGCTCTTCCCGCGCCATGGCATCCCGCAGGCAGCCTTCATAGCTCAGTCCGGCTGCAGCGCCGCCCAGCACCGAGGTGCCAGGCGCGAACCGTTGGGGGTCCCAATTCGGCATGGTGGTGTCCTTCGACCCGACCACTGCGGAGTCTGCCCCATTCGGCGGCAGGGAGGGAATGAAGAGGCGATGACGTGCACGCCAGCGTGACCCGGCCCGCGGCAGCGATGGCCACCGTCTCCGCAGCGGGCACGGGATCCGCAGGCTCCGGCTGGCCGCCGGCAAGGCCGGGTGGTCAGACCGCCGGCATCGCCTGGCTGAGCCGTCCGCCGAGGCGCAGCGGCTCGATGCGGCGGGCCAGGCCGGTCGCGTCGTCGGTCTCGACGAAGACGCCGCAGAGCGTCGCCTCGCCCTCCGCGGGCGCCAGGCGCTCGCCTGGCAGCTTGCGCCAGAAGCGCAGCGCAGCCCCCGCCTTCTGCATGCCGATGACGCTGTCGTAGTCACCGCACATGCCCGCGTCGGTCATGTAGGCGGTGCCGCCGGGCAGGATCTGGTGGTCGGCTGAGGGCGTATGGGTGTGGGTGCCCACGACGAGGCTCACCATCCCGTCGAAGCTGTGGCCGAAGGCGGCCTTCTCGCTGCTGGCCTCGGCATGCACGTCGATCACCGCCGCCTGGATGGTGCCGTCCGCACCCATGCGGTGCTTCGCGAGCTCGGCCTGCACGGCGCGGAAGGGGTCGTCCAATGGCTCCATGAAGAGGCGGCCCATGACGTTCATCACCAGCGCCCGACGCCTGCCGGAGACCTCCGCGACATGCGCGCCCCGGCCGGGCGTGCCGGGCGGGTAATTGGCCGGGCGGATCACCCGTGGCTCGGTCTCCAGGTAGGGGACGATCTCCTTGCGGTCCCAGGTGTGGTTGCCGAGCGTGATCACATCGGCGCCGGCGGCGAGGAAGGCGCGCGCCATGTCCGGCGCCAGGCCGAAGCCGTGGGAGGCGTTCTCCCCGTTCACGATGACGAGATCCAGCAGCAGCCGCGCGCGCAACCCCGGCAG
>Ga0182741_1005681_pt1 | contig 11398 bp, 5 predicted proteins | sample eDN5th37CBELigOP_FD_128874 | JGI IMG/M metagenome (GOLD analysis project Ga0182741, IMG submission 128874) | Enriched Organic Plus compost microbial communities from Emeryville, California, USA - eDNA 5th pass 37_C BE-Lig OP (version 2) (version 2) ...
CGGTCGGCCGGTGCGGCGCCCGAGTGGTCGCCGCTGCCCGTCCAGTACGCCGACTACACGCTGTGGCAGCGCGAACTGATCGAGGCCGGCCGAATCGACACCCAGATCGACTACTGGACCGACACTCTCGCGCAGTTGCCCGACGAGATCGTCCTGCCCACCGACCGGCTCCGCCCCGCGCGGCCGACGGGCGCGGCGGGCAACACCACCGCGACGGTCCCCGCCGACATCGCCGCCCGCCTGCGTGCAGTCGCGGATGCCCACGGCGGCACGATGTTCATGGCGCTGCACGCGGCCGTCGCGGCACTGCTCTCGCGGCTCGGCGGGGGCGACGACATCGTCGTCGGTACCCCGGTCTCGGGCCGGTCCGACACCGTCCTCGACGAACTCGTCGGCTTCTTCGTCAACACCCTCGTGCTGCGCACCGACCTGTCCGGCGAACCCACCTTCGCCGAACTCCTCGACCGGGTGCGCGAGACCGACCTCGCGGCGATGGCGCACCAGGAGGTGCCCTTCCAGCAGCTCGTCGAGCGACTCGCACCGCCGCGCGTCGAGGGACGGAACCCGCTGTTCCAGGTGATGATGAGCTACCTGCAGCGCCCCGCGAAGCTGCCCGACCTGCTCGGTGTGCCCACCCGCTGGGAGCCGCTGAGCAACGTCCGCGCCAAGTTCGACCTCAATCTCACCTTCGTCGACGCCCCGGACACCGGTGAGGTCGCCGTGTCGGTGGAGTACGCGACCGACCTGTTCGACGCCACCACGGCCGACACGTTGCTCGCTGCGCTCCTCACGCTGCTCGAGCGGGTCGCGAGCGCACCCGAGACCCGGATCGGCGACGTCGCGATCCTCGACGCCGATGAGACCGCGGGACAGCTCGCCGTGGGCACCGGCGAGCGCGTCGACTTCGCTCTCGTCCCGCTGAGCGAGGTGCTCGCGCGCAGCGCCGCCGAGTACGCCGAACGGCCGGCTCTCGTCGCAGCCGACCACACCCTCACCCATGCTGCGCTCGACGCCGCCTCGAACCGCCTCGCGCGCGAACTCGTCGCGCTCGGTGCCGGCCCGGACGCGATCGTCGCGGTCGCGGTGCCCCGCTCCGTGGAGCAGGTCGTCGCAATCCACGCCGTCGTGAAGTCCGGTGCGGCCTACCAGCCGATCGACACGACGCTGCCCGACGCGCGCATCGAGTACCTGCTCGGTGACGCACGTCCGCGAGTCGTGCTGACGCGCAGCGATATCGCCTTGCCCGGTGACCCTCCGCGACTCGACCTCGACGACGCCGAGGTCCGTGCCCGCATCGACGCCCGTAGCCCGGAGCCGGTCACCGACACCGACCGAGTCGCGCCGCTCACCCTCGACCACCCGCTCTACGTCATCTACACCTCGGGGTCGACGGGTCTGCCCAAGGGCGTCGCCGTGTCGCACCGCGCCGTGGCGAACCGTTTGGAATGGGTGCGCCGCGAACTGCCCGTCTCGCCCGACGACCGGGTCCTGCTGCGCACGCCCGCGACCTTCGACGTGTCGGTGTGGGAGTTGTTCGCGCCGTTCGTCGACGGTGCGAGCGTCGTCGTCGGCGGACCCGACGCGCACCGCGATCCCGTCGAATCGGCGACCCTGCTGCGCGACGGGAACATCACCGTCGCCCATTTCGTGCCGTCGATGCTCGAGGAGACCCTCGCCGTGCCCGCCACCGCGGACGTCGCGAACCTGCGGCGCATCGTGTGCAGCGGTGAAGCACTGTCGCCGCGCACCGTCGAACGCGCGGCGAAGGTGCTGCCGCAGGTGAAGATCCACAACCTGTACGGCCCGACCGAAGCCGCGGTCGAGGTGACCCTCGACACCGACCCGGAGGCCCGGATCGGTTCGCCCACCCGCGGTTCCGTCATCGGACGGCCGGGCGCGAACGTGTGCCTGTACGTGCTCGACCGGTATCTGCGCCCCGTGCCGGCCGGCACCCCGGGTGAGCTGTACATCGGGGGAGTGCAGGTCGCGCAGGGCTACCTGCGACGCCCGGCGCTCACCGCCCAGCGGTTCGTCGCCGACCCCTACGGTGATCCCGGCGACCGGCTCTACCGCACCGGCGACCTCGCGCGGTGGGACGCCCGCGATGACCTCGAATATCTCGGCCGCGGCGACGACCAGATCAAGCTGCGCGGTCTGCGCATCGAACTCGGCGAACTCGAAGCGGCTCTCGACGCCGTCGACGGTGTCGCCCGTGCCGTAGCGGCGGTCAAGCCCGGTCCCGCCGGCTCTGCCGGTTCGACCGGCACAGGCGATTCGGTGCTCGTCGGATATGTCGTTCCTGCAGCGGGTGTCGCGGTGGATCCGGTGGCGGTCCGTGAGGCACTCGTCGGACGTGTGCCCGATTACCTGCTGCCCGCACGGGTTCTCGTGATCGACGCGGTTCCGACGAGTTTCAATGGCAAACTCGATCGCAGTGCCCTGCCGGCACCGGAGTTCGACACCGGATCCGAACGGCAGCCGCGCACCGAACTCGAAGCGACGATCGCGACACTGTTCGCCGATGCGCTGGGACTCGACGAGGTCGGCATCGACGGCGACTTCTTCGCGCTCGGTGGGCATTCGCTGGCCGCGATCCGGCTCGTCAACGCGATCCGCTCGGAGCTCGGCGTGGATCTGGCCCTGCGCACGGTCTTCGACGCCCCGACCGTGGAGTCGCTCGCGCAGCGGTGCGCGGCCGCCGGGCAGGCGTCGCCCCGACCCGCGCTGGTCGCGACCGACCCGCGACCGGCGATGGTGCCGCTGTCGTACGCGCAGCAACGCCTGTGGATCCTCGACCAGCTCGGAGCCCGCGGCGGCGTGTACAACGTGCCCGTCACGTGGCGGGTGCACGGGCGCGTCGACGTCCCGGCACTCGAAGCCGCCGTGCGCGACGTCGTCCTGCGCCACGAGGCGCTGCGCACGGTCTTCCCGAGCTCGGACGGGCAGGCCCACCAGCTGGTGCTCACGCCCGACGAGGTCCGCGTGGTCGCCGACCACCGTTCGGTCGACGCGGCCGATGTCCGCGATGCGCTGGCCGAGGCGATCGGTCACCGCTTCGATCTGTCGGCAGAGCTGCCGGTGCGGTTGTCGGTCCTCGACGCCGGGGACGACACCGTGGTGGCACTGGTGATCCACCACATCGCCGTCGACGAGTGGTCGACCAAGGCACTGCTCACCGACCTCGCCACGGCCTACGCGCTGCGGCAGGCGGGGCAGGCACCCGAGTGGACGCAACCCACCGTGCAGTACGCCGATTTCACGCTGTGGCAGCGCGAACTGCTCGGCGACCCGGCGGATGCGGAGTCGCTCGCCGCGCGTCAGCGCGCCTACTGGCGCGACGCCCTCGCCGGCCTGCCCGAGGAACTGCCGCTGCCGACCGACCGGACCCGTCCGGCCCGCACCTCCTATCGCGGTGGCGCCGTGCCGTTCGCGCTCGACCCGGAGGTCGTGCGTGCACTGAGGGAAGTCGCACGCGCACACGACGTCTCGATGTTCATGGTCGTACAGGCCGCCGTGGCGGTGCTGCTCGCGGCCTACGGCGGCGGCGAGGACATCCCGCTCGGCACCCCGGTCTCCGGCCGCGGCGACGCGCAACTCGAGGATCTCGTCGGCTTCTTCCTCAACACCCTCGTGCTGCGCACCGACCTGTCCGGCGACCCCACCGTCGCCGAACTGCTCGACCGGATCCGCCGCACCGATCTCGAGGCGTTCGACCACCAGGACCTGCCGTTCGAGCAGGTCGTCGACGCGGTGCTCGGCTCCGACCGATCCGTCTCGCGCGCCCTGCACCCGCTGTTCCAGGTGATGATCGTCTATCTCGTCGAACCCGATCCGCGCAGCGCGGGTGGGCTCACCGCGGGTGTCACCCCCGAACCACACCCGATGGAGACCTCGAAGTTCGACCTGTCCTTCGACCTCGTCGAATATGCGGGCACCGACACCGTCGTCGGCGTCGTCGAGTACAGCTCCGACCTGTACGACCGCGGCACCGTCGAACGTCTCGCCGCCGGACTCGACCGGGTGCTACGCACGCTGGCCGGGGGAGAGGCACACCGGCGCCTGTCCGCCATCGACGTGCTGCCGGCCGACGAACGCGCCCGGCTCGAGCAGTGGCGGACCACACCGGCACAGGCCACCGAAGCCGTTACCGTCGCGGACCTGTTCGACGACGCGGCCGCCCGCCACCCGCACGAGACGGCGCTCGTGGCAGGCGATCTCGAATGGACCTTCGCCGACCTCGCGTCCCGGGTCCGCCGGTGGGCGCGCCTGCTCGTCGACCACGGTGCCGCTCCCGAGACCCGCGTGGCGCTCGTGCTGCCCCGCACGGCCGACACGATCGCGGCGATGCTCGCGGTGCTCGTCTCCGGCGGCGCCTACGTCGCACTCGAACCGCGCACTCCCACCGAGCGTCTCGCGACGATCCTCGGCACCGCGGAGCCCGTCGTCGTGCTCACCACCGGAGAACTCGCGTCGTCGCTGCCCGCGGTGGACGCGCCGGTGCTCGCGCTCGACGACGAGACGCTCGCCGAGCGGGTCGCCGGCTACGACGACGCCCCGCTGACCGACGCCGACCGGCTCGCACCGTTGCGCGCCGACCACCCGGCCTACGTCGTGTACACCTCCGGTTCCACCGGCACACCCAAGGCGGTCCTCGCCCTGCACCGCGGCCTGACCGCGCTGTTCCACAGCCACCGAGCCGATCTCTACGAACCGACGCAGGCACGGACCGGACGCGACCGGCTCCGGGTCGGCCACGCATGGTCGTTCGCCTTCGACGCGTCGTGGCAGCCGCAGCTGTGGCTCTTCGACGGCCACGCGGTGCACGTCGTCGACGAGAAGGTCCAGCGCGACCCGGCCGAGATGGTCCGCGTCGCCCACGAATCCCGCTGGGACTTCGTCGAGGTCACCCCGTCACACCTCGCGCAGCTGCTCGATCACGGACTCGCGGACGACGGACGGTGCCCGGCCTCGCTCGGTTTCGGCGGCGAGGCAGTCTCCCAACCGATGTGGGACCGGCTGCGCGGGCTGGACGGCGTGAGCGCCTACAACCTCTACGGGCCGAGCGAGAGCACCGTCGACGCGCTCATCGCACGGGCCTCGGACGCGGACGCGCCCGTTGCCGGCCGACCGGTGGCCGGCACCCGGGCCTACATCCTCGACCGGTGGATGCGCCCCGCGCCGATCGGCGTGGAGGGCGAGCTCTACCTCGCCGGTCGTGGACTGGCCCGCGGTTATCTCGCCGACCCGGGTCGCACCGCCGACCGTTTCGTCGCGGACACGATCGATCCGGAGTTCCCCGGTGATCGCATGTACCGCACGGGTGACCGGGCCCTGTGGACGTCCGACGGACACATCCGGTACCGCGGACGCGGCGACGACCAGGTCAAGATCCGCGGTTACCGGATCGAGCCGGCCGAGATCGAGACCGTGCTCTCGTCGCGACCGGACGTCGCGACCGCCGTGGTGCTCGCCCGCACCGATCTCGGCGCGACGGCGCGTCTCGTCGCCTACGTCGTCCCGGCCGCCGGGTACACCCTCGACGCCGAGACGTTGCGGCGGGCGGTGGCGCGGGTGCTGCCCGACTACATGGTGCCGTCGGCGACGGTCGTCCTGGACGCCCTGCCCACGCTCGCCAACGGCAAGATCGACCGCGCCGCACTGCCGCGACCGGAACTCGCCCCTCGAGCGCACCGGGCACCGTCCACACCGGCCGAAGAACTGCTGTGCGCCCTCGCCTCCGAGGTCACCGGCATCGAGCAGGTCGGCGTCGACGACGATCTGCTCGACCTCGGATGCGACAGCATCTCGGTGATGCGGATCCTCGGCGGACTGCGCGCGGCCGGATACGTGATCGACGCCGAGTCGATCCTCACCGCCGGGTCGATCGGCGAACTCGCCGCAACCCTCCACGAACCGACTGATCGTTCCACAACAGAGCCGATTGGTTGTTCCACAACAGAGTCGATTGGTTGTTCCCCAACAGAGGAGAATCGATGAGGATCCACACGCGACTGCGCCGGATCGGCGTCGCCCTCGCCGCCACCGCCATGCTGGTCGGTGTCACGGCGTGCGGCTCGGACACCGACAGCGGTAGCTCGTCCGGCAGCGCGACGGCTGCGAACGGCGAGTTCCCGGTCACCGTCTCCGGCAAGTTCGGCGACACGACCGTCGAGTCCGCCCCGACCCGGGCCCTGCCGCTGTCGCCGCAGGACGCCGACATCCTGCTGTCGCTGGGCGTCACCCCGCTCGCGCTCCCCGTCGATGCCCAGAACCTCGCCGCGACCGGCGGCACCGGCGTCTGGCCGTGGGAGGCCGAAGCGCTCGGCGCCGACGTCCCGCCGCTGCTGAACATGGACGGCGGTGCCACGGTGATCGCCGAGCAGATCGCCGCGCTGCAGCCCGACATCATCGTCTCCACCGGCTTCTGGGGACTCGAGCAAAACACCTACGATCAGCTCGCCGAGCAGTTCCCCGTCGTCCACTTCGACTACCGCGCCAACGGTGAGCCGTGGCAGGACTCCACCCGCAAGATCGCATCGGCCCTCGGCATCCCCGAGAAGGCCGAGGAGGTCATCGAGCAGGCCGAGGCCGATCTCGACGCCGCCAAGGAGCAGTACCCCGCACTCGAGGGCACGACCTACAACGCGATCATCGGCGACACCGGTGGCCAGCTGTCGGTGCTCGCCGCCGACGACCGCGGCATCGGACAGTTCCTGAACTCCCTCGGCCTCGAGCTCAGCGAATACGCGAACACACTCCAGGTCGATGCCGACGGACGCGGTGTGCTGTCCTATGAGGAGATCTCGCAGCTCGACGCCGACCTGCTCGTCGTCGTCTCGCCCACCGGCGATCTCGGATACCTGACCAAGTTCGAGGCCTGGAACCGTCTTCCGGCCGTCGAGCGTGGCGCGGTCGTCTCGCTCGCCCGCAACACCGGCATGCCGAACGCCGTGGGCTTCCCGTCGGCGCTGTCGCTGAAGTGGGCCACCGCCGAGATCGCCCCGATGCTCGCCGACGCCGCCGCGAAGTCCGAGTGACGGACCGGCAATGAGCAACGGCGCCCTCTTCGATCTGCGGCCGCTGCGCGAGAGCGCGGCCTTCCGCCGGATCTTCATCGCTCGCACCATCTCGATCTTCGGTATCGGGATGCTCATGGTCGGCGTGCCGATCCAGGTCTACGACCTGACCGGATCGTCGCCGATGGTGGGTCTGGTCTCCGCGCTCGAAGGGGGCGCTGCGATCGGTGGCATGCTGCTCGGCGGCATGCTCGCCGACCGCTACAACCGCAAGTTCCTGATCCTGTTCGCCCGCACCGTCTCAGGCCTCACCTTCGTAGGACTGGCCGTCAACGCCGGTCTGTCGTCGCCCTCGGTGCCGGCGATCATCGCCCTGACGGTCGTCAACGGCCTGATCGGGTCGATCAGCATCGCGGCTCTGCTGGCGGTCGTGCCCACGCTCGTCCCCAAGGACCAGCTCGTCGCCGTCGGCGCGCTCAACGTCCTCAGCGCCCGCGCCGGAGCCGTCCTGTCCCCGGCGCTCGGCGGTCTCGTGATCGCGACGTTCTCGGTCGCGTGGAACTACTGGGTGGCCGCGATCGGCACCGCCGTGACCGTCACCCTGCTCTCGGGCCTGCCTGCGCTGAACCCGCCGAAGTCGGATGCCGGGCACGACGCCGACACACCCTCGGAGACGGTGACCGGCTTCCTGCGCCGCGAACGCGTCGTCGGTGGCGTGATGATCGCCGGTGTCGTCGCGATGCTCGGTGGCGGTGTGCTCGTGCTCGTCCCGGCCTTCGCCGACGCGCGCTTCGAGGGCAACGCCGTCGCCATCGGCGTCATGTATGCGGCGATCGCGCTCGGTGCCGCCGCGGCCACGGTCACCAGCGGGTGGCTCGGCCGGTCGGTGCGGCCCGGCCGCGTGCTGCTCACCGCACTGATCCTCGGATTCGTCGTCCAGGCACTGGTCGGCTTCACGTCCGTCCTGGCGCTCACCGCCGTGCTGCTCGTGATCGTCGGTGTGTTCGGGGCCGTCCAGGAGGTGCTGCGCTACTCGCTGATCCAGACGCACACGCCCCACACGCTGCTCGGCCGGGTGAACGGCCTGTGGTCCGCCCAGGAGGTCGCGGGCATGTCGGTCGGTGCGCTCGTCGCGGGCCTGTTCGGCGGCATCTTCGACGCCCCGGACGCGGTCGTCTGGTACAGCGCCGCGATGGCGGTCCTCGCGCTGCTCGTGACCCTGGTGCTGCGGCGCCTGCGCGGCGCGGCGGTGGAACCGAGCGCGTATCCGGTCACGGTCGAGTGACCGTACGCCGCGCGATCCACGGGTTCGCGCGCTCCTGACGCAGCGGAGTCGACTGTGTTTGCTGGGGTTCAGGGGTACTTACGAGGTGTCGTTAACGCAATCTTCACCGACACGCTTCCCCCTGCCGAGCGAATCGTCCGTATCGGGGTTAGCGTCGGGGGTGTAGGCGGCGCAGGTGCCGTCTACACGGGAGGTCCCTGATCGTGTGGCTGACACAGTCCGAGCGAGGGGGCCGGCACCGGGCCTCCGTGGTCGTGACGACACCGGGGACCCACCGGCCCACCGAATACGTCCGGGCGGTGCCGTCCGGGCCGAGGAGCCCCACGTGAACGCAACACGCTCCGTCCCCACCCGCTCCGGCCACGCCTCCGGTACCGCCGCTGCGAAAGAATCCGCTGTACGCACCTACGTGCTGGACACTTCAGTGTTGCTCTCCGACCCTTGGGCGGTCACCAGGTTCGCCGAGCACGAAGTCGTCCTCCCGCTGGTCGTGATCGGCGAACTCGAAGGGAAACGGCACCACCACGAACTCGGCTGGTTCGCCCGCGAATCGTTGCGCCTGCTCGACGACCTGCGGCAGCGGCACGGACGCCTCGACCAGCCCATCCCCATCGGGGACGAGGGTGGCACCCTCCACGTGGAGCTCAATCACACCGACCCCATGGTCCTGCCCGCGGGATTCCGCACCGACACCAACGACTCCCGCATCCTCGCGTGCGCCCTGAACCTGGCCACCGAGGGTCGCGACGTGGTGCTCGTCAGCAAGGACATCCCGTTGCGCGTCAAGGCCGGTGCCGTCGGCCTCGACGCCGACGAGTACCACGCCCAGGACGTGGTGATCTCGGGATGGACGGGCATGATCGAACTCGAAGTCGACCGGGCCCTCATCGACGAGATGTTCACCGAGGGCATCGTCGACATCGACGACGCGCGGGATCTGCCGTGCCACACGGGGATCAGACTTCTCGGTGGTTCGTCCAGCGCACTCGGCCGGGTCACCGCCGATAAGCGGGTGCAGCTCGTCCGCGGCGACCGGGAGGCGTTCGGACTGCACGGACGCTCCGCCGAACAGCGCGTCGCCCTCGACCTGCTGCTCGACGAATCCGTCGGCATCGTCTCCCTCGGCGGCAAGGCCGGAACGGGAAAGTCCGCCCTGGCACTGACGGCCGGACTCGAGGCCGTCCTGGAAAGACGCACCCACCGCAAGGTGGTCGTCTTCCGGCCGCTCTACGCGGTGGGTGGGCAGGAACTCGGCTACCTGCCGGGTACCGAGGCCGAGAAGATGAATCCGTGGGGCCAGGCGGTCTTCGACACCCTCGAAGGACTTGCCAGCCCGGCGGTGCTCGAGGAGGTGCTCAGCCGCGGAATGCTGGAAGTGCTGCCGCTCACGCACATTCGCGGCCGGTCGTTGCACGATTCGTTCGTTGTCGTCGACGAGGCCCAGTCGCTCGAACGCAACGTGCTGCTCACCGTCCTGTCGCGGCTCGGTGCGGGATCACGCGTCGTGCTCACCCACGACGTCGCCCAGCGCGACAACCTGCGTGTCGGCCGGCACGACGGTGTCGCGGCGGTCATCGAGAAGCTCAAGGGGCATCCGTTGTTCGCGCACGTGACGCTCACCCGCAGTGAGCGGTCGCCGATCGCGGCCCTCGTGACGGAGATGCTCGAGGAGTTCGCTCCGGGCGCCTGACGCCCGAGCACGGTCGACGCGGCGCGTCCGGCATCCGCCGGGCGCGCCGTCGTCGTCAGGCCTCGTCGGAGGCGTCGGTGTCCTCGGAGAGGGGGCCGAGTTCGGCCTCGAGCACTTCCTGGACCACGCGCATCGCAGCGAGTCCGGCGGGGGCGCCGCAGTACGCCGAGCAGTGGATGACGGATTCGACGATCTCTGTGCGGCCGAGCCCGTTGCGCAGGGCTCCGCGGACGTGTCCGCGCAGCTCGTTCTCGGCGCGCAGCGCGATGAGCATGCCGAGGTTGAGCAGGCTGCGGCTGCGCCGGTCCAGGCCGGGACGCGACCACACGGCACCCCAGGCGTGCTCGGTCACGAACTCCTGCATCGCCTCGGAGTCGGTGCCGCGGGAACGCTCGAATGCCCGCTCGACGAAGTCGTCACCCATCACTTCGCGCCGAATCTCCAGACCCGTCGTGAATCCAGGAGTGTGCTCGCCGTCGGACATGTTCATCGCTCCCTGCTGATCCGTCGCCGAACGGTTCGGCGACGAACGGATTCTATGCGGGCGCCCTCAGGGGAGCGGTGGGGTGAGGATCGTCAGGAGCGACGCAGCACGGCGCGCAGGACGCCCACCACGGTTCCGCGGAGGAAGGTGAGGACGTCGAAGTGGTCGTCCCACACGGCGATCCGTCCGTCACGCACTTCGAAGGTGCCGCACACCCAGAATTCGATGCGCACCGGCCCGAAGCGCAGGATGTCGGTGCGTTCGGTGAGCACGATGTCGTCGTCGGCCGCGATGTGGTGGACGACGACGCCGAAGCCCATCGAAGGTCGCGCGAGACCTGCGAGGATCTTCCGGACCCGGGCGCCGCCGCGGATGGTGGGGAGCCAGGTGTTGTGCCACGCGATGTCGTCGGTGATCAGCGAGGCGGCGCGGTCGATGTCCTCGGCGGCCGTTGCCTCCAGGAAATCGGTCACCGTGGCGACGGCGTCCTGCGCGGTGGCGGTCTGGGTGCTCATCGTTCTCCTCGGCGTCGGCTGCGTCGCATGGTAACGGCAGGATGCCGGGGATGGGGTGGATTCGTGCACGTCACGGAATCACCGGAAACCGGGTTGTGTCGCGGAGGAGTCGGGCACCCTGAGATCAGGTACCCGTCCTCTCGAGTGACAGGAGCGAACCGATGAATCGAATTCCCCGACGCAGAGCAGCGTTGGTGGCGGCCGCAGCGGCGGTCGGGCTGGTGGTCGCGGGCTGCAGCGACGACCAGTCGGCGGAGGAAACGGTGGGCAGCGCGACCAGCGCGGTCCAGTCCGCCGCGGAGAGCGTGGCGTCCGAGGCGGAGAGCGCCGTCGAATCGATCACGCAGGGCGACGATTCGCCCGAAGCCGAGGAGCCCGCGGCGGATCAGTCCAGTGCGGTGCCGGGAC
>Ga0182741_1005683_pt1 | contig 11397 bp, 10 predicted proteins | sample eDN5th37CBELigOP_FD_128874 | JGI IMG/M metagenome (GOLD analysis project Ga0182741, IMG submission 128874) | Enriched Organic Plus compost microbial communities from Emeryville, California, USA - eDNA 5th pass 37_C BE-Lig OP (version 2) (version 2) ...
CGAACGTGCGCAAAGAGCTGCGGGACTGGCTGCGGCGACTCCACGACGAGGTGCCGGTGACCACAGTGTTCGTCACCCATGACCAAGAGGAAGCGCTCGAAGTCGCGGATGAGATCGTGGTGATCAACAGCGGTCGTATCGAGCAGATCGGTCGCCCAGCCGACCTTTACGACGAACCCGCCAACGAGTTCGTCATGCGATTCCTCGGTCCGGTCACCACCCTGCATGGCGAGCTCGTCCGTCCGCACGACATCGAGGTGCACACCAGCGCGGTGGAAGGTGCGGTGCACGGTGTGATCGCACGGATCACGCGCGTCGGCTTCGAGGTGCGCGTCGAGGTCGTGGTCGGTGATTCACGAACGCAGGTGCTCCTCACCCGAGCCGAACTGGGTGAACTCGGTGTCGAGACCGGCGCCGACGTGTGGCTCCGCGTGACCGCGGGGGCGCCTCGTCTCGAGGAGCACCCGACGGTGGTGCGCGCGTCGGTCTAGGACTGCGCTCGGCGCGATCGCGGCTCAGCCGGCCCAGGCCGCGTGAAGCTGCGCCACATCGAGCTTGCGCATGCCCAGCATGGCGTCGAAGGCCCGTTGCACTTGCTCGGGCGTTCCGCTCGACATCAGTTCGATGAACTGGCTCGGGATGATCTGCCACGAGACGCCGAAGCGGTCCTTGAGCCACCCACACATGCTCGGTTCGCCGCCGTCGGCGGTGAGCGCGTCCCAGAGGCGATCGACTTCGGCTTGGTCGTCGCACTCCACGAAGAACGAGAACGCCTCGCTCAGCACGAACTGGGGTCCGCCGTTGAGCCCGAGCACCCGTTGACCGTGGATCGTCATCTCGCCCGTCAGGACCTTGCCGTCGGGTCCGTGATTGATACTGACGACCTCGGCCTCGTCGCCGAACACCTCAGCCCAGAACGCGAAGGCCTGTTCCAAGGTGTCGTCGAACCACAGGTTGGGAGTGATCGAGCGCATCGGACGAGTCCTTTCCTCATGAATGGTCGAGAGTGGAGACGGCGCGTCAACCGCAGACTCATCGCGGCGACGACACGTGAAGGTGAGGATCCCTACGATCGTGGCCGCGCGCCGCCAGAGGAGCTGAGATGCCCACGATCGATCCCAACGAATTGCCCAAGCCCGTGACGCCGGGTCAGGAGCCCACGGCCGCGCCTCCTCCTCCGCCGGGCGGGCCCGAGCCGGCAGCCGCCTCGGCGCCGACCGATCCCGCGCCCGATCCCTCGCCGACCAGTGACACGACCACGCGGACAGCGGCCGCGGGAAACGGGCGCAAGGCCGCGTCCCTCGCGATCGTGGCGATCGTGGCGGTGGTCGGCGTGATCGTGCTCGCGATCGGTGCGGGGGTCGTCGTGTCGATGATGGGTGGCGACGACGATGGGGCAGGCGCGAGTTCGCCCGCCGCCCGGCGCGTCGAGTCGTACCTGAACTACGACGCGAGTCGCAGCGAGTCGCAGTGTCTGGCGTCGGAACTCGACGACGCGGGTCTCGACCCGGACGGCATCGACAGTGGGATGGAGGCCGACACGGTCGCCGCCATCGTCTTGGACTGCATCGACACGAGCGATCTGGCGGCGGCCGCCGCCCGAACCGCCAGCGATGCCTACGGGGTCGAAGCCGACTGCGTGGAGGAGTCGTTCAACGACGCGGGCACGTCGACGTGGCGTCGCTACCTCGAGGCGTTCTTCTCGGGGGACACGTCGGCCGCGGCCGACATCGAGGTCGACGTGTTCGGCCACTGCTGATCCGAGGCCGCTGATCCGAATCTGGGATGTTCTTGCGCTCGCGGGAACTTCGGGAGCACGCTGGGCATCGGTCGGAGGTCCGACCCGCGGACGACCAGGAGGGCACCCGATGACCGAACCGTTCGACACCAGCGCCTACGAGACCGCTGCCAGCGAGGCTGACGCACTCTCCAGCGATTACCAAGCCGCAGCGGAATCGGCGTACGCAGCCGACGACATGGCGTCGTACCAGGTGCTCGACACCCAGGCCGACGCGTGGTCGGGTTACTCCACGTCGATGGACGCGGTCGCGAGCGATCCCACTGACTCCGGTGCCTGGGGCGACGCGTACCGCGATGCCACGACCGCCGCCAACGAAGCATGGAGCAACGCGGTCGACGCGACCATTGCGGGCGACGACGTGGCGGCGTACGAATGGACGCAGGCATCGATCCAGAGCCAGTCGGTGGCCGACCAGACCTGGGACAGCTGGGGTGACGCGACCTCGCCGTACGAGGCACCGGCAATGGATGCTTCGGCCTACGAAGCGCCGGTGGTCGACACGACCGCGTACGAAACGCCGGTGGTCGACCCCACGACGTACGAGGTGCCGAGCGTCGACCCCGGTTACGACGCCGGGTCTGAGTACTGAACCGCGGGAGCTGACGGAGCGGAGGCGGCGGGACGAATCGTCACCGCGACCTCGCTCGGTCGGCGGCCGCCACAGCTGGGGCACGATCCGTTCTCGAGCGGGATTCCGCAACGACTGCAGTACATCACTGACCTCACTTCGGTATCGCCAAAACGGAACGATTCGTACGATACCCGGCCTGGACCGTGCTTTTGTTGCGGTTGCGCCCCAGATTCCCGCGTGGGCGGAACGGCTCAGCGGGCCAGCAATGCGTCGCGCAGGCGCTGGATCGTGGGTTCGTCGAGCCCGAGGCCGTCTCGGAGGAATCCGGTGACCGAGCCGTGAAGTTCGGTCATCGCGGCCAAAGCGGTGCCGAGGTACTCGGGGCGAACCTCGAGCAGCGCCCGCATGATCTCGATCTCTTCCTCGTCGTTTCCCTGCTCGACGCGTTCGGCCAGGATCGCCGCGACGTACGCCGCGAGAAAGTCGTTGGTACGGAGGTAGTCGTAGAGGACGACCTCTTCGGGCACTCCGAGCGCGAGCAACATCGTCGCGCTCGCGAACCCGGCGCGGTCCTTGCCCGCGGTGCAGTGCACCAAGACGGGATGGTCACTGGCGCGGGCGAGATGGTCGACGGCGCGACGGATGTCGGCCGCGTGACGCCGGACGAATGCCGCATTGGCGGCGATCAGTGCCGCGCCGGGCTCGCCCAGCCCCCGGACGCGACCTTCGTTGATTTCCGTGACGATGCTGCGGTGCTCCAGGCCGGTGTCACCGATCGGCACGCTCACCACTTCGATGGTGTCGCTCACCCGGCTGGGCATGGTGCTGCGTTCGCCCTCCCGGCGGAGGTCGATCACGAGCGCGACGCCGAGTGAGTCGAGGTAGCGCACGTCGTCGTCGGTGAGTTTGTGGAGCGCACCCGAGCGATACAGCCGACCCCACCGAACGGGTCGCCCGTCGTGCGACCGGTACCCCCCGAGATCGCGGGCGTTGGGTGCACCGGTGAGGGGGAGCCGTCGTTCGGCGGTGATCAGACTCGAGTGTGCGTCGGTGACGCGTACGTACGGCCGAGTTCCCGGAGGTGCCGGGTCGGTGAACCGAATGCCCGTATCGGACACCTCGTCGATGCGAAGGGGCTGATCGATGTGATCGGGGTCCGGGCCCCACGACAGCTCGACCTCGGTGGTGGCCATGTGCACGAGCTCGAGCGTCTGGTCGTGGCGCACGAGTTCGGGGACGAGCCCCGCGGACGGGATGCGTTCGGTGTTGCTCACGATGGTGCATGTTCCCACGACCGCCCGCTGCGCTCGGCCGCGGCCGAGGTCGGCCGTTACGCTCCGAGCGTTGTTGCTCGAGACCGTTGGGACAGCCGCATGAACGCCCCGAAGTCCACGATTATCTACACCCACACCGACGAAGCGCCGGCACTGGCCACGTACTCGTTGTTGCCCATCGTCGAGGCATTCACGGGCGCGGCCGGAGTAAATGTGGAAACCCGCGACATTTCGCTCGCCGGCCGGATCCTCGCCGCATTCGCGGACCGACTGCCCGAATCGCAGCGGGTGCCCGATGCGTTGGCCGAGCTCGGCGCCCTCACCCAGGAGCCCGAGGCGAACATCATCAAACTCCCCAACGTGAGCGCGTCGCTGCCCCAGCTCAAAGCGGCGATCAAGGAACTCCAGGACGACGGTTACGCCATCCCGGACTACCCGGACAACCCGACCACCGACGAGGAGCGCGACGCGAAGGCGCGCTACGACCGCGTGAAGGGCAGTGCGGTCAATCCGGTGTTGCGTGAGGGCAACTCGGATCGCCGTGCGCCACTCGCCGTGAAGCAGTACGCGCGTTCACACCCGCACTCCATGGGAGCGTGGACGCCAGAGTCGAAGACAGAAGTCGCCACCATGACCGCCGGCGACTTCTTCCACAACGAGCAGTCCGTCACGCTCGACGCGGCCGACGAAGTCACGATCCAGTGGGTCGGTCCCGACGGAACCGTCAAGCCGCTGCGCGAGCCCCTGGCATTGCAAGCGGGCGAGATCATCGATGCCACGGTGATGAGTCGCAAGGCCTTGCTCGCGTTCCTCGCCGATCAGGTCGCGCGGGCGAAGGAGCTCGGCGTGCTGTTCTCACTGCACATGAAGGCCACGATGATGAAGGTCTCGGACCCGATCATCTTCGGTCACGCGGTGAAGACCTTCTACAAGGAGATCTTCGACCAGTACGGCGATGTCCTCGCATCGCTGGGCGTGAATCCCAACGACGGCTTCGGTGCAGTGGAAGCTGCGATCGAGCAGTTGCCCGATGACCAGAAGGCCGAGATTCGCGCGGCGATCCAGCAGGTGTACGAGAACCAGCCGGCCGTGGCAATGGTCGACTCGGATCGCGGGATCACCAACCTGCATGTTCCGAGCGACGTCATCATCGATGCGTCGATGCCGGCGATGATTCGCACGTCCGGTCAGATGTGGAACGCCCGCGGCGAACAGCAGGACACACTCGCCGTCATCCCCGACTCGACGTACGCGGGTGTGTACGACGCGGCGATTCGATTCCACAAGGAGCATGGCGCGTTCGATCCCACCACCATGGGCAGCGTGCCCAACGTCGGGCTGATGGCGCAGAAGGCGGAGGAGTACGGCTCGCACGACAAGACGTTCGAGATCGCGGCCGACGGTGTGGTGCAGGTGGTGGGTCGCGATGGCACCGTCTACCTCGAGCATCCGGTCGAAGAGGGTGACATCTGGCGTATGTGCCAGACCAAGGATGGCCCGGTACGCGACTGGGTGAAGCTCGCCGTCAACCGCGCGCGGGCCACGGGTGACCCCGCCGTGTTCTGGCTCGACGCCAATCGCGCGCACGACCGCGAACTCTTGAAGAAGGTGAAGGCGTACCTCGCCGAACACGACACGACGGGTTTGCAGATCGAGATCATGGCTCCCGCCGACGCCGCGTGGTTCTCGCTCGAGCGAGCCAAGGAGGGCTTGAACACCATCTCCGTCACCGGCAATGTGCTGCGCGACTACCTCACGGACCTGTTCCCAATTCTGGAGTTGGGGACGAGCGCCAAGATGCTCTCGATCGTTCCGCTCATGAACGGTGGCGGGCTGTTCGAGACCGGTGCGGGTGGCTCGGCCCCCAAGCACGTGCAGCAGTTCGAGAAGGAGAACCACCTGCGTTGGGATTCACTTGGTGAGTTCCTCGCGCTGGCGGTGTCGCTCGAACATCTGAGCGAGGTCACCGACAATCCGCGCGCCAAGGTGCTGGCGGTCACGCTCGATCAGGCCACAGGGAAGCTGCTCGAGAACGGGAAGTCGCCGTCGCGCAAAGTGCGCGAACTCGACAACCGGGGGAGCCACTTCTACCTCGCGCTCTACTGGGCGCAAGCCCTTGCGGACCAGACGGACGACCCGGAATTGGCGGCGATCTTCGCGCCGGTGGCCGAGGAGCTGGCCGCCAACGAGGAGACGATCGTGAACGAACTCGCCGCGGTCCAGGGCCAGCCGGTCGACATGGGCGGCTACTTCAGCCCTGATCCGGCGAAGGTGGCTGCGGCGATGCGTCCGAGCGCAACCCTCAATCGCATCATCGACAACGTCGCGTCGTAGCCCGCGCTCGGGTCCCCGCGTTCACAAACCGTCCCCACGGGGTTACGGTCCCTTGCATGGATCTGACGGTCCTTGCGATCCCGGGATACGTCGCCTCGATGGGGCTCGAGTTCCGCGCGTTGGAACGGCGCCGGGCTGAACAGGGGCCGAGCGCGGCCGACTACGAGTGGCGCGACACCATCACCAGTCTCACGATGGGGTTCGCCAGCCTGGCGGCACCGATCGTGGTGCCGAAACTCGTGCGCCCTCTGGTTCCGGGTAAGGGGCACTACGGGAAGGTCCTGGTGGGAACGGCCCTCGGTGCGTTGGCGGTCTCGGTGGCGGCGGACGCGATCGCCCGACGAGCAGGCGGTTGTCGCGAAGCGGGAGACCCGCCCGACTCCTCGCCGCGAGCGCGTGAAGACCGCGCGCCTGAGTCGGACGCGTCACCGACGCGCGGTCCACGCCGCCTGCTGCGGCGAGCGTTGCAGCATCGACACACTGGTCCCGCGGCACGGCGCGTCGCGGGAGCGGCGGCGGTCACGGCGGTGACGACCGGCGGTCTCGCGATCACGACCTCGTGGGCGACGCTCACTGCGCCGCATCGTTTCTGGGCGCGCCGCTTCGTGCGCGACCTCGGCACGGGACCGGGCGCGATCGTCCTCGCGGTGCTCGGGTGGGATTTCATCTACTACTGGAACCATCGGTTCCAACACGAGTCCCGATACATGTGGGCGCATCACGTGGTGCACCACTCGAGTGAGCGGTACAACCTCTCGACCGCACTCCGTCAGCCAGTCGCCGAAGTGCTGTGCACGTTCCTTCCGTACGGATTGCTGTCGTTCTTTGGTATCCGACCGGCATTGGTCGAGACGGCGCGGGGTGTGAACCTCATCTACCAGTACTGGATTCACACCGACACCATCCGGAAGCTTGGATGGTTCGAGCAGTGGTTCAACACGCCGTCGCATCACCGCGTACACCACGGCAGCAACCGCGAGTACATCGATCGCAATCATGGCAGCATCTTCATCGTCTGGGATCGACTCTTCGGCACCTTCCAAGAGGAGCGCGCGCCAGTGGTCTACGGGCTGACCTCGAACATCAAGACCTTCAATCCGTTCCGCGTCATCGGTCGCGAGTACTCCGACATGCTGCGCGATGTCGCGAACGCCACCACCTGGCGCGACCGCGTGGCGCACGTGGTACGGGGCCCGGGATGGTCGTACGCACGCCGAAGCGCGCCGGTACGGTCCGCAGTCCTGGTCGAGGAGCACCCGTCTGCGGTCTGAACCTGCGACGATGCGGTCATGACCATCGGGACGCCGTTTTCACCGTCGGCCACCAAAGTGCTGTTGCTCGGCGCGGGTGAGCTCGGCAAGGAACTGACCATCGAGCTCCAGCGGTTCGGCTGCGAGGTCATCGCGTGTGATCGCTATCCCAACGCTCCCGCGATGCAGGTCGCGCATCGCTCTCACGTCTTCTCGATGCTCGACGCTGATGAACTCCGAAGGGTCATCGCACTCGAGCAGCCCGACCTCGTCGTCCCGGAGATCGAGGCCATCGCCACCGAGACCCTGCTCGAACTCGAGGCCGACGGTCTTCACGTCGTGCCCACGGCGATGGCAACGGTCCTCACGATGAACCGCGAGGGAATCCGCCGCTTCGCCGCGGAAGACCTCGGACTCCGAACGTCGCCGTATCGCTTTGTCGACACCTTCGAGGAGTTCGAAACGGCGGTGCAGGAGCTGGGCTTTCCCGCGGTACTCAAGCCCGTGATGTCTTCATCGGGGAAGGGGCAAGGAGTGGTGCGCACCCCGGAGGACCTCGCCGGTGCGTGGGAGTATGCCCACGTCGCGGGTCGAACCAACGCGTCCCGGTGCATCGTCGAAGGATTCGTCCCGTTCGATTACGAGATCACACTCCTCACCGTCTCGGCCGTGAACGGCATTCAGTGCTGCCCACCGATCGGTCACGTACAGATCGACGGCGACTATCGCGAGTCGTGGCAACCGGCGGCCATGTCGAGCGACATCGAGGCGCAAGCGCAGCACGTGGCCACGCGAGTCGTGGAGGGCCTCGGCGGATACGGCATCTTCGGCGTGGAGCTCTTCGTGTGGGGGGACGCCATCGTGTTCAGCGAGGTCAGCCCGCGCCCACACGACACCGGTCTCGTGACCCTGGCGTCACAGTCACTCAGCGAGTTCGCGATCCACGCGCGTGCGATTCTCGGCCTTCCGGTCCCGCCCATCACGTGTGAACGACCCGGCGCCTCCGTCCCGCTGCTCGGTGTGGGTACGGGTGTTCCTCGCTTCGAAGGCGTCGACGTCGCGTTGTCCGAACCCGAGAGTCAGATCCGTCTGTTCGGCAAGCCGATCTGCGAAGGGCAACGACGCTTGGCGGTGTGTCTCGCGACGGCCGGAACGATCGACGAGGCACGGGAGCGAGCGCGCCGGATGGCGGAGTCGGTACAGATCGCGCTCGATCCCCCAACCACCGGGTGATCAGATTCATGCGCGACGAGGCGAACGAGTTGACAATTGGAGCGCTGAGCGAGCGCACTGGTGTCGCGACGTCGGCGCTGCGTTTCTATGAAGACGAAGGTCTTCTCCACGCACACCGCAACGCGAGTGGTCACCGGCGCTACCGCCGCGACGAAATACGCCGCGTGTCCTTCATCAGAGTCGCGCAGCAGGTCGGCTTGACGCTCAAGGAGATTCGGGACGCGCTCGCATCCCTTCCCGACGAGCGAGTACCCACTGCCGCCGACTGGACCCGGTTGTCCAAGTCGTGGCAACCACGGCTCGACGCCCAGATCGCCCTACTCGAACGGCTCCGCGACCGGCTGAATGTCTGCATTGGTTGCGGGTGTCTCTCGCTCCAGAGCTGCAAACTCATGAATCCCGGTGATGTCCTGGGCGAGTCGGGTCCGGGCCCCCACATTCTGCTCGACGACGGTTGACGATCAGCCTGCCGCTCTCGACGACGCCGGAACCCATCGAGACGCGTGACGTATCGTCGCCGCCGATGAATCCGCTGATGGAGTCGGGGCGGCGCCGCCGTCTCGCCGAAGAACTCGAAGAACTCGGGATGTTGCTCGAGAGCGACGAGAAGTGGCGCTCGATCTTTCTCGACGAGGTGGAGTACGCGCTCCGACCCCGAGTGCACGAACGGCGGGTTCCCAGCTACGGCGCGGTGATCGAGCCTCGGGTAGCTCCCGCGAACTGGAGCAAGCCCACCCAACTGGCGATCACGAAGTTCGAGGTGGGCGCGATGTCGCTGCCGGAGTCACGGCGATTCGCCGACGGTCTCTCGAGCTGGTTGGTACGACGGCGCGGTGGCGGTCGTGACCTCGTCGCATTCGACCGGCCCGCGGGGTCAGAGCGCGACATCGGTGTCATCGCGGCCGCATCCGGCGCGACCGTCGTGCAACGGCATCCATCCGGTCCCGTGCGGATCGTGGGCGAGTTCGGCGTGTTCCGATGGGATGGACTCGATTGGCATCACGAGCCACCGCTCCAAGGGCTCATCGACGCGGTCGAGGCCACGGCTCCGATCGGACACGAGCTGCTCGACCAGATCCTCTCGTTTGCCGTCCACGACCTCGGCGCGCGCGGTATCGGCGCGACGCTGGTGTTCGGCGAAGCTCGCGATCTTCCCTCTGGAGTGGAACTCCGACTCGAACCGCCGCCGGCACTCCGGATCGGCCGTCCGATGGACCTCGCCCTCATTCGGCACGCATTGGGACAAGTCGATGGCGCCGCGGTCTTCGATCTCAGCGGGACGTTGCGTGAGCTCGGCGTGCGGCTGGTTCCGTCTCCCGAGGCCGAGCAAGACGTCGATGGGTTCCGCGGGATGCGGCACACGTCGGCTCGCCGGTTCAGCTTCGACGCCCCCCACGCGACGGTCGTGGTCGTGAGCGAAGACGGGCCGGTGACCGTGTTGCGAGGCGGGAACATGATCGGGAGATCGTCGCCGACCTGAGGCGGAATTCGGTGGGTGCATTCGCGAGAATGCGCTCATGACGACTCGGACTCCGGCAGCGTTCATCGGTCACGGCAATCCGATGAACGCGCTCGACAACAACCACTACACCGACGCGTGGCGCCAATTCGGCGCGTCGGTCACCGATGCCCGAGCGATCCTCATGGTCTCGGCGCACTGGTTCGTCAACGCCACGGCGATCACGGCCATGGCACAACCGCGAACGATTCACGACTTCTTCGGGTTCCCGCCCGAGCTCTTCGCGATGCAGTACCCCGCACCGGGATCACCCGAGATCGCGGCCGAGGTCGTGGAAACGGTGAAGCCCACGTGGGTCGGACTCGACGACGACAGCTGGGGCTTCGATCACGGCACGTGGGCGGTACTCGTCCACGCATTCCCGGAAGCGCGGATTCCGGTACTGCAACTCTCCATCGATGCGTCGAAGCCCATCGAGTACCACTTCGAACTGGGTGCGCGTCTCGCGCCGTTGCGTGAGCAGGGCATCGTGGTGATGGCGAGCGGCAACGTGGTGCACCACCTGGGCATGGTCAATTGGGGACTGACCGGCCAAGGGTTTGACTGGGCGCATCGCTTCGACGACGCGGCGCGCGACATGATCCTCGAAGACCCTGCCGCCGTGCTGCGATTGCCGGAGCACCCCGACTTTCCTCTCGCGGTCCCGACAATGGATCACTTCCTTCCGTTCGTCTACATGGCCGGACTGGCGAGCGTGAACGACACCCCCGCCCAGGTGCTGACTGCCGGATACGAGTACGGCTCGCTGTCGATGACGTCGTACGGACTCGACGTGTATCCCAACGCGATCCCGATCGCCGACGATCACGTGGTGCCGCTCCCCGACGACGTGCCCGCCGACCAGACGAACATCTGAAGCACGTCACGCTTCTCATCCTGATTTCGTCGTGGTTCGTGTCGTGCCAAACACGAACCACGACGAAACATGTTTGCGGCCGTGTCGGGGCGGGGTACCGACGTACTGATGCAGCGATGCAGACGCCTTCTGTCCTCCCGCATGGCGTTCTGGGTGATGATCTGCGTGGCCGGCGTCGGCGCCGCGTTCTGGCTGACGCATTCGGACCCCGCGGGCGCCCAGTCCATCCGCGACGACTCCCACGATCATGAGTGGCGGCGAAGCATCGACCCAGCGGGACAAGACGCGCCCGACGCTTCCCTCGCTTCGCCGCCACGCGCCGAGATCCATGTCCGCGTCGGTGGTCTCGACGTGGACGTCACCATGCGTGAAGGGACCCATACGGAGGCGCGCGAACAACGACAGGGCGAAACCCCTGCAACTGCGGTCGAGCGTCGCCGCACCGAGCCCGGACGGGACGACGGGCGGCGACCCGATCGGTGGCGTGATGACCACGTGAGATCGGAGGTCGCAACGGACCCCGCCCCATCATCCGAGGCCGTCGCCCCGCCTCCGACCC
>Ga0182741_1005686_pt1 | contig 11391 bp, 8 predicted proteins | sample eDN5th37CBELigOP_FD_128874 | JGI IMG/M metagenome (GOLD analysis project Ga0182741, IMG submission 128874) | Enriched Organic Plus compost microbial communities from Emeryville, California, USA - eDNA 5th pass 37_C BE-Lig OP (version 2) (version 2) ...
CGAATCGGGCAGCGGCACCGGCCGGCCCGACAGGTTGCACACCACGGAGACACTGCGCATGCCGTCGCGGCGGATGAAACCCAGCAGCGGCGCCTTGAGCGCCAGCGGCATCGCCTCGCCCCGCCGCAGCGCCGGCTCGGCGCGGCGGAGACGCAGCAGCGCGCGGCAGAAGCGCAGGACGCTGTCCGGATCCGCTTCCTGCGCATCGGCCGCGAGCGCGCGGTGCGGCTCGGGCACCGGCAACCAGGGCGTGCCGGTGGTGAAGCCGGCATGCGGCGCGGTCCGCTGCCAGGGCATGGGCGTGCGGCTGCCGTCGCGGCCCTTGAATTCGGGCCAGTAGGCGGTGCCGAAGGGGTCGCGGATCTCGTGCTCGGCAAGCACCGCGTCGGGCAGGCCGAGTTCCTCTCCCTGGTACAGGCAGACGCTGCCGGGCAGCGTCAGCTGCAAGGTCAGCAGCAGCCTGGTGAAGCGCGGGTCGGGCCGGGCGACGCCGTCCGGGCCCCTGGGCGCCCAGCGGCTGGCGGCGCGCTCCACGTCGTGGTTGGAGAAGGACAGGCAGGGCCAGCCATGCGCGGAGGCGGCCATCGCATCCTGGAGCAGCGCCGCGACCGTCGGGTGATCGAAGCCATGCCGCAGCGGCCGCAGCGTATAGGCCATGTGCAGCAGGTCCTCGCCGGCCGTGTAGGCGGCAATCCGTTCGAAGGCGCCATCCTGCGAGGAGACCTCGCCCAGCGCGACGGCGCCCGGGTACTTGTCGAGCAGGGCGCGCAGCCGGCGCAGCACCGCCAGGGTGCCCGGCTGGATCATGTCGTACAGGTGCTGCTGCAGGCCGAACAGCTTGGCCGGCACCACGCCACCCGCCGGCGGCTGTGCGGGATTGCTGCGCAGCGCCGGGTCATGGGTGAGGAAATCCACCGCATCGATGCGGAAGCCATCGACGCCGCGGTCGAGCCAGAAGCGGGCGATGCCGAGCAGCGCCTCCACCACTTCCTCGTTGTTCAGGTTCAGCGTCGGCTGGCTGCCGAGGAAATGGTGCAGGTAGTATTGCCGCCGCCGCGGCTCCCAGGTCCAGGCGCTGCCGCCGAAGACGCTGAGCCAGTTGTTGGGCGGCGTGCCGTCCGGCGCCGGATCTGCCCAGACATACCAGTCGGCGGTCGGCGCGGTGCGGCTGCGGCGGCTCGCCTGGAACCAGGGATGCCGGTCCGAGGTATGCCCGCCCACCAGGTCGAGCAGCACGCGCAGGCCGCGCGCATGGGCGCTGGCGATCAGCCGGTCCGCATCTGCCAGCGTGCCGAAGTCGCGGTCCACCGCACAGTGGTCGGCCACGTCATAGCCGAAATCCCGTTGCGGCGAGGGATAGAAGGGGCAGACCCAGATCGCGTCCACCCCGAGCGAGGCGACATGGTCCAACCGTTCGATCAGGCCCGGCAGGTCACCAACGCCGTCGCCGTTCGAATCTGCGAAGCTCCGCGGATAGATCTGATAGATGACTGCGCCGCGCCACCATTCGATGGCGCCGCCCCCCCTTACCATGCCCTGACCCCCTGAGCCGGTCGCCGTAGATCAGGGGTATATAATACACCTCACGGTGGCGTGAATAAGGCAATGGGCCCGCGCCGATTCCGGTGCGGCATGTCGCGGATGGGCCACAGTGCACCATGGCCCCGCGGCGGACCCGGCACCGATCCGAGAGCGCCGCGCCGCCCCTGTCCGTACCGCATCAGCCGGTGACGCGATAGCCTTCCCCTTCGATTGCCGCCGCCACCCTGTCACGTGGCAGGCCGGTTTCCGCCCGCACCGTGCCGGCGCCGAGATCCACCTGCACCGCGGCGGCGGGATCCTTCTCCCGGATCGCCTCGGTGATCGCCCGCACGCAGTGCTGGCAGCTCATCCCTTCGACCTTCAGTGCAACCGTCGTCATGTCGTCCTTCCAATTCGTCCAGGATGGGGCAGTCGGGCCGGGCATCGCCGTGGCAATGCGCGGCCAGGTGGCGGAGGGAGGCGGCGATGGCCGAGAGCGACCGGGCCTTTGCCTCCAGCGCCTGCACGTGGTCGAGCGCGATGCGCTGCACTTCGGCGCTGCTGCGCCCGGGATCCCGCCAGAGGGCGAGCAGGCGCCGCACTTCTTCCAGCGGAAAGGCCAGGTCGCGCGCATGGCGGATGAAGCGCAGCACGGCGATATCGTTCTCACCGTAGCTGCGGTAGCCATTCGCCTGGCGTACGGGCCGCAGCAGGCCGATCGCCTCGTAGTGGCGGATCATCTTCTCCGAGACGCCCGAGGCACGGGCGGCTTCACCGATGGTCATGCCGGCATCTCCAACCGGTCCGAGCCAACCAGACGGCGGCATGGCGCGAACCGCTCTGCCAGTGGTCATGTCGCCACCGCCCGGCCCGCACCGAGCCAAGACGGATGCGGCGCGGGCAGCCTCGCCGATGCTCATCGCGGCGCCTCCGGCTTCCAGCGCGCCAGAAGCAGCGCATTCGCCAGCACCGAGACGGAGGAGAGCGCCATCGCCGCCCCCGCCAGCAGTGGCGAAAGGTACCCAAGCGCGGCCAGCGGCAGGCCCACCAGATTGTAGCCGAAGGCCCAGCCCAGATTCTGCCGGATCTTGCGGTAGGTGCGGCGCGCCACCTCCACGGCCGCCGGCACCAGCGCCGGATCGCCGCGCAGCAGCGTGATCCCGGCCGCCTGCATGGCCACATCCGTGCCCGTGCCCATGGCGATGCCGAGATCGGCCGCCGCCAGCGCCGGTGCGTCATTCACCCCGTCGCCGACCATCGCCACCCGGGCCCCCTGCCGCTTCCAGGCATCAATCCGCGCAGCCTTGTCGGCGGGCAGCACCTCGGCCGCCACGTCGTCGAGGCCGAGGCGCGCGGCCACGGCCTCGGCTGCGGCCCGGCTGTCGCCGCTGATCATGGCGGCGCGGATGCCCATGGCGCGCAGCCCCGTGACGGCGGCCGCGGCGCCGGGCTTCTCCGCATCCTCGAAGGCGAGCAGGGCCAGCACGCGCGGGGAGGCGCCCGCCTCGATCAGCCAGGCGGGAGTGCGGCCACGGCCGGCCTCCGCCTCCGCCGCGGCGGCGAAGGCGCCCGCATCTGCCCTCGTCTCCTCGAGCAGGCGCGGGCTGCCGAGCAGCAGGCGCCGCCCGGCGACGGTGCCGGACACGCCACGGCCCGGCAGGGCACGGAAATTCCCGACCGGCGCCGGGACGGCGGCGCCGTGCCGCTCCAGCACCGCGCGCGCCAGCGGGTGCTCGCTGCCCGCCTGCAGCGCGGCGGCGAGTCCCAACGCCTCCTCCTCGGCAATGCCCGCCGCCGGATGCAGGGCGGCCAGGCGCGGGCGGCCTTCGGTCAGGGTGCCGGTCTTGTCGAAGGCAACCAGCGTCACGTCATGCGCGCGCTCGATCGCCTCCGCATCGCGCACCAGGATGCCGGCCCGCGCGGCCGCGCCCGTACCGGCCATGACAGCCGCCGGCGTCGCCAGGCCGAGCGCGCAGGGGCAGGCGATGACGAGCACCGCCACGGCACGCAGCACCGCCGCCTCCGCCCCCGCGCCAACCAGCCACCAGCCGAGGAAGGTCGCCGCGGCGATGGCCACCACCACCGGCACGAAGACGGCGCTGACCCGGTCCACCAGCCGCTGCACCGGCGCCTTGCTCGCCTGCGCCGCGGCGACGAGAGCGGCGACGCGCGCCAGCACCGTCTCGGCCCCGATGGCCCGCGCCTCGATCAGCAGCCGCCCATCGAGGGCGATGCTGCCGGTGGCGACCCGGCTGCCGGTGTCCTTCTCGACCGCACGGCTCTCGCCGGTGAGCTGACTCTCATCCACGCCGGCACGGCCTTCCAGCACCACCCCATCGGCCGGGATGCGCTCGCCGGGGCGGACCACCACCCTGTCGCCCGGCGCGAGCAGGGCGGTGTCCACCACCTCCTCGCTGCCGTCCTCCCGCAGGCGCCGGGCCGTGCGGGGACGCAGCGCCAGCAGGGCGTGGATGGCAGCGCCGGTGGCGCGCTTGGCCCGGGCTTCCAGGAACTTGCCAAGCAGGATGAAGAGGATGACGACCGCGCTCGCCTCGAAATACAGATGCTGCGCGGCATGGGCGCCCTGGGTCAGCAGCATCCAGCTGGACAGCCCCCAGGCGGCGCTGGTGCCGAGCGCCACCAGCAGATCCATGTTGCCCGTGCCGGCGCGCAGCGCCGCCCAGCCGGCACGGTAGAAGCGTGCGCCGAGCCAGAACTGCACCGGCGTCGCCAGCGCGAACTGCACCCAGCCGCCCGGCATCCAGTCCTGGCCGAACAGCATGCCGAGCATGCCGAACAGGAAGGGGGCGGTCAGGACGCCGGCGATCAGCAGCTCCCGTTGCGCGCGTCGGGCCCGCACGGCCTCGGCATCCTCGCCCGCAGCCGTGGCCTCCACCACGCGATAGCCGGCACGGGTGACGGCGGCCGCCAGCGCCGCCTCCTCCACGCCCTTCACGGCGCGCACGGTGGCACGCTCGGTGGCGAGGTTCACACCAGCCTCCAGCACCCCGGGCACACGGCGCAACGCGCGCTCCACCCGCCCGGCGCAACTGGCGCAGGTCATTCCGCCGATGGCGAGGTCGAAGCGCTGCTCGGGCACGGCGTAGCCAGCCTTGGTCACCGCCTCGACCAGCGCGGGCACGGGGGCGGTGCCGGTCACCTCCGCCGTCTCGGCGGCGAGGTTCACCCGCACCGCCGCGACGCCGGGCAGGCGCGACAGGGCACGCTCGATCCGTCCGGCACAGGAGGCGCAGGTCATGCCCTCGATGGGCAGCGACAGCGCCGGGCCGGCGGGACGCCCGTCTACCGGGCGGGTCCCGCCCGGCGAGGTGAGGGTTTCGACATCCGACATGGGCTTCCATCCTTCGGCCCTGAAGGTGGGGCTTCCCATAATGGGAAGGTCAAGGGCCTGTCCGCCACGCCCGGCCAGGTTCCCCCGCACGGCCGCTGCGGCGGCGGATTGACTTCGCCGCGGCGCCCGCCGACATGCGCTGCCCCATGCCGCACCGCCGCATTGCCCTGTTCGCCGCGCTCCTGCTGCTCGCGCCCGCGGCGCGCGCGCAGGAGTCGCACCAGTTCCACGTCGTGAACCGCACCGGTGAGCAGGCGACGGCCCTCCATGCCGTGCGCGCCGGCCGTGGAGCGGAGAATGACTGGGGCCGCAACCTGTTGCGCCCCGACCGGCCGCTGGCACCGGATGCCGGATTCCGGGTGCGCACCAACCCCGCCGCGGGCTGCCGCTTCGATCTGCGCCTGGTGCTTGCCGACGGGCGAGAGGCGGTGCTGCGCGACCGGGATGTCTGCTCCAGCCCCGAGATCGAGGTCGCCTCCGCAGCGCGCCCGGCCGTACCCCTGACCGCCGCCATGCCGGCGCCGGAGGTGGCGCAGCAGCGCCCGAACCCGCATGCGCACGCCGTTTCCAGCGGCAGCGGCTTCATCGTCGCGCCTGACCGGGTGCTCACGAACCAGCATGTGGTGAATGGCTGCAACCGGGTGGTGATGCGCGCCCCGGATGGCCGCTGGCTGGGCGCGGTGCCGCCGGCACGGGTGGATGCGGACCTCGACCTCGCCCTGCTGGCGGTGCCCGGCCTGCCTGGACCGGCGCTGTCCTTCCGCTCCGGCCCGGCGGTGCGGCGCGGCGAGGGCGTGGTGGCCTACGGGTTTCCGCTGGCGGGACTGCTCTCCTCCGATCCCAAGCTGACACGGGGTGAGGTGAACGGCCTCGCCGGCCTCGGCAACAACCGCAGCCAGTTCCAGATCAGCGCCGCGGTGCAGCCGGGCAATTCCGGCGGGCCGCTGCTGGACATGCAGGGGCATGTCACGGGGGTGGTGGTGTCCAAGCTGAACGCGCAGCGCGTCGCCCAGCGCACCGGCGACATCGCGCAGAACGTGAACTTCGCGGTGAAGGGCGAAGCGGCAGTCGGCTTCCTGCGCCGCGCCGGGGTGCAGCCCGCGCTGGCAGAGAGTACGGGGCCCGAGCGGAGCGCGACGGATGTGGGCGAGATCGCGCACCGCAGCACCGTCTTCATCCGCTGCGAGCGCTGACGGGGCGGATCGCCAGCGCCAGGGCGGCCGCGGTGAGCGCCACCGCCCCCCACATGCCCGCCAGCGCCACTGACGCGCCGAAGCGGTCCACCGCCAGGCCCACGATCAGCGGCACCGCGCTGAAGCCGAGATGCGCGACCACGAAATACCCGGCGACCGCACGTGCCCGCTCCTCGGACCGCGCTGCTTCGGCCACCGCGGCCAGGCCGCCGAGATAGATGAAGCCATAGACGCCGATGCCCACCACGACGGCCCCGCCGACCAGCGGCCAGATCCGGCCCGCGCCCGCGCTCCAGAGTGTCAGCGCCGCGCCTGGCACCAGGATGCCGAGGCCGATGCGCACCGCCCGCTGCGGCGCGATGCCGGCGAGGGCGCGCTGCGCCGCCACCCCCACCAGCATCATGGTGCAGCCCGCCAGCGGCCCCGCCAGCGGCATTCCCTGCGCCGTCATCGCCGCCTGCACGCTGGTGAGAATGGTGCCCGTGGTGCCCCAGCCCGGCAGGATCGCCAGCGTCGCCGGGAGCGTGCCGCGCGGGAAGGCCGGACGGCGGAGCCAGCCGCCACCCTGCCCGCCCTGGCCCGGCGCCAGCGTCTCCGGCAGCCGGGCCACGGCGGCAAGCACCAGGGCGGCGAAGGCGAGATGCGCCGCGAAGGTCACCGGCGGCTCCATGGCCGGCCAGGCGATCACGGCCGCCAGGGTGAGCATGCCGCCCACGCCGAAGCTGCCGATGGTGGCCGCGGCGATCACCCGTGCGGCCCGGCGACTGCCTTCCGCCGCGCCGCCGGCCAGCTCTGCCGCCCAGGCGGCTGCCGCGCCGGTGACGCAGCCCATGCCGAGCCCCTGCGCCACCCGCGCCAGCGCCAGCGCCGGAAGGCCGGGCGCAAGGCTGAGCGCCAGGGTGGAGAGCGCCGCGAGCGCCACGCCCAGCAGCACGCAGGGCCTGCGGCCGATCCGGTCGGGAAGCGGCCCGAGCAGCGGCGCGGTCACGATCAGCGTGGCCGCGTAGCAGGCGAAGGTAAGCGCCAGCGCCCCCGCGCCGTACCCGCCGCGCGCGGCATAAAGCCCGTAGAGCGGGAGCGGGAGGGTGGTGGCGAGGCCGACGGCGCAGACAGCAAGGCCGATCAGCGGCACGGCATGGCGCGGGACGGGATGTCCCGAGGGCTGGGGCAAGCGGGGGAGACTCCGGCAGCGGCGGCATGCAGGCTGCGGCGGTGACGCGCGGCGGTCCAGCCCCGCCCCCGCCACCCGGCCCCGCCCATCCGGCGAATGGCGAGCAAGGGCCTGCCGCCCGACATGCCCTGGCGCAAGGGAGACATGCATGACCGAGACCGCAATGCCCGATCCGCTGGCTGCCCTCTCCGACCGCCTGGCCGGGCTTGCCGCCGCCGGCACCGCTGCCACCGTCGCCGTGCACGGCCGCGACGGCCGCGCGCGCAGCGGCCTGGTCTGGGCCGAGGGCCTGGTGGTGACGGCCGAGGAGGCGCTGGAGCGCGACGACGATCTTTCCCTGACCCTGCCGGACGGGCGGCGCGTGCCGGCCACCCTCGGCGGCCGCGATCCGGGCACGGATGTGGCGCTGCTCCGGGCCGAGACCGGCCCGGTCACGCCGCTGCCCCTGGCACCCGCTGCGGCGCTGGCGCCGGGCCATCTGGTGCTGGCGGTCGGGCGGAGCGAATACGGGCCGATCAGCACCCTCGGCACCGCCGCCCTGATCGGCGGCCCGTGGCGCTCCATGCGCGGCGGGCGGATCGAGCGACGGCTGCACCTCGACCTCCAGCTCGAGGCGGAGGGCGAAGGCGGGCCGGTGCTGGACCATGCCGGGCGCCTGGTCGGCATGTCGGTGCCCGGGCCACGCCGGCGCGTGCTGGCCATTCCCGCCGAGACCATCGCCCGGGTCACCGAGGTGCTGCGGACGCGCGGGCGCATGCCGCGCGGCTATGCCGGTGTCGCGCTGCAGCCGCTCGCCCTGCCAGGCGGGACGCGGGGGCTGATCGTGATGGGGGTGGACCGCGAGGGGCCGGCGGCGAAGGCCGGCGTGGTGCTCGGCGACATCCTGCTGGCCTGGGACGAGGCGCCGCTCGGCTCGGTGCGGGAGATGCTGGAGCGGCTCGACGCCGAGAGCGTGGGACGGGAAGTGACCCTGGAACTGCTGCGGGGCGGCAGGCCGATGCGGCTGACGCTGCGCATCAGCGAGCGGGCTGCTGCGTGAGGGGCGCATGCTCTCCGTCGCGCTGCGCCTGAGCGATCCGGAGGTCACCGCGCGACTGGCGGCGCTGCCTGGGGTGACGGTGGTCGAGGATCTCGGCCAGGCCGATGTGGTGGTGGCCGAGGCAATGCCCGAGGAGCCCGGCGCGCCGCCGGCACTGGTGCTGGCCGAGGGAGCGGCCGCCCTGGAGGCGCTGCGCGCCGGCGCGCGAGGGGTGCTGCCGCCGGATGCTTCCGCCGCCGATTTGGCCTCGGTCCTGCCGGTGGTGGCGCGCGGGCTTGCCGTGCTGTCGCCGGGGGTGCTGGGCGGGCTGGTCGGTCGCGCCGCACCGGTGGCGGCCGGCGGGCTGACCCCGCGCGAGCGCGAGGTGCTGGAACTGCTCGCTGCCGGCGCATCCAACAAGGTGATCGCCCGGCGGCTTGGCCTTTCCTTCCACACGGCCAAGGCCCATGTGGCGGCCGTGCTGCAGAAGCTTGGCGCCACCTCGCGCGCCGATGCGGTGGCACGCGGGGCGCGGGCGGGGCTGGTGCTGCTGTAAGCGGCGGCGCTGCGCTCCGGGCGGTTGCCCCGCAGCGCCTCAGCCACTAGGTGACAGGCAATCAGCCCCGCCAAGGGGGCTCCACGAAGCCTGCTTCGCGGGGCTCCCTCCGCGGGGCGTTTTCCAGGCCAGACATGGACCCAATGAGCGATCCAGCCGAAACGCCGCAGGGCGCCACGCCTGCGGAGGCGCCGGACACTGCGGCGCAGGAGACCCGGACCACGGACCAGACCCCAGAGGAGCGCATCGCCGCCCTGGAAGCCGCGCTGGCGGAGACGAAGGACCGCTGGCTGCGCGCCGAGGCGGAGATCCAGAACATCCGCGCCCGCAGCCAGCGCGAGGTGGCGGATGCGCGCAACTACGCCATCCAGAAATTCGCCCGCGACGTGGTGGAGGCGGCGGAGAACCTGCGGCGCGGCCTTGATGCCCTGCCGCCGGCCGCCGAGGACGAACCCGAGCTGCTGGTGAAGCTGCGCGACGGCTTCGAGGGGGTGGAGCGGAGTTTCCTCTCCCTGCTGGAGCGCAACGGCATCGTCCGGAAAGACGTGCAGGGCGACCCCTTCGACCCGGAGCTGCACCAGGCCATGGCCGAGCAGCCGGCGCCCGAGGGCGTGCCCCCCGGCACGGTGCTGCAGGCCTGGACCCCGGCCTGGACGCTGAACGGACGGCTGCTCAAGCCCGCGATGGTGGTGGTGGCGAGCAAGCCGGCGGGCAGCACCGCCTGACCGCCGCCATACGGCTCAGTAAGCAAGCCACGGCTGGTCCGAGGCTGCGGACACAGCCTGCACCGACGGCGCAGTCCGGCCCAGCCGTGTCATGCGTCCTGGCCGCCGGCCTGGCGCGTGTGCCGGGCTCGCCCAGGCCAGGGGCGGATCGCCTGTGGCTGCATTTCAGTCCTCCAGCATCCATGCGTGAGGCGTCGCCCGCAGCGCCGCTGCGACTGCAGGGTGGTTCCGGATGAGTTCGGTCAGCGGTTCTGGATTCTGCCTGATCAGCCCCGGCGCGGCATTGAGACCTGTATCGGGACCGAGCATGTCCTGAACCTCCGCGAGCAGGGCCGGGGCGAACCGGCCGCTCGCGTCGAACATGTCCTCGTAGAACACCGTCAGGCCATCGCCCGAATCATGTATGAGCCGCTCGACGCGCGCGCTCAGCAGGCATTCCTCCTCGATGAGTTCGTGGATCACGCGGGGATTGAGTTCGATACTTGCCTGCCGCCGCCGATCCGGATCCATCACGCCCCACTGGTTCGTCGCGATGGCGATGCGCTCCGACACCAACAGGCGCAGCTTGTTGCGCCGGACGATGTGAAAGATCCGCGCCTGCATCATGCGCAGCGCCTGCAGCAACGGGGGCGTCGGCGCACGCCCTGAGAGGCGTTCAGTCAGGAAGAGATCGAAGTTCGAATTATACTTCACGTCGATCATTGGCTGCGCCTTGCCTTGCATCGCAGCCACATACTGCAGGAACTTCACGATCGCCTTGTGCGTGAAAATCTCCGGCAGTGACATGCGATCCGCCGAAAGCGCAGTTTCGACGAAGTTGAAAAAGTTCAACTTATTGTTCTTGTACTGCGAATGAAAAACCTCACCTGCATCGTAGATCAGCATACTGGACGCCAGCAGCTTGCGGAACACCGTTGTACCCGAGCGCTGCCGGCCGAATACCGCAATCATTTCCCTCGGAATTCCCCAGCTGAAGTCGTCTCGATGGAACCGGATCCGGCCGCGAGGCTGGTCTTCCCTGCATGTCGGCGGCGTCTCGCATCGGCTGCACGGGACCGCCGACGAGGGAAGGCAGACGCGATCATGCCGTCACTGCTTACTCAGGCCGTAGCGCCAGCAGATTGAGGTATGGCGTGCCCGACATCGTCGCGTCATCGAGTGCCGAGGCCTTGCCTGCGACCCGGTAACGCTCTGCATCAAACAGGTGAAAGCCGTTGGCACGCAACACGGCCGGCACCTCCATCGGATCGAAACCGGCCTGGCGAAGCTGCTGCTGCGACCACTCGCAGATGACGCGCAGCCCTGGGCGGGCCAGCGTCTCCACAGCGCCGCGGAACACCTCCGGCTCGAAGCCCTCCACATCGACCTTCATCAGATCCACGCGCGGCTCGTCGCGCAACAGGTCATCAAGCGGCACGGCCTGGACGGCGAAGCTTCGTATCTGGCCCTCTCCCGCGGCCGCTGCGGCGAGAGAGCCGTTCGCGGCGCGCGCCGCAGGCACGTGCAACATGCGCTCGCCGGCCTTCGCCGCCACCGCCACCCGCTCGAGCCGCACGGGCGCGATCGACCAGTTGATGCTGATATTGGTCTCCAGCAGGCGGAACATGTCCGGGTTCGGTTCCACCGCGACCACGCGGGAGCCCGGCGCGCGGCCCATGCGCGCGGCCAGGAGGCAGGTGAAGTACCCGAAATTCGCCCCCACATCGACGAAGACCGAGCCGGGTGGGCAAAGCACCGGCAGCAGCGCCGACAGTTCCGCCTCCCATTGGCGATACACGATGAGCTGCGGCGTCATCACCATGTCCCGTATCGGGACGAAGTACTTCACCGAGTGGATCGTCTGCACCAGCAACTC
>Ga0182741_1005687_pt1 | contig 11390 bp, 9 predicted proteins | sample eDN5th37CBELigOP_FD_128874 | JGI IMG/M metagenome (GOLD analysis project Ga0182741, IMG submission 128874) | Enriched Organic Plus compost microbial communities from Emeryville, California, USA - eDNA 5th pass 37_C BE-Lig OP (version 2) (version 2) ...
ACCATCATCCTGGCCCATGCGCAGCCGCCGGGCAATCCGCGCTCGCTGGCGGCCGAGTTCTTCGCCGAAAAGCTGTCGGCCTGCACCCAGGGCCGCATCACCGTCAACGTGGCGGGCGCCGCGACGATGGGCGACGATGTCGAGGCGCTGACCTCGACCTCGGCCAATGTGATCCAGATCACCGCCAACAGCCAGGGCGCCACGGCGCAGATCGTGCCCGAGTTGAACGTGATCGGCCTGCCCTTCCTGTTCGCCGATGCGCCCAGCGCCTGGAAGGCGATCGACGGCGAGATCAGGGCGCAGATCGACGAAAGGGCGCAGAATGCCGGGCTGAAGCTGCTGGGCTTCTGGGACAACGGCATCCGCCATGTCAGCCACCTGTCCCGGTCGATCACCACGCCGGCCGACCTCAAGGGCGTCAAGATCCGCACGCCGCCCGACGACATGACCATCGCGATCTTCAAGGCGCTTGGCGCGAACCCGGCGCCGCTGACCTTCGCGGAACTGCCGACCGCGCTGCAATCGGGGGTCTTCGAGGCGCAGGAGAACCCGCTGACGAACATCTATTCGTCCAAGCTGCACGAGATCACCAGGCATATCTCGCTGACCGGCCATAAATACGAGACCTCGCCGCTGCTGGCCAGCATGGCCTGGTGGGCGTCGCTGTCGCCCGAGGATCAGGATTGCGTCCAGACCTCCGCCGACGAGGCGACGGCGTTCCAGAGGCAGACTGCCGAAGAGCAGGAGGTGGAGGTCCGCCAGAAGCTGGAGGCCGAGGGCGCCATCGTCACCGAACTCGAAGATCGTCAGGCTTTCATCGACGCGACGGCGGGGGTCTATGACGAATATCGCGCCCGCTTCCCGGAACTGGTCGATGCGATCATCGCCGAGTCCGCAAAATGACCGGCGCGCTTCATCCCGACACCGCCGGAAAGGAGGGACGCCCGGCGCCCCCCGTCCTGCGCGGCATCGTCGCGGCACTGGACATGTCGGGGCGGCTGGTCTGCGTCGCGACCCTGATCGTGCTTTTCGTGGGGCTGATGGCCAATGTTGTCCTGCGCTATGTCTATGGCCAGGGGCTGGATTGGGCCTATGAAATCCATGCCATCCTGCTGCCCTGGATGATCGCGGGCGGGGTGGTGATCGCCACCGTCCACAGCCGCAACATCGCTATCACCATCCTGCCGGACCTGCTGTCCGACAGCGGCCGCAGGGTGCTGTTCATCCTCGTTTCGGTGCTGACGCTGCTGATCTCGGTCTTCGTGGTCTGGTCCGCGTTCCCGATCATCCGCGCAGCGCAATACCAGCGTCTCAGCGCCCTGGGCGGGATCAGCCAGCTTTGGGGCTATGCCAGCCTCGTCTACGGCTTCGGCGGCATCGCCGTGATCTGCGCCTGCGACCTGATCGCCGCGCTGATGGGGCGGACGCTGCGCTATGTCGAAACCGCTTCTAGCCTGAGCTGAGGAGGGCCCGGAATGACCCCGATTCTCGTGATCGCATTCTTCGGCCTGATGGCGCTGTCCGTGCCGGTGGCCCATGCCATGCTGGGCGGCACCGCGCTGGCACTGCTGGCGGACGGCAAGCCGCTGGCGGTGATCGCGCAGCGCCTTTACGCGCCGACGCAGGCGTTTCCCATGCTGGCGATCCCCTATTTCATCCTTGCCGGCTCGCTGATGATGCACGGCAAGTTCGGCGAATACCTGGTCAATATCGCGCGGCTGATCGTCGGGCGCTATCGCGGCGGGCTGGGGCAGGTCAGCATCCTCGGCTCGGTGATGTTCGGCGGCGTCTCGGGCTCGGCGGTGGCCGATGCCTCGGCCATGGGCAATGCGCTGATCCCGGTGCAGGTGCGCGACGGCTATCCCGCGCCTTTCGCGGCGGCGATCAACGCCTCGTCCTCGACCATCTCGGTGCTGATCCCGCCCTCGATCCCGCTGATCCTCTACGGGCTGGTGGCGAATGTCTCGATCGTGGACCTGTTCGTCGCCGGCATCCTGCCGGGCCTGCTGCTGGCTTGCGGGATGATGGGCATGGTCTGGTATATCGCCAAGCGTCGGGGCCTGCCCCCCGCGCCGCTGCCCGGCGGGCTCCGCGCCTTCAGAAGCCAGATCGTCTTCGCCCTGCCGGCGCTTCTGATGCCGATCTTCATCATCGGCACCCTGCGCTTCGGCATCGCCACGCCCACCGAGGTCAGCGTCATGGCCGTCGCCTATGCGCTGCTGATCGGCATCTTCTTCTATCGCGACGTGACGCCCCGGCTGATCTGGAATGCCCTGGTCGATACCGGCATGATGACCGGCGCGGTGATGCTGATCATCATGGCCTCTGGCACGATCCAGTGGATCCTGACCGCCGAGCAGGTGCCGCAGAACCTGGCGAGTTTTGTCGGGACACATCTGACGCAGCCGTGGATGGTGCTGATCGCGCTGAACCTGGTGATGCTGGTCGTCGGCATGTTCCTGGACCTGCCCGCCGCGGTGCTGCTGCTGGCGCCGCTGTTCGTGACCATCGGCAACACGATTGGGCTCGATCCGGTGCAGCTGGGGCTGATGATGGTGATCAACCTGTCGGTGGGGCTTTACACGCCGCCGGTCGGAACGACGCTGTTCATCTCGATGGCCATCGCCCGGACAGGAATCGGCCAGACCACCAGGGCGCTGCTGCCCTTCTATCTGGTGGCTCTAATACTGCTGCTGGCCTTTACCTTCATCCCGGCCCTGACGATCTACTGAGCGGCCGGAAACCGGGAATGCCGGGCGTCATCGCCCGGCATTCCCTCATCGCTCCTCGGACGTGACGAAGGCCGCCCGGCGCTCGAAGCGGGTCCGGTGCCCGCGTTCCTCCAGCCAGGCCCGCGCCTCGCGCATATGCTGGCGGCCCCTGTCCTTGACCCAGTCCGAGAACAGCCGCACCGCCCGGCGCCCCACATGGCGATGCGGACAGACGATCCAGTATCCCGGAAACTCGATCACCTCGAACGCGGTCGAGAACGGCACCAGATCGCCGCGCCGCAATTCCTCGAAGGCCAGGGTCATGCTGTCGAGGATCACCCCGCCGCCGTCCATGGCCATCTGCACCGACATGCTGGAACGGTCGAAGCGGCAGGGATAGGACATCGAGGCGCCCTGAACGCCGTGGCGCGGCAGCCAGTAATCCCAGCGGTAATAGGCCTTGACGCTGTCGATCAGCCTTGCATGGCGCAATTGTTCGCGCGGGTCGTCCGAGCGTTGGCGCAATTCCTCCAGATAGGCGGGCGCGCACATGGGAAAGACGAAATCATGCACGATGCAGGCGGTATGCAGCCCTTCCCAGTCGCCCTCGCCATAGCGCAGGTCCATATCGACGACCTCGGTGTCGAATTCGGTGAAATTGGGCGTCGCATCGACGCGGACATCCCATTCCGGGTGCCGCTTGCAGAAATCGGCAAGCCGGGGCGCCAGCCAGCGCACGCCGAAGGACGGGCTGACCCGGATCGAAAGATTGTGGGTTTCCCGCTGCCGGACGATGGCGGCCCGCACCTCGCGGATGGACTGGAAGGCCTGCGTGGCGGTCTGGAACAGGCGCTCGCCGTCGATGGTCAGCCGCAGATGGCGCCTTTCGCGGTGAAACAGCTTCACGCCCAGGTTCTGCTCCAGCAGCTTGATCTGCTGGCTGACCGCCGAGGCCGATATCTGCAACTCCTCGGCCGCGCGCATGACCCCGCCCAGCCGGGCGACCGCTTCGAAATGGACCATCGAGGACAGGTTGAGTTCGCGCACCATGCCCTGAATGTTAGGGCATCTTAAGCAATTGCGTAAGCAAGCTTCCGTCCGCCGCGGCAGAACGGCATCGGCACCCGCTTGCCGCGGGCGCCGCGACCGATCCTGGCCTGGCCAACGGGACGCATGGCCTCAGGCCGCCGGCAGGCCGACCCCGCCGGCCGCGGCCGCGCTCAGCGCCACGAAATTCAGCGCCTGCTGGCGGATGGCGGCCGCCAGTTCCTGGCGGGCCGACAGCAGGCTGCGCTCGGCATCCAGCACCGGGAAGAAATCCGCCTCGCCCAGCTCATAGGAGCTGCGGGTCAGGTTCACCGTCTCGCGCGCGTTCTCGACCAGCCGCGATTGCGCGGCGACGGCGCGCGCGTCGCGGTTATAGCCGGCCAGGGCGTTCTCGACCTCCTCGACCGCGCCCAGCACCGCGGCCTGCCAGGCCAGCCGCGCCTGCTCGGCCCGTGCCTCGGCGGCCGAAAGCCGGGCCTGGTTCGCCCCGCCCGAGAACAGCGGCAGCGAGATCTGCGGCCCGAAGCTCCAGCTTTTGCCATTGGTCGGCGTGATCGAACCCGACAGCGTCAGCCGCGGATAGAAGGCCGCCCGTGCCTCGCCGACATCGGCGGCGGCGGCGGCCAGGTTGCGCTCGGCCATGCGCACGTCGGGGCGCACGCGCACCACATCGGCCGGCACGCCGACGCTGGCGCTGTAGCGGGCGCGCGGCTGGCCGCCGCCCCGGCGCAGCTCGGCCGCCAGATCGGCGCTGCGCCCGGCGGTCAGCGTGGCCAGCCGGTTCACCGACTGGTCGAAACCGACCTCCAGGCCGGGCAGCGCCGCCTCGGCCTGCGCCACCAATTGCTCGGCCTGCAACACCTCCAGCCGCGAGACGCTGCCGAAGGCGTCCTGGGTGCGGGTCATCTCCAGCGTGCGGCGCCGGCTTTCCAGGCTTTGCCGGGTCAGCGCCAGCGCCTCCTGGTAATAGCGCGCATCGACATAGGCCGAGGCGATGGCGCTGGCCACGGTCAGCCGCGCCACCTCGGCCGAAAGATAGGCCGCGTCCAGCCGGGCCGAGGCGCCCTGCCGCGCCGCGCGGGTCGAGCCGAACAGGTCGACCAGCCAGGACACGCCCAGCGTGGCCGAGTCGCTTTCGAAGACGCCACGCTCATCGCGGCTGCGCGCGGCCGAGCCCTGCGCATCGACCTGCGGCAGGTCGCTGGCCCCGACCAGCCGGGCATTGGCCTGGGCCTCGCGGATGGTGGCGACGGCGGTCTGCACGTCCAGGTTGCGCTTGAGCCCGGCGGCGATCAGCGCGTCCAGCCGCTTGTCGCGGAAGGCCGCCCACCAGGCATTCGCCGCGGCACGACGGGCCGGGGAATTGGCGGCGAACTCGGCCGCCAGTTCGGCACGGGGCGCGGCATAGCGGACCGGGTTGCAGGCGGCCAGCGCAAGGCTGGAGACGAGCCCGCCCAAGAGGCCGCGGCGGGAGAAAGGCAAGGTCTGGGTCATCCGAAACTCTCTGTTGGGTGGCCCGGATTCCGGGCGCGAAAGGAACGGCAGGGACGGTTATCCACCGCCCCTGCCATGGGCTGCGACGCGACTCAAGCGGCCGTATCGCCGCGGATCGGCGCGGGCTTGCGGCCGCCGGTCGCCCGGCTGAACAGGCCCAGCACGAAGACGAAGAACACCGGCACGAAGAACACCGCCAGCACCGTGGCCGCGACCATGCCGCCGATGACCCCGGTGCCGATGGCGTTCTGGCTGGCCGCCGAGGGGCCGGTGGCGATGGCCAAGGGCACCACGCCCAGCGTGAAGGCAAGCGAGGTCATCAGGATCGGCCGAAAGCGCAGCTTGGCCGCCGTCACCGCCGCGTCGATCAGGCTTTGCCCCTGCTGGCGCAGATCCTTGGCAAATTCCACGATCAGGATGGCGTTCTTGGCCGATAGCCCGATGATCGCGATCAGGCCGACCTTGAAATAGATGTCGTTGGGCATGTCGCGCAGCATGACCGCGACGACGCAGCCCAGCACGCCCAGCGGCACCACCAGCATCACGGACAGCGGGATCGACCAGCTTTCGTAAAGCCCCGAAAGCAGCAGGAAGACGAAGAGGATGCTCATCGCGTAAAGCAGCGTCGCCTGCGACCCGGCCTGGATCTCCTCCAGCGACTGCCCGGTCCATTCATAGCCGAAGCCCTGCGGCAGTTCCGCCGCCAGCCGCTCCATCTCGGCCATGGCGGCGCCGGAACTGTAGCCCGGCCCGGCCGCGCCGGCGATGCGGATCGCGGGATAGCCGTTATAGCCCACGACCTGCGATGGCCCCTGCTCCCATGTCACGCTGGCAAAGGAGGAAAACGGCACCATGCCGCCACCCGCGTTGCGCACGGTCAGCTTCAGGATGTCTTCGGCCTGCATGCGCGAGTCGTCCTCGGCCTGCATGACCACGCGCTGCATCTTCCCGGCATTGGGGAAGTCGTTGATATAGGCCGAGCCCAGGTATTGCGAGATCGTCGCCGAGATGTCGGCGAAGGTCACGCCGAAGGCATTGGCCTTTTCGCGGTCGATGGTGACGAAGACCTGCGCGGCCGAGGGCAACCCCTCGATGCGCAGCCCGGTGGCGATGCCGTTTTCCTGCGCCTTGGCGATGATCTGCTGGGCGGCGGCCAGCAGCGCCTCGTGCCCCTGCCCGCCGCGGTCCTGCAGGCGGAAGCTGAAGCCGCCGGTGGCGCCGAAGCCGGGGATCGGCGGCGGCGACAGCGCGAAGGCCTGCGCGTCCTGGTAGCCGAACATCTGCATGTTCGCGGCATTGGCGATATCCTGCGCCGATTGCTCGCGCTCGGCCCAGTCCTTGAAGGTGACGAACATCAGCCCGGCATTGGGCCCCTGCCCCGAAAAGCTGAAGCCGCGGATCGCGACGGTATTCTCGACCGCCTCGTTGCCCTGGAACATCTGCGTCGCGGTGGCCAGCACCTCGTCGGTGCGGTTGGAACTGGCCGTGGCGGGCGTCTGGATGTCGGCGATGATGAAGCCCTGGTCCTCGTTCGGCAGGAAACTGGTCGGCAGGCGCAGGAAGCCCATGGCCGTCGCCCCGACCAGCAGCAAATAGAAAGCCATCATCACCAGCCGCCGCCGCGTGACCAGCCCGACCGCGCGGGTATAACGCTCGGTCAGCCGGTCGAAATTGCGGTTGAACCAGCCGAAGAAGCCCTTCCTTTCGTGATGGCCGCTGATCGGCTTCAGGAAACTCGCGCAAAGCGCCGGGGTCAGCGTCAGCGCCAGGAAGGCCGAGAACAGGATCGACACCACCATGGTCAGCGCGAATTGCCGATAGATGATGCCCGACGAGCCGGGAAAGAACGCCATCGGCACGAAGACCGCCGCCAGGACCAGCGTGATGCCGATGATGGCGCCCGAGATCTGGCCCATGGCCTTTTCCGTCGCCTCGCGCGGCGGCAGCCCTTCGGTCGCCATGATGCGCTCGACGTTCTCGATCACCACGATGGCGTCATCGACCAGGATGCCGATGGCCAGCACCATGGCGAACATGGTCAGCACGTTGATGGAAAATCCCGCCGCCAGCATGACCGCCACCGTCCCCATCAGCGCGATGGGCACGACGATGGTCGGGATGATGGTATAGCGGAAATTCTGCAGGAACAGGAACATCACCACGAAGACCAGCGCCATCGCCTCGACCAGAGTGTGCAGCACCTTCTCGATGGATGCCTCGACGAAGGGGGTGGTGTCATAGGGAATGGTATAGCTGACGCCGTCGGGGAAGAACCGCGACAGCTCCTCCATCTTCTGGTGCACCGCTTCCGACGTGTTCAGCGCGTTGCCGGTGGCCGAAAGCTGGATCCCCAGCGCCGCCGCCGGCTTGCCGTCGATGCGCGAGGCGAAGCTGTAGGTTTCCGCGCCCACCTCCAGCCGGGCCACGTCGCGCAAGAGCACGGTCGAGCCGTCGGGATTGGCGCGCAGCACGATCTTGCCGAACTCGTCCACGTCGTCCAGCTGCCCCTTGATCAGCACGGTCGCGGTCAGCTGCTGGCCGATGGGATTGGGGTCGGCGCCGACCTTGCCGGCCGCCACCTGCGCGTTCTGCGCCCGCACCGCCGCGACGATCTCGGCCGAGCTGAGGTTCAGCCCGGTCATCTTGGCCGGATCGACCCAGATGCGCAGCGCCCGTTCCGGGGCAAAGACCTGCGCCCGGCCCACGCCCTCGATGCGGCGGATCTCGCCCACCACGTTGCGGTTCAGGTAGTCGCCCAGCGCGATGTCGTCCATCGTGCCGTCATCCGAGGTCAGCGCCACCATCATCAGGAACCCGGTGCCCGCCTCTTCGATCAGCACGCCCTGATCGACCACGCTTTGCGGCAAAAGCGGCTCGACGCGGGCCACGGCGTTCTGCACGTCGACCTGGGCGCGGGCGATGTCGGTGCCCGGCTCGAAGGTGGCGGTGATCGACATGGCCCCCGAGGAATCCGAGACCGATTCGTAATAGGCCAGGCCCTCGACGCCGTTCAGCTCGTCCTCGATGGGCTGGGCAACGGCGCGGTTGATCTCGCCCGGTGCAGCGCCGGTATAGGCGGTCGAGATGGTGATCTGCGGCCAGGCCACCTGCGGATATTGCGCGATGGGCATCATCGGCAGCGCCAGCGCCCCGGCAATGACGATGAAGATCGAGATCACCCAGGCCAGCACCGGCCGGTGAATGAAGAACCGTGCCATCGCCCTACTCCTGTATCGGGGCCGATGCGGGCGCTTCGGCCGCCGCGGCTGCGCCGGCCGGCACCGCCGGCTGGGCGGCCGCGTCCACGGGCTGCGGCACCACCTTGGCATCGGGGTAAAGCTTCTGCGCCCCCGCCACCACGACCCGGTCGCCCGGCTCCAGCCCGCTTTCCACCAGCCAGCGGTTGCCGGCGGTCTGGCCCAGGGTCACGTCGCGGCGCTCGACCGTCTCGTCATCCTTCAGCGCATAGACATAGGCCTGGCCCGACTGGTCGCGCTGCACCGCCATCTGCGGCACGGTCAGGGCGTTGTCGCGCATGGCCTGCTCGATCCGCACCCGGACATAGAGGCCGGGCAGCAACTCGCCCTCGGGGTTCGGGAACTCGGCGCGCAGGGTGATCTGCCCGGTCGAGCTGTCGACGCTCGCCTCGGAAAACAGCAGCTTGCCGGGATGGGCATATTCGCTGCCGTCGTCGAAGATCAGCCGCACCGCCGCCTCGTCGGCCGAGATCATGGCCAGTTGTCCCGCCGCCAGCGCCCGGCGCAGCCCGAACAGTTCCGAGGAGGACTGGGTGAAATCCACATAGACCGGGTCGAGCTGCTGGATGGTCGCCATGATGTCGGTCTGGGCATTGACCAGCGCGCCCTCGGTCACAAGGGCGCGGCCGACCACGCCGGCGATGGGCGCCGTGACCTCGGTATAGGAACGGTTCAGCTGCGCCTCCTGCAGCGCCGCGCGGGCGATGGCGACATCCGCCTGGGCCTGGGCCAGCGCGGTGGCGGCATTGTCCAGATCGACCCCCGCCGTCACCTTGCGCTCGCGCAGGGCACGGGCGCGCTTTTCCTGGTCGGCGGCGTTCAGCGCCGTGGCCTCGGCCCGGGCCAGCGCGCCCTCGGCGCTGGCGACGCGCACATCATAGGGGGCGGGGTCGATGCGATAGAGCACGTCGCCGGCTTCGACCTTGCCGCCCTGCTCAAAGACGCGCTCGACGACGATGCCGCCGACGCGGGGCCGCACCTCGGCGGTGCGGGTTGCAGCCACGCGGCCGGGCAGTTCGTTCACCACCGGCAGCGCCTCGGGCGTCATCAGCTGCACGCTGACCTGGGGCGGCGGCAATTGCTGCGCGGCCGCCGGGGCGGCCGCCGTCAGGCAGCAAAGCACAAGCCCGGCGCAGAGGCCGGGGGACAGTCTCATGGTCATGGTTCTTTCCTGGGAAGGCTGAATGGTTCGGGGAGGGGTCAGTCTCCGGCTGCGCCGGGGTCGCTTTCCGCGACCGCCATCAATTCATCAAGGATCTCATCGCGGGTCTCCTGGTCGAAGCGGTGGAAGCCGAAATATTCCAGGAAGGCCATGCCGTGCAGCGTCAGCAGCGCCATCAGCATCCGCCGCCGGTCGGCCGCCTGGGCCGCCACCGTCTCGGCATCGCCGGCCAGCTTTTCGCGCATGATCTCGCGGCATTCGGCATGTTCGCCCATGCTGGCGCTGATGAGCAGCGCCATGTCCAGCTCCTCGTCGGTCGGCACGCGGCGGTATTCGTCGATCAGCGCGCGCAGCCGGGCGTTCGGCTCGCCCTCGCGCCGGGCGCGGATCTCGACGAAGCGCGCCTGATGCTGGGCCATCTTGTGGCGGATGAAGGCAGCCAGCAGCCCGGCCTTGCTTTCGCAATCATAGACCACGCTGGACTTGCTGATCCCGGCCTCCTTGGCCACGGCGTCGATGCTGAGCCCGGTAATGCCCGAACGCCGCGCCACCCGTTCGATGGCGCCCATCAACTCGTCGCGGTCGATCGTGCGCTTGCGTCCCATATTCGCCGCCAGAATTTCAATACGGTCGTTCGTTTATAATTCAGGCCATCTTCTGTCAACCGCTTCCCGGCAGAAACACCATGGCCGGGAGCCTTACCGGATCAACTCCAGGTCGTCCGACCTGCCTGCCCGCTGTGCAAGGCTTGTCATGGCAGAACCCCAGGCGCCCCCGGATCAGGAAGGACGCCCACGCCGCCATCGCCCGCGCGTTGCAGCCTCATGGTGCGCCAGACGCGACGCCGCGGCCCCTGTCGGCACATGTCTGTGCCTTGGCCGAGACTCACCCGAGCCGCTTGCGACAGCCGCGGCGGGCACGGTCTGTTTATGCCATCCGTTCCTGGTTCATGCCGCGCAACCGCACCGGAGGACAAAACCCCGCGTCCCGGCTCAACCCTCTCTGGCTGCCAAGGACCGAGTTCGCCTCGGCCTTGCCGCCATCGCCGGTCCAGATCGCCATCCGCAGGGCCTGCAGACTGGCGTTCTGAAACCGGCAAGATCCGGGGCTGAACCGCGGCCCCGGATCAGGGGTGTCATGTCCTGTGACATGGGCTCATTCTCTCCAGTTCGGGATAGCGCCGGTTCAGGGCAGCACGGATATGCACAGGGATCTCAATCTTGACCAGTTTCTCCAGGGCCACGAAGACCGAAATGAAACTGGCCTCGAAACACGGGAGTTCCTGCTGGATGCCCCGCACATGCATAGCGACGGATGTGGTCCCGATCCGCGTCGGCGCGACATGGCACAGCAAGGGCGCGCGCGGCGTGATTGGGCGCGAAAAGGCGTAATCCATCTTGACGAAAGGCATCCCGTAGCCGTGATCGACATTCATTTCGTACCAGCTTTCGCCATCCAGGAGATCGTCCCAGAATGCCTCCAGCGCTTCGAGCGCGAAGTCGGCGATCTTGCCGGTATAGGCAATGCGCGCAGGGTCGCAGTCGCCGAAACCAACGCGGCGGGACCAGATGAAATTCGCTGCCATGCTTTTGTCCTACATATTCGGGTAGTTCGGCCCGTCTCCGCCCTGTGGGGTTGTCCAGTTGATGTTCTGGGAGGGATCCTTGATGTCGCAGGTCTTGCAATGGACGCAGTTCTGGAAGTTGATCTGGAAGCGCG
>Ga0182741_1005689_pt1 | contig 11389 bp, 9 predicted proteins | sample eDN5th37CBELigOP_FD_128874 | JGI IMG/M metagenome (GOLD analysis project Ga0182741, IMG submission 128874) | Enriched Organic Plus compost microbial communities from Emeryville, California, USA - eDNA 5th pass 37_C BE-Lig OP (version 2) (version 2) ...
CAAGGTCTCCCGTTCTATCGAGCTGAAATATACCAAATGGTGCCTCCCGTAGTATCTCATGCATCACAGGGCTCAAGTAGCCTGCAAAATCCATTTTCATAACCTATGGGTTTTTCGTACAACGTCTCTCTTCCTAGCAATGGAGCCGGCAATTATTTTCACCACCAGCTGGCTTTCAGCGACTTTCAAGAGGCCGCTATGCTTGGCTCGTACTTTTTGCTAATGGCAATTTATACAGGTTTCATCTGCGCATCTGCGCTTGGTTATCATAACGTATAATGTGGGAGTAAAGGTAGTGGTTTTTATGTATTCTTAGGTTGAAATTTTTAACTGAATCTGGAAATACACCGTACTCCAGATTCAGAGAGCTGGAATTGGGCAACCCGGCCGATTTATCGTACCGTAGGGTTTAGGTCAGGCAGACGGAACGGACTCTTTCACAGCAATGACCCGCTTTTTCGGTTTATCAACTTTTTTGCCGTCCAACCGGAGGCGGTAGAAAGCAATCAGCCCCACAATACCAATGGACAGCCACAGGAAATCGACCACGAAGATATCCATAGCCCCCGTGCGTTGGGCATTCCACATCCAGTTGCCGGTTTGGATGCCATTGACTACCGGTACACACAGCGCCAACAGCCCACCCGTTAACAACGTTTCCCGGTTGGTGACCTGCAGTTTGCGGCGTGCGATGTAAAAGACAGACAGCGCCAGCCAACTGTAAAAATACACCCGGTAGATAAAGGCCTGATCTGCGGCGGGGTTGAGTTTGATGGCGATAAACGTAAGGGCCGTGACGGGCAGCATGGTTAGGCATATGGCCACAAATACATTGGCCGCCCAAAAGTTAAACTTCCGCTTGTGTGCGGGTATGCTCTTCTTATCCCGCGCCACCAGCCAGATCAGGATACCGGAGATAATGACGAGACATCCCATAATGCCGAGCACAAAAAAGCTGATTTTGACGGGATAACCGCCAAAATCTCCGAAGTGCAGCCGGTATACAAGTGCTTTGACGCGGTCTACGTAAGAGGCAGACGTTACCGGTGATTTTTCGTGGACAATGGACTGCGTGGCAGGATGGAAAACAATCTTACCGACACCGGCAAAATTCCTATTGAAATTCGGGGTTGCTTCGATGGCGATGTGCATGCTTTCATCCCCGTAATTCTTGATGTATATGCGGCTCACATGGCTATCGGGCCAACGGCCGGCTACTTGTTTCAGGTAGGGATTGAGCGCTACGCGATCGGGCAGCGGTTGATAGCGATATTCATAAGTGGTATCGTCGTTGTACCCAAGTTCGGTATATAGTTTCTGGCTATCGCCATCGTATAGGAATTTGCTGAACGGCAGGATCAAGGCGGTATTTACAATCAGTACTACACCCGTGACCGCATACATGAGCTGAAACGGAAAACCGATCACGCCCAACGCGGTATGCATATCGGTCCACACGGTTTTCCACTTGTTCCAGGGACGGAATGTAAAGAAATTAGACACGATCTTATCCCAATGCAGCAACAGGCCGGTAATGAGTGCGAACAGAAAGAGGAACGAGACGATACCGGCCACCAGGTAGCCGAAGGGGGTTCCGATGCGGATAGGTACCTGGTTGAGCTGGGCAAGAAAGTGAAGCCGATAGAGAAATTCGCCCATGTCATACGATTCCGCATAGGATGAAGGTTGTTTACGCTGGAAATCATACTGGAAGTAGGCTGCATCCCCGTTGCCCCTGCCACGTCCTCTCCTTCCATTTTGTGGCGGCTGCACGGCCGCTTTTTTCTTGACCGTGGTATCCTGTGAAGCGCTCATATTTACATACGCCTGCACGTTATGGTCCTGGATGTAGAAGGTGATGTCTCTGCCCAGGAGGTTGTGTGCGGTATGGAGCGAATCCAAGAGGAAATCATAATCATTGGCCGCAGCCTGGTAGGTGTGGGCAGATCGATTTTTTTGCCATGCGGATATTTCGTCTTTGAAAAAAGAAAACGACCCGGCGAAGAAAATCACATACAGGATGGCACAGATGATGATACCGCTGATGGTATGCGTATTGAAATAGATGTTATACTTGCGGATGTTCATACGGTCAGTTGTTTAGCAGGTGATATGCACCATAGAGTATCACAATGAGTACCAGGTAAATGCCCCATATCTTCCACCCGCTTTTACAAAGAAAGGCGACCAAAAGCAATACGGCCCAAAGGATGTAGCCTGTGATGAACGCAGTAACCACCACTTTCCGTTGATCAAACAGGTGCGTGAGCAGCAGGTGCAGGGATAGCATCACGAAGTAGCCCCCCACAAAACCTGCGGTGATTTTAAGGAAACGCTGCCACGGGGAGCTGAGGTATTTTTTATTCGCGGGCATGATTAAAAGATAAGGGTTTCCAATAGCAGTGCGGCCACAGCCACTGCTGCCAGACTCGTGGTGTTCACGGAACGGAGCGGTTTCAGCAATACGAGCAAGCTATAACTGGCCATCAAATATCCCGCCATGGCGAATGTGCCCGACCCCACTCCCTGCAGATACATAACAGCGGCCCAACAGGCTACGAAGATCAAGGTACCGATGGTTCTTGCGAACACCGGCTTTTGAGCCGTTTTTTGTAACCAGCGGGGTTTGCTTTCTGCCTTTACTTTGTCTGAGGCGACAAAAAACAGCAGGGTTCCCAAAAAAATCCCTATAAAAATTGTACTATACATGAACGTACCTGTTTAAGAAAAGCTTCCCGAAAACCGTAAGGGTATCCGGGAAGCTTTTATACGAGGAACCGTTTAATCGAGGTGATGAATGGCCGTAATGGTGCCTCCGTCTACGCGAAGTCCCTGTGTAGCGCTCGCATTGTCTGAGTCAATCTTGTAAATATAACCGACACCCGATTTCAGGTTTACACCTACATATCCGTGGCGGCCGTCTCCGGCACTGTAATTGCTCATGTTTGTTAGCGAATTGATCTCATCCACAGTTGGCATACCCGTAACCAGTTTGAAGGACTTGTCTATGACGTTAATGATCCCAAGCCTTTTACCTGCCGAATATTGACCTTTTTCTTCTTTTGAGGTGACCAGCACAATGAATTTATTGCGCCCTACGTATAACCAATCGGTGATATTATAACCACCGGAATTCTGCTCCACATTAAAGAAATAAGACTGGTCAAACTCAGTGGTTCCGGCAGGGATTTTGACCACAGCCGATGGCTTGGTAGACGATATCTTACCATCGGTAACCGCTACCGAAGCCGAGAACGCGTACACATCGCCATTTTCCACTACGCCCAGGCCGTCTACGAAATAGCGGCCGATGAAGCTGGTCCGGTTATCTTTGATGACCTTTTCCAATTGCATATCGGGGTACGAGTAAACCGCAATCCACGCACTGTCTGGGTAGGCGGTCTCGAAAGAAGCGCCGCAGCAGGCTTTAATAGAGAAATAGGGTGCAAACACTTTGTTACCTACTTGTTTGATCCAGCTGAAGTGTGCCAGCTCTCCATTGCCCGAAGGGGCAGACGTACTGACCTTGCCTTCGCTTTCAATCTGCAGGGTATTGGTGTTGATGCGATACCAGCTGGCGAACGGATTAGTGATGTTTCGTGATATTTTCATCAGCAGCAGATCGTTGTTTACCGGTGCAAATGCCTGAACCGTCTCCGTCTGGAAGTTGGACAGTTTGTTGAGCTTGCCGTCCACAATATTGTAAGTAGTTACCGCTCCCGGATTTCCCTGCCCGTAAAGCAGGCTGAAAAATTTGTCGTTGTGTGTCACATAATACCGGTAGGTTCCATCCTGTTCAGTACCCTGTCCGGCCGTCGAGATAGCGCCCGTATCCAGGCTGCTGGCGGTCAACAGGTAGTCGGCAACCCCTGTGGTAGCCGCAGGGGTTACGGCGATGATGAAGTTGCCGGGGTTATCCGGCTTGCGATCGTCTTTGCTGCAGGAAGCCAGCAATGTGGCTGCTGCCATACTTAAAAGAAGCGTGTTGGATTTGATATTCATTTTTTTGATTTTTTATTTTTTGTTAATGAAATAGCGGAGATTGAGGTAGAAGCCACGACTGGGCTTTTGCAGGCTGAAATTGTCGTACATCCGGGTATCGGTGATGTTCTTGGCTTCCAACGCTATGTTATAGCGCCCATCCTGCAGCGAATAAACCACGTTGACATCGTGGCTGATCTGCTGCGGGATATCCAATTTGTCACCACCACGGCTGGGCCAGTAGAGGTAGAAGGCATGCACATAGAGCAGGTTATAGCCGATATGCAGGGTATTCCCCGCGCGGCCTATGTTACGCAGTACCACCGCTACGTCTGCATTACCGAACAGGTAAGGGATGTTGGGCATTTGGTCGCGGTATACGACGCTGACCCCGGTATATCCCTCTTCGTACTTCTGCGTGTTCATAATGTGCTGGTAGGTTGCGGTAGCCCCGGCCATGAGCCAGTTTTTGAAAGAGTACCGCAACTCTGCATCACCACCGAAGGTTTCGACCCCATCCCGGTTATCGGCCACGACTTTCGACTGATTGTTGTTGAGGCGGTAATAGATATAGTCGTACGCACGCCGGTAGATCAGATTAGTATTCAATGAAAAACGGTGGTCCTGGCGCAGCGAAAAGTCATAAGCGACCCCGACGTTGGCGTTGTTGCTTCGCTCAGGGTTGAGTTGAAAATTGGCCTCTTGATTTTCCACGTCGCCGAATATTTCATAGGCCGAGGGCATGCGGTTGGTCAGCTCATAGGAAACTTTGAGCTGTACCTGCGGTGTGAGGTAGTAAGCCGATGCCAATCCGTAGCCCAGCTTATCCATCCCGTTGTGCTCATCCGGCCCGTTCTGGTTGCCTTGGTGGATGTATTTCAGAAACAGGGTGGTGCTCCACAGGTCTTTGATGTCATAGTTATATCCGAGGCCCATCACATTTTTATAGGTTTGCTTGGTACGCTCATAATCGGCATTGGTTGGGTTAAGCGGATCGCTGCCTTCTCTCCGGAACGTGGAGAAATTGTTGTTGAGCGTAAATGAATGCTTTTCAGCAAGGCGATAGTTGACCGTAGCAGTAGCAAGCCCCTCGTTGTTGCGGTATTTATACAAGGAGCGTGAGCGTTCTCCGCTGTTGGTACCCGTAGGTTTTGAGTTGCCGAACCAGTCAAACCGTGCGCTGACGGTGTCGATGTTTCGCTCCGATCCGAGGTTGTAATTGGCGTTGATGGTTACGTCCAGCCCCTCAATCAGGTTTTCCTTCTTGTATTTGAGGGTAGGCATGATGGTAGTGCCCCGCCTGTGCCAGCCACCGAATACCGATACCATGCGGGCACCGGTTTGGATTTCCTTATAGTTCTGACCCAGGGTGATGCCGGCGAGCAACTGATCGGCAAACCGCTTGTCAACCACGCCCACACTGGCAATGATCGCCTCGTTGTGATACGTATCATGAAAACGGCGTACTTTGGTATTGGGTGCATAAGCCCCGGTATTGATGTCGGCCGCATCTACCGTAACCTTATAATTATTGTCGGAGTAATTCTGGTAGGCGTTGAGCCGTACGGTAAACCCTCCTTTTGTGGTGTGGGCCGCATTGATGACTGAACGATGCGTATTGAACGATCCATAGGAATAAGAGACATCCACGAAGTTCCGGTATCGGTCGCCCGTCACAATGTTAATGGCACCACCCAGCGCATCCGAACCGAGCCACATGGGCACCACCCCTTTATACACTTCGATACGCTCTGCCGTGTTGATGGGGATGTTGTTGATTTGAAACGAGCTGCCGAAGTTATCCATTGGGATTCCGTCAATGAAATAGCGGATGTGATTGCCCGTGAACCCGTTGAGAGAAAGGTTGAAATTGGAGCCGAGTCCACCCGACTCCCGCACGCGGATACCTGCCACGCGGTCAAGCGCACCGGAGATGTCCATCGTGGTGTTGTAGAGTTTGGTAGCATCCACCGCTGTCACGTTGTATGCCTGCCGGTTTACCTCCTGCGCCTTGGTAAGTCCCATCACCTCCACCGTTTCCAGCTCATTGGTTTTGGGCACCAACGCAATCTGCAAGGTATTGGAGCCTTGTGTCAAAGTAAGGGTCTGAACGTAGGGTTCAAATCCCACCGCTGAGGCCTCAACGCGGACCTGCCGTTGCCGGATGTTGGAAATACGATAATGCCCCTCTGAGTCGGAGATGGTGGTTTGGTTGCCTACTTTAATAGTCACCCCGTAAAGCGGTTCACGATCGGCACCGATGACGGTTCCTGTGAGGTTATAGGCTGATTCCTGTGCGTGGCACCATAAGGCACCAAAAAATAGTACGGTTACGTAAAATTTAATATATTGCATTGCTTTTTACTAGTCTGTTGAAAGCCGGCCGTTGTACCTGCTAAAGTTGATGGCCGTGTGTATTTACAGTCAGTTACCGCTGAATGTAAACGCATATATCGCGTACGGAGATTACCGTCTCCGGCGCGGTATTTTATTCCATGTTTATGTCATCTCATCTTTCAAAAAATTCATTCGTTACGTTGGAGTCCAACATTCGCCCTTTATACTTATTTAGATTATGTATAAATAAACGGAAGCAAAAGTAACAAATCCATCGATAATGCAATGGATTAATTTAAAAAAGGTTGCAGAAAAAGGCAATTTCATCTGCACACGCCAGCATCGCTACGATTTTAATACTGCACAATACACCGTTGTTCCTGTCAAAATCGAGCTGCCACGCCGCCCCCCTAATAGGTACTAAACATGCCTGCTTTGACAAGAAACTGGCCATCGTAGATTTTTCTGTGATATTTCGTTAATAACACCTGTGTAATTTCATCACCAAATGTTGTGATATATAATCAATAACTATTGTGTAATTTCATTAGTAGCATTATCTTTGCGTCTAAAGCAATCCGATCATGTTTATTAAGAGACGCATCACGCAACAGATCGTGCTACAGCGGGACAAGTTTCCTGTATTGGCTGTTACAGGGCCTAGGCAATCAGGAAAAACAACCCTTTTACGCAGACTATTTGAGGAGTATCGATATGTGACACTGGAAAACCCCGATAACCAGCAGTTTGCAGCAAGCGATCCCGTTGGCTTCCTCGACTATTACGGAAGACACGTTATTTTCGATGAAGTACAACGAGTGCCCCATCTATTTTCTTATATTCAGGAACGCGTGGACGAAAGTGGACTCATGGGCCACTACATCCTTTCGGGTTCCCAAAATTTTCATCTACTGAAAAGCATTACGCAGTCACTTGCAGGACGGGTAGCGCTGTTCAAACTGTTGCCATTGGATTTTGCAGAACTTACAGCACAAAAGTTGTTGGCTGATGGCTATCCGTCCGTTGCGATCAGCGGTGCTTATCCCGCAATTTTCGATCGAGACATCTCCCCTGCCGTTTTCTATGCCAACTATCTTCAGACGTATGTAGAGAAAGATGTCACGGAGTTGCTCAATGTACGCGACACCAGAAAATTCCGCCAATTCCTTGGCCTATGTGGAGCGAGGGCGGGGCAGTTATTGAACATCAGCGCGCTGGCCAACGAGTGTGATATCACCTTTAATACTGCAAAATCTTGGTTATCGATACTTGAGAGCAGTTATCTCGTTTTTTTACTCCAACCGTATCACCAGAACCGTAACAAAAGGCTCGTCAAGACGCCCAAGTTATACTTTTATGATACTGGATTACTATGCCATTTATTGGGAATCAATGATGCAGGTCAACTCGAGACGGATCGTTTAAAAGGCAGCGTGTTTGAAAATATGGTGATTGCCGAGTACCAAAAGAGGAATTACCACCTATATGAACATCTTGAGTTTTCCTTTTGGCAGGATACTCACGGAAATGAAATTGACCTACTTTGGCAAGTGGGGCAAACGTTCCATGCCGTGGAGATTAAAGCCACCAAGACAATTACCAACGAGCTTTTCAAACAATTGGACAAGTTTGAAACTCATTTAGCGCCTTCTACTCCTATACAGAAAACGTTAGTGTATGGCGGTTCGGATTCGCAACACCGTACGAATTACGAGGTGAAAAGCTGGAGAGAGGTAGCGGATTAACGCGTTTAATGCTCCCTTTTGTTTCCAAAATGCATTATTTGGCGCATAATTTTATGACCTGATGTTCCTGCTGGCACAGGCCAGGTCTGCGTTTCGGTGACTTTATGGCATCGTTGAGTTCTCAAAATAACGTACCTTAGCACCATGGTGCGCAAATACCCCATCGGCCTGCAGAGTTTCCGGAAAATCCGGGCGGCTTCCTTTACGCCGATAAGACGGAAATCATCCACCGGCTGGTTACCACGGAATTGAGTATTTAAAAAAGTATTACTATTTTTAAACACTCACTTTAAGAAAAGTAATGAAATTCTATAATCGGCGTATTTTTGATGATCTGAAAGCCCACTTGCCGAAGCGGCAAATTACCGTATTGACCGGTATGCGCCGTACTGGTAAGACCACCTTAGTGCGGCAATTGCTTTCTGAATCGGGAATCAAACAGCAATTTTATTTCGACCTTGAACGCATTGACAACCGTGTGTTGTTTGCTGAACAGAATTACGAACACATCGTCCGTGCATTTCAGCAACAGGGAGCCGATTTATCAAAACCACTCCTTGTAGCCATTGATGAGATCCAACTGGTACCCAACTTGCCCAGTGTATTGAAGTATCTTTACGACAATTACCCCATCAAATTCATTGTTACCGGTTCGAGTTCGTTTTATATCAAGAATCTCTTTTCGGAATCATTGGCAGGGCGAAAGAAGATCTTCGAGGTATATCCGCTTAATTTCCATGAATTACTGGCATTCAATGGATTGAACGCACCCAACCTGGCGCTATCAGAAGCTACCCAATTTGTAGCCTCAACCTATCAACAATTGCGCCCATATTACGAGGAATATATCCAATACGGCGGTTTCCCAGAAGTGGTGCTCGAACCCTCTGTGGAAGGTAAGAAAGACCTCCTCCAAGACATATTAAGTGCTTATATCAATTTTGACATCAGTGCGCTTTCAGATATTCGAAATCCTGCAAACCTGTACAAACTCATCAAGCTCCTTTCCGTACGGACAGGCTCGCGCCTTGATGTTTCCAAGTTAACCAGCATCGCCGGCATTTCAAGACCCACGGTAGAAAACTACCTTTACTTACTTGAAAATAGCTACCTCATCCGTACGATACCTGTTTTGACCGCCAGCCCCGATCGTGAAATTACCAAAGCACGAAAAATCTATTTTCTGGACAATGGCATAGCAGCGGCCGTCGGCGAGCTTAGCAGCGGTGCGAAATTTGAAAATGCCGTCTTCAACCAACTGTTGCACCGTGGTGACGTTGCCTACTACCAGCTAAAGAATGGGAAAGAGATCGACTTTATCGTTAACAAAGAATATGCCCTGGAAGTCAAAGAAACCGCCGTTGAAGCCGATCTTAAGCAGGTGCGGGACCTCGCTACCAATCTAGGGATTAATGCCTGCTATGTAGTGGGCCGAGATCCGGTCAAACAATTTCCAGCGTTTATATGGGGCGGGTATCTTTGAAAAAGCTTTTTCTTAAAATAACGCACACTCCATTTTGTTTCCAAAATGCATTATATTTGCTGCATAATGGAAACAAATTAAGATGGATTTTCTGACATTCAAGGAAAGATTTTTTCAACTCGCATGCTTCAGTACCGATCAGGTGTATGCATGGCAGCCGGATTTTGACCGGAATAACCTGATTCGCTGGACGAAAAAAGGGCATTTAGTCCGGCTGAGGCAGGGTTATTACACCTTCTCTGAATACAAGGGTAAGGCAGACTATTCCCTGTATTTCGCTAACAGGATTTACAAACCATCTTACATCAGTTTGCATACAGCGTTGGCGTTTTACGGAATCATTCCTGAGGCGGTGGTTCAGATCACCAGTATCACGACATTGAAGACGCAATCGTTCAGTAATGATTTTGGCGAATATGCCTATCATAACGTCAGAGAGGATCTGATGTTCGGTTACGATTTGAAACCAATAGAAGGTAATCGGAATCTCCAGTTTGCCAAACCGGAAAAAGCATTGCTTGATCTGCTTTACCTCTATGCGTTCTATGATAACGAGGCGGAAATGGAGGAACTGAGACTGGATGAAGACTATCTGCAGGATGATCTCAACATAGAATTACTGATGGAATATGGAAGGCGTTTTCAGAGCCACGCGCTACAACGGCGCCTTGATTTAATGCGTAAAACATATAGATTATGATTCAGCTGAATCAAATACGGAATTATTTTCCCGCCACGATAAGGGATAACGCGGCGTTTGGTAAACACATGATCAAGGAGTACCTGCAATTGGCTATTCTGGATTTCCTGTCAACCACGCCTTACGTACGTAAAACCACGTTTATCGGCGGAACGAACCTCCGGCTGGTCAAGGGGATTGATCGATTTAGCGAGGATCTTGATTTTGATTGCAAAGACTTTTCAAAAGATGAATTTTCGGAGATGACCGATGCCGTTGTCCGCTTTTTGAGGCGCTCGGGATGGCAGGTGGAAACACGGGACAGGGATAATCCCAAGCTGACCGCTTTCCGTTGCAGTATCCACTTCCCCGAGCTGCTGTTTGACTTGGGGCTGAGCGGTCATCGCGAGGAACGGTTTCTCATTAAGATTGAAAGTCAGGATCAAGGAGTCGAATACAAACCCATTGTCACCAACATCAGTGGGTGCGGATTCTTCTTTCCGTTTCCTGTCCCTTCCGACGGGGTATTGTGCAGCATGAAGATAGCGGCGATGCTATCCCGCGCTAAGGGACGGGACTTTTATGACCTGATGTTTCTGCTGGCACAGGCTACACCTGACTACGATTTTCTTGAGAAACGATGTGGAATTGCAACGCTGGAGCAATTGAAATCGGCCACAGTTGAAAGACTGAAAACGGTAGACCTGAAATCCAAGCAGCGGGACTTCGAGCACTTGCTCTTTTATCGAGACAACAGCGCTCGTGTGTTGCGCTTCGGTGACTTTATGGCATCGTTGAGTTCTTAAAATAACGTACATAGGGTCAGGAATATTGGGCACTATACATTAAAACCCACTCTTTATAAAATAATCTGCCGGGTAGGTATAATCATCAAGTTTCGCGTGCTCGATACCATAGTCAGCAAATACCAATAGTTTGCTCCCTGGTACTAACGCTTGGAAGGCCGTTCCGAAACCTACGGGTACATGTATAATTCGTTGTTCCTCACTTCGCAGAATCGTTTCTTCTACTGGCAACTCCTTAGAAGGTTGTAATCGGTAAATACAAGTGCAGAGAAAATGGAAAATAAGGATACAGAGAAATCGGCAACAATAAGTACATGATTTCGGCAACAATGAGTGCAGAATAATTTCAGGGATCAGG
>Ga0182741_1005690_pt1 | contig 11389 bp, 6 predicted proteins | sample eDN5th37CBELigOP_FD_128874 | JGI IMG/M metagenome (GOLD analysis project Ga0182741, IMG submission 128874) | Enriched Organic Plus compost microbial communities from Emeryville, California, USA - eDNA 5th pass 37_C BE-Lig OP (version 2) (version 2) ...
CCACTCCTGACCCGACCCGACTGGGAGGTCGGTCACGACGAGCCCCCCGTCGTGAGCGTCCGGAATCTCGGGATCGAGTACAGGACCACGCTCGAGCGGGTCCCCACGCTCAAGAGCCGGCTCGTCCGGCTGGGTCGGGCCGAGCGGTCTGTCCGGGTGGTCCAGGCGCTCGACGACGTCAGCTTCGACATCAAGCGAGGTGCCGCGGTCGGGATCGTCGGCGCGAACGGTGCCGGCAAGTCCACGCTGATGCGTGCCCTCGCCGGCGTGCTGACTCCGACGAGAGGCCAGATCATCGTGCGGGGGCAGGTGAGTGCGCTGCTCGCGCTCGGCGTCGGGTTCAACCCCAACCTGACCGGCCGTGAGAACGTCGTGCTCGGCGGTCTCGCCGCCGGGCTGACCCGTGCCCAGGTCAACGAGCGTGCCGAAGAGGTCGCGGCGTTCGCCGAGATCGACGAGTTCATGGACATGCCGATGCGCACCTACTCCTCAGGCATGTACCAGCGCCTCGCCTTCTCGGTCGGCGTGCACCTCGAGCCCGACATCCTGCTCGTCGACGAGGCGCTCTCGGCGGGCGACGCTCAGTTCAAGACCAAGGCGAGCAAGAAGATGCGCGAGATCATGGGATCTGCCAGGGCGATGTTCCTGGTCTCACACTCGCTCGGCGCCGTCCAGGAGCTCTGCAACGAGGCGCTCTGGATCCACAAGGGCAAGCTGATGATGCAAGGCTCCACCAAGCGTGTCTGCCGTGCCTACACCAATTTCCTCAAGGTGGGTGAGACGACGTTCACCATGGACGACTTCTGACGTGCCTGCGCCAGATGTGTCGTTCGTCACGACCGGGCACGACGTATCCGACGCTCGTCTGCACCGCATGGCCGGCGCCCTGGTCGCGGCTGGTGTCGTCGTCGAGGTGCTCGGCCTCGGCGACGCGGCCGACGGACCGGAGGGAGCTCTAACGAGCACCTCTCCGCAACGGGGGCGGTTCGCGCGCGCGCTCGCCGCGGTGCGCACGCCCGCCCGGGCTCGCGGCCGCGTGCTGGTGTCTCTGGACCCGGATGCCGCGATCGGTTGTGCGATCGCGGCCTGGCGTCACAAGCGTGCCTTCGTCTCGGACGTCCATGAGGACTACGGTCTCCTCCTTCACGACCGGGCCTGGGCACGTGGCCCTGCCGGTGCTGTCGCGCGACTGCTGCTCCGCGTCACCGAGCTCGCAAACCGACGCGCAGACCTCCTGGTGGTCGCCGACGAGCACATCGGTACGGATCACGCGGTACCCCGCCTCGTGGTGCGCAACCTGCCCGTGGCCGAGCACCTCCCCCCGGTTGCACCGCCAGATCCGCAGCCCCGTGCGCTCTACGTCGGCGACATCCGGCGAAGTCGCGGCCTCGTGACCATGCTGCAGGCGCTCGAGCGGGCGCCGGACTGGGAGCTCGACCTGGTCGGTCCGGTCGCATCCGGCGACGTGACCTGGCTACGTCAGTGGCAACGCAGCCATCCTCAGGTCGACGCCCGCGTTCGGTGGCACGGTCGCTTGCCGCCTCGCCGTGCCTGGGAGCTCGCGGCCGGCGCCTGGGCCGGGCTCTGCCTCCTCGAGCCCACGCCGGCCTTTGTGGGCGCCATGCCCACCAAGGTCTACGAGTACCTCGCATGCGGTCTACCCGTTGTCACCACATCGCTGCCTCGCCCCGCCTCGCTGGTCCGGGAGTCGGGGGCGGGCGCCGTGGCCGACGGTCCGCAGGCGGTCGCGCAGGTACTGGCGTCCTGGTCCAGCGACCTCCAGGAGCACGGCAAGGTGCGCGACCAGGCCCTCACATGGTCTGATCGAGGTCAAGACACCTATCGGGAATTTGTCACAGCCATCAGCGAGATCGTCGGGGGACGTCAGTGAGGCCACCGAGGTTGGTGATCGTCGTGCAGAGCAAGATCACCGGCGACTCACGGATTCAGAAAGCCGCGCTGAGCGCTGCGCGAGCAGGGTGGGAGGTCGCCATCCTCGGGCTCGACGGCATCGGCGGTGAGCCCCGCACGTGGCTCGGCCCTGTCAGGGTGATCCGGCGCGGGATCGGTACCGCGCACCAGGAGGCGCAGGAGCTGCGCTCGATCCGCGTCCGGCCACCGCTGATCCCCACCGGCTACACCTCGATGAAGGCCGCTCGACGCGCAGGCAAGCGCCTGAGCCGACATGTCCGTGAGCGTCGTGCCGCGGCCACGTCGCTCCCGCAGCGGGCGACCGCCGAGATCGACATCGCGCTCAGACGGGTCGCGCACAAGGTCCGACGGTGGGGGGCTGCCAAGCACACCCGCATCGTGCGGCCCACCGACCGGCCCGTCGACTGGCGGACCGTCGACTGGCGCGAGGTCACCCCGGCCTTCCTGGACTGGCGCGACTCCTTCGCACCGGCCATCGTGCAGCTTCGGCCCGACGTCGTGCACTCCAACGACCCGGCCATGATCGGGGTCGCCTCGCACGCGGTCCGCGAGCTTCGCGCCGCCGGCCACTCCGTCGGGTGGCTGCACGACATGCACGAGCACGTCTCCGCCGTCGACTGGGGCGACCCCTGGACAAGTGCTGGATACATCGCCCACGAGGCGGAGTTCATCCACGAGCCCGACGCCCTCGTGACGGTGAGCCCTGAGATCGCCGAGGCGTTGCAGGAGGAGTACCAGCTCCCCGTCACCCCGACCGTCGTGCGCAACGCGCCGGTCGGGGCGCTCGACGCCACGGACGCGCCGGACGTGCGGTCACTCGTCGGCCTCGACGTGACCGCCCGGATCCTGGTCAGCAGCGGCTCCGTCGACCCGCGCCGGGGCATCGCAACGGCCGTCGAAGCCCTGCCGTTGCTGCCGGATACCCATCTGGTCATCGTCACGCGCGAACAACCGGGCCGCAGCAAGCCGCTCGACCAGCTGTTGGGGCTCGCGCAGCAGCTCGACGTCCGGCAGCGCGTCCATCTGGCTCCGTACGTTCCCACGCACCAAATCTCCGCCTACCTCTCCTCGGCCGACGTCGGCTTGTTCGCGGGCGTCCATTACCCGAACTACGAGAAGTCGCTCCCCACGAAGTTCGCCGAGTACCTGCACGCCGGCCTCCCGCTGCTGGTCTCGGACCTACGGGTGCCGGCCCAGTTCGTCCGCTCGGAGGGTGTGGGCGAGGTGTTCGTCGCCGAGGACGCGCAGGATCTCGCCGCCGGCATGCGCCGGATCATCGAAGACTCGGCGAGGTATCGCGACGCCATCCGCCCCGAGCTGTTGGCAGAGCTGTCCTGGGAGCACCAGGCTGAGCGCCTGCTCGAGCTCTACGCGACGCTCGGCCATCAGCACCCGGAGCCCCCTACGACGCCCGTTCCGTGGGAGGTGGCCGAGAGCTACATCGGTCCGGAGGACCCGTGGCCCGACCTTCCTCGTGTGCACCCGTTGCCGGACGAGGAGCTGCGGCCGCGCGCCCTGGAGGCGCCCGACCGCCCGATCAGGGTGCTGATAGGGCCGGCGAACCATGCCGGCCAGGGCTACGCCTGGGCGCGGGCTCTCGAACGTGCCTCCGACGACGTCGGTGCGCGAGCGTTCGCGCCTCGCCGCTCGAAGGGCTTCGGTTTTGCCGTCGACCACTCGGTCTGGGTGAACCGTTATCTGGTCGACCCGGTCTGGTCGCAGGACATGCAGCAGCAAGTGGTCTCAGGCTTCACGCACGTTCTCCGCGAGGCGGAGCAGCCGATCTGGAACGGCAACGGCGATGCCGAGCGCGAGGACTGGCTGCTCCGCCGTCATGGGATCAGGACCGCGTTGATGCTGCACGGCAGTGAGATCCGAAACCCCGCCAGGCACGCGGCTCGCCAGCGATGGTCGCCCTTCGCCGACGAGACGCATCCCAAGACGATCGAGTTGCAGGCGCTCGCCGACCGCAACGCCGAGCGGGTGGCTCGTTTCGATGGTCCCGTCTTCGTCTCCACGCCGGACCTTCTCGACGACGTGCCGCACGCGCGGTGGTGCCCCGTCGTCGTCGATCCGAGCCGGTGGGAGGGAACGGTCCACCCAGAACGTGAGGTACCCGTCGTCCTGCACGCCCCGAGCCGTTCGGTGATGAAGGGCTCTGACCTGATCGAGCCCGTGCTGTACGACCTCGACCAACGCGGCGTGATCCGGTACCGACGCCTCCAAGGGGTTGCGCACGAGCAGATGCCGGCTGAGCTGGCTGCAGCCGACATCGTGCTGGACCAGTTCCGGCTGGCCAGCTATGGCGTCGCCGCGTGCGAGGCGATGGCGAGCGGGTGCGTCGTCGTCGGTCACGTCTCCGCCACCGTCCGCTCCCACGTCCACGAGGTGACGGGCTGCGAGCTGCCGATCGTCGAGGCCGACCCCGACTCGATCGAGGAGGTCCTGCTCCACCTCGTCGAGGATCGCGGATCGTGGCAGGAGCGGGCGGACCTGGGGCGGACGTTCATCCGCGAGGTGCACGACGGCCGTGCGGCAGCGGCGGCACTCGAGGACTTCATCAGGAGCACACCATGACAGCGCTGCAGTCCGTCCTCCGGCGGCTCGGGCCATGGGTGCGGCGCGTCCGTGACCGGATGCCCGCTCCGGTGGCGCGCCTGATCAGCCGGGCGAAGGACCGGCTGCCGCGCACGGTCGTGGACACCGCCATGGGCTACGAGATGCCGGACACCGTCTCGCCTCCGCCGGCACCGCCGAGGACCCAGGTCCGGCTGTACGTTGCGCCCGCGAACTTCGCCGGTCAGGCCTGGGCACTCGCGCGGGCGGCCGAGCAAGAGCTGCGCTCCACCGGTGCGGTGACGTTCTGCCCCTCGGACACCGGATTCGGTTTCGACACCGACTACACGGTCCCGCAGGCGATCTACTTGGATGACCGTGGATGGCAGAACCTCATGGTGGAGTACGTGACGGGCAACTTCACCCATGTCCTCATCGAGGCGGCCCGACCCATCTTCGGTCGCAAGTTCGGCCGGGACATCGTCTCGGAGGTCGCGACGCTGCGTGCAGCGGGCCTGGTCGTGGCCACGTTGGCGCACGGAACCGACATCCGCGTGCCCAGCCTGCACGCTCAGCGGCACGCGTTCACCCCGTTCACCGGCGAGCTGATCCCGGAGCAATCCCTGCTGGAGGAGCGGGCCGTTCGAAACCTCGCGAGGCTGCGGCGCATCGAAGCGCAGCACTTCGTGACCACACCGGATCTCCTCGAGTTTCTGCCGGAAGCCGTCTGGTGCCCCGTGGTCGTCGATGTGGCCCGGTGGCGGCAGGAGCGTGGCGTGCTCGAGACCGACACGCCGGTCGTGATGCACGCTCCCAGCAAGTCAGCGGTCAAGGGCTCCGACATCGTCGACCCGTTGGTGTCCGATGCGCAGCACCTCGACTACCGGCGCATCTCGGGTGTCCCTGCCGCCCAGATGCCTGCCCACTACCGAGGAGCGGACATCGTGCTCGACCAGTTCCGTCTCGGCAGCTACGGCGTCGCCGCCTGTGAGGCGATGGCGGCCGGCCGCGTCGTCATCGGGAACGTGACACCCGAGATCCGCGCGCTGGTCCGTGACACCATCGGGCTGGACCTGCCGATCGTGCAGTCGGAGGGACATGACGTGATCGCCGTCATCGACGACCTCGTCGCTGACCCCGATCGCGCGCGCGAGATCGCCGCCAGCGGACCGAAGTTCGTGGAGGCCCTGCACTCGGGGCGACACTCTGTGGAGGTCCTGCGCCCGTTCCTCGGAAAGAAGAGCTGATGCCTCACGTCGTCCACCTGCCAGGCAACGACGTCCTGGTCGACGCCCGCGTGCTGAAGTACATGGCCACGACGCAGCGCCTCGGCCTGCGCACGACCGGTCTCGGCGTGCGACGGCGATCCGGGGATGCCTTCTACCAGATGGGTGAGGCGCGCATCGTCGTCGCCGGCGTGCCCGAGACCCAACGTCCGAGCACGCCCGCCCGGCCAGCTTCCCGCGCGGCGGTGCTGCGCGAGCTGGCGCGGCCTGGGGTCGCCAGCCCTTCGCTGCTCACCTCCCTGGATGACGAGCTGGCCCGGCGGTCGCGCACGGTGCGAAGGCTGCGCACGGGGAACGGGTACGGCAGGCTCCCTCGCCTGGCTGTGGCGGGTGCCCGCCTCATGGAGACCAAGGTGCTCCGATCGATGCTGTTCCGCCGGGCCACCGCACATGGCGTCGAGAGCACCGACCACATGGACCGCGAGCAGGAGATCCAACACTTCCTCGATCACCCCGAGCTGGTCCCGTGGCGCGAGGAGCTGCCCTACGTGCAGGAGGACGAGGCGGCAGTAGGAGGTTGGCTCGATCGACTCGAGCCGGACCTGGTGCACGTCCACGACGTCTTCATGCTGGGCGTCGCCGCCTCCTACGTCCAGCGAGCGGCGGCGAGCGGCCGGAAGGTCAAGCTGGTCTACGACGCCCACGAGTACCTCCCCGGGCTGGCTACGGTGCCGCCGCGCACGATCGGGGCCTATGTGGCGCTCGAGCACGAGTTCGTCCCGGTGACCGACCGGGTGGTCACCGTCAGCCCACTGCTCGCACAATGGCTCCACCGCGACCACCGAGGCACGAGAGCTCCAGAGGTGGTGCTCAACGCACCGATCAGCATCACGCCGCCCGCCGACTTCCAAGACCTGCGACAGCTGACCGGCGTCGCCGCCGATGCCCCATTGCTCGTCTACGGCGGTGGCATCGGGCGGCCGCGCGGCATCCAGACGGCGGTCGAAGCACTACCGCAACTGCCGGGCGTGCACGTGGCACTGGTCACGAATCGTCCCGCCGGCACGGCCACGAAGGCGCTCGTCGCGCAGGCCCGGCGTCTCGGCGTTCACGACCGCTTCCACGTGGCGCCGTATGTCGCACCTGAGCACGTCACGGCCTACTTCGCCTCCTGCAGCGCTGGTCTGAGCACGCTGCTGCGCGCGCCGAACCACGACGCCGCGCTCACGAACAAGTTCTGCGAGTACCTGCTCGCTGGGCTGCCCGTTGTCACCAGCGACACCACCGCGCAGGCAGAGGCCGTCCGCGACCTTGATCTCGGAGCTGTGTACACAGCCGGCGACGCCGATGATCTCGCCCGGGCGATCCGCGAGGTGCTCGACGACCTCCCACGCCTGCAGGAGCGGATCCGTGGTGACGACGACCTGCGGCACCGCTACTCATGGGATGGACAGGTGGCGACCATCGCGTCGATGTATGGCGAGCTGTTGCCCGATGCCGATCTCACGGTGCCATCGCCCGGTGAGGTCAGGCTCGAGACGCCACGGGCCACGTCATGAGCCAGCACGTCGTCATGATCGTGGGAAACACCCTCGAGACCGACGCGCGCGTACGCAAGTCCGCGCTCGCCGTCGCCGAGATGGGTTACCGCGTCACAGTCCTGTACGGCGATGCCGACGTCGCCGCACCGGTCGAGGGACGGCTGGGGCCTGTCCGCACGGTCGCGGTGCCGGTGCGGTATCGCCGGCGTGAGAAGACGCTCGACCGCTGGAAGCGCGCTCGCGAGTGGCGGCTGCCCGGTCTGCGCGACGAGCCTCAGGCCGGCGGGTCCGGCGTACGCGGGGTCGCTCGCCGGGCTCGGCGCGGCGCGTGGCGAGTACAGCGGGCAGCACTGACGAGGATCTGGCCGCGCCTGGACCGTCTGCGACACGACTCGCTGCCCCGCACATGGCGCCGCGAGCTCGGCAACATCGTCGATCTCGACGAGGCGTTTCGTCCGCTGCTTCATGCGGAGCGTCCGGACATCATCCACGCGCACGACATCCACCTGCTGGAGACGGCGGTGCGCGAGCGCCGGTCGTCGAATGGTCGGGTGCGGGTGCTCTACGACGCGCACGAGTACGTGCCCGGAACGGTGCAGCTGACCGAGATCGAGGCCGAGGCCGTCAAGCAGATGGAACGAGCACTGATCGGTGACGTCGACTCCGTCGTGACGGTGAGCGAGCCGATCGCCAGGGCACTTCAGGAGGTCTATCACCTCGCGGACCGGCCGGTGGTGGTGCTCAACAGCCCGAGCGCCACGGCCGCGCCGGCCGACCCGGGAACGACGGTCCGTGCGGCGGCAGGTCTGCCGCCGGACACGCCGCTGCTGGTGTACTCGGGTGTTGTCAACCCGAAGCGCGGTCTGCCGACGGTGATCCAGGCGCTGCACCATGCTCCGGGTGTGCACCTGGCTGTCGTGTGTGTGCCGGGTCCCGAGCACTGGCGGGCACAACGGCTACTGAAGGTCGCGGCCAAGGCTGGTGTCAGCGACCGGGTACACCTGCTGCCGCCGGTCGCCACCGATGCCATCACGCACTACCTCTCCGACGCGGATCTCGGTGTGCACCCGCTCGCAGCCGGGCTGCCCAACCACGAGATGGCGCTGCCGAACAAGTTGTTCGACTACCTCTTCTCCGGGCTGCCGGTGGTCGTCACCGACGTCGCGCTCATGGGCGGCTTCGTGCGCGAGCGCGGCGTCGGCGTGACGTTCGCAGACGGTGACGCAGCCGACTGCGCCCGCGCCGTGCGAGACGCGCTGGGGCAGATCGAGGAGCTGCGTGGCGCCGTGCGGCAACCGCAGCTGCGCGAGGAGGTCGGGTGGGAACGACAGGTCGAAGCACTCGAGCGCGTGTACGAGCGGCTGGCACGACGATGAGACGGAGCGTCGCGGCGGTCGCCGCCCTCGCAGCGGTGCTGGCGACCCTGGTGGTGGCTGCGCCGTCCGCGACGGCCGCCGGTCCGGGTCTTGTCCTGGAGGGTCGTGGCTACGGTCACGGCATCGGCATGAGCCAGTACGGCGCCCAGGGCCGTGCCAGTGCGGGCCACAGCTATGCGCAGATCCTCGCGGCCTACTACCCCGGGACCACGCTCGCCACAGGCAGTGACGCCACCACGGTACGGGTGCTGGTGGAGTCCGACACCGACCGCATCACCCAGGTCAGAGGGGAACCCGGCCTGACGCTCCGCACGGGCACGGGGACGGTGGCGCTGCCCACCAGCGTTGGTGGCGTCACCGCTTCGCAGTGGCGGCTACGGAGCGTCTCGGGTGCCTTCGTGCTCGAAGTGCTCACCGGCAGCAGCTGGCGCTCCCCGGGCACCCCTGGTGTCTCCAGCCTTCTGCTCGGTGCGACGTACGCCGATCTCGTCGCCACCGACGGCACCATCCAGCTCGTGCTGGGCACGACGTATCGCGAGTACTCAGGTGCCGCACGAGCGGTCCGCGAGGGCACCACGCAGCGCACGGTCGTCGTGACCACGTACGCCAGCTACCTCCCCTCGGTGGTGACCTCGGAGATGCCCTCCTCGTGGCACCCCCAGGCTCTGGCTGCCCAGGCGGTAGCTGCCCGCAGCTACGCGCTGTTCGACCAGCGCGCCAAGTCGGCGAGCGCCATCTACGACACCTGTGACTCCACGCGCTGTCAGGTCTTCAACGGTGACGCTGACTACAACGCCTCGGGTGCGCTCCTCCGCTCCTACACCACGTCGAGCACGCGGGCGGCCGTGACCTCGACCGCCGGCCGCTACCTCGCGCATGGAGGCGCACCCGCCTTCACCCAGTTCTCCGCCTCCAACGGCGGCTACTCCGTCGCTGGCTCCCGCCCGTACCTCGTGGCCGCGCCCGATCCCTTCGACGGCCTCGCCGGTTGGCGCGTCGAGCTCTCCGGGGCACAGATCGAGAACGCCTATCCTCAGCTCGGCCGGCTGCGCCAGGTCAGCGCGGTGCGCGACGGACGAGGCGACTACGGCGGCCGGGTGACCTCCTTGACCCTCACCGGCAGCGGCGGGAGCGTGACCGTCACGGGCAACGCCTTCCGGTCGACCTTCGGGCTCCGCTCGACTCTGTTCACGCTGACCGTCGACGAGCAGGACGCGCCGGAGCGCGATCTGACCGGGGACAGCCTGCCCGATGTCATCGCGCGCGACCGGCAGGGCCGGTTGTTCGTGTGGCCCGGGCGGCCCGACGGCACGCTGGGTTCCGCGGCCCAGATCGGGCACGGGTGGTCGAGCATCGGCGCAACCACCATGGCGATCGACATCGCAGCGGGCGGCCGTCCCGAGCTCGTCGCCATCGACAGGAACCGGGGCGGGCTCTGGTCCTACCCCTGGAACGGCGCCTCGTTCGGCACGCGGGTCGCCATCGGGAGCAGGGGATGGACGCCCTTCGACGTCCTGCTCTACACCACCGACTTCGCCGGTCCCGGGACCATCGGGGTCGTCGCCCGGCAACGCACCACAGGCGTCCTCTACTACTACCCCGCCACCCACGGAGCGCTCGGGGCTGCCCGCAAGATCGGGACGGGCTGGAACGGGATGACGTCGATCGTCCGCGCCGACGACTGGAACGGCGACGGCCGGCCCGATCTGCTCGCCACGAGCGCGGACGGGCGGCTGTGGTTCTACGCCGGCACGGGTACGGGAGGCGTGAGATCCGCTGTCCAGATCGGCCACGGGTGGTCGACGATGAGCGATCTCGTCGGCGGCGTCGATTGGACGGGGGACGGTCGTCCCGACCTGCTCGCCCAGGACGGCAACGGTCGGCTATTGGTCTATCCGGGCAACGGATCGGGCGGGTTCCTGGCCAGACAGCAGCTCGGCGCTGGCTGGTCGACCTACTCGTTCGTGTCGTGAGGTCGGCGAGCCGCGCACCACGGCACGCGGGCCGTCGCAACTAGGGTGGGCGTCTGCGGGGCGTGCGCTCCTGCGGCATCATCAGCATCGCTGAGCGAGGAGGGCCATGGTCGCGCTCTGGCGCACGATCCGCCGGCTCCTGACCGTCCTGCCTGGCGGCACTCGGCGCTTCGTCATCACGTTCGCCGTGCTGCAGAGCGCGCTGGCGATCCTCGACGTCGCTGCGATCGGCCTGCTCGCCCTGATCATGGCCCCGATGCTCACCGGAGCCGCGGCCACGATCCCGGTCTTGGGCGAGATCAGCGAGCCGACCCAGTTCCGCAACGTGCTGCTCGCGGTCGGTGGCCTCATCATCACCAAGAGCGCGCTGGCGATCCTGCTGCAGCGCTGGGCCACGAAACGGTTCGCTGCCTTCGAGCAGGTGCTCGGCGCCCAGCTGCTCGCCGGCACCTTCCGAGCGCCGTGGACCGAACGCCTCTCGCGCAACGCGACCGACATCGTGCGGTCCACCGACGTCGGTGTCGGCGCCACGATCTCAGGCGTGCTGATCCCGTTCTGCCAGCTCGCCGGTGAGGTGGTGACGTTCGTCGCGGTGCTGGGCGTGCTGATCGTCGCCGAGCCGCTGCTCGCGAGCGCCACGGTGATCTACTTCGCGATCGTCGCGGCCGGGCTCTACCTGTGGGTGCTCCGGCGCGCCGTGCGCGCCGGCCAGGACAACCGCAACTACTCCGCTCGAGCCGTGCGCCTGATGGCCGAGATGGTGCACGCGCTCAAGGAGATCACCC
>Ga0182741_1005691_pt1 | contig 11389 bp, 11 predicted proteins | sample eDN5th37CBELigOP_FD_128874 | JGI IMG/M metagenome (GOLD analysis project Ga0182741, IMG submission 128874) | Enriched Organic Plus compost microbial communities from Emeryville, California, USA - eDNA 5th pass 37_C BE-Lig OP (version 2) (version 2) ...
AAGGCTTCCAGCAGGACGAGCTGTCCGCGCTGCACGCGGCCGGAACGGATCGCTTCGTCCAGCGCCAGCGGCACCGAACCGGACGAGGTGTTGCCGTGCTTGTCGACGGTGACGATGACGTTGTCCATCGACATGTCCAGGCGCTTGGCGGTCGCCTCGATGATGCGCAGGTTGGCCTGGTGCGGAATCAGCCAGTCCAGATCGTGCTTGTCCAGGCCGTTGGCTTCCAGGGTTTCGTCCACGACCGAGTCCAGCGCCTTGACGGCGTACTTGAACACGTCGTTGCCCTTCATGTGGATGCGGATGCCGTTGTTGGGCGCATCCTTGTCGAAGCCGGCGGACACGCCGACCGGATTCCACAGCAGTTCCTTCTTGCTGCCATCGGCATGCAGGTGGGTGCTGAGGATGCCGGTCTCGGTGTCGGCCTTGAGCACGGCGGCGCCGGCGCCGTCGCCGAACAGCACGCAGGTGGTGCGCTCGGTCCAGTCGACGATGCGGCTGAGGGTTTCGGTGCCGATGACCAGCGCGGTCTTGACGTCGCCGGAACGGATGAACTTGTCGGCCACGCTCAGGGCATACAGGAAACCCGAGCAGGCGGCGTTGACGTCCATCGCGGCGCAGCCTTCGGCGCCCAGGCGGGCCTGGATGAGGCAGGCGGTGGACGGGAAGATCAGATCGGGGGTGGTGGTGCCCACCACGATCATGTCGATCTCGGAGGCATCGACGCCGGCGGCTTCCAGCGCGCGCACGGCCGCCTCGTAGCCGAGATCGCCCGCGGTCTGGCCTTCCGCGGCGATGTGGCGCTCGCGGATGCCGGTGCGGGTTCGAATCCATTCGTCGCTGGTGTCGACCAGCCTGGCCAGGTCGTCGTTGGTCAGCACCTTTTCCGGCAGGTAGCTACCGGTTCCGGCGATACGTGCGTAGATACGCCCGTTGGATTGCTGGCTCATGCCCGCTCCCGTTGCTGGCCCGCAACGGGGCCCTGGATACCACGACGATGACGGCGGGCGCGTCCGCGGCGGGGCGGACGCGCCGGGTGCGCATCAATCTTCTTCGACGACCGAGGTCTTGGTCGCGATGACCTTCTTGCCACGGTAGTAGCCGTCGGCGGTCACGTGGTGACGCAGGTGGGTTTCACCGCTGGTGGGGTCGGTGGACAGCTGCTTGGCGGTCAGGGCGTCGTGCGAACGGCGCTGACCACGGCGGGACGGGGTGACTCGGGATTTCTGCACAGCCATGGGATTGCTCCAGCTATAAACCTTGAAATGAATCTGCGATTCGTATTGCCAGACCGCCGAAGCGGCTAGTTCTTTTTCAGCGAGGCCAGCGCCGCGAACGGGTTGGCCTTTGCCAGCTCTTCCTCCTGCGCCGGCCAGTCACGCTCCACCGCTTCCGATTCCGGATTGACCGGGACCACCGGAACGGCGAGGACCAGTTCGTCCTCCACCAGATCCGCGGGGTGCAGCATGCCGTCCTCCGGCACCAGCAGCGCTTCGTAGTCCGGCGGCAACGCGGCTTCGTCGGCCTCGTCGCGCACCAGGCCCAGCCGCTGCACGATACTGACCGGAAGCAGGAATCGCTGCAGGCTGCGCTGGCACACCAGCGGCAACTGCGCCTCGATCCTCAACTCCACGTATGGCACCCGCAGCGCGTCGTGATCGAACTCGATCGTGTAGCGTGCTTCGCCTTCGGTATCGTTCAGCAGCCCCTGCAGGCGCGTCATGGACGACAGCGGCAGGCGGCCTTCGAAACTGCGCCGTGCCGCGACCATGCGCCAAGCATCCAACATCTCGGGCGTATTCGCGGACATAAGCCGCTGAATGTTAAGGACTGCGCGCCGAGCTGTCAAACCTGTCCGTTCGCCACAGGATAAGGGATTGCCGGACGCCCGCCCGCTCGGCAGACTGCCCGCCCCTCCTGCCGGCCCGCCACGATGCCCCTGCTGCTCGCCTCGACCTCCCGCTACCGCCGCGAACTGCTGGATCGGCTGCGCCTGCCCTTCCACGTGGCCCGCCCGGACGTGGACGAGGCGACCCTGCCGGACGAAGGCCCGGCCGCGCTGGCGGTCCGGCTGGCCCGTCTCAAGGCCGCTGCGATTGCCGCCCACCATCCCGAATCCTGGGTCATCGGGGCGGACCAGGTCGCCGAAGTGGACGGCCAGGCCATCGGCAAGCCCGGGCACCGGGACGCCGCCATCGCCCAGTTGAGCGCGATGTCCGGCCGGGCGATCCGTTTCCATACCGCCCTGTGCCTGCTGCGCGAGACGCCCTCCGCCGACGGCGCCGCCCCGGCAAGCAGCCTCCACGAAGCCAGCGATGTGACCACGGTACGGTTCCGCGCCCTGTCGCCCGAGGAAATCGAGCGCTACGTGGACGCCGAGCAGCCGTTCGACTGCGCCGGCAGCTTCAAGAGCGAGGGACTGGGCATCACCCTGTTCGAGGCCATCGACTCGCAGGATCCGACCGCGCTGATCGGCCTGCCGCTGATCGCGCTGTCGCGGCTGCTGCGCGAGGCGGGCTTCCACCTTCCCTGAGGGCGGCGGCGCCCGGTCGCCCCGGCCTCACTTCGTCGGACGCGGCTCAGGGTCCGATGTCGATCGGCTGTTCTTCCCAATCCTCGACGCTGCCGTCGTTGCCGTACAGGCGCAGGCCCAGCCAATGGCGGCCGGCGGGCAACGCGGTGGCATCCACCTCGGCACGGAAGCCCACGCGGGGATGCCGGGGGTCGTTGGAGATGCGCCAGAACGCGGCGACGCCGGGCGCGTGCTGCCCGTACTGGGCGTGCGCCACCGGTTTGCCGTCCAGCAGCACATCCACCGCCTTCAGGCCGACACCCTCCTTGAACGCCCATCCGCGCAACGGGAAGCGGGCGCCTACCTTGTCGCGCGATACCGGCTCGTCGATCCACGCCATCGCCGGTGCCACGCACGGGCCTTTCGCTTTTTCCTTCGGCAAGGCGAACAGCAGGAACCGCTGGTGGCCGTGATCGATGTTGACCACGCGCGGCGGCGGCAGCGGTCCCACCTGCCGGCACAGCGTGTGGTAGTAGTCCAGCAGATGCTTGTACTGCACGTCGCCGTGCGCGATGACCAGCAACACCGGCGTGTCGCGCGAGCCGTCGTCCTGTAGCTTCCACAGGTGCAACTGCGGGGCGCGGCCATGTTTGCGGTTGAGCGGATGATCGAGCACCCGGATGTCCGGATCATCAAGCGCGAAGCCCAGTTCCGCGCCCACCTTGAAGCTGCCGGCCAGCAGCACCGTGCCGGCGGGCAGGCGGGCACGCTCCTCGCGCACGGCATGGGCCAGATCCGACCAGCCGGCGAAGTTGTACGGGTAGTATTTTTCGGCGGCGAAATGCGCGCGCCATGACGGCACCGAGGCGATCAGGTAATAGGCCAGCATCGCCACCATGCCCGCGCCGGCCAGGCCCCACAGCGCGCGGCGCCAGAGCGGCGACCAGTTCGCGATCAGAACGGGCACGGCGAGGATCAGCGCCAGGTAACCCGGCAGCGGCCAATGGAAACTCACCCGCTCCACATCGGCGAAGAAACCCAGGACGAAGAAGCCCAGCGTGGACGCCATGCCCAGCAGGCCGAAATAGCGCCACTGCGGCGGCGTGCCCACGCCGCTCCGGCAGGCGCGCACGCCGGCCACCATCAGCGCGACGAACAGCAGCGGCGTGACCATCAACGCCTGGATGATCAGGAACCACGCGCCGGTGGGCTGGAACGACCACGGATGCCGATCGACCAACTGGAAGCGCAGGCCGGCGTCGGCGTATTCCAGGTTCCATGCCAGCAGCGGCGCCCACGCGGCGACGCCGCCCGCCAGCGCCACCCAGACGCGCGGATCGCGCAGCACGCGCCGGCCTTCGGGCAGGCACAGCAGGGCGATGAAGCCGACGCCGATCACGCCGAGGAACCGATAGTGGCTGAGCGCGCCGATTGCCAGGCCGAGCGCGAGTTCGGCGGCGGACGTGGCGTCGACTTCGCGCAGCAGGCGCGCGCCGGCATCCAGGCACAGCACCGCCGCCAGCGCCATCGGCACGTCCGGCAGCGCCAGCAAGCCCAGCGTGCCGGACAGCGGCATCAACACCGTGAGGGTGCCGGCCTGCCAACCCGCGGCCTCGTCGAACCAGCGGCGCGTGATGTGGGCGATGAGCCAGGGAATCAGCGCCGCCATGATCAGGAACGGTGCGCGCACGGCGAGGCAATGCTGGCCGCCCAGTTCGGTCCCCAGCCGCGTCAGCCAGGCGGTGAGTCCGGGCAGGTCCGAGTAGGCCGCCGCCAGATGGCGGCCTTCCTGCCAGTAGAACGCCTCGTCGACGAACAGCGGCAACCGGGCCGCGATCACGACCTTGATCACGGATGCGATCAGCCAGACCGCCAGAAAGGTTTTCCTTGCGCTTGCCACGTCCTGCATGCCGCTACACTGCCTCTTCATCCCGACTGTCAGGTCCAGAGCACGCGATGCCCGCCACGCCCACGCCGCCTATGCTATCCGACGCCCTGCGCGATGCCCTGAAGCGCGCGCAGGAACAAGTCAACGCACTGGTGCTGGGCAAGGCCTACGAGGTGCGGCTGGCGTTCGTGGCGCTGCTCTCCGACGGGCATCTGCTGATCGAGGATCTGCCGGGACTGGGCAAGACCACCCTGGCGCATGCGTTGGCGGCGACGCTGGGATTGGGTTTCCAGCGCGTACAGTTCACCTCGGACCTGCTGCCGGCGGACGTGCTGGGCGTGTCGGTGTACGACGGCGCGGCGCGGCAGTTCCAGTTCCATCCCGGCCCGGTGTTCACCCAGGTGCTGCTGGCCGACGAAATCAATCGCGCGCCGCCGCGCACGCAGAGTGCGTTGCTGGAAGCGATGGCCGAACACCAGGTGACGCTCGACGGCGTGACCCACGGCCTGCCGGATCCCTTCTTCGTGATCGCCACCCAGAATCCGGTGGATCTGTCCGGCACCTATCCCCTGCCCGACTCGCAACTGGATCGTTTCCTGCTGCGGCTCAACCTGGGCTATCCGGGTGCGGATGCCGAGCGGGCATTGCTGGCGGGGGAGGATCGGCGCGCGCTGATCGCGCAGACCCTGCCGCTGCTGAGTTCGGACGATGTGATCGCATTGCGCGCCGCGGTCGGCCGGGTGCACGCCAGTGAAGCCCTGATCACCTACGTGCAGGCGTTGCTCGCGCGCAGCCGGCATCATCCGGGCGTGCGCGTGGGCCTGTCGCCGCGCGCGGGCATCGCACTGCTGCGCGCGGCCCGTGCACATGCGCTGCTGCTTGGCCGGCAACACGTGCTGCCCGACGACATCCAGGCATTGTTCGGCGTGGTGGCGGCGCATCGGTTGGTCGCCGAGGCGGAAGCCGATTCCACCACGGCGCTGGCCAAGGCGATCCTGCACGCGGTGGTGGTGGACTGAATCCATGGCGACGACGCTGAGGCAACGCGCGAGCCGGCGCCTGTCGCGGTTCGCGCGGCCGCGCCAGGCCGAGCCGTTGCCGATCCGACTGGATCGCCGCCGCGTCTACGTGCTGCCGACCGGCTTCGGCCTGTTCTATGCGGTGCTGGTGATCGCGATGCTGGTCGGCGCCTTGAACTACAACAACAATCCGGCGCTGTTGCTGGCATTGCTGCTCGCTTCGGCCGGACTGGCCAGCCTGATCGTCGCGCACCTGCAATTGTCCGGGCTGTGCCTGGACGCCGTGTCCGCCGATCCGGTCGCCGCCGGGCAACCGCTGCGCGTGCAGGTCGCATTGTCGGCGCGGGATCACCGCAGCCGGCGCGGACTGCGGCTGGCGTGCCAGGACGTGTCCGGCCCGGTGCCGCCGATGACGGCCGACGCGGTGGTCGAACTGAGCCTGCCCACCCACCGGCGCGGCTGGCTGGATCCCGGTCGCATGCGGCTCTGGACCACCCAACCGCTGGGGTTGGCGCGCGCCTGGGCGTGGTTCTGGCCGCGCCAGTCGCTGCTGGTATACCCCGCGCCGGAATCGCACGGCCCCCCGCTGCCCGAAGCCGGCGGCGGCGGTCGCGCCCGGCAACAGGCCAGTGGCGAGGACGTGCACCACCTGCGTGCCTATCGCGCGGGGGATCCGCTGCGCGCCATCGCCTGGAAACCCTCCGCGCGCCGCGATCACCTGCTGGTGCGCGAATTCGAGCAGCCGGTGGGCGCGGAAGTGGAACTGGCGTGGAGCGTGCTGGCCCACCTGCCCGGCGAGCAGCGCATCCGGCGCTTGGCGCACTGGGTGGATCTGGCCGAACGCGAAGGCCGCCGTTATCGCCTGCGCCTGCCGGGCGACATCGTGATGGGCCCTTCGCAGGGACCGGCGCACCGGCATGCCTGCCTGCGCGCACTGGCGTTGCTGCCCGATGCGTAGCGTGCCGGCCCGCACGGCGTCGCCATTGGACCGCGGCACGCGCCTGTGGACGCTGGCCGCGACCGGCCTGTGCCTGCTGGTGCTGTTGATCCAGTTGCCGGCCGGACTGGCGCTGGCCACGGCCGGACTCGCGATGCTCATGGCGGGCCTGTCCTGGCGCCGGCCGATGCCCGGACTGCTGCGGCTGGTGCTCGCGATCGCGATCATCGGCGGCGTGCTGACGGTGATGGGCATGCGCTTCGGCCGCGACACCGGCTGCGCGCTGCTGGCGGCCATGCTCGCACTCAAGCCCGCCGAAACCGTCAGCCTCCGCGACGCGCGCAGCCTGCTGGGTTTCGCCCTGTTCGCGCCGTTCTCGGCATTCCTGCTGGATCAGGGTCCGCTGACCCTGCTGCTGGCCACGCTCGGCGTCAGTACCGCGCTGCTGGCCCTGTCGCGGCTGGCCGATGCGGAGGTGCCTGCCGGTGGCGCCCCGCGCCTGCCCGCGCGCCAACAACTGTGGGCGGTGGGGCGCCTGCTGTTGCTCGGCCTGCCGCTGATGCTGGCGACCTTCTGGCTGTTTCCGCGCTTTCCCGCGCCACTGTGGGGCGTGCCGGAACGCGCGCTGGCGCAGCCGGGCCTGTCGGATAGGATGTCGCCGGGCGGCTGGCTGGATCTGATGGCCGACGACAATCCCGCGTTGCGGGTGCAGTTCTTCGGCGCCACGCCCACGCCGGACCAGATGTACTGGCGCGGGCTGGTGCTGTGGGATTTCGATGGCCGCGAGTGGAGCCGTTCGCGCTGGACCCTGCCGCTGCCGGCCGACGATGCCGCGTCGCGCCCGCCGCCGCGCTGGGATTACGAAATGATGATCGAGCCGACCGAGCAGCGTTGGCTGGTTGCGCTGGATCTGCCGCTGGCGGCGCCGGCGGACGCGCGCCTGGATCGGGATCGCGTGCTGACCACCGCGCAGCGTCTGGACGGCGTGACCCGCTGGCGCGTGCAGTCGGCCCCGCCGGCCGGGTTCGAACACGAGCTGCCGCCATTCCTGCGCGAACGCGCGCTCGCGCTTCCCGAAGGACTGAATCCGCGTACCCGCGCACTGGCGGCGCAATGGCGTCGCGAAGCGGGCAACGACGATCCGGCCATCGTGCGCCGCGCCATGGCGTGGATACGCCGCGACTTCGCCTACACGCTGGAAACGCCGCTGCCGGGCCGCGACGGGGTGGACGAATTCCTGTTCGACCAGCAGCGCGGCTACTGCGAACACTTCAGTTCCGCCTTCACCACGCTGATGCGCGCGGCCGGCGTGCCGGCGCGGGTGGTGGTGGGTTATGCGGGCGGCTATCGCAACCGCTTCGGCGATTACTGGATCGTGCGCAGGATGGATGCGCACGCCTGGAGCGAAGTGTGGCTGCCGCAGCGCGGCTGGGTGAGGGTGGACCCGACCGCCGCGGTGGCGCCCGAGCGCATCTACGACACGCTGGAAGATCGATTGGACGCGACCGGCGGCGATGCCCTGCAACGCCATCCGTTGTTCGACGCCGGCGACTGGCTGCGGCGCGGCTGGAACGACTTCGTATTGGGCTTCGACGCGCGCCGGCAACAGGATCTGCTGCGCCGGATCGGCCTGTCGCGGCTGGACACGACCGGCCTGGGCGCGGTGTTCGCGCTGGCGGCCCTGCTCGCATTGGGCGCCATGGCCTGGTTGCTGGCCCGGGGCGAGCGCGAGCGCGATCCGCTGCTGCGCGCGTGGCACGCGCTGGGCGCGCGCTACGCCCGGCTTGGCCTGGGACGACAGCCGCACGAGCCCGCGCTGGCGTGGGCGCGGCGGGTGGCGGCCAGCCATCCCGCCGCCGGCGCCAGCCTCGTTCCGCTCAGCGAACGTTTCGCCGAGGCGCGCTACGCTGCCGCCGTGAGCGACATTCCCGCGCTGGTCCGCGACCTGCGCCGCCATCGGCCCTGAAGGAGATTTCCATGAAGCTTCGTCACCTCTTGCTTGCCGGCGCGGTGGCTGCCCTTGCCGCCTGCGCCACCGCCCCGCAGCCCCTGCAGGGCACCTTCACCCCGGTGACCCCGCGCGATGCCGTCGCCGGCGCGCAGGTGGGCTCGCAGGTCCGCTGGGGCGGCCGCATCATCGAAACCAGGCCCGGCCAGGACAGCACCTGCTTCCAGTTGGTGTCCCGCCCGCTCAATGCCACCGGTCGGCCGATGGAATCGGCACCGGACGCGACCGACGGGCGCTTCATCGCCTGCCGCTCCGGCTTCTACGATCCGGCCGTGTTCGCGCCGGGTCGCGAAGTGACCTTCGTCGGCCGCATCAACAGCTACGAGAACACCCGCATCGGCGAGTACGACTATCGCCTGCCGAAGATGGATGCGGACGTGGTCTATCTGTGGCCGGAAGTGCGCGAGGTCGAAGTGCGGCCGTCGCCGTTCTACGACCCGTTCTGGGGTCCCTACTGGGGACCGCGCTGGGGGTACTGGGGCTGGTGGTAAGCCAGCCGCCGGACCGCACGATCACCGGATGCGAAAACGCCGCTCATCGAGCGGCGTTTTCTTTCCGGCTGCGCGTGCGACCTTTTGAAAGACGTCGTGCCTCGAGGATGGATTTGCAGCGTGCGCCGCAACCGCGGATCGGAGCGAACGGAAATCAGCGGCCCGGGACACCGAAATGCCCCAGCGGGGCGCCGGCCAGCAGATGCAGGTGCAGATGGAACACGGTCTGCCCCGCATGTTCGCGGCAGTTGATGACCACGCGGTAACCGTCCTGGGCGAAGCCTTCGCGGCGCGCGTACTCCGCTGCCGCCAACACCAGCTTGCCGACCAGCGCGGCCTGTTCCGGCAACAGGTCATCCATCGTCGGAATCAGCACGTGCCTGGGGATGAACAGTACGTGCACCGGCGCCTGCGGCGCGATGTCCTTGAAGCCGAGAACCTCGTCGTCTTCATAGACGATGGTGGCCGGAATCTCCCGGCGGAGGATCTTGCCGAACAGGGTGTCGTTCTGGGTCATGGCGGTGGATTCGGGATTCGGGATTCGGGATTCGGGAAGGATAGCGCCGCTTCGTGGCACGCCGCGACCGCGTCGGCATCGTCCGCGCTAAGGCACCTCGCTGCGTGAACCGAACGCATGCGACAGCGTGCCGCGATCCACGTACTCCAGTTCACCGCCCAGCGGCACGCCGTGGGCCAGGCGGCTCGGCTTGACGTTGTGCTGGCGGGCCAACTGCGCCAGGTAATGCGCCGTGGCCTCGCCTTCCACGGTGGGATTGGTGGCGATGATCAATTCACCGACCTCCCCCTGTCCCAGTCGTTCGCCCAGCCGGTCCAGCCCCAGTTCCCGCGGACCGATGCCGTCGAGCGGCGACAGCCGGCCCTGCAGGATGAAATACACGCCGCGATAGCCGGTGGCCTGTTCGATGGCGAGGCGATCCGCCGGCGATTCGACCACGCAGAGCAGATGCCGGTCCCGGCTCGCACTCGCGCAGATCGCGCAGATTTCGCCCTCGGTGAAGTCGCGGCATTGGCTGCAATGCCCGATCCGTTCCAGCGCCACCGCCAGGGTTTCGGCCAGGTGCCGACCGCCCTCGCGCTCGCGCTCCAGCAGGTGATAGGCCATGCGCTGCGCGGTCTTCTGGCCCACGCCCGGCAGCACGCGCAGGGATTCGATCAGTTGTTCGAGCAGGGACAGGGACATGAAGGCGCGGGAAAAATGAAGCCGCCCGGCGCGGCGGGCGGCAGGATGTCCGGACGCGGAACCGACCCACGGCGCGCGAGCTTCGCCGAAGCGCCGTACACGGCGGGATTCCGGCGATTCAGAACGGCAGCTTCATGCCCGGCGGCATCGGCATGCCGGCGGTCAGCGCGCCCATGCGCGACTTGGATTCGGCATCGATCTTGTTGGACGCGTCGTTGAACGCCGCGGCCACCAGATCCTCCAGCATTTCCTGATCACCCAGCACCGACGGATCGATGCGGACCTTGCGGCATTCCTTGGCGCCGGTCAGGGTCACGCTGACCATGCCGCCGCCGGCGTTGCCGGTGATTTCCAGCTTGGCGATCTCTTCCTGGGCGCGCTGCAGGTTTTCCTGCATCTTCTGCGCCTGCTGCATGAGTTGGGCGATGTTTCCACGCATGTCTGATTACTCTTCGAATGGACGGATGGAATCCGGTACGACCTTCGCGCCGTGTTGCTGGATGAGGCGCTGCACGTCCGGGTGATTCATGAAATCCTGCTCGGCGGCGATCTGCTGTTCGCCACGCTCGCGGTCGGTGCGCTGGCGCAGCGTTTCCGAGGCCGCCGGCGCGGACTGGAACACGATCTTCGGCGCGGTTCCGTAGCGTTGGGTGATGGCATCGGCCAGATCGCGGATCGTGCGGTCCGAACGCAGGTAGTCGAAGCCGGGATCCAGCGACAGCTGCAGCACGCCGCTGTCGTAACCGACGAAGCCGGCGTTCTCGACCAGTTGCCGGGTCGCGCCCTTGAGCTCGCTGCTGGCGGCGAAATGGATCCAGACATCGGCATTGGTGATGCCGATGTCGGAGGAGTACGCGAAGTCGCGATCCGCGGCCCGGGCTTCCGACGCGGGTGCCTGCGCAGGCGCGGACGCAGGTGCAGAAACAGGCGCGGGTGGCGGGGTCATGGCCTGGGACGGCGCAATCGCGGCCGGCCCCGAAGCGGCCGCACGCGGCGGCTCGACCGGCCAGGGCGGCGTGTCGTCGCCTGATGCGGACGCGGACGCGGACGCGGGCGCCGGCGCAGCGACGGGTGCGGGTGCGGGTGCGGCCACGGACGCTGCCGGCCGCACGGAGGCGACTTCGCGCGAAACGGGCGCGGCCGTGGCCGCGGTGGACGCGGGTGTCGTCCGCGTCGGCGCGACGGGCTCGTTCCTGCCCTCGCCCGCGGGGGCCGGGCGGAACGCCAGCATGCGCAGCACGCTCATCTCGAAGCCCGCGCGCGCGCTGGGCGCGAGCGGCAGATCGCGGCGTCCGCCGAGCGCCATCTGGTACCAGAGCTGCACCACTTCCGG
>Ga0182741_1005692_pt1 | contig 11387 bp, 3 predicted proteins | sample eDN5th37CBELigOP_FD_128874 | JGI IMG/M metagenome (GOLD analysis project Ga0182741, IMG submission 128874) | Enriched Organic Plus compost microbial communities from Emeryville, California, USA - eDNA 5th pass 37_C BE-Lig OP (version 2) (version 2) ...
AAGAAGCCCATGATGCCGGGAAGTAGTATGTAACGACAATGTCGGCGCCATTGGCTGGCATAGCTGGATTCGTTAAAGACGAACCCAAGGCAAGTGTAAGCGTAGATCTGTGTAGAGCACCGCTTTCACTTGGCCCCAGTGCGACGTCAAACCAGGCCAAACCTTGACCACTGGCGGTTCCCAGTGAGGTCAGAAGCAGTGCCACAAGCAGTGCAAGCGAACGGAATACCGTGTACATCCGAACTCGGTTTGATCCGACTCGCGTCTCGAGAGTTTGCTCCATCGACGACACACTAGTGTGATAACCGTCCGAGAAAAGTGGGTTGTGCTCTGAATAGCGACGGTGGTAGCGAGTGCTCATGGTTATTAGTCGGCTTAACCGATGTGCACAGCTTGAACACGTCGAGTGAATGTGGTTTTAAGGGATAGCAGTGCGAGGCAACGTGTCAAACTGCCTTCTCAAACGACTTAGCACACTCGCTTTTGTGACAAAACTGACAACCTGACCGTCTCGCAACATTTTGCAAAGTATGCAAAATTTTGCGGCCTGTTGGCTGACGGCTGACGGCTGACGGCTGACGGCTGACGGCTGCGATGCTATTTTAGCACCCCTGAACCCAGCTCTCAGCGGATGGAAGCGATGGATCTTGACTCAGAGTCACGACCATTTCTCTCGATTTCCTCGCCTGGTGTGCATTGCCGTGGGCTCCAAGTGGCATGTCCGCCTGGATCAACACCACTGAGCTCTGGTTGTGTTATTATATGCGTGAGGACTCTCGGAATTCCGCGGAAAACGGCCCCCTTTCCCATATCTTGACCGGTTGGATTCAATTTGAAACCATTGTCTATCCATCGCCTAGCCTCGCGCTGAATATATCACCAAGCATCGCCTCACAGTAAACTCATCTCCCTGCGATCCTCGATATTCTAGGTCCACACCGCAGTCATGGTACGTGCAGCGTGCGAACGACACCCCCACCCGAGCTGCTGCGTCATGCTCTTCCACCTCGAGTGATAAGGGTATCGGCGGTGGTGGGCTAGATAGGCATGAGTTGAACATGTATTATACAAAAGGCTTGGATTGTGTTTAAAACATTCGTGGCTTGCTTCCAACCGTCAACAGATACGTATACTCACGCTCTCCTTATTGGCTACTCCTTGCTGACACTCACATTCGCTGACTTCGCTGACTTCGCTGACTTGACTCGAACAGAGTTCGGTCGTGCTGAAGACGGATCATTCGGAAATGATCCATGACACTCAATTGAACTACTACGGCAAACGCCTCGCGACTGCTTCCTCGGATCGTACGATTAAAATCTATGAGCTCGATGGCACGTCGTCTCCTGTGCTCTCGGCGACCTTGGCTGGGCACGAAGGACCGGTCTGGCAGGTGGCTTGGGCGCATCCCAAGTTCGGCTCGATTCTCGCCTCGTGTGGCTACGATAACCGCATTATCGTGTGGAAGGAGCAGCGACCTGGTGTGTGGATCCGACTCTGGGATGATGATCGTCACACTGGCAGTGTGAACTCCGTTGCGTTCGCACCTCATACTCTCGGATTGATTCTCGCTGCAGGTTCTTCTGATGGCACGGTCTCCATTTGGACACACAAATCAAACCACGTATGGGATCGAGAGGCCTTTGTTGCGCACTTGGGTGGCGTCACCTCAGTCAGCTGGGGTCCTGAGCTTGCTCCTGGTGTTGTCACTGGTGCGGATGCCTCGGCGTCTGGTCTTGATGCTTCCAATTTCTCAACTTACGCGAAGCGCCTCGTTACCGGTGGGTGCGACAAGACCGTGAGGGTATGGAAGTACGATTCACTCACTCCCGAGGAGGAGCAGGTCCACATCCAACGTGCACAGCAGTTGCAGGCAATGGGTCAACCCGTGCCTCCTATGCCTCAGGGAGTGTGGAAGGAGTGCCGCTTCGAGGGCTCCCACAGCCATTCTCAATGGGTTCGCGATGTTGCCTGGGCACCTGGACTTGGAATGGGAACATCTACAATTGCTTCCTGTGGTGATGATCAGAAGGTTATCATCTGGACCGAGGACGCAAGTGGAGTTTGGCGCAAGGCACACGAAATTTCTTTCAATGTGCCAGTATGGCGTGTATCATGGTCACTCCTAGGAAATGTTTTAGCAGTCGCGCAAGGCGACAATGCAGTCACCTTGTGGAAGGAATCAGCTGACGGCACATGGACGAGGGTCAGCACAGTCGACGAATCGGCTGCTGTAAACAGTCTAGCAGCAGAACAAGAGGCTCAGGCTCAGGCTCAGGCTCAGGCTCAGACACAGGCACAGGCACAGGCACAGGCACAGGCACAGGCACAGGCACAGGCACAGGCACAGGCACAGGCACAGGCAGCAGCCCAGGCGCAGGCGCAGGCGCAGGCACAAGCCCTGGCCGCTGCACAATCCCAGCTGTACTTGCAACAGCAGCAGCAACAACAACAGCAACAACAACAGCAACAGCAACAACGCTATGCACCTCAGTATGCGGCTCAGCAGGTACCCGCTCAACAGCCTCAGCAGGCTGCATATGCTCAAACTCAGCCCTACGCACAACCACAGGCACAGCCACAGGCGTACGCACAGCAGCAGGCTGCATATGCACAACCTCAGGCCTATTCACAGCCCTATGGAACACAGCCCCAGGCGCAGGCGCAGGCTCCTCAAGGATATGCTGGTTACCAATATCCCAACTACCCCCAGTTCCAGTAAACCATAAAGTGCTCAAGACGGATAGACTGTACCACACCAGCTATTACCCCTATTCTAGGACTCATTCCCTGAAACTGTTGGTGGTTGTGATTTATTGGCTCTCAGCTGTCATGGTGAAATCTTGTCCTATCGAAGTGACATCTGCCGACAGTCCTGCCTCTGCGGCGCTGATTTCTGCGCCGCTTGTCATTGCGGGTGTCGCCTTTGGTTTTCGAGGCGCACGAGGCTTCTCTGTGGGCGTAGAACTCGAATCTCCTGCGTCTCCTGCAGCAGCTTTAGCCCCTCGTCGCACTTTGGAAGCTCCCTTGCCTTCAAGTTTACCATACAACGATGGGAAATCCCACACAGAACCCGAGCCGATGCCTTCATATGCAGAGGGGTCAATCTCAGGAAGCTTCTTCGATCGCGGCTTCCACACTTTCTCTTCTGCGGGTTGCGGCGGAATTGGTTCAGGTCCAGGCTCTGCGCTGAGTGTTGCTCGCGCGAATTGTAGTGCTGGGGACATAGCAATCAGCTGCTCAACATCTTCCTTCGTTACATTCGCCCTGCCGTTAAGTTGAGTAATTCTTCCGACATGGCGCCCAGCCCACTGAGCGAATAATTCGGCTGCCTTTGTCACCATAGAGAGGGCCTCGAGTGATGCATGGCTGCCAAAGCGAAATCCATCCGTATTTTCCACGTAGCTTCGAACCAACTTGGATGTAAATTGGGTCTCAGAGGACGAAGAAGCATCTCCACCGGCAATCGCGCCATTTGTGGTCATTGCGTTCTCATCATCGGCTGTAGTGGTGTCAGCGGACATGTCCTCCATGGGCTGGGCTCCACCCATTTCTCCATCTACCGCAGTAGACTCGGCATTAGCCCCTGTCTCTCCGCTACTACTGCTACTTGAGCCACCACGTGTTTTAACAAACGTCCATGTGTCAGCTTCCTCACACACTGGAATGAGCTCTTCATCCACGACTTGCTTCAGGTTTTCTATGGGAATGTGAGGTAGATTCCCAATGCGAAGCGCCAAACTCATGAGAGACCGAACACGAGTGACGGGAAACATAGACGAGCCCATCTTAGGTGCCTGTTCACCGTCACCACCTTCAGTAGTGCCTGATGATCCCGTAGCTGTACCCGCTGCTCCCTCTGTCTGGCCTGCTGCGTCTGTCTCGGGCTGTCCGCTAGCTCCTCCACTTGCAGCATCCTCACTTGCAGCGAGTCCAAGCGCCCTAGCCTTCGCTGCTCGGCGGCTGGAGCCCAAGGGAACGGCAGGTTGAGCCACAGGGAGTGGTGGGAGCTTCTGGCGGGGATCAAAGCCCAACTCGGCCAGTTTCTGATTGTACTCTGCAAGCTCCTGCTGAAATCGATTATGATACTGCTGTTTTTCCTCAGCTGGCAGGTTTGCCCACGCCTCGCGAACAATAATCGAGCCGTTGGTCTGTACCTTCTGTCCAGGCTCGGTTGGCTCGGGCCTCAGCTTGCCACGCGTCTCAGTCTGGAAGAGAATGAATGCGTTGAATGGGCGCTTCAGCGCGTGTGCTTGGCGCAGCCGCTCCTCATAGTCGGACATATTGTGTTCCTTGATCTGAATTACCACGGGAGCGTCGATGGCAGCCGAGGTCTCGCCCATCTCGCCCACTAATGCTTCCTGAGTGTCCTGAGCCGATTCTCCCGCCAAGGTCAGGGTACTTTGATCAGTATCTGCCATGTGGGGTTGAGTCTGTTGCAGTCAAAAGTGGAGTATATGGCGTTGTTAGCACTATAGGCCTCGATTGATACTCATCACACGGTGGATATCTATCATTAATATTGAGAATTTCATTACACGGCAATCAGATTCACTGAATGTAAAGGCTAACTCCATCCACCCTCGCCAGCCTCCCCCGCATGGATGCGTGCGCGCGAGCGACGACCTACATGCTGCAGCAGACCCGCACCTGAAACTCCGGAAATGGCATTTAAATACGGTAGGCTGTATTACACCACACAGACGACTACGGAGTGAGATAGAATCATTCAGACTAGTTGTAACAACGACCGTCAGTCTTGCTGTTGGCCCTGTGCATGGTTGAAGCTGTTCCCGGTGTCGTGATGTGGTGGCATGGTGATGGCGTTTACAAGAACTCGCTAACTTCAGCACGCTTATCAGATGATCGAGCAAGTTGACGGAGACTGGGCTTGGATTTGGAATCATCTCTTCTCGTGAGACGCATCTTGCGCGGGTCTTGGCCAGCAGTCTGGGGTCGGTATTTGGCGCGGCGGTCGGAGCGTGTCATTACACGCTTACCTGGTGCAGAGCTAGATTTCGTGCTTGAAGCAGGGTCGGAAGTGTCACTTCTGGGCCTATCTTTTGATCTGGATGCGGCAACAAGCGCATCAAGCTCAGACTTGTTGATACGGTCAACCAAGTCTGCGGCCTGATCGTGAATGCGAGCAGCCTGAGCACCAACGACCCTGGGTCGCTCCTTGAGTGCGAAACTATGTGCAACCTCACCCAGGTGCAAGAGCCTAGGGTGGAAAATATTCTTAACTTCCTTGGGATACGCCGCATACGCACGAATAAAGTTCATGTAGGCGTTTTTGGCTAAGGCAAGCATATCCTCGCTTGACTCAACAAGACTCTCAAAGTGCTTCTGAAGCACGGCACCTGCGGGGAGCTGATTGGAAGGATCATCACGATTGATGATTTGAGCCAGAGGTCGATCAAAACCGACGTGGAGACCGCCCAGCACTTTAGGAAGTGGCATTTCTGTGAGATTGATTGAGGAGTTCCTCAAAATATCCAGGTATGGCAGCTCGGTCTGAATGAGGAAAGTGATCACATTACCGTCATGACCAATACGAGCTGTACGGCCAGCACGGTGGATGTAATCTTCAACAGTCTCGGGTGCATCAAACTGAACAACCCAATTCACGGATGGTAAGTCGAGACCACGAGCAGCGACGTCCGTACAGATAAGAATACCCTCTGAGGCGACACAGAAATCTTGATACGTCTTGGAACGCAAACGCTGCGGCATGTTACCATGTAGCTTCCACAGCTTGGTGTCGAGCAAAGGACCGTCATAACCCGGAACTCCTGGCCAAGTCGTGTGTGTAAACAGAGTATGAATGAACTCAACAGCAGGACCCGTCGAGACAAAGACGATGATCTTGACACTTCGACTCTTAGAAGCGCTAGCGTCATCCACTGCGTGGTGTCCGGCCTTTGCGCGGCCCTGATGGAGCTGTAGTCGCAAGAAGGATGCAAGAGCGACTAGTCGGTGTCGACTCGCTAGCGGCACGAACAAATGTTCAAGCGTTGAGGGAAGTACGAAGTCCTTTTCCTCTTCAGACATAGCACTCTTGTCCTTAGTATCTGAGTCGCTGGTTTCTTCATCGCTATCACTATCAGTGCTTGAATCTGTATCACTAGAATGAGCTTTCCTCTTCCCGTTCTCCTCCTCGTCGTCGTCGTCCTCAGAATCCTCACTCCCACTGTTACTACTGGCACTGCTGGTGTCATCGTCTGCCGTCGAGTCCTTAGTCTCGCCCTCCATCTTCTTCGCGCCCGATACTTCATCGTCCTTGTCACCTGACGTTTCATCATCGTCTTCATCCTTCTTGGAGAAACCAAAGCGTAGTGGATTGCGCAAGACAACAGCTGCCAGATCGCTCACACCGCTTCCCTTACGAAGCGTTGCAGAAACGAGAACGTTTCTCCTCTTCTCGCGCCACCCGACCGCGTCCTTCGACTGAACAACCGAGATGGTCTTATAAATGGCTCGAATCGATTTGTCGAATCCAAGGTCAAGCAATCGATCGGCTTCATCCATGATGAACCATTGGATCTCACTGAGGACCCATGAAGAAGTTGTTTCCATGTGATCTAACACACGACCAGGTGTTCCGAGCACAACATGCACACCCTTACGCAATCGCGCTTTCTCCTTTTGCTTCTTCTCACCACCCATGATAGTAGTGCAGATAACCCAGTAGAAGGGCTTTGCAATCTTCTTCCAAACCATTTCAATCTGGAGCACAAGCTCGCGAGTCGGGGCCAGCACGAGTGCTCGCGTACCATCCTTACGCTCCAAGCGTTCACCCTTCCCTGTTTTGCCATATTTGACACAGTGATGAAGGACAGGTAACAGATAAGCCAGGGTTTTACCAGAACCTGTCTCACTCTTGATGAGAGCATCCCTTGTCGTCACTAACAGTGGAGGGATAGCTTGTGCCTGAATGCTGGTAGGACGAACCCAGTTGTGGGAATTAAGTTGCTCCACCATCTCGGTAGGCAACCCTAGGCTCGCAAAATCCTGTTTCTCCACGGAAAGTAGGTGGTCAACGTGTTTACCTGGTTCGCTGACCTCTTGTTCAGAGAGCTTCACGGCGTCTTGCTTGGGTGCTACAACTGGCAAGTCTTCGAGTTTCTTTGTGCCAGGTCGCCTGATGAACTTGTCTTTTTTGTGTTCTTCGGTCTTTCCTGAGTCATCGCCGTCTACTGTAGCGCCTGGTTGCCTGTCTGTCTTGCCTTCAAGTCGGTTGGCTCCTCGACCACCCTGAGGCTGGGCCGGGCGAGGTTTCGTGCTCCTCCACGTTGCGGCCATGTCACTTCGCTTATCGGTTGCTCTCTTGTCCTCCGAAGCCTGGCTTGACGTTCTTGTTGCTGCTGCTGCGGCTGCGGCTGAAGTGGATGTTCGGGGAGCTGAATTGACCTTGAAGCCGCTTTTGTTGTTTTTGTTTTTGTTGTTGTTACTCTGAGTGCCGGGATATGCTGTCGCGGATACTTGAGTAGATGCTGAGGCGACTGATGAGGATGCAGCTGTGGCATTCTGGATACGCACTGCCGCTGTAGGTCGTGCACCTGTACCAAGCGCGATGCGCTTCTCCGTCGGAGGTTCGTCACTAGACTTGCTTGCGGGGGTCGCCGGACGAGCGCGAGGGCCGCGCTCGCGCTCGAGCACGCCCAATCGCTCCAACACATGTCGCTTGCGCGGCTCAGTCTGTTTTTAGGGAACGTAGCGGGTCCGATGGCGCCACGGCAAAAGGTGTACCGTGAGGATGTGAGAAAGCGAGCATATGCGAGGTGTTAAAAGTTGGACCGTGGATACCCGGTGTGGCAAATAAACTGAATAATAGACGTACCGGAAGCGTTACCTGGCTGGTGGTGATGTTGAGGAACATGCGCGTCGCGTAGAATACTCCCGTTCAGCGTATTTCCCACCTTGAAAACTGGTGCTGTTTTCATATTGTCACGGTAACTGAAACGTGGTGTGCCCGGAGTGTGGTGAAGTATCTAATTAAATCAATAGATAATTTGAAACGTTACAAGACGTTTTATTACCCAATACTGCACAAACACACTCTCATGCACACCACACAACGTCAGTCAGATTATACTAGCTCACCTCAAAACGAGCCACCGGTGCGGCGGCGCGGGCTGGATGAGGGCGGAAATGACTTGCCACTCCTAGGCGATGATGTGGAAGTACCACGGCGCGTCAGGCGCTGTGTTGCACTTCGTAATACGTGTCCAGGACTCTGGAAATGCGCCAGATCCTACCCTACGCTGTTTCGTATCTGCGCTCTGCTTGCTCTAGTGATCTTCGTAGGCGTCCAGTTTGTGTGGATACGAAGGTTAATCCTCTCATCAGCACCCAGCACTGATATACCCTGCGGAGCCATACGTTTGGAGAAAAGTGATTCGTGTGGAGCACCGCTACCTCCGTCCTCTGATTCCCAGTCGACCAAGACAGAACCCACAACAGGTCTTGTTCGGGATTTGATGCGGTTTCTTCAGCCATCGGGGAAGGGCGATATTCCCATGGTAAATGCACTCGATGCCTCGACTAGAGCGGCTAGTGCACCACCTGATCCTCCTGTAGACTCAACAAAGATTGTATCGGAGTTGTCACAGTCTGTCACAAAGGTGTTGGCTGAAGTCAAGGCTCAGAGTAGTGCAAAGGCGGGGACGAAGGCAGAGGTAAAGGCTGAGACGAAGCCAAGGGCGAAGGCAGACATAATGATGAAGAACGAGGTAAAGGTGAGCACGAAACAGAATGCGAATGCGAATGCGGAAGTGAAGGCGAACTCTGAGGCCAAGGCAGATGCGAAGGCAAAGGCAAAGGCAAAGGCAAAGGCAAAGGCAAAGGCAGATGCGAAGGCGAAGGCGAAGACGAAGGCAAAGGCTAGGGCAAAGGCAGACACGACTAGAGTATCCCTCATGGCATCTAAGCAGCCAAGCAACAACCCCAAGCCATCTCCCAAGGCATCAAAGCCTCCGCCAAGGAAGTTCAAACCATTGCCCAACACATCGAAACAACTGCCGAAGCCATCGCCCAAACCCCAGAAATCCTCATTGATTCCACCGTCCCGGCCCCCACCGCCGCTCCTGGATCCCAGACCTCCGCTGCCACCTCCCAAGTCACCTGCCGATCAACCGTATAACGCTCCGCTTACTCCGACCACGGAATCACCGTTCAAGACAAAACAGAGTCGCGTCTCCATTCCTCAAGATGTGGTCGAACAGAGAAGGCTGGCTATCGTTGAAGAATTCAAGTATGCTTACGAGCATTATGAAGCACGTGCCTTCGGCCATGACGAAGTTGATCCCGTGACCGGAAACGTCATTGATGCTTGGGGTGGCTTCGGTGCTACGCTGGTCGACTCTCTAGATACGCTTATGCTCATGGGATTAAATGAGCATGTAGCTCGCGCCCGCAAGCATGTTGCCACCATCGACTGGAAGTCCTCTGATGAGGGAATTTCATTCCTCGAAGTTGTCATTCGCTATCTTGGCGGCCTACTGGGAGCCTATGAGTTCAGTCGTGATAAACTGTACCTAACTAAAGCGAAGGAACTGGCTGACAGCATTTTGTTTGCTTATGACACAAGCATGGGTTTCCCACGTGGTGTCCTTCAAATCAAAACAGCTAAAGGGACCAACTTTGAATGGGCAGGAAAAGGATACTTTCTCGCCGAGATCGCAACACACCAGCTAGAGTTTGCGTACTTGTCCTATCATACTGGTGATCCGAAGTACTACGATGTCGCAAGGTATGTCGTGAGTCAAATCAGAGAGCAACGGGGAGCCTCGTTGTTGCCAGGGCTGTATCCTAGCAGATGGAGTCCAGATGGAAAGGCGGTCCCGCGGTCGCGGATCTCAATGGGAGGGCAATCCGATTCATTCTATGAATACTTGCTGAAGCTCTATTTGCTGACAGGATACCAGGACGAAGAGCTTCTGCAAATGTATGTAGATGCCATGGAGTCTATGATTCGTCACATCACGCTCCGTGTACCCGTAAATGTGCCCAGCGATCTAGCTAAAAAATACGAGCTGGACTCCACTTTTGGTTCGGCGACCAGAGATTCGTCCAGCTTCATTCAGGTCATTGCTACGTTCGTAGGAGAGGCCAATAATGGTGATAAGGTCACAACGAATATGGAGCATTTGGCATGTTTTGTGGGAGGAATGCTGGCTCTTGGTGCAACGCATGCGGCTAGGGCTGCCATGAGTACACCACCATCGAGTTTTTGGAGTTCAGCAACAGCTACCGGTGGGGTAAACCGTCCACAACATCTCGCAGACGCAGAACTGAATGCACAGCAGGTATGGAAGGCTATGACTGCGTCTTCAAGCATGAACAGGCTGATGGAGCACGCTAAGCTTCATATGGAAATTGCTGAGGAGATCACTACGCTGTGCTATCTGTCATATGCCACAAGCAAAAGTGGTCTAGGACCGGATACGATGTACTTTGTGGGTGGCCGAGCGTTTGCCGATGCCCGTCTGAAAGTTGACAAGGCATCAGACCAAGCTGTGAGCATCCGCCAGCGATATGCGTCACAGCTGAATCTAGTTAGTAAGTGGAATTCACTTGTATCAGGACCTTCTTCAAAGGCTCCTGTGCCAATTGGTATGAGTCCCGAACAGCTCGCTGCGCTTGGACCCGAACCAGCGCTTAGTCAGGCCTATTCAGAAGATGTGAAGCAGCTAATTGCGAAGGCGAAGCTTGAACGGGAACTGCAGAAGCGTCGTAGCCCAAAGGAGATCGCCCAGGTTGCGGCGGCCAAAGGTGTGGATCCCTTATTGATTCCTCCACAAGACGCTAAGTTTGGTGTTGCTAAAGTTGCGGCAAAGCTTGAACACGGTCATAATCACAACCATAAGCACGCGCATAGTGCTAATAAGCAATCCAAGCAAGCGACAAAGCCGTCTGCGCAAGCATCTAGTCCAGACCGTGTAAGCAACTATATCCGATTGGCAAACTCGGTCGAACAGCCTGCAAGCGTGGCGGCACTCGATCCGAAGTCCCTCACCGATGCGTCAACAATTGTAATTAAGACAATTCCATCCTATCTGCTGAGGCCTGAAACGGTTGAATCCATTTTCGTCATGTATCGGGTCACCGGTGATGACAAGTACCGCGAATGGGGATGGAAGATCTTTGAAGCCTTGAGGATCCACTGCAAAGCCCCGTTTGGGTATTCTGGTCTCAATCACGTAGATAAATCCCAGCCGCGTGGGAAGTTAAGGAACCCTTCCTGGACTGGACGTATGGAGACTTTCTTCTTTGCGGAGACTCTCAAGTATTTGTACCTGTTGTATTCACCCAACGACGTCGTCCCACTAGACAAATACGTGTTTAACACTGAAGCGCATCCATTGGGCATTATACCGCCCTCCCAG
>Ga0182741_1005694_pt1 | contig 11384 bp, 14 predicted proteins | sample eDN5th37CBELigOP_FD_128874 | JGI IMG/M metagenome (GOLD analysis project Ga0182741, IMG submission 128874) | Enriched Organic Plus compost microbial communities from Emeryville, California, USA - eDNA 5th pass 37_C BE-Lig OP (version 2) (version 2) ...
CGAAAATCAGCGGTGCTCACGCGATAGCTCTCCTGGCTGTAGTCCGGCCACACGGCACTGGACCCGGTCGGCACCTCGCCCGTACGGCGTTCGTCTCGATGGCCGCGACGCGAGATTGCGAGCCACCCGCGACGTCGCCGTCGGCGCGCGCAGGTACTGCGGCCATCGATACACTTTACAGCCTTCGTGCGGGTCGGCGCGCCTACCCCACCTCATCGCCGCAGGTCGGTGCCCGACGGGCGTGACGCTCGACACTCCCCGACCCGCTTCCGCCGTGCTCGACCGCGACTTTCCGGACGCACAGTTCCCGGGATGGCGAGTAAGGGAATGCTAACCTCCCCTTCACGGGACCGGAACAGTCACGATCCCTCGGTCCGGGAAGGCAGGACGGGAGACCCATGGGAAAGGTCAAGCCGAGCAAGGTCGCGAGCTTGAAGCCGAAGAAGAAGTGCTGCCGCAAGAAGACGCGGTGCCTCAAGTGCCCGGTGGTCGTGATGCGCATGAAGAAGGTCGAGAACGACGGCCTGAGCAAGAAGGAACTGCGCAAGTACCTGGAGAAGGCCCGCGCCGCCTGAGCCCGGCGGTCCGGATCCCGCCCCGCTTCAGCACCGCAGATTCAACGCCGCAGATGCTCCCGCAGGTCCGGGATCCACGCGCGGTCGGCCGGCACGAGATCGACCGAGTCGAGTTCGTCGGCGTCGACCCACCGCAGGGCGGCGTGGTCGAGCGGCCGCGGCACCCCCGACACCAGTTCCACCAGGTAGGCACACAGCTCCCGTCCGCCCGCCAGCGGCACCGCCGGCCCGATCCGCTCGGCGCCGCGCACCTCGACCCCGAGTTCCTCCCGCAGCTCCCGGACCAAGGCGGCCTCGATGCTCTCCCCCGGCTCGGCCTTCCCGCCCGGCAGCTCCCACAGTCCCGCGAGTTCGGCCGGACGGGTGCGCTGCGCGAGCAGCACACGGCCGTCACGGACGACGGCGCCCGCCACCACGTGGCCCGGTGGGGCCGGTGTTGTTGCAGTCATGACGTGCATCGTCCCAGAATGGATCATGGCCCAGCTGCTGACGGACGGAGAGATCGACACCGCGCTGGCGGACCTGTCGCAGTGGCATCGCGCCGGAGACGCCCTGGTCCGCACCATCGAGGCGCCGACCTTCCTCGACGCGATCGCCCTCGTGGACAAGGTCGCGGTCGTCGCCGAGGAGATGAATCACCATCCCGACATCGACATCCGCTGGCGGAAGGTGACCTTCCTGCTCAGCACGCACTCGGCCGGGGGCATCACGGCGTCGGATCCGGCGCTTGCGCACCGGATCGACCAGGAAGCCCGCCGGGTCGGGCTGTAGCGCCGGCCGCGTCGCGCCGGTTCCTCCGGCCCACGCCGACGAGCAGACCGTAGAAGACGAGCACACCGGCGACGTTGATCGCGCCGAGCCACGCGAGCGGCGCGGGCCGTTCGACGTCCCAGATCGAGTCCTGGGCGATGCTGAGTACCCACGGCACCCCGATCAGCGTGATGAGCGCCCAGCCCACCGCGACCACGCGCGCGGCCGTCTCCCGGGCCAGCGGCCCGTGCACCAGCCACAGCAGCATCGGAACCACCCACACCCAGTGGTGGACCCACGAGATCGGCGAGACCAGCAGGCCGAAGAGCTGGACGATCAGCAGGGTGCCGAGCCGGTCGCCGGGGGCGATGCGGTCGAGCGCCCGCCAGGCGGCGACGGCGAGTGCCGCGCAGACCGTCGCCCCGGCGAGCCACAGGACACCGTTGCCGATGTCCTCCCCGGCGAGGCGGCTCAATGCCCCGCGCAGCGACTGGTTCCACACCGACACCACGGGGCCGATTCGGTCGGCGTCGCCGAAGAACGAGGTGAAGTAGGTGGCGGCCTGGGAGCCGAGGACGAGCCAGCTCACCAGGACGGTCGCGGCGAAGGAGACCGCGGAGAACACCGCCGCCCGCCAACGCCGCTGCGCCAGGAAGTACAGCCCGGTGATGGCCGGGGTGAGCTTGATGCCCGCGAGGATGCCGACGAGGCCGCCGGACACCCACCATCGGGCGCTGCGGGCGGCGATCATGACGCCGAGCACGAGGAAGACGTTGATCTGCCCGTAGTCGAGGGTGGTGCGGACCGGTTCCGTCCAGATCCCCACCGCGGTCCACAGCAGCGCGATCCCGGTCCAGGTGCGGCTGTGGGCGCGCTCCGGGCCGACGATCAGTTCGAGGGCGAGGCGGACGACGGCGAACAGCGCCGCGACGGTCAGCAGCTGCCACGCGACCCCCAGCACCCCGAAGGGCACCAGGTGCAAGGGGAGGAACACCAGCGCCGCGAAGGGCGGGTAGGTGAACGGCAGCGGGAAGTCGGGGGTGTCCTCGGAGTAGGTGAAGTCGTAGAGGTGCCCCTGCAGCAGCGCGGCGGCACCGTCCGCGTAGACGTGCAGGTCGACGAGATTCATGCCGTTGGGAGTGAGGAACCCCCAGGTGAGGCGCACGACGACGGAGACGATCAGCAGCGCCGCACACCCCCACGTCCGGTGCACCGGAAAACCTCGTGGCACTGCGGTACGGCCTCTCCCGTCGATCGTTCTCCGGCTGTACCGGACCCGGCGCTAGAGATTACCGCTCGGACAGGAACAAAACGGAACCGAACGTCACTCCTGTAACGATTTCATCTCCAGCCCCAATCTTCACAGGTCGGACGGGTTACCGTCGTCGCATCGAGAGTTCAGGACGGCCTGTGGCTACACTCCCCCCACGGGCAACCGGCCGGCCGCTCCGGCACGGCGGGCTTGTCCTGTACCAAGGAGGCTCCATAAAGTGTCTCCTCGGGCCGTCAGCGCTCGGTCGTTCGCCCGGAACGTCCGCGTGCTTCAACGACAAGGATGGGGAACAGTGCTTCGTACTCGAGGAATGCGACGGGCGCTCATGGTGTCTGCACTCGCCGCCACCGCGGGGCTGATCGTGCCGACGCACGCAGTCGCGCAACCGGAACCTCCGGCTCTGCCCGACCCGGCGCACATCCTGGAGCTTCCCCAGTTCGCCGTGCCGGCCGACCTCTCGGTCGAATCGCTGACCGAACTGTTCGGGAGCGTCGACGCCGATCGCAAGGAGGTCGAGGCCCTCGCCTCCCTCGCGCCCGCCATCCTCGGTGCCGCCGCCGGCCCGGCCGACGTCGCCGACGGCAAGAACGATCTCCTCGCCACCGCGCGGGAACTGCTGGAGAACTCCCAGCTGCCCGACAACGTGAAGAGCACGCTGCTGCGGGTCATCACCTTCCTCGACGGCAGCGGTGGCGGCGGCCCCGAGATCCCGGATCCCGACACCGTGGTCATCTCCCAGTTCCTCTACCCGACCATCGGGCAGGGTTGCATCGGCGACGGCCAGGACTCCGTCGGCACCGCGCTCGCGGTCCCGGGTCCGGCGAAGCTGCCGCCGCCCGGCCCGGCCGCCGGCCAGGTGGGCTTCGTCTTCACCGCCCTCGGCACCGCCCCGGCCGCCGACGTGGAGCAGGGCCTGACGGTCAGCTGGATCAACGTCTCCAACGGACGCACCGGCACGGCGACGCTCCACAACGAGGCGAAGATCAACCCGGAGGGCCCGACCACGCTGAGTGCGATCGTCGAGACCGGCCCCGGCCAGGTCCTCGCGGCCATCTCCGGCGGGATCACCACCCAGAAGGAAGGCGCGGAGCCGCGTTCGTGCGGTTTCCTCCCCACCGTGGGACTCGTCGCCGTCCCCTGATCGGGCGGACGCACAGAGCACGTACGAAGGCCACCGGATCCATCCGGTGGCCTTCGTCGTCCCCCGGTTCCGAACCGCCCCCACGTCGCGTCCCGGCGTGTTAGACCAGAGCATGGCCTTCACCGCGCGTCGTACCTCGTGGAAGTCCCTCCGATCCCACCGGTCGATCCTGTCGATCGCCTCCGAGGGGTCGATCCTGTCGATCGGCTCCTCCTACTCCGTCCTGTCCGTCGGCAGTTGCGGGTCGATCCTGTCCATAGGGTCGATCGGCTCGGCGGGTTCGGCCCTGTCGTCGTTCTCCTTCGCCAGCCTCGGCTCGGCCCTGTCCGGCCTGTCGCGCTGGTCGCTGCTGGCCTGGCGCGGCGACCACACCGCACCCGATGAGCACCCGCCCTTCACGATCACCGTCGAGGAGCCGCAGCCGGAGCAGCACTGTCAGTCCTGAGCCGGTCTGTGCTAGATAGATAGGACGACATCGTTCGTAAGCGCACCGAAATCGTCGGTGCCGCACCGTGATCGTCCGCCGCGCATCCGACGGCCCGGACCGAGGAGCCGCATGGCCGTCGACATTCCCGTCCCCACCAGGCAGACACCCGCCCCGCGCGCCATCGTGCCGGTGCTCGCCACGGTGGGGATCGGCGTGGCATTGATGCAGACGCTCATCGTGCCGGTTCTCCCCCGCCTGCCGGTGCTCCTCGGCGCCGGCCCCGAGGACACCTCGTGGGCGGTGACCGCGACGCTGCTCAGCGGGGCCGTGATCACCCCGATCAGCGGCCGCCTCGGGGACATGTTCGGCAAACGCCGGATGCTCCTCGCCTCCCTCACCGTGATGGTGCTCGGCTCCGCCGTGTGCGCACTGGCGTCCTCGGTGGTCCCGCTCGTCGTGGGCCGCGCGCTGCAAGGGGCCGCGATGGGTGCCATCCCCCTCGGCATCGCGATCCTGCGCGACGAACTCCCGCCCCGGCGACTGCCCGGGGCGATGGCCACGATCAGCGCGACGATGGGTGTCGGCGGGGCCGTCGGCCTCCCCCTCGCCGCGTTCGTCGCGCAGGCGACCGACTGGCACATGCTCTTCGTCGCGTCGCTGCTGCTCGGCTGCGTGGGTATCGCGGCGGTGCTGCTCGTGGTGCCGGAGTCGCCGCAACGGAATCCGGGGCGTTTCGACTTCGCGGGGGCGCTGCTGCTCGCCGTCGCGCTGGTGCTGCTGCTCCTACCGGTCTCCAAGGGCAACGAATGGGGCTGGGACACCCCCCGCACCCTCGGCATGCTCGGCGGCGCGCTCGTCGTCTTCCTCGGCTGGGGATGGTACGAACTGCGCATCGCGCGGCCGCTCGTGAACCTGCGGGTGTCCGCGCGCCGGCCGGTCCTCATGACGAACCTGGCGTCGGTCGCCGTCGGCTTCTCCATGTACGCGAACATCCTGGCGTTCCCGCAACTGCTCATGGCGCCGACGCAGACCGGTTACGGGTTCGGGCAGACGATGGTCACCGCCGGTATCGCGCTCGCACCGGCGGGCCTGCTCATGATGTTCCTGTCCCCGATCTCGGCCCGCATCACGACCCGCTTCGGTGCGCGGGTCACGCTCGCGTGCGGCGCCGCGACCATCGCCGTGGGATACCTGCTGGCGTGGGCGCTGCATCACGAACTGTGGCAGATCGTGGTGGCGTCGATGCTCATCGGCGGTGGAGTGGGCCTGGCCTACGCGGCTATGCCCGCGCTCATCATGGCGGCGGTGCCGCTGCACGAGTCCGCCGCGGCGACCGGCCTGAACGCGTTGATGCGGTCGGTCGGGACGACGAGCGCCGCGGCGGTGGTGGGAGCGATGCTCGCCGCCATGACCCAGCGGATCGGCGACGCGGTGGTGCCCGCGCTGGAGGGCTTCCGCGCCACCTTCCTCGTCGCCGTGGTCGCCGCGCTGGTCGCGTTGCTGTTCACCCTCCTGATCCCGTCGCCCGGACGGACGGTGCGCAGCGTCGACGAGGCCTGAGACGGGACCCGAGACGGGATCAGGAGGCCGGTGTCAGCTGCCCAGGATTCCCGGGGAGGTGTCCGGCACGCTGTCCGCCAGCGACCACTGGCCGTAGTCCGGGGTGAGCACGTGGTTGATGTCGACGCCGATACCGTCGATGCGAACCTCGCCCGGGATCTGGTGCAGATTCGCCCGCGGGTGCACATAGCCCTTGGGGGTGCCCCAGTCGTGCTGCCAGAAGAAGGCCCCCAGCCCGGCCGCCGACGCCCAGTCGATGGTCGGCGAGTTGGCGTACACCCCGAGGTTCGCGGCGCCGACGACCTGCTGCCAGCCCACGAGGTAGGGCGCGATGAGGGTGGTGAACTGCTCGAAGGTGGGGTTGTCGTCGATGGAGGCGTAGATCGGACGGTTCGCCGGTCCCCCGGCCGCGCGGTGCAGCTCCAGACCGCGCCGGGCGTGCCGCACGCCCGCTTCCAGGCCGCCGCGCCAGTCGGCGGTGGCGCCTTTGCCGTACTGGTAGCACGAGACCACCTCGAGGCCGCTGTCGGTGAGCGCGTCGGCCTCCCACGCGGTGAGCGGCTTGGCCTTCATCCACGCGGCGTCGGGTCGCGGATCGGAGACGTAACGGATGGCCCCGATGTGCCCGGCCCGGCGGATCGCCGAGGCGGACGGCACGGCGGCCGAGTAGTCGACGATGGTGCCCAGCACGGGGCCCGCCTGTGCCGTCCCCTGTGCCCCGAGGGCGGAGATCAGGGCGACACCCGACCCGAGCGTCGCATAGCGCAACATGTCCCGCCGCGAGAGAGTCATCGAGCCTCGTTTCCCTTCGTACTGCACGTGTTCACGCGGTATTGCATCACATTCACACGTGCCTCACGCGGCACTTACGGGAAGATTGCGACGTTCCGCCCTCGTCGGGCGGGTGTCAGCGGCCGGACAGCTCCGCGAAGAACGCCGGAACCAGCGCGACGTCCTCGACGGTGCGCACCGTGGTGCGGACCCCGAGACCGTGCTCCTTGAGCAGGTCGCACAGGGCGTCGCCGTCGACGAGGTCGATCGGCGGGGCACCGTGACGGTGCGCCTCGGAGCGGGCGTCGTCGGTGAACGAACCGGTGGTCACCAGCAGGCCCTTCTCGCCGCGGCCGACCATCGCGGCCCGGAACTCGCGGACCACGTCGGCGCCCGCCTTCTCGGGGCCGCGCAGGAACCGGAAGAAGACCGAGAAGCTCAGCAGCGACACCCGCAGGACACCGGTGCCCTCGACGCACCCGGAGGCAGCGGTGGATTCGGGGGAACCGGGTGCGGGGATGGTCAGGGTGGTGAAGCCCGCCGCGCGCAGCACCGCGGTGGCCAGACGCTCGAAACCGTCCGGCGTGAGGTCGGCGACGGCCCCGAGGACGGGTTCGCGCCAGAGTTCGGGATCCTCCGGGGCGGCGGCGAGGGGGACGACCTGGGCGCCCTGCGAGCTGTTGCGCACCATGCGCTTGCGGCGCTTCTCGGCCGTGTAGGCGACCTGCATCGGCTTGATCTCGTGCTCGCGCACGGCGCGGCCGCGGTCGGTCACGCTCCACACGCCGCGGCGGGTGTTCGACAGCAGGCCCATGCCCTTGAGGTAGGTCCGGGCCCAGGCGAGGCGGTACTCGATCTCGGTGCCGGGGCCGTCGCCGTGGAGCACGGCCCGTGCTTCCTCGGACAGTCCCGTCCGGTCGATCACGGCGGAGTCGATCTCCTCGATGACGCCGGACCCACCGAGCTCGATCACCGCTTGCACGGTCGGCCAGAGAAGATCCGTGTACGGCGGCAACGTGACGTCGCCGTCGCCGGTGTTCCGGACGGTGTTCTCGATCGCGTTCCGGCGCTGCACACCTTCCCCTAACGTCGCGGCCGTGCGGCCGCAGTATCGGTCCTGCACGTAGGAAACAACCCTATCCGATGTACCGAAGCCGCCGGTCGCCACGGGATCGGGTGAGCCGCGCCGAATTGCTGCCGAGTTCGCGGCCCGGACCTACGATTCTTCTCACGTACGCTGTCGCCTCTTTCGAATCGAGTTCGCCATGAACCGTCCGGCGCCGGTCGACCACGCACATCACCCGCATCTCAGCGGCCTGTTCGCACCGCAACGCGAGGAGGTGGACGTCCATGATCTCGAGGTCGAGGGCGACCTGCCCCGCGATCTGAACGGCAGCTACCTGCGCAACGGACCGAATCCGCGCTTCGATCCGATCGGCACCTACGTCTACCCCATCGACGGGGACGGCATGGTGCACCGCGTGCAGATCACCGACGGGTCGGTGCGGTACACGAACCGTTTCGTGCGGACACCGCAGCTGGTGGCCGAGGAGAAGGCCGGGCGCGCGTTGTGGGCGGGGATCACCGATCCCTACTTCCCGCCCGAGGAGGAGGTCGGGCCGGACCTGGCGAACACGATGCGTGAGCTGCCCGACATCAACGTCGTCTCCCACGCCGGCCGGTTGCTCGCCCTCGCGGAGGCCGCGCCGCCGTACGCGCTGGGCTCCGACCTCGAGACCCTCGGCCGGGAGACCTTCGGCGGGACCCTGCCGGTCGGGCTGACGGCGCACCCGAAGATCGATCCGCGGACCGGCGAGATGGTGGCCTTCTGCTACATGCTCGACCCGCCCTATCTGACCTGGTCGGTGTTCGCCCCGGACGGCACGGTCACCCGCGCGCCCACCCCGATCGACGGCGCCGACCGGCCGTTGATGATCCACGACATGGCGCTCACCCCGACCTACATCGTGCTGGTGCTGGCGCCGCTGGTGTTCGACCTGGCGCAGGTCTTCTCGGGCGGATCGCCCCTGGACTGGCGGCCCGAGCTCGGCACCCGGATCGCCCTCGTCCCCCGCGACGGCGGTGCGGTGCGCTGGTTCTCTACCGACACCTTCTGGGTGTGGCACACCGCCAACGCCTTCGATCTGCCCGGCGGCGACGTCGCGCTCGACTACGTCGAATGGTGTTATCCCGGTGCGTTGACCCGGCAGCGGGAACCGAACCGGTCGACGCTGAGCCGCGCGGTGATCGGGAGGAACGGCGTCACGCGGACGGTGCTGTACGAGCGCGACATGGAGTTCCCGCGCATCGACGACCGGTCCACGACCCTCGATCACCGCGTGGTCGCGACGATCGGCAAGAGCGTATCGTCGAATCTCCCTCCGGGAGCGGCTGATTCGCTGTGCTGGTTCGACGTGAGGGCCGACACCGAGGCGGTGTGGACGCACGACAGCCTGGCTCCGGGTGAGCCGATCCTGATGCCGGGCGGCGGGGAGGACTTCTGGGGCACCATCGCCACCGACCGCGAGGACATGTCGAGCTGGTTCCTGATCTTCCCCGCATCCGATCCCGCCTCGGGTCCGCTCGCGCGGGTGCGGTTGCCGATCCGGGTGCCCGCCGGCCTGCACGGTGCGTGGGTGCCCGCTTCCTGACCGGCGCGCCGACTAGGTTGGGAGGATGGGTTTCACGCGTGCCGAACTCGAGTCCTTCCGCGATGCCGTGGTCCCCGACCTCGTCGCGCCGGGGTGCCGCCTGCTGTTCGTGGGGATCAATCCGGGGCTGTGGACGGCCGCGACGGGCGCGCACTTCGCGCGGCCCGGGAACCGCTTCTATCCGGCCCTGTTCCGCGCCGGCATCGTCGACCGGCTCATCGACGCATCGGCGGGGATGAGCGACACCGACCGCGACCATCTTCTCGCGCGCGGGGTGGGGATCACGAATCTGGCGCCGCGCGCGACCGCCCGCGCCGACGAACTCACCGACGAGGAGCTGCGCGAGGGCGGCCATCGTCTGGCGAAGGTCGTCGCGGAGTACCGGCCTCGCGCGGTCGCGGTCGCGGGAATCACCGCCTACCGTGCGGCCTTCGGCCGTCGCAAGGCGAAGGCGGGGCTGCAGGAGGAGACGATCGAGGACGTCCCGGTCTGGGTGGTGCCCAATCCGAGCGGGCTCAACGCCCACGAGACGGTCGAGTCGCTGGCGCGGGCCTATGCCGAACCGGCACGGGCGGCCGGCGTCCTGTCCTGAACCGCCCCTGTCCTGAACCGCCGCCGAGCGTCCTGCTGGCGCCGGGCGCCGAGCACCTTGTCGAGGAAGTCGGTGGCGCGGTAGCCGGGTGGGGTGCCCTGCACGACGATCGCCCAGCCCTCGGAGTTCCGGGTGCGGAGCGGGAGGATCTCCTGGTAGGCCGGGGATTCGTACCAGTCGCGGGCGTGGTGGATGTCGGGGACCTCGATGATCACGAGGTTTCCCTCGAAGGGTCCTTCGATTCCTTCCGGTTCGGTGCCGTGGACGAGGAACCGTCCGCCGTGCGGTTCGAGGGTGTCGTCGATCCTCTCGAGGTACCGGACGATGTCGTCGTTGAAGTCGATCGTGCGGAGATGGGCCACTGCGTATGCGTTCATGGCATCCACGGTGGACCCCGGTGGGCGGGGAATCGATTACCCCGGAAGTAATGGTGACCGCTCCCCGCGCGCTCTACGGTCGGGTCATGACCACGGTCGACACTCCCCATGCCGGGGCGTTGCTGCGGGCGTGGCGCGACCGGCGCGGACTGAGCCAGCTCACGCTGGCCCACAACGCCGGGATCTCGCCGCGGCACCTGAGTTTCGTCGAGACCGGCCGGTCGCGCCCGTCGCGCCGGACCGTCCTGAAGTTGAGCGAGAAGCTGGACATCCCGCTGCGCGAACGCAACACGATCCTGGTGGCCGCCGGTCACGCACCCGTCTATCCCGAGCATCGGCTCGGCGACCTGCCGATGGCGGCGGTCTCCGACGCGATCACCCGGATCCTGACCCTGCACCGGCCCTTCCCCGCGGTGGTGGTGGACCGGCACTGGACGATGGTCGATTCCAACGACGCCGTCGGGGTGTTCGTCGAGGGATGTGCCCCGGAACTGCTGGAACCACCGGTGAACGTGCTGCGGCTGACGCTGCATCCGCGGGGGCTGGCACCGCGGATCGTCGACCTCGGGCAGTGGCGCGGGCATCTGCTCGCCCGGTTGCAGCACCAGATCGGATCGACCGCCGATCCGGTCCTGTTGCGCCTGTACGACGAGCTCGCCGGTTATCCCTGCGACGATCCGGTCGGGGAGGTCGAGCCGCATTCGCTGGTGGTGCCGATGCGGTTGCGGACCGGGGCCGGCGAGTTGTCGTTCCTCAGCACGACGACGCTCTTCGGGACGCCGCTGGACGTGACGGTGTCGGAACTGGCGATCGAGGCGTTCTATCCCGCGGACGACGCGACGGCCCGGGCCCTGAGCGGAGCGTGATCCTCCCGCGTGGAGCGAATCGTGATCGCCCCGTGGCGAGCGATCGTCCCCACCGAATCGGCGGATCCGGAACGGATTCCGCGCTACGGTGGGTGATGCTTCTGCCGGGCCGATATTCGGGAGGCACCGATCATGAGTACTGCGAAATGGTGGGTCCTCGACGGGCGGGAGTCGGGATACGCCCTCGAGCAGCGCCCCACGGGGGACATCGTCCTGACCAACACGGAAACCGCGGAGGAGCACGTCCTGCACGGGTACGTGTGGAAGCACTGTTCGCACTTCGGCCTCCAGATCCAGAGCGAGGGCCCGCCGCCCTACGGTCCCTGGGTCGAGAATCCGGAGGACTGATCGTCTCCCCCTGGTCTCGGAGGATCGTCGACGGTCTCAGGGGATGACCGACA
>Ga0182741_1005696_pt1 | contig 11381 bp, 5 predicted proteins | sample eDN5th37CBELigOP_FD_128874 | JGI IMG/M metagenome (GOLD analysis project Ga0182741, IMG submission 128874) | Enriched Organic Plus compost microbial communities from Emeryville, California, USA - eDNA 5th pass 37_C BE-Lig OP (version 2) (version 2) ...
CCCGGCCGCCTCGACGCAGACCGGGTCACGCCCGGCGTGCAGTTGCCGGTGCGCGACGGCCGCGCCGAATTCGATCTGCTGGCCCCGCACGATCCGCAGGACGTGCTGCTGCGGGTGACCGCCGGTGGCGAGACCGCCGAGGGCGTGGTCGGCTTCGTGCCGGAAATGCGCGAAATGATCGCCACGGGCCTGATCGAAGGCGTGATCAACTTCCGCCGCAAGGGCGACCACTTGATCGACGGCAGCACCCGCGGGGACGGGTTCGAACGCGAAATCCGCCGTTGGGAAAAGCAGTTCAACAATGGCAAGGCCAACGGCGCCGCGCGCGCGGCGTTCTTCGTCAAGGGCCGGATCAAGGGCGAGTACCTGCTGACCGCGGCGTACGATTCAGACAAGGAAGTGCGCGCGCGGCTGTTGCGCGACATCCAGCCGGAAGAGTTCTATCCGGTCTATGGCGACGCCTCGCTGCGCGGCTTCGATGCGCGGTCGGCCGAACGCCTGTACGTGCGGGTGGACAAGGAACGCAGTTACCTGCTGTACGGCGATTTCCAGACCGGCGACAGCATTGCCACCCAGACCGGCGTGGATTCCGGTGCGCGTGCCCCGCAGCGGGTGCTGGGCACCTACAACCGTACCGCGACCGGCCTGGGCTGGCATTTCGAGAACCAGCGGGTACGCGGCAACGTGTTCGCCATCGAGGACTCGCTGCGCCAGATCATCGAGGAACTGCCGAGCCAGGGCAGCGGTCCCTACGGCCTGCGCAACAACGCAGTGCTGGAGGGCAGCGAGCGCGTCGAAGTGGTGGTGCGCGATCGCAACCAGCCTTCGCGCATCGTGTCGGTGCGCCCGCTGGGCCGGCTGGTGGATTACAGCTTCGAGCCGTTCTCCGGCCGGATCCTGCTCAACAGCTTCCTGCCGTCCTTCGATGCCGATCTGAATCCGGTATCGCTGCGCATCACCTACGAACTGGACCAGGGCACCGAGAAGTTCTGGGTGGTCGGCGGCGACGCGCAGCTGCGGGTTGGCGAGAACGGCGAGATCGGCGGCTCCTACGTGGACGACCGCAACCCGTTCGCCAGTTTCGAGATGGGCAGCGCCAACGTCGGCTATCGCCTGGGCGAGAACACCTGGCTGGTGGCCGAAGCCGCGCGCACCCGCAGCGAGGTCAACACCAATTCGATCAACCAGTACGGTACGCCCGCGTTGCAGGGCCTGAGCGGGCTGGTCGAAGGCAACGCCTGGCGGGTGGAATTCGGGCATGCCGGCGGGAAGGCCGATCTGAAACTGTTCGCCGGCCAGTCGGATCCGGAGTTCAACAATCCGGCTTCGCCGCTGTACGGCGGGCGGGGCGAATACAGCCTGACCACGCGCTACCGCCTGAACGAGCGTTTCGAGCTTTATGCCGAGGGCCTGCGCAGCGAGGACCGCAATCCGGACGGCGGCGAGCGCAACGCCGGCAGCATCGGCACGCGCATCAAGGCCACCGACAAGCTGACCCTGGACTTCGGCTACCGCGCCATCCGCGAGACCGTCGGCGCCTACTACACCTGGGCGACCAACAGCGGTTACGGCAACCTGGGCGGACTGTCCGGCGGCTACGCCACCGGCGCCGGCGGCGGTGCGCTGGGCTACGGCCAGCAGCCGCTGGATCCGCTGACCGGCCTGCCGATCATCAGCAGCGGCAATCCGAATGATGTCGCCAGCGGCCTGCCGGTCGGGACCGAACTGTCCTCGGACATGCTGCGCGTCGGCGTCGGCTACCGGGCCAGCGAACGCCTGAGCTTGGGCGGCGAGGTGGAGCAGGACATCCACGGCGAGGATCGCAACCGCGTCGCCTTCGGCCTGGATTACCAGTTGCGCGAACGCAGCCGCCTGTATGGCCGCTACGAAAAGCAGACCGGCATCAGCGGCGTCAACGGCCTGACCCAGGACGGACGCGAGGCGGACACGGTTGCGCTGGGCGTGGACACCACGTTCATGCGCGATACCCAGCTGTTCTCGGAGTACCGCCTGCGCGACGCCATCGCCGGGCGCGACATCCAGGCGGCATCGGGCATGCGCAACCGCTGGGATCTGGCCGAAGGCCTGCGGCTGGACACGTCGCTCGAACACACCAACGTGATCTCCGGCAACGTCGGTGATTCGACCGGCGTGGGCGTGGCCCTGGACTACAGCGCCAACCCGCTGTGGCGGGGCAACATCCGGCTGGAGCACCGTATCTCCGACGATGTCGCCGATACCCCGGTCGACGAGGCCTACCACACCACGCTGTTGCAGTTCCTGGCCGCGCGCAAGCTCAACCGCGACTGGACCGTGCTGGCGCGCAACTACCTGCTGCGCACGGTCTACGCGGCACGCGGCGACGTCCTGCAGGATCGCTTCCAGGTCGGCCTGGCGTACCGCGACACCGACACCAACCGGATCAACGCGCTGGCGCGCTACGAATACAAGCTGGAGAAGGACGAGAGCGGCATGGACGGATCCGGCTTCGGTTCCGACACCGGCCAGGAAATCCGCACCAGCGCGCACATCGTGTCCGCGCATGCCGACTGGCATCCGTCGCGGCCGTGGTGGCTGACCGGGCGGGTGGCGGCGAAGTGGCAGAAGGACAGCTTCTTCTACGCCGACACCGGCCGCGTCAACGACGACTTCAACGCGGTGCTGCTGTCCGGCCGCATCGTCTACGACATCACGGAGAAGTGGGACATCGGCGTGCTGGCTTCCACCTTCCGTGGCCAGTACGGCGCCAACCAGTACGCCTTCGGCGTGGAGGTCGGCCGGCTGCTGCGGCAGAACCTGTGGCTGTCGGTCGGCTACAACGCCACCGGTTTCCGCGGCGACGAGGACCTGACCGGCTACGAGTACACCCAGCAGGGCGCGTTCATCCGCCTGCGCTTCAAGTTCGACGAAGACCTCTTCCGCAGGGAAGACGCCCGCTACCGCGATCCGGTGCGCTGAGGAATCCAACATGACGACCCAATCCATCCGACTCATCACCGCCGCCCTCCTGGCCGCGCTGGCCGGCACCGCCGGCGCGCAGCAGACGCAACTGGCGCCGCCGGGCGAACGCATCACCGACGAGGCCATCCACGCCGATCTGTCCGGCTACGAGGCGACCCAGGCCCGCATCCAGGCACTCAACGACGCCGGCCGGCCGATCCGCGATTACCACCTGTCCAAGGCGCAGTGCTGGCTGGACGTGTCCTTCCACGAGTACACGCGCAACGATCGCAGCGCCTTCCCGCAGGAAGCGCTCACTGAATCGGAGAAGTTGATCGCGGGCATGGAGCAGGGCGTCACGCCGTTGCCCACCGATACTCCGCTGGTCAACGGCGCCGCGCGTGTGCGCGAGGACCTGTGGAAGCGCCTGGGCGCGATCCACGGCACGCCAGGGTTCGCGTGCGCGCAGCAGGCGGTGGCCTGCGGCGAGGTGGAACTGGTCCATGCGGGCAACGAGTTCAACCAGCAGCAGTGGCGCCATTCCAAGCCGTACATCCAGATCGCCGAGGATCTCGTCGGCGATGCCGAAGCCCTGTCGCGGCAGTGCGTCGCCGCCGCGCCCGCGGTGGACGCGGTGCTGACCGCCAACGTGCTGTTCGAGTTCGATCGCGACGGCCGGGACGACATCCGCGCCTATTCACTGCAGGGCCTGGAGCGCGAGCTGGCCCGCCTGCGCGGGGAAGGCCGCACCCTGGTGTCGGTGGAACTGGTGGGCCACGCCGATCGCCTGCAGGGCAGGGGCCATGACTACAACCAGGGCCTGTCCGAGCGCCGGGCGCGCACCGTGCGCGAGTGGCTGATCGCCCATGGCGTGCCTGCCGGGCTCATCCACGACAGCTTCCGCGGCGATACCGAACAGGTCCAGGCCTGCGAAGGCGTCAAGCCGCGCGCGGCGCTGCGCGAATGCCTGATTCCGAACCGGCGGGTTGAAGTAAGGCTGCACACGCGCACGGATGAGAGCGCCGGCTCCGACCTATAATCGGCCGACTGCCAGGACGGTGATGCCGGGGAGGGCATCGCCCGACGCCCACATCACGAGGATGACCATGTCCGAGACGCCGCCGGCGGCACTCCCTTCGCCCTTGTTGCGCATTCCCCTGTTCGGTTCGCTGCTGCGGCGCCCGATCCGGTGGCTGCGGGACGTGCCGATCACCGATCCGGTGGCGCGCCGCAACGCGCCGATGGTCCAGGTGATTTCGCTGCTGCTGGCGGTGCTGCCGCCGATCGCGTGGATCTTCCGCGCCTCGCTCGATATTCCGTGGCGGCCCGGCGAGATCGCCAGCATGGTCTTCAGCCTGGCCGTCTGCGCGGCCGCGGCCGCCAGCTTCTGGCTGATCCGGCGCGGCGCCTTTTTTGCCGCCTCCTATCTGCTGCTGGCGGTGTTCGCGGTCACCGTGGTGCCGTCCTACTTGTCCACCGGATTCGAGGCGCAGGTCTACGAACAGCCGATCCTGGTGCTGTGGATGGCCATCGCCGGGCTGATCGTCGGCCGCCGCGCCCTGTGGATCATGTTCGCCTGCATCGCGGTGGCCTTCTGCGGCGGCATGTGGGTGGACATCGAGCGCCAGGGGGAAGCCGGCGCGCTGCTGGTGGATCTGGCGTCGCGCACGGCGATGTTCCTGATGATCGCGGTGGTGCTGGACCGCAGTTCCGCCGCGCTGCGCGAGAGCCTGCGCGAAGCCACCGCGCGCGGTGACGCGCTGGTGGACAGCCACCGCCGGCTGGAGCAGGAGAGCCGCGAGCGCGAACGCGCGCAGGAGCAGTTGATCCACGCCCAGAAGGTCGAAGCGGTCGGTCGCCTGGCCAGCGGAGTGGCGCACGATTTCGGCAACCTGCTCACCCTCATCCTCGGCTACGCGGGCCGGGGCCGGCGCACCGACGAGCCCGCTGCGCTGAAACAGGCGCTGGCCGGCGTGGAGTCGGCCGCACGCCGCGCGACCCTGGTCACCCACAAGCTGCTGACCTTCAGCCGCCAGGACGAGACCACGCCGACCGTGTTCGAGGCGGGCGATGCGCTGCGCGAACTGCAACCGATGCTGCGCCAGTTGTTCAATCCGCAGGTCGACGTGCGGTTGTCGCTGCGCGAACCCCTGCCGCCGGTCCGCCTGGACCGGACCCAGTTCGAGCTGATGACGCTGAACATCGCCGCCAACGCCCAGCACGCGATGCCCGAAGGCGGGCGTTTCGAGCTGGAGGCCGAGGCGATCGATCCGGCGCGGATCGCGATCGTGTTCCGCGACACCGGCGCCGGCATGGGGCCGGAGGTGCAGGCACGCGTGTTCGAACCCTTCTTCACCACCAAGCCCGCGGGCGAGGGCACCGGCCTGGGCCTGTCGGTCGTGCGCGATCTGGTCCAGCGCGCGGGCGGCACCATCGGCGTGCAGAGCGCGCTCGGCGAAGGCACCGTCATTCGGGTCGAACTGCCCGCGGCGGTCTGAGGAAGATCGGCATCCATCGCGTTTCCACGTAGCGCGGTGCTCCCTCCGCTTGCGGCGGGAGTCGGGCGTCGGCGGCCCCGGATATCCCGTCACACGCCGCCGGGCGGATGGCGTCCGTTCACCCGCCGCGCTTGGAACCGCTTGCGAACGACACCATTTCGGCAGCAGGTTTTCACCGTTTTCCGGGCGTTTTCCCGGTATCGTCGCCGCCATGCCGCTGGACTCCTTCCATCCCGCCGTCGCCCGCTGGTTCGGGCGCGCGTTCCCCGGGCCCACGCCGGCGCAGCGTGCGGCGTGGCCCGCCCTCCAGGCCGGCCGGCATACGCTGGTGGCCGCGCCGACCGGCTCGGGCAAGACCCTGACCGCCTTCCTGGCCGCGCTGGACGATCTGGTGCGGCGCGGCCTGGAAGAGGGCGGGCTGCCGGACGAGACCGCCGTGGTCTACGTCTCGCCGCTCAAGGCGCTGTCCAACGACATCCATCTGAACCTGGAAGCGCCGTTGGCCGGGATCCGCGCGGAACTGGCGGCGATGGGGCTGCCCGACGTCGCCATCCGCACCGCCGTGCGCACCGGCGACACGCCTGCGGGCGAACGCCAGAAAGTGTTCCGCACGCCGCCGCACGTGCTGGTCACCACGCCGGAATCGCTGTACGTGCTGTTGGGCTCGGCATCGGGGCGGGCGATGCTGTCGAACGTCCGCACGGTGATCGTCGACGAAATCCATGCCGTCGCCGCCAGCAAGCGCGGCAGCCACCTGGCGCTGTCGCTGGAGCGCCTGCAGGCGCTGTGCGCGCGGCCGCCGGTGCGGGTGGGCCTGTCGGCCACGCAGAAACCAGTGGAAGCGGTGGCGCGGTTCCTGGTGGGCGCGGGCGAAGGGCCGGAACCGCCCGCCTGCGAGATCGTCGACATCGGCTACGGCAAGCAGCGCGATTTGGCGCTGGAACTGCCACCGACGCCACTGGGTGCGGTGATGTCCAACGATCAATGGGAACAGGTCTACGACCGCGTCGCCGCGCTGGTGCGCGAACATCGCACCACGTTGGTGTTCGTCAACACGCGGCGGATGGCCGAACGCGCCGCGCGCCACCTGGGCGAGCGCCTGGGCAAGCAGGGTGTGGCCGCGCACCACGGCAGCCTGGCGCGGGAAGCGCGGCTGGACGCGGAACAACGACTCAAGCGCGGCGATCTGCAGGTGCTGGTGGCGACCGCGTCGCTGGAACTGGGCCTGGACATCGGCGACGTGGATCTGGTCTGCCAGTTGAGCTCGCCGCGCTCCATCGCCACGTTCCTGCAACGCGCGGGCCGCTCCGGGCACGCGGTGGGCGGCGTTCCCAAGGCGCGCCTGTTCCCGCAGTCGCGCGACGAACTGATCGAATGCGCGGCATTGCTGGATTGCGTCCGTCGCGGCGAACTGGACGCCCTGCAGATTCCGGTGGCGCCGCTGGACGTGCTGGCCCAGCAACTGGTGGCCGAGACCGCCAGCCGCGAGTGGGACGAGGACGCGTTGTACGCGCTGGTCCGGCGGGCTGCGCCGTATGCGTCGCTCCCGCGCGAGGACTACGCGGCGGTGGTGCGGATGCTCGCCGACGGTTTCAGCACCCGCCGTGGCCCGCGCGCGGGCTATCTGCACCGCGACGCGGTACACCGGCGCCTGCGCGAACGCAAGGGCGCGCGGATGACCGCGCTGATGTCCGGAGGGACCATTCCCGACACCGGCGACTACGCGGTGATCCTGGAACCGGAAGCGCACACCATCGGCACGGTCAACGAGGATTTCGCGGTCGAGAGCCTGTCCGGCGACGTGTTCCAGTTGGGCAACGCCAGCTACCGCATCCTGCGGGTGGAGCCCGGCCGGGTGCGGGTGGAGGATGCGCGCGGCGCGCCGCCCAACATTCCGTTCTGGCTGGGCGAAGCGCCGGGCCGCAGCGACGAATTGTCCGCGGGCGTGGCCCGCCTGCGCGAAGCGGTGGCGCAGGCGCTGGCCGAGGGCGGCGAAAACGCGGCGCTGCGCCTGCTGGTGTCGGAGACGGGACTGGACGAGGAAGCCGCGCGCCAGATCGTCGATTACCTGGGCAAGACCGTGGCCGCGCTGGGCGCGGTGCCGACCCAGTCGCGCATCGTGATGGAGCGGTTCTTCGACGAATCGGGCGGCACCCAGTTGGTCATCCACTCGCCGTTCGGCAGCCGGCTCAATCGCGCCTGGGGCCTGGCGCTGCGCAAACGCTTCTGCCGGCAATTCAATTTCGAACTGCAGGCGGCGGCGACCGAGGACGCCATCATCCTGTCGCTCTCCACCAGCCACAGCTTCCCGCTGATCGAAGTCTCGCGCTATCTGCATTCGTCGTCGGCGCTGGACGTGCTGGTGCAGGCGCTGCTGGATGCGCCGCTGTTCGGGGTGCGCTGGCGCTGGAACGCCACCACCGCGCTGGCGCTGCCGCGCTTCGTCGGCGGACGGAAGGTGCCGCCGCAGTTGCAGCGGATGAAATCGGAGGACCTGCTGGCGACGGTGTTCCCGGATCAGGTCGCCTGCCTGGAGAACATCGTCGGCGAGCGCGAGATCCCGGATCATCCGCTGGTCGCGCAGACCCTGGACGATTGCCTGCACGAGGCGATGGACGCGGACGGCTGGCTGCGCCTGCTGCAACGGCTGGAAGCCGGCGAGATCGAGGTGATCGCGCGGGATCTTCCGCTGCCGTCGCCACTGGCGGCGGAAGTGCTCAACGCGCGTCCCTACGCGTTCCTCGACGACGCGCCGCTGGAGGAGCGGCGTACCCAGGCGGTGCAGAGCCGTCTGTACCGCGAAGCCGAATCCGCCGACGAACTCGGCAAGCTGGACCCCGCGGCCATCGACGCCGTGCGCGGGGAAGCCTGGCCGCAGCCACGCAATCCCGACGAGATGCACGAAGCGCTCACCGGCGTGGGCGTGATCGGCGTCGGGGAAGCCCGCCGCAATGCCGGCTGGAGCGAATGGCTGGGGGCGCTGGCGGCGGAGGGCCGCGCCACCCGCATGCAGATGGCGGAAGACGAGGCGCGCGCGGTGTGGCTGGCGACCGAGCAGTTGCCCATGCTGCGTGCGCTGTTTCCCGATGCGCCGATCGCCCCGGAGGTCGAACCGCCGGAGGAATACGCGCAGGTGGAATGGCCGCGCGAAACCGCGCTGCGCGAACTGCTGAGGGCGCGGCTGACCGCGCTCGGCCCGGTGCCGGTGTCGGCGCTCGCGCGGTCGCTGGCATTGCCGCCCGCCGACGTGGACCTGGCCTTGCTGGCGTTGCAGAGCGAAGGCTATGTGATGCAGGGGCATTTCAGTCCGGGCGCGGTGGAGGAGGAATGGTGCGAACGGCATCTGCTGGCGCGCATCCACCGGTATACGCTCAAGCAACTGCGGCGCGAGATCGAACCGGTCGAGCCGCGCGACTTCCAGCGCTTCCTGTTCGATTGGCAGCATGCGAGCGAGGCCGAACGCGTCAGCGGCCCGGAAGCGCTGGCCAGCGTGCTGGCGCAACTGGAGGGCTTCGAGGCGCCGGCCGCGAGTTGGGAAGCCGACCTGCTGCCGGCGCGCGTGCGCGGCTACGCCATCCACTGGCTGGACGATCTGTGCACCGCCGGACGCACGCTGTGGACGCGCCTGCGACCGCCGGCCGGCGACGGCGGTGGACGCGGCAACGTATCGCTGCGTTCCACGCCGATCCTGCTGTTGCCGCGCCGGCAGGCGCCGCTGTGGACCCGCCTGGCTCCCGCACCGGTGGACGACGACGATCTGGGTTCGCGCGCGCGCCGGGTGGTGGACTATCTGGGCGAACAGGGCGCTTCGTTCTTCGACGAGATCAGCGACGGCGCACATCTGCTGCGCACCGAACTGGAAGACGCGCTGGCCGAACTGGTGGTGCGCGGCCGCGCCCATTGCGACAGCTTCGCCGGCCTGCGCGCGTTGCTGGTCCCGGCCTCCAAGCGCGCCGGTGGATCCCGCCATCGCCGTCGCAAGCCGATGTTCGGCATCCAGGACGCGGGCCGCTGGGCGTTGATCCGCGCCGGCGCACCCGCGGGCAGCGCCGCCGCGCAGGCCGAAGCGGTGGAGCACGTCGCGCGCGTGTTGCTGCGCCGCTATGGCGTGGTCTGCTGGCGCCTGCTGGAACGCGAGGCGGCCTGGTTGCCGCCGTGGCGGGAACTGGTGCGGGTCTACCAGCGCCTGGAAGCGCGCGGCGAGATCCGCGGCGGACGCTTCATCACCGGAATCCCGGGCGAACAATTCGCCCTGCCCGAAGCCGTGGCGGCGCTGCGGCAAGCGCGCCGCCGGCCCCCCGACGGCAAGTGGGTGGTGGTGGCCGCCACCGATCCGGCCAACCTGCTGGGCACGTTGCTGCCGGGCGAAAAGGTCGCGCGCGTGCCGGGCTCCCGCGTGCTCTACCGCGACGGCCTGGCGGTCGCGGTGCTGGCGGCGGGCGAGGTCCGCTTCCTGGAACCGTTGCCGCTGCACGAGCAGCAGGAAGCCGCCCGCGTCCTGCAACGCCCGATCCACAGCGAGATGGAATGGCAGGTGCCGGCGCAGGTGGAATGAACGCACGCGCCGTTCGATGACGGATCTTTGCGCTCGACCTGCACGATGTCCCCGGTTGCCGGCGCGATGACGCCTGGTAGTTCCGGATGGTGTGTCGGCATCCGGTCGCTTGATCGCGATCAAGGGGCAACCGCGCGCGATGCGGTACGGTGCGCGGCGTCGAAATGCCGGGCATCGGTCATGCGCATCCATTCTCCCGAAAACGGCGGCCCGGGCCTTGGCCTCTGCAGCGAGGCCGAGGTGGTCCAACTGGTGGAGGCGTTCTATCTGCGCGTGCGCCGGGACGATCTTCTGGGCCCCTTCTTCGATGCGCATGTCCGCGACTGGACCGCGCACCATTCGCTGCTGGTGGCGTTCTGGTCTTCGCTGCTGCGCGGAACCCGGCGTTTCCACGGTGCGCCGGTCAGTTGCCATCTCGCCATGCCGGGACTGACCGAGGCCATGTTCCGGCGCTGGCTCGCGCTGTTCCGGCAGACCACCGCCGGATGCGGCAACGAAGCCATGCGACGCGAAGCCGACGACGCGGCCCTGCGCATGGCCAACCACTTCTGGCAGCGTTATCAGGCCCGACGGATGCCCGGCCAGGCACCCGCTTTGCCATCGATCGAGTGAGGTGCCGGAAATCCGGCCTTGGATGCGGCTCAGCCGCTGCAACCACCACAGCAGACCGAGGGAATGCGTTCGATCTGGGTCAGGCGCACGGGATGCCCGGCCTGTTCCAGGATGAACACCAGTTCGATGTCCATCACTACCGTGGAAATGCGCAGCCTGCCGGTTCTTGCGTCCAGATCGACCAGGCCGGCGGGATCGAATTCCTGCAGGACGCGTTCGATGGTGATCGGGTCGGCGGAGGGGCTGGCGAGCGGGATGTGGTATTCCATGAGTGATACCGGCAGTCGACACGGATGAAAGAGAACGGCGGAAAGCAGGAGCGCCGGAAAACCGGCCCCGGCGCTCCTTCCCCGCGGCTTATCGCGTCACCACCAACTTGCCCTTCATCAAGGTGGAGTGGCCGGGGAAGCTGCAGAAGAAGGTGTAGTCGCCGCCCGCGGTGAGCTTCCTGCCGGGCAGGGTGACGCTGGTTTTCTGGCCGCCACCGATCAGCGGAGTGGCGGCGATGACGCGGGCATCGCCCTTGGGCACGTAGTGGTTGCCCACGCCGGCCTTGATGGCGTCGCGGGCGATGCCGTCCATGTCCCTGGCGGCGGCGATGACCACGTTGTGGCCCATCGCGGCGGCCGGCATCCTGCCGGTGTGGACCAGTTCGATGGTGATGGTCGCGCAACTGGCCGACACGGTCGCCGTCTTGAGATCGAACTTCATCGCGTCGTCGCCCTTCAGGCTGACGGTACAGTTGTTGGCGGCCTGGGCCATGCCGGCGGCGGCCA
>Ga0182741_1005700_pt1 | contig 11375 bp, 10 predicted proteins | sample eDN5th37CBELigOP_FD_128874 | JGI IMG/M metagenome (GOLD analysis project Ga0182741, IMG submission 128874) | Enriched Organic Plus compost microbial communities from Emeryville, California, USA - eDNA 5th pass 37_C BE-Lig OP (version 2) (version 2) ...
CAGCTCGAAGGCGAAGAAGCCGTCGAAGGTGCCGATGTCGAGGCACCGCTTGCCCCGCACGTCGGGCCAGGGCATGAGGTCGACGACGCCGCGCAGGTCGAACCACCCCTTCGTGGTCACCCCAGGGGCCACGTCAATCGTGTGGTACCAGAACGGGTGGTCGTCGACCGCCCGGCGCATCTCGTCCACGGTCGTCACGGGTTCGCTCGTCGCCGTCACCCGAGGGAGGTTCGGCGCCAGCACCGGCTTCCCTGCCCAGGCGGGAGCCGGCGGCTCCGGTGTCGAAGGTTCCCCGGCGAACCACCACGACGCGCGACGGGCACGGAGGTGCAGATGACGGTCATCGACGGGATGCGGATCACCCCCCTGCGCCGCATCCCCGACGAGCGGGGCGCGGTGCTGCACATGCTGCGGGAGGACGACGAGGGGTTCGAGCGCTTCGGGGAGATCTACTTCTCCACCGTCCACCCCGGCGCCATCAAGGCGTGGCACCTGCACACCGAGATGACGCTCAACTACGCCGTGCCCGTCGGGCAGATCAAGCTCGTCTGCCACGACGACCGGGAGGGCTCCCCCACCCGGGGCAACACCGTCGAGCTGCACGTCGGCGAGCTCAACTACGTGCGGGTGACGATCCCGCCGCTCGTGTGGAACGGCTTCAAGGGGGTGGGCACCCAGACCGCGCTCGTCGCCAACTGCGCCACGATCCCCCACCGGCCCGACGAGATCGTGCGGGCGGACCCGTTCGACCACGTGAGCGGGTACGACTGGTCGCTGCGCCATGGCTGACGCCGGCCCGGCGCCGGTCCTCGTCCTCGAGCCCCGCCCGGCGACTCGCCGGGCCTGGCTGCGGGAGGTGGCGGGCTACTGGCCGGTGCTGCGGATGCTCGCCGCGAAGGAGTTCAAGACCCGCTACCGGGGCACCACCTTCGGGGTGGTCTGGGCGGTCGTCGTGCCGCTGCTGCAGGCCACCGTGCTCGCCGTGGTGTTCAGCCGCATCGCCCGCTTCGAGGTGGCGGGCGGCAGCTACGCGGCGTACGTGCTCACCGGGATGCTGCTGTGGAGCTACTTCGCCACGTCGCTCCCGGCCGCCACCACCGCGGTGGTCGACGGGTCGAACCTGGCCGACAAGGTGTGGTTCCCGCGGGTGCTGCTGATCCTCACGGTCCCGCTGTCGAACCTCATCGGGCTGGCCGTCACCCACGCCATCCTCCTCGGCGCGCTGCCGCTCCTCGGCACGGACCTCACGCCGCGCCTCCTCGCCCTGCCGCTCGCCGCCCTCCTCCTCGTCCTGCTGACGGTCGGGCTCGGGTCGGTGCTCGGCGCGATGCACGTCTACTTCCGGGACACCCGGTACCTGCTGCAGGCGGCGCTGCTCGTGTGGATCTACCTGACGCCGATCATCTACCCGGCGGACCTGCTCGGGCGCTGGGCCGGCCTCCTCGACGCCAACCCGCTGACCGGCGTGGTGGGCCTGGCCCGCTGGGCCGCGCTCGGCGGGCCGCTGCCCGCCCGGTCGGTGGCGCTGGCCGGTGCCGCCACGGCCGTCCTGCTCGCCGTCGCCGTCGAGGTCCACCGCCGCCACGACCGCCGCTTCGTCGACCTGCTGTGAGCGCTCCCTCCACCTCCCTCCCGGCCATCGAGCTGGACGGCGTCGGCAAGCGCTACCGGCTGGCCGAGCGCTCCCTCGTCCAGGCGCTGCGCCCGAGCCGCCGCCGGGCCGTCCGCCACCTCTGGGCGGTGCGGGACCTCGACCTGCGGGTCGAGCCCGGAGAGACCGTCGGCCTGCTCGGCCACAACGGGGCCGGCAAGAGCACGCTGCTGCGGATGATGGCCGGGGTCAGCGAGCCCACCACCGGCCGGGTCACGGTGCGGGGCCGGGTGGCGCCGCTCATCAGCGTGGGCGTGGGCTTCCACCAGGAGCTCACCGGCCGGGAGAACGTCTACGTCAACGGGATGCTCCTCGGCCTCACCCGGGCCGAGGTCGAGGCCCGCTTCGACGAGATCGTCGACTTCGCCGAGCTGCGGGACCGCATCGACACGCCGGTGAAGTTCTACTCGTCGGGGATGTTCATGCGGCTGGGCTTCTCGGTCGCCGTCCACGTCGACCCCGACGTGCTCCTCGTCGACGAGGTCCTCGCCGTCGGCGACGTCGCCTTCCAGCTGAAGTGCTTCGACCGGATGCGCGAGCTGAGCGCCCGGGGCACGACGATCGTGCTCGTCTCCCACTCGATGCACGCCATCGGGCTGCTCTGCCCCCGGGCGCTCCTCGTCCAGGGCGGCCGCCTCGTGTTCGACGGGCCGAGCGAGCAGGCCATCGAGGAGCACCACCGGCTCCTCGCGCTCGGGATGGCGGCCGCGGACGGCGCCGAGCCGGCCGACCCGGTCGCCGTCGAGGCCGAGGTCCGCCGCGGTGAGCAGCCGGTGGCCCGGGCCGAGCAGGACGACGAGCTGCGGGTGGTGGGACGGGTCCGCTTCGACGCCGCCGTCGACGACCCCCGGCTCGTGTTCCGGGTGGTCTCCGAGGACGGCCAGCTGGCCTACCAGTACGACGCGCCGATGGGGCACCGGCACCGCAGCTACCGGGCCGGTGACGTCGCCGCCGCCGAGGTCCGCTTCCGCCCCGCCCTCGGCGCCGGCGGCACGTTCCGGCTGCACCTGCTGGTCACCGACCCCGAGGGCCGGCGGGTGCTCGGCCGGAACCGGGACCCGCTCCTGCTCTACGTGCCGCCCCGCTACGGGGTGCAGGGCTTCGCCGACCTGGAGGCGGCGGTGTCCCTCGACGGCTACGACTTCCCCCACCGCCCCCTCACGCTCGGGCCCGGCCAGCCGACCGGCGCCGACGCGTTCACCGGGGCGGGCGAGCGGTGAGCCGGGCCCGCCTCCGGGTCGGCGTGCCGGAGGTGATCCGCCGGTACCCGCCGCAGAGCTCGGCCGGGCGCATCTGGCGCAACGGCCTCGAGGTCGTCGGCCGCACCGCCACCGTGGTGGTGGACGACCCCCGACGGCGGCTCGGGCGGCTGCGACGGCGCGTCGACGTGTGGCTCACCGACGGGCACCAGGGCCCGCTCGACGTCCGGGTCCCGGTGGTGGCCCACCTCCACGAGGCGTCCTGGTCGGTCCCCGAGCTGCGACCGCTCTTCGAGCCCGGGTTCCTCGAGCAGTACGAGGCCCCGTCGGCGGCCGCCGCGGCGGCGGCCTCGGTGGTGCTGACGGTGTCGCGCTCGTCGGCCGAGCAGATCGTGCGCGAGTACGGGGTGCCCGAGGACCGGGTGGTGGTGGCCCACAACGGGGTGGACCACGACGTGTACCGCCCGGGCCGGCCCGGCGCCGAGGCGCTCATCGACGCCGCCGGCGGCGACGGCCGAGCCCCCTACGTGCTGTTCGTGTCCACGCTGCACCCTCGCAAGAACCTGGCCGCGCTGCGCGGCGCGATGGCCGAGCTCGCCCGTCGCGGGCTCCCCCACCGGCTCGTCCTCGTCGCCGGCCCGGCCCCGGACCGCGCCGAGCAGGCCCAGCTCGAGGCGGCCGCGACGGCCCCGATCCCCGGCACCGACGCGCCGGTCGTGAACCTGGCCGGCGTGGACGACGCGTCGGTCGCCGCGCTCATGTCCGGCGCCGCCGCGTTCTGCCTGCCCAGCCTGATGGAGGGCTTCGGGATGGCGGTGGCCGAGGCGATGGCCTGCGGGGCGCCGGTCGTGGTGTCCGACACCGGGGCCCTGCCGGAGGTGGTCGGCAGCGCGGGCGTCGTGTGCGAGCCGACCGTCGAGGCCCTCGCCGAGGCCCTGCACCCGGTGCTCACCGACCCCCACGTGGCGGCGCGGCTGCGGGCGCGCTCCCTGGCCCGGGCCCGGGACTTCAGCTGGTCGGCGATGGGGGCTCGCTGGTGCGAGGCCCTCGACCTGGCGGTGAGCGCCCCGGCCCGGCAGGAACCGCTCGGGCGGGCACGAACCAGACCGGTCGGCGGCCAGCGCGCCGCGGGATCCGGGGAGGCGATGCGCGGATGAGCGAGACGAGCGCGGGCACCGCGGCCGCCACGGGGTTCCGCCTCGGGACCCGACCGGCCCTGGACGGCATCCGGGGGCTCGGCATCGCCCTCGTCGTGGTCTTCCACTCGATGACCTACCTCGTCGACTGGTACGGCGCCTACGGGGAGCGGGTGCTGCCCGGCGCGTTCCTCGCCGTCGACGTGTTCTTCGCCCTGTCGGGCTTCCTGATCACGATCCTGCTGCTCGAGGAGCGGGCCCGGAACGGGCAGTGGTCGTTCACGCGCTTCTACGTCCGGCGGGCCCTGCGCCTGCTGCCGGCGGTGCTCGCCGTGCTCGGGCTCTTCGCCGTGTACGTGGTGCTCTCGCCCGAGGCGGGCGTGCGGGACCTGGCCCGCACCGTGTTCCGGGTCCTGACCTACAGCTCGAACTTCGTGATCGGCGAGGACCCGTTCCTCACGACGTGGTTCGGCCAGAGCTGGTCGCTGGCCATCGAGGAGCAGTTCTACGTCGTGTGGCCGCTGGCCCTGGCCGGGCTGATCGCTGCCACCCGGGACCGGCCCCGCGCCATGGTCGGGACCCTCGCCGCGACGGTCGTCGCCCTCGCCCTGTGGCGGGCCGCCCTCATCGGCATCCACGACGGGGTCTGGAGCGCCGTCTACTACCGGACCGACGCTCGCCTCGACCAGCCGCTCGTCGGGGCGCTGCTCGCCGTCGCGGTCCACCACGGCCTGGTCTCCGACCGGCCCCGTCCCCGCCTCGGCCTCGTCGCGCTGGGGATCTGGGTGCTGGCGACGCTCGTGGCGTCGCCCTTCGAGCTCGCGTACTACCGGTTCTGGGCGCCCGTGATGGTGGTGACGTCGGCCGCGCTCGTGCTCGGAGTCCTCCACGGCGAGGGCCTCGCCGCCCGTGCGCTGTCGCTGCCCCCGATGCGCTGGCTGGGCCGGCTCTCCTACGCCCTCTACCTCGTGCACGTCCCGGTCTTCGTGGCCGTGCTGCGCGCCATGCCCGGGGAGGGGCGCAACGTGGCCCGGGTGGCGGTGGCCAACCTGCTGGCCCTGGCCATCACCGTCGCCGTCCACCGGCTCGTCGAGCAGCCGGCGCTGCGCCTCAAGGCCCGCTTCTCCCCCGCCGTCCCCGGCGCCGCGCTGCCGGGCGCGCTGGCCGGTCCCGACGGGATGGTCGTGACGCCCGCCGCGGAGGGCGAGGCGCCGTGAGCGCCGACGCTCCCCGGGCCCTGCCGATCCTGCCGATCGAGCGCTGTCCGGGCTGCCGGGCGACCGGCGCCGAGACCGTCCGGGTGGGTGCCCACGAGCTGCGGCGGTGCACCACCTGCCGGCTCGTGCACGCCCCGGAGCACGCCGACCCCGATGCCGTCTACGTCGACGGCTACCTCACCGACGGCACCGACTTCGGGCCCCCCAACACGCTCGACCCCACGTTCCAGCGGTTCCTCGTGCACTGCGGGCACCGACGGATGGCGGTGGCCGAAGCCGCCCTCGGCCAGCGCGGGGGCCGGATGCTCGACGTCGGCTGCGGCACCGGCGACGCGCTCGTCGCCGCCGAGGCCCGAGGCTGGACGGCCGTCGGCGTGGAGCCGGTGGCCGAGTCGGCCGCGGCCTGCCGGGACCGGGGCCTCGACGTGCGCTGCGCCCTGCTGCAGGACGCCGGCCTGCCCGAGCGCAGCTTCGACCTGGTGACCGCCTTCCACGTCGTCGAGCACATGGCCGACGCCGTGTCGTTCCTCGAGCTGATCGCCCGCTGGGCCCGCCCGGGCGGGCTCGTCATGGTCGAGGTGCCGAACTTCGCCAGCGTCGACCGGCTGCGCCACCGCGACCGCTGGATCGGCCTGCGCCCCCTCGAGCACATCGGCCACTACGAGCCGGCCACCTTGGCCGGCACGATGCGCCGGGCCGGGCTCGAGGACGTCCGCACCCGCTCCCTCGGGTTCCTGTGGGAGGAGGCCGGGATCGGGACGGTCCTGCGGGACCTCGGCCTGGGGCGGTACCGGCGCTGGATGCGCCCCCTCGTCACCCCGCACGAGCGAGACGGAGAGGTCGTCCTCACGCCCCGGCCCGCCGTGCAGCGGGCGCTCGCCGCGGTCGAAGCCCTCTACGACCGGCGCCAGCGCGGTCAGGTGCTCGTCGGCACCGGCCGCGCGCGCTGACCGCGCGGCGTCGGCGACGCCGGGCCGGCGGGGAGCGGCGGCAGGTCCCCCCGACGAGCCATCGCGGCGTGCAGGGCCAGCTCGCGGCGACGGACGGCGACGGCCTGCGCCCGGTCCGGGTGCGGGCGGCCGAGCACGGCGCCGGCACGCATGCGGGCCAGGGACGCCGCCGCGGCCACGGTGCAGCCCGCGGCCACCGCCCGGGCCCGCCGGCGCGACCGGCGGCGGGCGATCACCTCGTAGGTGGCCGTCCAGTAGCGCAGCGAGCGCTCGTCGCCCCAGGCCTGGGCGCCCGCGGCGTTGCCCACGTGGGGGATCGCCACGTCGGCGACGAGCACGGTCGGCCAGCCCCGGTCGGCCAGCCGCCAGCACAGGTCGAGGTCCTCGGCGTACATGAAGGAGGTCTCGTCGTAGGGGGCCTCCCCGGCGAGCGCCTCGGTCCGCACGAGGTGCACCGCGCCGATCGCCCAGCCGACCGCGCCGCCTCGGTGCGGCACCGGGCTCTCGAGGAGCAGCCACTGCCCGAGGCGGCTGCGGCGCAGGCGGGCGGTGGAGAGGGCGGCGACGAGCGGCACGACCGCGCCCGGGAGCCGATAGGCAGAGGGCTGGTGCCGGCCGTCGGCGCCCACGAGGCGGGGCACGAGCACTCCGGCGTGCGGGTGGGCCTCGGCCGCGGCCACGAGGCGCCGGAGGGACCCCGGCGGCGGCTCGGTGTCGGGGTTGAGCGCCAGCAGCAGCGGAGCCGACGTGCCGGCGAGGGCCTGGTTCATCGCTGCCGCGTACCCCCGGTTGTCCGGGTTGACGACGACCTCGACCCCGTGGCGGGCGGCCACCGCGACGCTGTCGTCGGCGGAGTCGTTGTCGACCACGACGACCTCGGCAGGCACGCCGTCGAGGGCGGCGGGGAGCGCGGCGAGGCACCGGTCGAGCAGCGGCGCCGTGTTCCACGACACGACGCCCACCCGCAGGACGGGCCGGTCGGGGGCGGTCACATCGGGGCGCCTGGCCGGTCGAGCCACGGGCCGGTGCGGTCCGTGCACAGGGCCGTGAGGTCGCAGGCGTCCTTGTAGGTGTCCATCGACTTCCAGAACCCGGGGTGGTGGAAGGCGAACAGCTCGCCCTTGGCTCCGAGGCCGGGGAGGACGTCTCGCTCGAGGTCCTCGCCCGGGTCCGGCCACAGGTCCACCACGCGGGCGTCCATGACGAAGAACCCGGCGTTGATGCGGTGGTCGGGCAGGCGGGGCTTCTCCTTGAAGCAGCGGATGCGCCCGTCGTCGTCCACGTCGATCGTGCCGTACTGCGACGGCAGCGGGACGGTGGTGAGCGTGGCCGCGCCCGGATGGGAGCGGTGGAACTCGGCCAGCGCTCGGAGGTCCACGTTGCCGAGGCCGTCGGCGTAGGTGAGGAAGAACTCGTCGCCGACGCGGTCGGCCAGCTGCCGCACCCGGCCGCCGGTATTCGTGTCGCAGCCGGTGTCGGCCACCTCGACCGTCCACTCGGACGGGAGGGTCTCGGCGAAGGCCTCGACCATCTCGATCTTGTAGCCGGCGGCGAGCACGAAGTCGGTGAAGCCCTGGGCGGCGTAGATCTCCATGAGGTGGGCCAGGACCGGGCGATCGGCCACCTCGAGGAGCGGCTTCGGGACCTCGAGGGTGTGCGGGTGGGCCCGTGTGCCCTTGCCGCCGCACAGGATCACGGTGCGCATGGGCGGGGATTGGACGCCTACGGCGCGATCCCCTACCCGAACCGGAAGAACTTCCCGAACCGGGCAGGAACCCCTCGGGGGACGGCGAACAGTCGCTGCGGGCGGCGGAGCGAGCCTGGGGGTCTGTCACATGGAGCTGGGTGGAGCGACCGAGCGGTCCGCAGCGGCCGAGCTCCTCCGGCGCGCCCTCGAGGTGCTGGTCGCGGCGACGCTGCTCGTCCTCACCCTCCCGGTGCTCGTCCTCGTGCTCGTGGGGAGCGCAGCGAGCCTGCGGGCCAACCCGATCTTCGTGCAGGAGCGGGTGGGGCTGGGGGGTCGCCCGTTCCGCTTCGTCAAGGTGCGGACCCTGCCGGTCACGGCGCCCGCCTACGCGGACAAGCACCAGCTGGACCTGGCCGCGGTGCCGCCGTTCTGCCGGCTCGTGCGCAACCTGCACCTCGACGAGATCCCGCAGCTGCTGCTCGTGCTCGTCGGGCGCATGAGCCTCGTGGGACCCCGTCCGGAGATGCGCTGCCTGCACGACACGATGGACCCGGACTTCGCGCTCCGGCGCACGTCGGTGCGCCCGGGCTGCACGGGCATCTGGCAGGTCAGCGAGGCCAGCCGGGGGCTCATCCGCGAGGCCCCCGAGTACGACGACTTCTACCTCGAGCACCGCACGCTGCGGCTCGACGCGTGGATCCTCTACCGCACGGTCCGCAAGATGCTCGGCGCCCGCCGCCCGGTGGACCTCGACGGCGTCCCGGCGTGGGCGCTGCGACAGCCCGACGCCGTCACCGAGCCGGCCACCGCTCGCTGACCGCTGACGGCCCGGCCCGGACCGTCAGTGGACGGTGCCGCTGCCGAGCGCCTCGGGCAGCCGTCCCCGCCAGGCCCGGACGACCTCGTCGACGGCGAGGTCGAGCAGGCCGGGAGCGACGAGCCGGTCGCCGCCCGCGGTGCCCAGCGGTCGCGCCGGCACGCCCGCCCCGGACGCCGCGGCGAGGAGCTCGTCGCGGTGCTCGGGGGACACGGCGACGACGGCGACGCTCGGGGACTCGGCGAACAGCCAGGTGTGGTCGAGCCCGCCGGGCAGCGTGAGGCCCACGCCGCCGGCGGCGGCCATCTCGGCGAGGGCGACGCCGAGGCCGTCGGCGCCGTCGTGGGCGGAGACGACGATCCCGCGGGCCACGAGGTCGCGCAGGAGGACGACGAGGTCCGTGTGGGCCACGAGGTCGAGCGCGGGGGGCTCGCCGTCGCGGTGGCCGCGGGCCCACGCCCAGGCCGAGCCGTCGAGGGAGCGGGGCTCGGCGCCGAGGACGACGACCTCGGTGCCGGCGACGAGCGCGGCCTGCGGGGGCCGGCGGTCGAGGCGCTCGATGAGCCCGACGACGCCGACGACCGGTGTGGGGTCGATGTTCGCGCCCCGGCTCTCGTTGTAGAGGCTCACGTTCCCGCCCACCACGGGGACGTCGAGGACCCGGCAGGCCTCCGCCATGCCGTCGATCGCCTCGGAGAGCTGCCACATCACCTCCGGGTGCTCGGGGTTCCCGAAGTTCAGGCAGTTGACGAGCCCGAGGGGGCGGGCGCCGACGCAGGCGAGGTTCACGACGGCCTCGGCGACGACGAGCGCGGCGCCCTGCCGGGGGTCGAGCGCGCACCAGCGGTGGTTGCCGTCGGTGGTGAGGGCGAGGCCGCGGCCGGTGTCCTCGCCGGTGCGGGGGTGCTTGAGGCGCAGCACCGCGGCGTCGGAGCCGGGCGGCAGCACGGTGTTGAGGAACAGCTGGTGGTCGTACTGGCGGTACACCCACGACGGGTCGAGGAGCAGCTCGAGCAGGTCGGCGCCGGCGTCGGCCGGCGCGGGCAGCGCCTCCGCGGCCCGGCGGGCCCGGCGCTCGGCCCGGTCGGCGGGCTCGGCCATCGGCCGGTCGTAGAGGGGTGCGTCCTCGTCGAGCGAGGACGCGGGGATGTCGGCGAGGACCTCGCCGTCGGGGCGGTCGAGCACCCGGAACCGGCCGCTGCCGGTGACCGTGCCGATCACCGACGCCTCGATCTCCCACTTCTCGCAGATGGCGACCAGCTGCTCGAGCTTGTCGGGCTCGACGATGGCCAGCATGCGCTCCTGGCTCTCGCTGATCATGATCTCGAAGGGCTCCATGCCCTCCTCGCGGACGTGGACCTCGGACAGCCACACGTCCATGCCCACGCCGCCCTTGGAGGAGGTCTCGCTGGCCGCACCGGTGATGCCGGCGGCGCCGAGGTCCTGGATGCCCACGACGAGACCGGCGTCGAGGATCTCGAGGCAGGCCTCGATGAGCCGCTTCTCCTCGAAGGGGTCGCCGACCTGCACGCTGGGCCGCTTCTCGTCGTCGCCTTCGCCGAAGCCCGCCGACGCGAGGACGCTGGCCCCGCCGATGCCGTCGCGCCCGGTGGCCGACCCGAACAGCACGGTCAGGTTCCCGGGTCCCGACGCCCGCGCTCGGGCCAGGCGGTCGTGGGGCAGCAGGCCGAGGCAGAAGACGTTGACGAGCGGGTTGTCCTGGTAGGTGGGGTCGAAGACGGTCTCACCGCCGACGGTGGGCACGCCGACCGAGTTCCCGTAGCCGGACACGCCGGACACGACGCCCTCGGCGATCCAGCGGCTGCGCGGGTCGTCGAGCGGACCGAAGCGCAGCGGGTCCATGAGCGCGATGGGGCGGGCGCCCATCGAGAACACGTCGCGCAGGATGCCGCCCACGCCGGTGGCCGCCCCCTCGTAGGGCTCGATGGCCGAAGGGTGGTTGTGGCTCTCGATGCGGAACGCGGCGGCGATCCCGTCGCCCACGTCCACCACACCGGCGCCCTCGCCGGGGCCGACGAGCACCTCCGGGCCCTCTGACGGCAGGCGGCGGAGGTGGATGCGAGACGACTTGTACGAGCAGTGCTCGGACCACATCACCGAGTACATCGCCAGCTCCAGGTGGTTGGGCTGGCGGTCGAGGATCCGGGCGATCGCCTCGGCCTCGTCGTCGGTGAGCCCGAGGGCCCGGTGCATCGGGACCGCGGAGGGATCGGAGCCGGTGCTGGCCATGGCCGCAGCCTAGGCGCCGCCGCGACCCGCCCCCGCCCGGCCGGAGGCCCACCGCTCGGCCTGGCGCTCGCCCCCTCGCCGTGTCGCGATCGGCGCTTTGGCTTGCATCGCGACTGCAGGTTCTTCGCAAATGCAGCGCACGCGCGATCCGCGAATAGGCTGGGCGCCATGCCCGCCAAGAGAACCCGAACCCCCATGTCCGAGGAGCACAAGGCCGCGCTCGCCGAAGGCCGAAATCAAGGGCGAGCCGTCCGCCGCTATCTCGAAGCGCTCGAGGCCCACAAGCCGAAGCGTGGGCGCAAGCGCACCCCTGAATCGATCAAGAAGCGCCTGGCGAAGATCGAAGAGGAGCTGCCCTCGGCCGACGCGCTCAAGCGGCTCCAGCTGATCCAGGAGCGGCTCGACCTCACCGAGGAGCTGGAGTCCGCCGAGGCCAAGGTCGACCTGACCGAGCTCGAGGAGGAGTTC
>Ga0182741_1005701_pt1 | contig 11372 bp, 6 predicted proteins | sample eDN5th37CBELigOP_FD_128874 | JGI IMG/M metagenome (GOLD analysis project Ga0182741, IMG submission 128874) | Enriched Organic Plus compost microbial communities from Emeryville, California, USA - eDNA 5th pass 37_C BE-Lig OP (version 2) (version 2) ...
AAGCCTTGACTTTTGGTTCTTTGTGTCAAGACAAAGAACGAGCCCGCCCGGCGAAAGAGGGCAAGAAAAGCCTGCCCGGCGAGGGCAAGAAAAAGCCCCGACGGCTTGAGGCGAAAAGAAGCAAGTCGCGCTCCGCGACAACCGGCCAGCACAGCCCGATGTGCATAAATCAATCCTTCGTTTCTTACATGCGGTTATCCGGTACCGATTAGGGCCAAGATTACTGAAATCCGGTTTTTTTGTTAACTTGCCCGTCATTTCAGCATGATATGCCCATCAACAACGATCAGCTGCTGCAACGGCTTGCGCAAGGAGATGAACAGGCTCTAGAAGCGATTTTCGAACGCTACCACGGAAAATTACTTCAGGTTGCCATCCAGATCCTCCACTCCCGGGAGCTAGCCGAAGAGACGGTGATGGATACGTTCATGGGCTTTTGGGAGCGACGGGGGAATTTACCGACGATTACCCAATTGTCTTGGTACTTGTATTCCGCGGTCAAGAACAAGAGCCTAAACGTATTGCGCAAACGGAAATCCCGGCCGCATGTTTACCTGGACGATGTGGACATTGATATCGCTTGGTCGCTTTCTCCGGAAGACCGCCTGATATCCAGGGAGGGTGTCGAACAAATCAACCGGGCCATCAACGAGCTCCCGCCGCGGTGCAAGCAGATTTTCGTCATGGTGAAGGAAGAGCGGCTCAAATACCGCCAGGTAGCCGAACTATTGGAGGTGAGTGTCAAGACGGTGGAAAACCAAATGGGTATCGCCCTGAAAAAGCTGCACGACGCTTTGGATGCCGTGCACTAATCGCCTACGCAATAAATTTTGATTTTCTTTTTGGGGGTATAGATACCTTGGCAGTGTCTTTAGGTTAAAAAGACATTGGATTGTGAATAATCAACAGGACGATAGGCTATGGGTATTGCTGGCCAAACAGCACAGCGGAGAGGCTTCCGAAGCGGAACTCGCGGAGTTGCAGGAGCGGCTTGATGCGGGGGAAATCCCAAGCGATACGCTACAGCGAATGCAGCAACTATGGGAGATGCCGTTGGCTTCGGTACGTGCGGACGGTAGCCATACGCCGCAGGAATTGGGGCATCGCCGCCGTCAGCTGCGATTAGCACACAAAAGTCGCATTTGGTGGGTGGCTGCCGCGGTAGCCATCGTGACCGCGATTGGCCTGATGTTGTTCCAACCGATTGGTCAACAAGACCAATCGCTTATCGCACAGTCATCGGACGAGGCGGAAAACGGCATTATCCAATCCGGGGATTCCGTCAAAACGAAGACCCTGCTCGCCGACGGCACCGTAGTCTGGTTGCACCGTGGAAGTCGGCTCAGTTACCAACCTGAGGCGTTCGGTAAACGAAACCGTGAGGTCACGTTGATCGGCGAAGCATTTTTCGACGTGACCAAGGACGACCGACTCCCCTTTGTCGTCCATGCGGGATCATTGGTGGTGGAGGTCAAAGGCACTGCGTTCAACGTGAAGGCCTACCCGGATAATCCAACCGTGGAAACCGTGTTGGTAAGGGGATCGGTGGACGTCTACGAACGGCAAAACCCGGAAAGGAAAATCACCCTCCAGCCCAATGAAAAGATCGTTGTGCCTTTGCGGGACGGGGGAATGCGGGGATATCGTGTAAGCCGGCTGGAACAGCGTCAGGATCAACCGTTGGATGAAACGGCATGGATAGCCAGCACGCTCCATTTCGACAACGAACGGTTCACCGAGCTGGCGCCGAAACTCGAAAGCTGGTATGCAATCAAGATCAAGTTTGCGGATGAAACGGTGAAAGATATCCGGTTTTCCGCGGCGATTGTCGATGAGACCTTGCAGCAGACTTTGGATGCGATGCGGCTATCGTTCCCTTTTTCCTATCGTCTCGCAAATGATACGCTGTGGATCGGGAAGGAGACCAAGCCATGAAGAAGATGTATAAATAACTGATTTTTAACCCTAAAAGACCTGATTATGAAAAAGAAACCTGACAATTGAACCTGACCTAGGTATTACAACGACTGTCCATAGGAAAGGGAGATGTTGGCTCCATCTCCCTTGACTAGCGTAAAACACATACCCCGGCAATTTGTACGGAGCAGGGGATGTTATGGTTAAACTAATCACTTTCAAATGTATGGAAAAAAAGCATGCATACCAATCTTTTGTTGGTTCGCGAGACTTATTTAGATTGCTGCTGGTCATGAAACTCACTTACTTGCTGACGATATGCTGCATACTGCAGGCCTATGCGAACGCATACGCCCAGTACCACGTTTCGCTTGATGTAAGGGATGCAAGAATCAAGGATGTATTAAAGGAAATCCAGCGGTCCAGCGCATGGCGGTTTGTCTATCATGACGACTTGTTGCCCGACGAGAGCCGGGTGACCATCAAGGCGAAGGACCAGCCGATAACCGATGTATTGACACAGGTACTCAAGCCTTCGGGGCTGATGCACAGGCAGGTAAACGACAGGTTAATCGTCATCCTGCCCAGTCCGGAGGATGGCGTACAGGATAGCTTGGTACGAGGCCGCGTCCGGTTGCGGGATGCCGCTGGTGAACTGTTCACCATTGCAGGGGTTACTGTCCGTGTACCGGGGACAGCCCTCGCTACCAGCACAGCTGACGATGGGAGTTTCAGCCTCCGCTTGGCGGATACGGAGGCCACACTGGAAATCGCCTATATGGGATATGGGACACGCCGTGAACCGCTTCGCAACCGGACGGAAATCGACGTGATACTCGATCCGGAAACCGTGCAACTGGAAGACGTAGTCATCACCGCCTTGGGGATTCCGCGGGAGCGCCGTAGCCTTACCTATGCTGCACAGACATTGGCCGGCGAAACGCTGAGCAATTCCCGGGAGACCAACATCACCAGTGCCCTGAATGGCCGGATCGCGGGGTTGACCATCAACAAGACCAATGCCGGACCGGGTAGCTCCAATCGGATCGTGTTCCGGGGCAACCGGTCCATCACGGGCAATAACCAACCGCTTATCGTCGTGGATGGCGTCCGGATCGACAATACGCCGAAAGCATTTGCCGACGTGGCACTCTTCGGCGCCCGTGACAATGGCGATGGCATCTCGAACATCAATCCGGACGACATCGCGTCCATCAATGTGCTTACCGGGCCATCGGCCGCGGCGCTCTACGGTTCCAGTGCATCCAACGGGGCTGTGATTATCACGACGAAGACCGGCAGGAAAGATCGGCAAACGGCTATCGGGATATCCTCCTCCTATATGTGGGAGAGCCCGATGATTTATCCCCGTTTCCAAAACGTCTATGGGCAAGGCGAGGGGGGACTCTACTCGGCGCAAAGCGATCAGAGTTGGGGACCGGCGATGGACGGCCAACAGCTGGCGGACTGGACGGGCGAGACGCGCCCTTTCTCGCCCCAACCGGATAATTTCCGCGATTTTTTCCGGACGGGCGGCGAAACGATCAATACGCTTACCTTGTCGGCGGGCAACGAAACGTTGCAGACCTACCTCTCGTACACGAACACTTACGCAAACGGGATCATCGATGGCAATGACTTTAAGCGAAATAACATCAACCTGAGGCAAACTGCACGCCTCGGCAAGAAGTTGGTTGCTGATGCCAAAATCAACTATATCTACGAAGATGTGATCAATCGGCAGGCGACGGGGGAGGCTAACCGTGCAGTTTCGACGCTTTACCGGATACCACGCAATATCGATTTGGCCGATGCGCGCGATTTCGAGACGTTGAACGACGATGGAACACTTACGCAGAACTATTGGCGGCCTGGGTCACCCAGCATGCAAAATCCCTATTGGAGCATCTATCGCAACCTCTACGACCGCTTGCGCAACCGTGTCATGGGCATGGTTTCGTTGAAATATGAATTCACTCCAACGCTGAGCCTCCAATACCGGACCAGCCTCGACTACTATGCCGACCAAGTCGAAGAGCGCAATTACAACGACACCTATTGGTTGCTCACACCCGGTAAGGGGAACTACGTGGTGGGAAATGAGGCGTCCCGATTGTTTATCAATGACCTGCTCCTGAGTTATTCCACCCGTTTCGGCGACCATTGGGGGCTTAACCTGAATGCGGGAGCCATCCTGGAGCAGTACCATTCCAACGGTACGCGCACGAACAACAATGGACTCAGTATCCCCAACCTGTTTTCCCTGGGCAATGCCCTTGCTTCGTCTTCCACGTCGTCACTGGCCCGAACGGAAACGCAATCGCTCTTCGCTGCGGCCAGCGTTGGCTATCGGGATTACATCTATCTCGACGTCAGCATGCGCAACGACTGGAATTCGACGTTGCCTGCCGGAAACCGGTCTTATTTCTTTCCTTCCTTCGGTGCCAACGTGCTGTGGAATGAGGCGTTGCAACTACCGGAAGCGATTACGTTTCTCAAAACCCGCGCGTCCTATGCTTTTGTAGGCAACGGTACCGCGTTCAACATGCTGAAGCCCTCGTTTTCCATCGTCCCTGGCGGCACCACTGGATTGCTGCTGATTGACCGGACCATGCGCAACGCCGACCTGAAACCCGAGCAAACACGCTCCATCGAAGCGGGGGTGGATCTAGGTTTATGGGCTGATCGCTTCGGGCTGTCGGCCACCTTCTACAAATCCAATACCGTTAATCAAATCCTCACGATCGGCGTGCCTAACCCTTCGGGATATGCCTTCCGAGTAATCAACGCCGGCAATATCCAGAACAAGGGCGTGGAACTTCAACTTCATGCCGCTCCGGTCGCCGGGGAGCATTTCCGCTGGCGCATCGACATGCAGTTCGGAGCGAACAAAAACAGCATCCTTGAACTGGATTCCCTGCAAAAGCGTCCACCACTGTCATCGCCAGACCGCATCGGCGTCATCGTGGCCGAGGAGGGGAAAGGGTACGGCGAGCTGTATACCCGTGGTTTCGTGCGGAACACGTCCGGCCAGATCATCGTTGGCAACAACGGCTTGCCGCTGCTGACCGATATGAGTTTCCATGCGGGCAATTACAACCCCAAGTGGACGGCAGGGATATCCAATGCCCTCGATTATGGTCCACTTCGCCTCGCTTTCCTTATCGACATGCGGAAAGGGGGAACGGTGCTCTCGCATACGCAGGCGCTGATGGCCGCTGCGGGGGTCGCCGAGCGCACGCTGGCCAACCGGGAGAGCACGTTTGTTATCCCCAATTCGGTGCGTGAAGACGGGTCGCCGAATACCCTCGGTGTAACGCCGGAGGCCTATTGGACACATGTAGGCGGCTCCGACCCGGTTGGTGAAGCATTCCTGTACCAGGGAACCAATGCCCGCCTGCGGGAGCTTTCGTTGGGCTATACGCTCCCTCCGGCGCTGCTGTCCGAGTCCTTCATCAAGCAAGCAACCCTTTCGTTGGTTGGGCGCAACCTGTTTTTCCTCTATAACGCCGCCGATGGTTTCGACCCGGAGTCGGCCTTGGGTACAGGAAACAACCAGGGAATCGAATACACGCCCATGCCCTCGACCAGAAGCTATGGATTACACCTGAAAATTGACTTTTAATACCGCATGATGATCATGAAAAGATATCTCACCGTTTTTTGGATGGCGTCGATGGGCCTATGGGGCTGCACGGCGCACTTTGACAAACTCAACACCAACCCGATGCAGCTGACGGAAATGACGCCGGCAACCGTTGGGAACGCCTTCGCACGGACCCAGTATGAAGGCTTGTACAGCCACCCCGGACTGTACCAATTGGCGAGGAACCTGTTTTTCGACTATTACAGCCAGTACTTTGCGGTGCGTGACGCCGGCATCCGTTCCGACCGGTACGTGATTGTGCAGGATTGGATCATCGTCCAATGGAACTGCATGTATACCGTGACATGGCCCACGCTGAAACTGGTGCTGGAGACCACGGCCGACACCGATTCGGAGGCGAATGCGATCGCCAAGATATGGAAGGTGTTCGTGTTCCATTCCCATACCGATTTCTACGGACCGGTGCCTTACCATGAAGCGGGAAAAGGTACAACCAGCATTCCCTATGATAGCCAGCGCGACATCTATTACGACTTTTTCACGCTATTGGACGAGGCCGTGGCTACCTTATCGGTCGCGGATCCTTCGCGGACCCCTTTCGGCGTCAACGACATGATTTACCAGGGCAATATCGCCCAATGGCGCCGGTTCGCCAACTCGTTGCGGTTGCGGCTGGCGATGCGCATTTCTGCCGTTGAGCCGGAAAAGGCCCGGCAGGAGGCCGAAAAGGCCGTTGCTGCAGGCGTGATGGAAAGCAATGCGCATAGCGCATTCATGGCGACCAATGCCAACGTGGTGCATGGATTGAATGTGATATCGGACTGGGGTGAAGGGTTTGTGATGAGCGCTACGATGGAAAGCTATTTGAAAGGCTACAGCGATCCGCGCATGGCGGAGTATTTCAGCCGGGGAGTCGGCTCCGGCGAATACCGGGGTATCCGTAACGGGCTTACGGGCGAGCAATTGAACAGCAGCCCGAAGAATGCTGCCGGGGCAGCGTCGAATGTAGGACCGCGGTTCCATGTCAGCAAGCAGACCGACAACCCGTTTTTCGTGATGTATGCTGCGGAGAGTTATTTCTTGCGTGCGGAAGGGGCGTTGAACGGATGGAACATGGGGGGTACGGCCGCCGAGTTGTACGAAGCGGGGATACGGACCTCCATGGAGCAATGGGGAATAACCGACAGCGAAACCGTACAAAACTACATCGACGGCACCGGCTTGCCGATCGCCTTGGATGACTACCTGGAATCGCCGCCTGTAAGTGACGTGCCGGTGAAGTTCGCTGCGGATGAGGCCACCCGGCGCCAGCAAGTTGCTACCCAGAAATGGCTTGCACTGTATCCGGATGGTATCGAGGCGTGGGCCGAGGCCAGGCGCACCGGCTATCCTGAACTTTACCCGGTGGTGAATTCGGACAATCCCGACATGCCCGCCGGCCAGCTGATCAGGCGGATTCCCTATGTGGACTACGAAAAGCAAACCAACGGCGCAGCCGTGGTGGGGGGAGTGGAGTTACTGGGCGGTCCGGATTTGCCGACCACGCGGGTATGGTGGAATCCATAACATGAATTTAACGCAGTTTAGCTTGGGCATCTCAGCTAATTTCATGAAATTAGCGGCCGATTTGTCATGCACGATCACTTAATTCTTTACTAACCATGCGACAGCTGCTAAACATTAAATTCTTTTTCATCGCGCTCTTTTGCTTGTTGGGGATGTCAGCCCCGCAGGACGGCACCGTCACCCTGGTATTGCTCCCCGACACGCAGATGTACAGTGAACAGTATCCCGAGATTTTCCGCGCCCAGACCCAATGGATTGCCCGCCATGCGGATAGCATAACCTTCGTGTTGCACCAGGGGGATATCACCAACCGCAATACCGAAGAGCAGTGGGAAGTGGCTGCAGGCGCGATGCGCCTATTGGATGGCAAAGTGCCCTATACCGTTTGCATGGGCAACCACGATATCGGCACGAATGGGAGTACGGATACCCGGAATACGGACAATTTCAATGCCTGGTTCCCGTATGAACGGTACCGTAAATTGCCCGCATTCGGTGGAGCTTTCGAAGAAGGGAAAATGGATAATACGTGGTATACGTTTACGGGCGGAGGCCTCAAGTGGTTGGTACTGTCGCTGGAGTTCGGTCCCCGTAACAAGGTGCTGGATTGGGCGGCGGGGATTATCGCAGCGCATCCGAAACACAAGGTCATCATCAATACGCACGCGTATATGTATTCGGATGAAACCCGGATGAGCCCGGACCGCGGCCACCATTGGCTGCCCCAAAGTTATGGTGTAGGGAAGGACACGGGAGGTGATGCGGTGAATAACGGGGAGGAGATGTGGGACAAATTGGTAAGCCGCTATCCGAATATCCTGTTCGTATTCAGCGGTCACGTGCTCAATGACGGCGTAGGTACCTTGGTGAGCAAGGGTGTGCACGGCAATTCGGTTTACCAAATGCTAGCCAACTATCAAAGCGGGGTCGAAGGGTCGGAGAACGGCGGCAACGGCTTTCTGCGGATTATCGAAATCCATCCCAAGAAACACACCATCAGCGTGAAAACGTATTCGCCCTACCTCGATAGTTACAATCGGGATACCCATCAGGAATTTACATTCGAGCACGTGGAGTTCTGACGATCCAAATCGCTACGGCCAACCCGTTGCATACGCTGCAACGGGTTGGTTTATAGATAAAAAAGCATCAGCTATATTTTTTGTATTCCGTTGACGAACTTAATTGATTAAGTCTCGTTTGCATGGTGTTGGCTTTTCGCTATGATGCGGAAAAATACGAGCAATTGTTAAAAAAGTATTAATATACCTCCCCCTGATATTTCTACTTTAGCAATTCCAAAAAACCAGTTGTAAGCATATGAATAGTTATTTACTTCGAGCAAGTCAACTGCGCAGTGCGGTTTACTTGGTTTTAATCTTTGCAGCGTTGAAAGGCATTTCCGGTTGCGTAAAGCCCGTCGACATCATCGCCGACGTGATCCCGCCGGACGAGGTGAAGGCACTCCACATCAATATCGAAGACATCGATGTGTCGCTGGCCTGGGAGGATCCGGGAGATGCTGACCTGAGGGGAGTCAGGCTGTCGCTGTACAACGCCGATAACCAATCCCTGGTGCGGTCGGCTGATGTGCTCCCGGATACGATGGCCTATACGTTTGACCGCCTTTCACCTGGGAGATATGTGGTCCGTGTGCAGACCCGTGATAAGGAAAACAACCTGTCGAAAGGTGTTGACAGCACCTTTATTTTCCTTAGCCAAGCACCTGTCAACGTCAAGCGAATCGCAACCCAAGTGGCGTGGAACGTACTTCACGTCGATTGGGACCTATTGACGGAAGACGACTATACCACGGTCGTGGAAGGCGAGAGCATAACGATTGCCGTAGACAGCATCATCGTGGAAATGGACATCGATTCACTGGGTATCGACTCGTTGTTCAGGCGGTATGTGCTGACTCCTTCGGATACCGGTATCGTCATACCGGATTTGCCGGACGGACGGCATACAGTCAGGGTCATGACGCACGGTGAGTCCGGTTATTATTCGGCGGTATACCAACAGACGCTGCAACGTATCAATTTCGGGGAGAAATTTGTACGGGTGACAGGCGACGGACACGACTTCTACATCGCTCGTTACGAAGTGACCACCGAGGAGTACCGCAAGTTCATCGTGGAAGACCTGGGTATCATGGAACCCATGGCGCCGTACCGCGTCGACAATGCCAAAGTGGAGCCCGACGCTTGGTTTAAGTGGTGGTATGGTGCGGATCCGCAGAATCCGGGCGTCATGAACCTGCTCGGTTTCAACACGTGGGAATTCTCATTAGACGCCAATGGTTGGTCGGCCAACCGGTACAGCGCCGACGGCACCTTTGGCCGCGTCACCTGGGAAGGTGCCATGCTGTATGCGCTGCTCAAGTACAACGGGCGCTGCCCGACAATCGAAGAGTGGCTGTACGCGGCGAAAGGAGGGCCGCTGAGCAACGGATATGACTATGCCGGTAGCAACAACCCCGATGAAGTGGGGTGGTGGGGATGGGAAGGCGGCGAAGTCTTTCTCAGGCCGCCGGGGCAGAAACTTCCGAATGAACTGGGCATTTATGACATGAGCGGCAATGCATCCGAAATACTCTACAAACTGACGCCGGGCGGCAATTCGCTGGGTACCGTCAGCATTGTCGGCGGCTCCATGGGACCCATCCATTTCTGGGGAAATGAACCGGAAGATTTTGCGCCGGACAACAATATCAAGCCCAAGCTCAGCGATCCGTTGGTCGTAAAACATACCGGTGTCGGTCCGAAAACAGCCTTCTGGCGGATGGGAATCCGCGTGCTGATACCGCACGAGGAAATCGTGAAGCGTCCCGTAAATAGGTATCTATATGAACGTTAAGTCGATGATTAACAAGGAAATAACGATGAATAAAATAACATTATTGCTAGCGGTATGTTTCCTGTGTCTGGGATTGGCAGCCCACGCACAGCAGGTTACGGTCAGGGGTGTCGTCACATCGGCCGACGGAGAGGCGCTCCAAGGAGTATCGGTTTCGGTCAAAGGCGGTTCTACCGTTGCCGTCACCGGGCAGGCAGGAGCCTTTTCGATTCAGGCGCTGCCGAACGCTACGTTGGTGTTCAGCTCCGTCGGGCTGGAATCGCAGGAAATCGCATTGGACGGTAGGGAAACGCTTCGTGTCGTGATGCAGGTATCGCATACGTCGTTGGAAGATGTGGTGGTCATCGGCTATGGCTCGGTGAAGAAAAAGGACCTTACCGGATCGGTAGCCGTCATAAAAAGCGAGGACCTGAACTTCAATAGCCCTTTGACACTGGAACAAGGCTTGCAGGGGAAGATAGCGGGGGTAAACGTGTTGAGCAATGACGGCGCTCCGGGTGGCGGTATGTCCATCCAGATTCGGGGGTCGAATACGTTCAGTGGCAGCGGGGAGCCGCTGTACGTCGTCGACGGAGTCCCCATCAATGCATCCAACTCGGATGCCACGCCCCTGGAAGGCACCGTCGCGGACCCCAACAGCTACCAGAAGCAGCAAACCAATGCGCTTGCGTTCCTCAGTCCCAAGGATATTGAGTCGATAGAAATCCTAAAAGACGCGTCGGCAGCCGCCATTTACGGTTCGCGTGGTGCAAACGGCGTGGTCATCATCACGACCAAAAAGGGCCGGGCCGGGCAGCGCCCACAAATCGAAGCGTCGGCAGAAACTTCTTTCAGTAACATCCGCCGTTTTACGGACGTGATGTCTGGCCGGGAGTATACGCAATATATCAACGACGTAACCTATTGGACAAACTATTGGAACCTTTACGATCCCGCTACGGGAACCAGTTCCTATGTGCCGGTGGACCGTGACTATCCCTATCCAGGGATATTCGATTTTGACGAAGGTACATACAAGAAAGGACCCCTGGACTTCAACGAGGAACGTAACATCTGGCAGCGCGCCATTATCCAGACGGCCCAAAACCAACTCTATACCGTCAGCATGTCAGGCGGAACGGAGATGACGACGTACTCGATGCGTTTCAACCATGCGAACCAGCATGGAATTATCCAGCATTCTGGTTTCCAGCGCAACGGCCTGAACGTAAACCTTAACCAGAAAACCACGGATTGGCTCACACTGGGACTCAACGGTAATTTCTCGTTGATGAACTACAACTTGGTCAATACGGCGAATACCAACGATTTCGGGACGATGGGATTGATCAAGACGGCCATATACGCCCGGCCTGTGGATGCCGAAGTGCCGAGGAGTTTCCTGGACGAAGGTGGCTTTTATGCGACCTCTAGCCCATTGGCC
>Ga0182741_1005703_pt1 | contig 11369 bp, 12 predicted proteins | sample eDN5th37CBELigOP_FD_128874 | JGI IMG/M metagenome (GOLD analysis project Ga0182741, IMG submission 128874) | Enriched Organic Plus compost microbial communities from Emeryville, California, USA - eDNA 5th pass 37_C BE-Lig OP (version 2) (version 2) ...
GAGGTCCATTTCGCGCAGCGCGCGGCCCTCGAACGTGATCTCGCGCCGCGGGATCGTCTCCAGCCCGTCGAGCAGCGCCTCGGTCTCGGCCTGCCCGTGCGTCTCGACGACGGCGACAACGACGTCGGTCCCGGCCGCGCGCCTGGCCGTGGCCTCGCGCAGCATCTCGTAGGTCTTGCCGACCCCGGGCGCCGCGCCGAGGAACAGCTTGAGCGTGCCGCGAGTCGGCTGGGCGGCCTCGCCCGATCGCGGCGAGTCGATGTCGTCCGGCTGATTCACCGGCGCCCCTTTGCGCCGAATGGCCCGGCTTGTCGATGTCGCAGGGGCGAATCCCGCTATGCCCGGTCCGGCCAGGCGAAGGCGAGCGCGGTCTCGCCGGTCGGCGCGCCAGCGGCGTCGAAGCGCCGCTCGACGATCGTGCCTTTCCCCGCCCTGTCGATCGCGACCACGGTGCTGCACCGCGTCCCGTAGACCGGATCGCGGATGAAGATCGGCGAGAGAGCCGGCTCGCGCGGCGCATCCGATGGCGTGTCGGGCGTCAGGCCGCCGGTCGGCAGGCGATCCTCGCCGAGCGCGGCCAGCAGCCGCGCCGGCTCGTCGGCGCCGGCGACGAGCCACTCGAGCAGCTGCTGCTTCAGCCGCAGCGTCTTTGGCCACGGCTCGTCGAGCGGGCCGTTGGACAGGCCGTAGAGCCCGGGCGCGAGCGCGGCGCGAAGCGGCGCCGGGCGATTGGTGAGAAAGCGCGCGCCGGCCCCGTCGACGGCGATTAGGTTGAACGGATTGTAGGCGTCGAGCGCCGCCGGCTCCTCGCCGGAGAGAACGTCCGTCACCAGCGCGCCGCGCGAGACGCGATCGGCGGCGGGCGGTCCGTAGCCGCGCAGATTGGTGACGACCGCAAAGCGGCCTTCCTCCGACACGCCGAGCCAGGTGCCGCCCGATTCGTGGTCGCGACCGGCGATGATGTGCGGCGCGTCGGCCCAGCGCGCCAGCGGCGCCGCGGGGCGGGCGTGCAGCTCGTCCCGGTTGCCGGCCATGACGAGCCGCCAGCGTGGATGAGCCAGCCAGGCGAAGGCGAGGACGCACATGTGGCGCTTATCGCCGCGGGGCGCGGCGAAAGGCGAGCGGAAAGAAGGGGTGGTGGAGGGCTGGATTCGAACTCCTAAGGGAAATCGGCCCTTTTGCCCTGTCCCGTACTGTGAAATATACTGTCAGGGGCTCCGGTTAGAGACGCTGCTTGAACGACTCGATCCACGAAACCTCCGCGGTGGGAATGCGCATCTCGGATGGCCCTCGACCGTGACCCTGGCGAGCATATTGCTCGAAAATGGCCGGGGTGATCTCGAAAACCCCGAACTCGAAGGCCACCTTGCGAACCACGGCCAGCAGCAGCACATGCTCCGGCATCGGGGCCTTGCGATTAAACGTGATGACCACGTCGTCGCCGTCGATTTCGCCCGGAATCGCGCGGATCGAATATTGCACCCCGCGGATAATGGCGAACATGTGCGCATTGTCGGGGCTCGAGTCCTCGTCGGCAAACGCGACCGCGCCGCCGTCGATGCCAATCATGCCTGCCAGCAGGTTCACGATCGCCGGTGCCGAGGGGTTGCGCGGAGCAGTGGGAACGCGACCGTGCGCGGAAATCGGATCGCCGTGCAGGAGCCAGGACTCGTCCACGTTGAGGATGCCAGCGAGGACGGCGAGCTTGTCCGGCGCCGGGAGATATTTCCCCTGGAGGTAGCCGCTCACCGTCTGGATAGATACGGGAACTCCCCGCTCGGCAAACTTGCCCACGAACCACGCCGCCTGGCCGTGAAACTTGGGCGGCACGTTCGGATTGTTGTCGATCGCCACTTGCAGGCGGCGCGCGAAAGCCGCGTTGAGCGTGACGTTCTTCATCGGCCGACCGGTTCGAGCCTTCTTCGGGGTCGATCCATTCCCGTCATCACTAGAGGTGCTAAGCACGTCGATGAGCCGTCCCATGACAGTACGCGCCTAACCTGACGCTAGTCGTACTGTCAAAAATACTGTCATCCGTTCGGGATTGCATGGCACTGGTCGGGACTGGTGGGGAACCGCAGTCCCACGGAAATCGGCCGTTTTTCAGATTTCCGGCACCGGTTGGGACCGGTTGGGACCGGTTGGGACTAGAGGGTGGTGGACAGGGCTGGATTCGAACCAGCGTACGGGAAACCCGGGCAGATTTACAGTGTTCATCGGAGCATTGAAATCGCACGGGTTTTTCGCCGTGTGTACGGTTTGTGTACCGCCGCCCTATGCCAGAAGGGCCGACTCCGAGCCTCGCGCAAGCTCCGCGTCCTTCTTCGCGTCCTTAATGAGATGGCCGTAAACGTCGATCGTGAGCTGGATGTTTTCGTGGCCGATCCAGACCTGAAGCCGCTTCAGATCGACCCCCTGGGCGATCCAGGCCGACGCGGCTGCATGCCGGAGATCGTGCCAGCCGTACCTGGCCTTCAAGATGACGTCCCCGTCAGCAGTCTTCTTCCCGCTGTCGACTGCGACTCCGGCCTCGATCTGGACGCGCAGCAGTTTGGCCGCCATCGCATGCTGCTTGACGATCCCCTTTGCGCGGCTCGGGAAAACGAGATCGAGCTCGTTGGGCGGGCACCGCAGCTTCCAGGTTTTCAGCAGCGCGACGAGTGCCGGCCCGATCGGAATTGACCGCATGCCAGCCGCCGACTTGGGAGGCCCGATTGTGTTCCAGCGGTCGGCGCGCCGTGAGATGGTCACGACTCCGGCCGCGAGGTCGACGTCCGACCAGGGAAGGGCGCGCAGTTCGCTCTGTCTCGGTCCAGCCAGCATCGCGAGCCGCAGCATGACCGGCAGGGCGGGGTCACGATTGGCTCCCCGATCAGCAGCGGCGATCAGCGCCTGGAGATGTGCCTTTGGCGGGATCTCGGCTCGTTTTGCGAGGCGCTGCCGAAGGCCATCGGCACGTGGCCGCTTCACCTTGACTCCTCGAGCGACGTTCTGAGCGACTAGCCCTCGCTCAACCGCATCGCTCAGGATCATCGAGAGGTGGCGCACGGCACGCGCGGCCATCGCATGTGATCGGGTTTCTAGGAGCGCGTCGCGAAAACCGACCACCTTCGGCGCCGCGAGGCGAGAAAGCTTCTCGTCGCCAATCAGGGGCACGATGTGCACCCGCGCAATCTCTGCGTAGGTCTTCAGCGTAGATCGGTCGCAGCCGTTCGCTGCGGCGGAAGCGAGCCACAGGTCGGCGGCTTCTGCAACGGTCACGCTCGCCCTGTCGGCGGTGTGGATTCCGGCGACGACTTCGCCCTCGGCGCGGATCCGGAAGGCGTCGGCGTCGCGCTTCAGGTCGAATTGGCGGGTGCGGGTGATGCCGTGCTGGTCGACGTACCTGACGCGCCAAGCCTCGCGGCGATCGCCGGCGCGCGTCGTCCAGGTGCGGCGTCTAACTGTCGCCATCGTTCACGCCTCGTATCCCGTTGGATCCTAGGGAGCGCAGGAAAGCCGCGGCGTTGGCCGCTAGTTGCCCCGCGCCGGGAACGTCAAAGAGTACCTTGGGATAAAGGACGTCCACGATGGAATCGATCAACGCCGAGAGGCCGATCGCAGAGAGTCTTATGAGGCGTCGCTGAATCGCGAATTCCTCATAGACTTTTCTAAAGCCGGCTGCATCGACGTAAGTGAAAAACACAGTGTCGTTGCGCAGGGCAACAGGGTCGAACACGAAGAAAATGGAGTCGGCTGTCGTCTTGGTTACCGCAGCGGCGCTAATGGCTCGTTCAATCAGCTCATCATTTTCTTGGATCAGTTTGAGAGTTCGTTCGGGTGCCATGCCAGCCTGACTGAACTCAAGCGCCAGCGCCATTACCACTAAATCGCGAGCCCCATAGATTGCCCGCTTTCCTTGACCTTGGCGCGCGCCCGCAGCCAAGCCCAGCCTTTGAAGAAGCCTTAGGCGCGAGCGCACAGCTGCATGCCGATCGGCGGGGATGTCCTGCACTTCGAGCAAGATGCGCTCTGCCTCGCGATGGGTCACGCCAAATCGCATATTATCCGATCCGATAAAGTCCTTGACATATTATCCAATCGCTGGCACATTATCGAAATTGATAAAGATCGTCAACGAGGATTCCGATGGCACTCGACCTTTTGTCCGGAGCGGCCGGAGCTGCTCACTATCTCGGTCTTTCTGTTCGCGAGATCTACCACCTCACCGAGGCCGGCAGGTTGCCGGTGATTCGCCTCGGCGGAAGCAAGCTGTATTTCAGAAAGTCTGAGCTCGACCGCGCGTTCAGCGCCGATCGGAAGGAGGCAGCATGATCGGCTCCGAGGTCGCCAACGCGCGCGCTGCGCGCGATCGTTTGAACCTCGCCATCGTCGCGGCCGGCGCTGCGCGCGATAAGGTCGACGATCATAAATCTCGTTTAGCCGCAGCTAATGCTGAGCTGGCTCGCGCTCTGGATCTCGAGCGCGAAGACAACGTGCGGCGCATTCTGGACGGCGACGATGCTCGACCGGTGAAGCCGCGCAGGTTAAGTAGGATCGAGAACCTGCGTAATGAACTCGCAGGACTCGAAGGCGCGATTCCGGTTCTTCAGGATCGGGCTGATGACGCTGCTGCGGCAGTCGAGAAAGCGCGCGTGGATTTCAACACGACTCTTCTCCCGATCATCGCCGCGGCCCGGTCTACCGCAGCCGATCGACTTCGTGATCAAATGCGCGCCCTCGCGCCGGCGATCGCGGCCTTGCTGGCAATCGACATCGTGCAGGCGCGCATCCTGGGCGAGAAATTCGAGTTCCACGGCGCGATCTCCGACGTTTTTTCAGCGCGCATCGTCGTCGAAAAGCTCCTCGGCGGGATCGGTGGACGAATCCGAGCACCCGATCTTTCGAGTGTTGAAATCGAACGTGCTGCAGGAGACATCGCTGCCCGCTTTGTCGCGGAAATCGAAGGATAATCAGATGCTTGTTCGAGCAATTCACAAAATCTCGGTCGACTCCGGCGCGCGAAGGATGTGCGGCTATGACAGCGCAGGCGATGCGATCCTGAAGGTCGTCGAGAAAGTCTTTCAGCCCGGTGAGGTCTTCGAATTCGAAGAAAGCGCTGACCTCGATCATCTTCGAGCCGCCGGTGCCGTTCGAGAGTTGACTGAAGATGAGCGCACGATTTTTGCGAGGCTCGGTCGCCTTCCAGCGGACGAAGTCGTGCCATGTGCGATTGCTCGCGAAGGTGCAGCGTGACGGCTCTTCATCAAAAAGCCGAGGCCGACGACGTGGTCGCCCTGGCCCGCCGCATCGGCCTCGCCGGGGTGCGACCGGCACCCGATAGCGAGAAGCGCGCGTCGAACGATGACCCGATGCCGATCGCCAGAGCGTCCGACGCATCAGAAATTATCTCGCTGGCGCGGCGCATCGGCCTCCCCGGCGTGCGGCCAGCGCCTGCTACTACTGAGACCTCAAACGCAAACTCGGCGACGGAGCCGCCGGCGGCGCAGGAGACGCCGCCGGGGGTCACTTTGCCGACGCCCGTCGCGGCAACGCATCTCCTGCAGGCGGCGGGCACCCCACCTTCAGCCGCGGTCCCATCTGCGCAACCCGCCGCCAGCGACCACGTCATCGTCGCGACCGTCGGCAAGGCAACTCTAGGACGCTTCGAAGCGTGCTTCGGCCCGATTGCCGAGGGCGGCGAAGATGCGCGCTGGCTCGAATCCCGCGGCGGTGTCACTACGACACGAGTGTTCGCGCTGCCCGCCGGCGTCGACATGCGCTCTTTACACGACCACTTCGCAGTCGATCCGACGACCCGCAACTTGGTCGTCAACGTCGGTTCGTTCCCACCTGGCCGGATGCGGGCCACCGATTTCACCATCGCCGGCCCCGGCGCTGCCAAATCAGCCGGATCCAAAATGCCCTCGCGCTTGTCGCGCGCTGCTGCCGAAGCGTTCCTGGCCATCAGGACCGGCAAGCTCGCGTGGCCCCCGCCTGCGGAACCGTAGAGCATAACAGTCGTCCCCCTCACTTAGGAGACTCCCACGATGTCGACAAAATCAGCCGCCGCCGCTGCGGCGGAACGGACCCGCATTGCCGAAATTCTCGCTTCACCCGAGGCCGCAACACGACCGCAGGCCGCGCTCGCGGTTGCTATCCACGATCCCGCCTGCATGCCGGTCGATGCTGCGCGTCGATTCCTGGCACGTCTCCCCGAAGAGTCGCAACCCGATGGGGGTGGCGGCGCTCTGTCGTTCAACGACGCGATGGCGCGCGATAACCCTGAAATCGGCGGCGGCTTTTTGCTCGCCGATGACGAAGGCAGCGCCGACGCAGATCTCGATGGCGCCGACACGATCGCCCTGGCGCGGGACGTCGGGCTGAACGGCATCCGGCCAGCCAGCCATTAATCAGCCCCTCCAAAAGGAGACGCAGGGTGTCGAAGAAATACGTCGCGGATCTCACTCGTACTTCGGCCTCGATCCTCGAAAAAATGGAGCAGCATTTTCGGGGTGAGATCGACACGTCCTCGCTGACCGCGTCTGCCAGAGCCGGAATTGAGCTCGCAAAACGTGCTCGTGGCCGCCGGCGGAGCTCCCGCGGGTGAGTAACCGCCGCACCAAACGATCGACCCGCAAGCCGTCGCCCAAGCCGTCGCCCAAGCCCCGGCGACGCGCGCGGCCATATCCTGGTGAAATGAATCTCAAAAACGAGCTCCGCCGCTTCCTCGCAGCTGAGCACGTGCCGGCCGACCGCGCCGGTGATGTCGCCGATGCGTTTCAAGTCGCTCGCAAGAATGCTGCAGCAAAAGTCGGCTGGAGCGCCGTGAAGCGGGCTGAATTGATTGAAATGCGCGGGCCGAACGGTGAATCAAGGTGGTTTCTCCGCGGCCGGCGCGAAGACCTCAAGAAAGCGGGCGCAGAGGAGCACGTCACTTGGGGAGCCTTGCCCATTTTATGAGCATCGACACCATCGCCCCCTACCGCGAGGCAGGCTTCGCGATCCTCTGGCTGCATCCGCGCTCCAAGCGGCCGATCGGCAAAGAATGGTCCGAGGCGCCGGTCGCGACGCTCGACACGCTGCGGCGCACCTATGCCTCCGGCAACAACGTGGGCGTGCGGCTCGGTGAACCCTCCGCGCTGAGCGCCGGCGGCTACCTCCACGTCCTGGACATCGATATCCGCGATACGTCGCAGGCCGAAGACGCCTGGACCGCGCTGCGCGCGCTGTTCCCCGACGTCGACATCGACTCGCTGCCGTGCGTCCAGTCGGGCAGCGGCGGGGAGTCGCGGCATCTCTACTTCATCGCGAGCAAGGCGTTCTTCGGGAAGAAGCTCGCCGTCAGCGAGGGCAAGTACCGCGGCGCTGACGGCTGCTGGCACTACGATTGGGAAGTCGAGCTGTTCGGCACCGGCAAGCAGGTCGCGATGCCGCCGAGCATCCACCCCGACACCGGCAAACCCTACGTCTGGCTGCGGTCGTTTCCGCTCGACCTGCTGCCCCTCGGCCTCGGTCCCTATATCCCTTCCGAGGCGATCGAACGTCTCGCCGTCGCCGAGACCGGCACCTTCGAGTTCGAGACGCGCGACCCGCTGACCTTCGAACCGGGCCAACTCGAACGTGACCTCGACGCGTTGCCGATCGAACGCCTCGACGATTATCACGACTGGATCACCCTCGGCCAGGCGCTGCACCATCAGTTCGGTGCCGGCGCCGAGGGTTTCGACCTGTGGGTCACCCATTCGCGACGGTCGGAGAAGTTCGACGACACCGCGTCGGGCCTGCGCACCATGCGGCTGAAGTGGCGAGGCTTCGGCCGCAACCGCCGGCAGCCCGTCACGATGGCGACCGTCCGCCAGTGGGTGCTCGACGCGCGGCGCACCGCCTTCGTCAGCGAATTCTCCGACGATCTGCCGGACGCCTTCGACGACGATGACGACGACACCGGCCCCGTCAACCCCGACGCGCTCTCGGCGATGCTCGGGCTGCTCGGCGATGCGCCGGCAGCGGACCCTCTTGCCGGCTTCGACACCAAGGCCGCCGACGCGGTCACCGACGACTGGCACTTCCTCCTCGACTTCAACGAGGAGGGGGCGATCCGGCCGACGCTGCATAATGTCGGGCTGATCGTTCGGAATGATCCTCGTCTCGTGGCGGTGATTCAATTCAATGAGTTTATCCAGGAGACGGTGCAGCGCCGGCCGCCGGGCCAGAAGCCGCCGCGGCGCGCGAACGCCGCGAAGCCGACGCTACAGCTCGAAGGCCCGGTATGGGAGGTGAGCGACCCGCTCAACGGTGTCCTCTGGTCCACCGACCGCGATAACGCTATCCGTGCCATCCTCGAGGCGCCGAAAACCCAAGGCGGCTACGGGATTAAGGTCACCGATCGCGATTTGAGAGCGGCAATCGACATTGCCGCGCGCGCGAACCCCTTTCATCCGGTGCGCGAATATCTGTCCAGCCTTTCGTGGGACGGCCGACCTCGCGTCGACACGTTCCTAATTCGCTATCTCGGCGCCCCCGATAACGCCTACATTCGCGCAGTCGGACGCCTCGCGCTTCTCGGCGCAGTAACGCGCGTCTTCGAGCCCGGCCACAAGTTCGACTTCGTGCCGATCCTTGAGGGGCTTCAGGGCAAGCGCAAATCAACCTTTATCCGCTTGCTGGCAAAGCACTGGTTCTGCGAACTCGAAGGCACCTGGGCCGACCGCAAGGGAATGGTCGAAAAGATGCTCGGATCCTGGCTGCTCGAAATTCCGGAACTGGCGGGTTTCAGCAAGTACGACGTGCAGGAGATCAAAGCCTTTGTTTCGGCATCCGTCGACAAGGTGCGGCTGTCATATGATCGGCGCGCCCGCGAATTTCCGCGCCAGGCCGTCTTTTGGGGCAGCACCAACGAAGGAGCCTATCTTAAGGACCAGAGCGGCGGGCGGCGCTTCTGGCCGGTGGCGTGCAGCGTCGATCTGATCGACACCAAGGCATTCGAGTCCGAAGTCGATCACCTTTGGGCCGAGACTGTCGTCATCTATCGCGAGATGCGCCGCACGCAGCCCCGCGGCACGCTGCCTCTCTATCTTGGCGGAGATGCGTTGCGCGAGGCCGAGCGATTGCAGGAAAGCCGGCGCAACGAAACCGTCGAAGACATCTACCACGCGAAGATCGAGGCCTGGCTTAATCAGCCGATAAACGATGGTGGCTTCGATCCGATCGACGCGCCGCCGCGCTACCGCACGAAGACCTGCGCGCATCAGATTTGGGTCGAATGCCTGCGAAAGGATCTAACCGCCATCCGCGATGCCGACACGCAGGTCATTGGCCGAGCCATCAGGCGCTGCGCGGGATGGGAATCGACGGGCACCCGCGAAAAGATCGAGGGCTATGGGCGGTCTCGCACGTATACGAAGAGCGACGCAAACTCGACTGCGGATCGTCTGCTCGCGTAGCTGTAATTAAGCTTTCCGATTCACGCCGTCACTGTGATGATCGTCCCCGTGAGACTCGAATAGGAGGGGGCGGTGGACATCGACAATCTGACCGTGAAAATGAACGACGAATACGATGTTGTGTTTGAAAGTTGGAAGGAGGTTGGTCACTTCCTTCACGCCGAAGAATCGATCTGGAATTGGCTGCAAAGCGACGGGCCAGATCTAGCGGAAATTGAAAACGCTTCGAGCACTTACCGCAGCGCGAGGCACCAATTGCGGGTATCGTTCGAACAGTCTCAGCAAAATGATACTCCCTTGTCGGCTTTCGGGAATATCCGGCAGGCTTACGGCCGGCGAGGCCCGCTGTTTTCGTCAACGTCGACTGTGGGCTCTGCCATTCTTCGCGCGCGAGAAATCGATTCAGATCGCGCGGGCGCCTTCGCCTACGGCATCGCGACGGGAGCCCTGAATTTTCGCAACGGGAATAGCCGAGCTGACGCTGTGGGTCTTTTTCTGGTGGCCTTCCCGGAATGGGGCGATCCAGAAGAAATCGCGACCAGGATGAGCGCCGAGAGGGCAAATTACCGCTCGGCGCTTAACCGCCATATGAGCTCGTTCGAAGAGATTCGGGCGGCCCAAGAGAACCAGTGGCGCGAGATGATCGGCCGGGCGATGCGGGCTTCCCGCGGGCATTTCCGGCGGCGGATGCGCCTATGGGATTCGCAACAGAAGCAGCGCGACGCGGCGGCGGCCAAGGCCGTGGCGAGCATTCAGAATACCGAAAAGACCTACACCGAGGCCATGCGCTTCAAGGCGCCTGTGGATTACTGGAAAAAGGAAGCAGAAAGGCATCGTCGCGCCAAACGCTGGGCGGTCGCTCGTCTGTGCGCATTTTTTCCAATAGCGGCCATCGCTCTCGGGCTCGCCTTCTGGTTCAGCGCACGCCTGCTGCTGTCTTATTCCGAGGAGGCAGGTGCTGCCGTCCATTTCATCATCGCAGCCGGGTTGGTGGCGCTGAGCACAATCACCTTTTGGATCGGTCGGCTATTCACGAAGCTGTACCTCAGCGAGCACCACCTCGAGCAGGATGCCGAGCAGCGGGCGGTGATGACAACGACCTACCTGGCGCTGATAAATGAGGGCGGCGCCGCCGCTGAAAATGACCGGAGCGCAATTCTGGCGCAGCTTTTCCGAGCAACACCGGACGGGATCGTGAAAGATGATGGGCCAGCGGACGCTGTGAGTTTGGCGACCTTGCTGGCGAGACTCGGCGTTCGCTGAAAATTGTTCCTCGGTTGACACCTCATTGTCGGTATCAGTGGACAGGTATTTTGCCTGACGCGGGCTGTCCACCACCCTGGCCGCGATCTTAAGGTCTGATTTCGTTAGGAAAATGACGATTCTGGACAGGTGGACAGGTGGTCAGGCCCGTATATAGCAGAATCGGTGCGACGTTCCTGTGCGTGAGCTGAAGAGCATCATCGTCGCACAACTATGCCCTTATTGGTCTGCCACGTAATTACCTGTCCACCCGTCCATATTTTTATCAAAATCAAAGAAGGTCAGTTGGTTACGGGGTGGACAGGTGGGTGGACAGGTGGGTGGACAGGTGGGTGGACAGGTCTTCTCAAGTGACAGACGTCCGTGTCATGGTATCCAGATACCACTATGCCCTAAGAGAGCATATGGAATCTGTTTTTTTCGGCGGCTCAGCGCGTCCCGCCCGGCAACCTGTCTCAGGTAGGACCCGCGAATTCAGGCGATTAGGCATGAAAAAGGCTGCGTTTCGCGCATCAAATCGCGCGCAGCTCGGCCCGCAGCCGCGAATCAGTCGGCGCCGCGACATGCTTTGAGCCGCGGGATTCGTGTCTCCGCGTCGCACGAAAAGGGCCGAGTCACGCGAGCGCAACCCGACCCTAGTCACCGGCCAAGGGCGACCGCTTAGATAGTCTCGCACGGCTA
>Ga0182741_1005704_pt1 | contig 11369 bp, 8 predicted proteins | sample eDN5th37CBELigOP_FD_128874 | JGI IMG/M metagenome (GOLD analysis project Ga0182741, IMG submission 128874) | Enriched Organic Plus compost microbial communities from Emeryville, California, USA - eDNA 5th pass 37_C BE-Lig OP (version 2) (version 2) ...
CGCGGCCGCCCTGCACCAGGAGCCAGGGCTCGACCTTCGGCTGGCCGCCGATCAGCCCCGTGAGATCACTGCCCGCCTGGTCGTCGCCGACCACCGAGACGAAGGCCACCGCCGTGCCCAGCGCGGTGAGGTTGCGCACCACATTGCCAGCGCCGCCGGGCAGCGCTACCTCGCGCTCCACCGCCAGCACCGGCACCGGCGCTTCCGGGCTGATGCGCTCCACCCGCCCGAAGACGTAGCGGTCCAGCATGGCATCGCCGACGACGAGGGCGGTGCCGCGGCGCAGCTGCCGGACGGCATCCGCGAGCTCGGCCGTCTGCAGAGGGGGCGGGGACACTGGAACGGGCGCTGGGCCGTGCATCACGCTGCGGTACCCCAAGCCATGGTTGCGGCGCAAGGGAGCGCTGCTGCGTCCCGCGGCCCGTGGATGCTCATACGGCGAGGAACCCGAGGCGCTGCCCCTCCAGCACCAAGCAGGTCAGGGCGCCGCCATAGCACGCCCCCGTGTCGATCCCGATCCGGTGAGGCCGGATCGAGGGTGCCGCGGTCGGTGTGTGGCCGTGCACCACCACCATGGAAAGCTCCCCCTCGAACGAGAGGAAGGGCTCGCGGATCCAGACGAGGTCGAAGGGATCCTGCCGATCCAGCGGCACGTCCGGCCGGACCCCGGCATGAACGAAGAGGTAGTCGCCTGCCTCCCAGCGCAGCGGGCAGCGGCGGAGCAGGCCGAGATGCTCCGGCGGCAGTGCCTCCAGCAGGCGTGGCGCGTCCGGTGTGAGGCCGTAGCTCGCGAGCGTCTCCTCCCCGCCATTGGCCAGCCAGAAGGGCATGGCGCCCGGATGGGCCCGTACATCGCAGGCATCGAGCATCATCACCTCGTGATTGCCGATCAGGGTGATGACCTCGGCGCCTGGCACGACGGGCGGGCGCAGCAGCAGGTCCAGCACGCTCGCGCTGTCCGGGCCGCGATCCACATAGTCGCCGAGATGGAGGAGGACGACGCGCCGCGCCGGCCGGGCCTTCACATCCGCGGCGATCCGGGCATGCAGTGCGGCGAGCCGGTCGGCACAGCCATGCACGTCTCCCACGGCGTAGACCCTGAGCCCGGGCGGCAGGGTGCCGGGCGCTAGTCCTTCGTTCAGCATCTCGGTGCGACCCTGGAGGGCCGGACCATCCGTGCCGTCCGTGTCGCACGGAGGGGCAGGTGGCGGGAAACCGGCCGTCTTGGCTTGGCCTGCATGATCCTTTTCGTTCGCTGCTGGTGTCGGCGGACGGCAAGGGCAGGAAACTAGCCGGGACGCTTTCGTTTTGCACCGCATCGGGATCGCGCATGGTCGTGAACGCCGTCCTCGCCCAGCGGACCCCCGCCAGCCCCTGGCATGGCGCGGCCGGGCGGCTGGCGCTCGCTGTGCGGCAGGCGCTGCTTGGGGCCGCGGGGCGAGTGGCGCTGCGGCTCGCCCCCGCCGGACCGCACCGGCGCCGGGCGGTCCGGCTGCTGCTGCAGGAGGCGGCGCAGGCCGGAGGCGGGCGCGTGCTGGAAAGCGCCGCGGGGGAGCTGCTGCTGCTCGGCGTCACGGCGGCGGAGGCCGCGCGGGCGGAGGCCGCCCTCTCCCACTGCGCCGGCGGCCCGGTACCCGGGACGCTCTGGCACCTGCCGCAGGATGCCGCCCCCCTGCTCGCCTGGGCGGAGGCCGCTGCCACGCCGCCGGCCGAGGCCGGGGTGGCCTGCGACCTCGCCAGCCTGGACGCGGCGCTCGCGATGCTGCCGCTCGGCCAGGTCCTGGTTCGGCGGGAGGTGCTGCGCCTCGGGCCGGGCCGGACGCCCGGTTTCGCTCTGCGGCGCATGGCCGTCTCCCGGACCAGGCTGGCGGCCGCGCTCGGTCCGCTCTCCGCCGACCCCGACCTGCTCGACCACGCCATGGACCGCATCGCCCGGCGCCTGGCCGAGGCGCCGCCCGCGGACCGCGCCGGCGCCGCGCCGCCGATGCTGCCGCTGCCGCTGCGGGGCGATCCGGCGGAGGCTCCGGCGCCCGGGGCCACCGGCGTGCTGCCGCTGGTCGCGGCGGCCGGTGCGGCTCTGTCCTTGCCGCGCCGCGAGAGGCTGGCTGCCGCGGGCTGGCGCCTGGCGATCGGGGGGCTGGATGCGGCGGCGCTGCACCTGATCGCCCTGGGCGCTTTGCCGGGGGAGGCGCTGCTGCTTCTCCGCTGGTCCCCGGCGCTCGCTGACCGGGCGGCACAGCAGGCGCTGCGAGGGCTCGATCCCGAGCGTCTGGTCCTGACCGGCTGTGACGGGCCGGAGGCTTTCGCCTGGGGCTTCGGTCGTGGGATCGGGTGCTTCGCCGGCCCGGCCGTCGAGGCGCTGGTGAACGCCGCCCGCAGCGATGCCGCGCGGGTGGCCGGAGCGGAGCGCGGCGGATGACGGCCTTCGGCCCGGCCGCCGTTGCCGCCGCGGAACTGCCCCTGGCGGGCGACGCGGCGGCGCTTGCGGCGCTTGCGCGCAACTCCGTCGTCGCGGGAGTGGAGCGGCAGGTGCTGCACATCCGGCTCGGCCGGCTCGCCAGCGGCCTGCAGCACGAGCATCACCACCGCCTGCTGCGGGAGGCGCTGGCGCCCATGCTGCGGCCCAGCCGCGCAAGGCTGTTCGCGCTGCCGAACGGGGATCTCGTGGCCGCGGCACCGCCCGGGGGCGGGCATCTCGAGACCGTGGCGACGATGCTGGGCACGCTGTTCGCCGGCGCGGCGCAGCGGGCCGTCGCGCTGCTGCGCCTGCCGGAGCAGGCGGCGGCCCTGATGGTGACCATCGAGGCAGCCGTCGCGCCCGTCGCGCCGCCGCCGCTACCGCCATGCGGTGCGGCCCTCACCGCCACGGATGCCGCGGCGCTCGAGCGGGCGGTCGGCACGGCGAGCCTGGCGGCCCATCTGCGCTGCCGCCCGGTGATGCGCATCACGCCCACCTGCGGCGCGCCGGAGCTGCAATGGACCGAATGGCGCCTGGCGCTGCCCACGCTCTGCGCCGCGCTGCTGCCCGGGCTCGATCTCCGGGCCGAGCCGGCCCTCGCCCGGTGGCTGCGCGGCCTGCTGGACCGCCGGCTGCTGGCCGAACTGGCGCGGCCGGAGGAGGTACGCCGGCTGGGGCATGCCGGCCTTGCCGTCGGCCTGGCCTGCCTTGCCACGCCCGAATTCCAGCGCCTCGATGGCGCGCTGGACCAGCCGGGGCGGGCGCGGCTGGTGCTCGGCTTCGCCGCCGAGGAGGTGCTGGCGGACCCGGAGGGCTTCCTCGCCGCGCGGGAGGTCTGCCGCGCCCGCGGCTACCGACTGGCGCTCGAGCTGGAGGACGCTGCCACCCTGGCGTTGCTGCCGCCGGAGCGGCTCGGGGTGGATCTGGTCCGGCTGCCCTGGACGCCCGGCCTGGAGGCGCGGGCCATGGCGGCGGCGGTGCCGCCCGAGCGGCTCGTACTGGCCGCCGTGGACCGTGCCGCTGGCATCGCCTGGGGCTGGGAAGCCGGCATCACGCTGTTCGAAGGGCCGCTGCTGCGCGGCTGAGGCCGGCGGCGTGGAGGGTGCGACGGAGGGGGGACCGCCATCCAGGGCTGAAACCGCCATATCGGACCGACGGATCGGCCCGAGGCGGTGCGCCGCGGTGCCTCGGCGGCCGATCGGGCGGCTTGGCATCGGGCAGGCGCGGCCAAATATCCGGCGCATGCATGGCTTCGTCCCCGCGCCGCCCGGCGCCCGGCCCCCGGCGGAGCCGGCGATCCTCGTGGAGCACCTCACCAAGCGCTACCGGCCGGATGCGCGGCCGGCGGTGGACGACCTTTCCTTCGCTCTGCCGCGCGGCGCCACCTGGGGCCTGCTCGGTGGCAACGGCGCGGGCAAGACCACCACCATCGCCATGCTGCTCGGGCTGCTGGTGCCGAGTTCCGGCCGCGTGCTCTGCCTCGGCCATGACATGGCGCGGGACCGTTTCGCCGCGCTCGCGCGCATGAACTTCTCCTCGCCCTACATCGCGCTGCCGCACCGCCTCTCCGTGGCGGAGAACCTGCGCGTCTACGCGCATCTCTACAACGTGAAGGGGGCCGAGCGGCGGATCGCCGAGCTCGCCGGGCAGCTCCAGCTGACGGAGCTCCTCGACCGCCCGGCGGGGGAGCTCTCGGCCGGGCAGAAGACGCGCGTGGCGCTGGCCAAGGCGCTGGTCAACCGCCCCGACCTGCTGCTGCTGGACGAGCCGACCGCCAGCCTCGATCCGGACACGGGCGACTGGGTGCGCACCTGGCTGGAGCGCTACCGGGCCGAGAGCGGCTGCGCCATCCTGCTCGCCAGCCACAACATGGGCGAGGTGGAGCGGCTCTGCTCCCACGTGCTGATGCTGCGCCAGGGCCGGATCGTGGACCAGGGCAGCCCGGAGGCGCTGATCGCGCGCTACGGGCGGGAGGACCTGGAGCAGGTCTTCCTCGATATCGCGCGGGGCCGCACGAGGGCGGAGTCGCCCGCGGCATGAGTGCCTCGCTGCGCCGCGTCTGGGGGCTGATGTACCGGCACCTGGCGCTTTATCGCCGCTCCTGGCCGCGGCTGATCGAGCTGATGTACTGGCCGATCCTGCAGATGGTCGTCTGGGGCTTCGTCACCGCCTATCTCGCCGGCGTTCAGAACAATGTCGCCAGCGTGGCGGCGGGTGTGCTGCTCGGCGGCGTGCTGCTGTGGGAGGTGGCGCTGCGCAGCCAGATGGGCTTCTCCATCTCCTTCCTCGAGGAGATCTGGTCGCGCAATCTGGGGCATCTGTTCGTCTCGCCGCTCCGCCCGCGCGAGCTGGTGGCGGCGCTGATGGGCATGAGCGTGATCCGCGTGCTGGTGGGCGTGCTGCCGGCGGTGGGGCTGGCCTGGGCGCTCTATGCCTTTGGCCTGTGGCGCCTGGGGCCGGTGGTGGTGGCCTTCTTCGCCGCTCTGCTGCTGATGGGCTGGGCGGTGGCGCTGGGCGTGACCAGCCTGATCCTGCGCTTCGGCGCGGGGGCGGAGGCGCTGGCCTGGTCCGTGCTGTTCGGCATCACGCCCTTCGCGGCGGTGTTCTACCCGGTCTCGGTCCTGCCGGACTGGCTGCAACCGGTGGCGCTGGCCCTGCCGGCGGCGCATGTGTTCGAGGGGATGCGCGCGGCGCTGCTGCAGGGAAGCATCGCCTGGGGCCATCTGGCCGCCGCCTTCGCGCTGGACGCGGTCTGGATCGCGCTGATGGCCTGGGTGTTCATGCGCCAGTTGCAGGCGGCCCGGGTCAGGGGAGCGCTGCTGGCGATAGGAGAATGAGCGGGCGGGGCTGTGGTGCCGCGCTGTGCGGACGCACAGCGCGGCCGCCACGCCGATCATCGTGGGACTGACTCCTCGTGCTGCGGATGGCGATGTCCCTGCCGCCGCTCTCGCGCAGCCCGGGCTCGCGGGCTAGAGGGGGCGCGTGACCCCGACCCGCCTCTTCCTCGTCCGCCATGCGCTGGTGGAGCCCTCCGCCCGCGCCATTCTCTACGGCAGCATGGACGTGGCGCTCTGCGATATCGCGCTGCGCCAGGAGGCCGCGCTCTACCGTTGGCTGGCGGCGCGCCTGCCGCGGCCCGCGGCCTGGGTCGTGACCAACCTGTCGCGCACCCGCGCCACCGCCTCCGCCATTTTCGCCGCCGGCTATCCCGAGACGGTGCTGACCGAGGAACCCGATCTGCGCGAGCAGGATCTCGGGGAATGGCAGGGCATCACGCATGACGCCCTGGTCGAGCGCCTGCGCCATCCGCCCCACCCCTTCTGGCCGCATGCCGCCGAGGAGGAGCCGCCTGGCGGGGAAAGCTTCGCCGCGTTGCAGGCGCGCGTCGCGCCGGTGCTGGAGCGCCTGGCGACGACCCATGCCGGCGGCGACGTGGTCGTCATCGCCCATGGCGGCCCGATCCGCGCGGCGCTCGCGCATGCGCTCGGCCTCACGGCACATCAGGCGTTGATCTTCTCCATCCGCAATCTCGGCCTGACGCGGCTGGAGAAGCATGGACCGGACTGGCGTGTGGCCTCGGTGAACGAGGAGCCCTGGACCCCGCCGGCGGTGGAATGAGCGCCTTGGAGTAGCCCGTATCGGGTGGGAGCATCCCGGTGGGTGAAGATGCTCGTGAAACCAAGGGGCTAGAGCATCTGCCATGGGCCCGGGCGAATGGGCGCTGCGCTAGCCTTGGACAGTTCGCGTGCGAGCCGGTAACCTGTCGGGAATTCTGGGGGGTTAGGGGAAACCTTTCATGCGCCGTCTGATCGTGCTCGGCCTCGTCCTGGCCATGCTGGCGGCCTGCGCCCGTGCGCCGGGCGTGGGAGAGGAGCAGGCGCTTGTGGATCGCGCCACGCTCTCGGTGCAGGAGATCCTGGGCCAGGGCAATGACCAGCTGAACGCCCAGGCACTGCTGCGCCGGGCGCGCGCGGTGGTGGTCTGTCCGCGCATCTTCCGCGCCGGCTTCTTCTTCGGCGGCGAGGGTGGCGGCTGCGTTCTGCTCGGCCGCGACGCCGCCGGCTCCTGGTCCTCGCCCGCCTTCTACAGCCTGGGTTCGGGCACCTTCGGCCTGCAGGCCGGCCTGCAGGACCTGCAGCTCCTCATGCTCGTGATGAACGAGCGGGCGCTGAACGCGCTGCTCGACAGCCAGGTCAAGCTGGGCGCCGATGCGTCGGTCGCCGTCGCCACCATCGGCGGGTCCGTGGAGGGTGCCACCACGGCCGCCGTCGGGGCCGACATCGTCACCGTCGCGCGGGCGCGCGGCCTCTATGCCGGGCTGACCCTGGAAGGCTCGCTGCTGTCTGCCCGCAGCCAGTGGAACCGCAGCTACTACGGCCGTGAGGTGGGACCGCGGCAGATCGTCGTCGGCATGGAGGTGCACAACCCGGGCGCCGATCCGCTGCGGGCCGTGCTGATGCGCTATGGCAGCGGCGCGGCGCCGGCCCCGGCGGGGATGACGGCGGCGCCTCCGGCCTCTCCGGCCATGACGCCGGCGCCCCCCGGCACGGTGCAGACCGCGCCGCTGCCGGCACCGCGCTGATCGCGCCGGAGTCGCGGCATGCCCCGCCTCCTGGCTGCGCTTCTCCTTCTCGGCGCGGCACTTGCGTTCCGGCCATCCGCGGCGCTGGCGCAGTCCGAGGAGCAGGCGCTGGTGGACCATGCCGCCCTGACGGTGCAGGAGATCCTGACCCAGGGCGACCCGGGGGCGGCGCAGGATGCGCAGCGCATGCTGCGCCGGGCGCGCGCGGTGGTGGTCTGCCCGCGCATCTTCCGCGCCGGCTTCTTCTTCGGCGGCGAGGGTGGCGGCTGCGTCCTGCTCGGCCGCGACGCCGCCGGCTCCTGGTCCTCGCCCGCCTTCTACGGCCTCGCCTCCGGCTCCTTCGGCCTGCAGATCGGCGTGCAGGACATGGAAGTGCTGATGCTGGTGATGAGCGAGCGCGGCCTCTCGGCGCTGATGGACAGCCAGGTGAAGATCGGCGCGGATGTCTCGCTGGCGCTGGCCACCGTCGGCGCGGGGCTGGAGGGCGCGACCACCGCCGCGGGCGGGGCGGATATCCTGGTGCTGGCGCGCAGCCGCGGGCTGTTCGCGGGCATTGCGCTGGAAGGAACGCTGCTGTCGGTGCGAAGCGACTCGAACCGCAACTACTATGGGCGGGAGGTCGGGCCGCGGCAGATCGTGCTGGCGATGGAGGCGCACAATCCTGGTGCTGATCCATTGCGCGCTGTGCTGATGCGCTACGGGTCGCCCTGACTGGCCTGCACGGCCGGTCCTTGCTCCTGCCGGTCTGCGCTTCGAGCGCGATCCGCTGGTGCGCGCTGGCGCGGCTGGCGGGATCGGTGGTGCCGGGCCCGCTCGGAGGCGATCGCCACTCGTCGTGGATCGAGACTCATGCGGCACTGATCCTCGGCTGTCTCGAGCAGAAGGCCGACATCCCGCCGCTGCGGGCTGCAACGCAGACTGATCAGAAGCCGCCCTAGAGCACATCCCATGCAGGTGGAATCGCCTGAATGGGTGAAGACGCTCGTGAAAACAGGGAGAGAGCTAGAGCATTCACCGTGAGCCCATGCGGACGGAGGATGCTCTAGCGTGCGGCTCCGCTCTGCTCGCCGATTCCGAACAGCCCGCGCAGGAAGCCGGGCGTCAGTGCCGCCAACGGGTTCACCGTCACCGTCGGATCCGCGAGTGGCCCCTGCACGCGATAGGTCGCGGCGAAGACGCCGCCGCCTGCCTCCGGGCTGAACAGCCGCCCGAGGATCGGGATGTTGCCCAGCAGCTGATTGAAGAAATAGGCCGGCACGACCGTGCCCTCGATGTCCAACTGCCTGCGCTCGCGCCAGATCCGACCCTTGGCGGTGAGCCCGAGCGAGGCGGAGAAGGCCCGCGCATCGGCGAGCGTCAGCGCCTCTCGCGTCAGGGTGAAGGGCGCAATGAGCTTCGTGAACATCAATCCGCCCTCGCCCTGCATCGCTTCCGGCAGGCCGTAGAGCGTCATCGCCTGCAGCAGCTTGCCGAGTGCGGGCGCGTTGCGCACGGAGAACTGGTCGAGTTCCGCCGTGCCGGAGAGCGGTGCTCCGGCGCGGAGCTCGGGGTAGACGGCCGTCACGCTCAGCCGGCCGCCGCGGATGGCGTCTGCGAGGTCGAGCGCCTGCAGCAGCGCGCCGCCATCCTCTGCTGTCAGCTGCAAATGACGCTCCTGTCCGTGCGGCGCCAGGGTGAAGGCGAAGCCGCCGGCGGTCTCCGCGATGCGTCCGGTGACCTGCGCCTCGCGCAGCAGGCCCTGCGCATCGGTGCGCGCGGTGGCCGTCACGCTCTGGAGATTACGGCTGCCGCCTGCCGTCACCTGATCGAAGCGAAGATCGAGCGCCAGCGGCAGGGCAGTCTGGCTGCCGCGGTCCGTCGTCGGGGAGGCCGGGGCAGGAGGGCGCGCGCTGCCGGCCTGGTTCAGGATGGGCCGCAGATCCAGCACCGGCCCGCGCAGCGCGACGGACCAGGGTTCGCCCTCCCGCACCGATCGCCGCATCTCGCCGGAGAAGCGGGATGCGCCGACGCGTCCTTCGACGATCTCCACCTGCGCCAGCCGGCTTCCGCCGCCGAAGCCGGCACGCCCGCGCAAGGTCAGCTCGGGCGCATCGACGCGAATGCCCTCAATGGCGGCCAGCGCATCGCCCTGCAGCCGCAGCACGGCCTCCGCCATGCCCGGCCTGCCGGCCGGCTTGGCCCAGCCGACGGCGTCCAGCGCCAGCCGCGCATCGCGCAGGTCGCCGCGCAGTGCGATCTGACCCCGGCCGCTGCGGCGCTTCTCCAGCTTTGCCTCCAGCGCCACCGGGCCTTCCAGGATCCCCCCGGTGTCGAGGCCGAGCGCCGCGAGATGCCGCGCCTCCGGTCGGCTGGTGATCGTGGCGCGCTCCGTCGTCTGCGTTGGTGGGCCGTTGCGGAAGTCCATCTCCACGGCAAGCTGCAGCGGCACCTCGGCCAGGGTGGCCTGGCCCGAGAGTGTCAGCCCTTCGGTGTCGACCGCCACCTCGAAATTGCCCTGCTCCAGATCCTGGCCGAAGGGCGCGTCTCGCAGCCGCGCATCGGTGATGCGGCCGGTGGCGTCGATGCGCAGCGCCTCCATCGGCACTTTCTTCCACAGCGGAAAGGCGATCTGCAGCTGCGTCTCCACCGCGCCGCCGGCGGCATCCAGCTCCAGCCGGCGCCGTTCGAACAGCTTCAGCCGCGGGTGGCGCAGCAGGGTGAACAACTCGGGCAGCGGGCCGGCGGCGCGGATGCCGATCTCCGCATTGCCGGGGCGCTGGTCGAAGTTGAAGAAGCGGATCGTGGCCTCGCGCACCTCCAGGGTGCCGCTTCTGCCACCGGGCAGCATCTGCCGCCCGTTGCGTGCCTGGATGGAGACTTCCGAGAGCGAGAAGGTGGCAACGCCATCCGCACCCTCGACGGGCGGGATGGGGCGCAGCCAATGGACGGTGACGTCCCTCGCCTCCGCCGTGCCCGAGAGGGCGGTGACCCGGAGCGACTCCGGCCCCTCCGGCATCACCGCCTCGAACCGCCACTGTCCGTTGCTGATTCGGCCCGCGGTGAGGTTTTGCGTGATCCACTCACGTTCCTTCGGCTGCAGCGATTCCGGCCAGTAGGTGGGCAGGTCGGCGAAGCGCATCGCATCCAGCCCGAGCTCCAGCGTGCCGCGCCAGCCGCTGCCCTCGCGCTGCGCCTCGCCTGTTGCGGTCAGGAGCGGACCTGGCAGCGCCGCGCCGCCCTGGGCATCCGGCGCGGGCAGGCGCAGCGCCAGGTGCTCCAGCCGCACGGATTGCGGTGTCAGCCGGGCTGACAGCGTGACCTCCTGCGCGGCCACGCGTCCCTGCGGGCCGAGATCGAGCAATGCCGCCTCCAGCGCCAGGGTAGCCCGCGCCTCCTCGAGCGCGGCGGTATCGAGCGCCTCCGGTGCGTTGAAGGTGACGTCGAGTTTCGCCTCCCGCAGCAGGGCGGCCGGCAGGGCGGCAAGCACGGCCTGCCGCGCCGCTGGCGCCAGCCCCGCGGGCCAGGCCTGATGGAGCTGAGCCATGGACAGGGGAGCGAGGGCCAGAGCCAGGGATCCCTGCCAGCGGCCATCGGCCAGCCGCGCCATGCCCCGCGCCGAGAGGCGCCCTCCCGCAGGGCCGGGCAGTTGCAGGCTGGCATCGGTGATGTCGAAGGCACGGCTGTCGCCGGCGAGGCCGACCACCAGCGAGGCGAAGGGCAATCGCCGCCCCTGGCCGAGATCGAGCGCCCCGGCCCCCGCCCGAAGCCGGGCATGCATTCGCGTGAGGCCGTTCTCGGCCGCGAATTCGGCCGTGGCGGCGAGCGTGACGGGTGCGTCCAGCACCCTGGTCGGCGCGAGACCGGGGAAGATAGCGGCAAGCTCTGCCGGGCGCAGCGCGGGCAGGCTGAGGCCGGCCGAGATCCGTGCCGGCCTGCCGGAGGCGGCGCCATGCAGCCGCACCGGCACCGTCAGCCCCGCGCTGCGGATGGTGGCGCTACCCTCCGCAGCGAGCCCGCCCTCCGCGGCGCGGCGGATGTCGAGCGCGGTGTCGCCCAGCGTCCAGCGGCGGTCGAGGAGGCGGTCTACCACCATCACCTCCGCATTCGTGATGCGGATGCGGCGGAGGGCGGCATGGCTGCTGCTGTCGGCGACCGGCCGCATCAGATCGGCGAGCAGGTCCTGCAACGGCAGGGGTTCGGCGGTTCCCGAGGGCGCTGGCGGGGGCGTCCCGTCCGCGGGGGCGCGCGCGGCCTGCAGGCCAACCCCGCCATCCTCCTCGCGGTAGATCAGCAGCGAGGGCCGATGCAGCGCAATGGTGGCGGGTGCCAGCCGGCCAAGGAGCAAAGCGC
>Ga0182741_1005705_pt1 | contig 11367 bp, 10 predicted proteins | sample eDN5th37CBELigOP_FD_128874 | JGI IMG/M metagenome (GOLD analysis project Ga0182741, IMG submission 128874) | Enriched Organic Plus compost microbial communities from Emeryville, California, USA - eDNA 5th pass 37_C BE-Lig OP (version 2) (version 2) ...
CATCGGCCAGAAGATCGACTTCCTCCGCGCCAACATCGAGATCGGACTCGACCGCGACGACCTCGGGCCCGAACTCGCCGAGATCCTCCGCACGATCGTGTTGCGCCGAGGTCTGCTCTAAGCAGGCGTGCGACCCCGTACACTCACGGGGTGCCTTCGGAGTTCACTCACATCGATCCGCTCGGACGCGCCCGCATGGTCGACGTCGCCGCCAAGGAGTCGTCCCACCGCCGAGCCGTGGCTCGGTGCCGGGTCAACATGGCCTCGGAGACGGCGTCGAAGGTCGCGAGTGGTGCCATCACCAAGGGCGACGTGCTCGCCGTGGCCCGCGTCGCCGGGATTCAAGCCGCCAAGCAGACCTCCAACCTGCTTCCGTTGTGTCATCCCCTGCTCGTGGGGTCGGTGTACGTGAACTTCCGCATCGAAGACACGTTCGTCGAGGTCGAGGCGCAGGTCGACACCGTTGACCGCACCGGCGTCGAGATGGAAGCGCTCATGGCCGCGTCGGTCGCTGCGCTCACCGTCTACGACATGTGCAAGTCGATCGACCGCACCATGACGATCTCTGAGACCGCGCTCTGGGAGAAGACGGGCGGGCGTTCGGGTCCCTGGCGCCGCACGCCCACCGACGACGACCTCGGCTTCTGAGTCGGTCCGGTTCCACCCGAAACGAGTGTCTTCGGCGGCGGTCAGAGCGGGCGAGGTCGGGATGATTCGGGCGCTGATGCACTCCGTGGGGCCGCGAGCACGCTGCGTCGACAAATGTGGCGCCCGTCACCCCCGCTTGTGTCTTCGGGGGACCTCACTGCTACGTTGCCCCGCCGACGCCGCGGTCCACCATCTCGGAGTGCGGCGTCGTTAACGTCGGATCACGTGGTTGGCGGAGTACCGACTGCATGCGCCAGTGGGGCGCCGAGTGTGAGGGTCGTGCCTCACCTGGGTCGCCTGTGCGGACGCATCGGTCATCACTTCGTGCAGCGCGTCTGGACTGCAGGCGGTCGAAGGGCTTGGCCATTCCGGTACTGCTGATTCTCGCGGCGCTTTGGGCAGCTGTGCTCGTGCCCCCGCTCCTGCGGGCGCGCGCTGATCGCGCGACCCCGGTTGGGGACTTCGCGAGCCGCCTCGACGTGCTCGGCCGAGCGGTGCCTTCGTCGCGGGCGCGTCGCCCCATGGCCCACCACTCGTACGCCGTGGGCTTGGCCCGCACCCCCGGTGGCATGTCGCCGGTGCAACGTCGCCGGCGCGATGTGCTCGCCGTGCTCGGCACGCTCACCGGTGCCTGCTTCTTGTTGCTGCTGTTCTCGCGCAGCACCGTCACGTTCGGGCTCTTCGTGCTCGCCTTCGGATGCACGATTGCCTACGTGGCGATGCTCGTGCAGATTCGTCGCCGAGAGCAGGACCGCAAGTACCGGCGGCTCGACCGAGCAATCGCGGCGCCGTCGCCGTCGCTTGCTCGAGCGCCGCGCGTTCGCGCTCGCGTCGACGCCCCCACCTACCGCCGAGCGATCTCGGCGACGCACTGAACGCTTCGGCGCATCCTTCGGCTCCACCCGACCGTACGAGGTGTGGCTAGGCTGTCCGATCCCTCGGGGGTGTAGCTCAGCTGGCAGAGCACTACGTTCGCAACGTAGGGGTCGGCGGTTCGAATCCGCTCACCTCCACCCGAACCTGACACGGCGCCGATCCCTGGGTCGGCGCCGTTGCGCGTGCGGGAGCAGTGCGGGCGGGGTCTAGCGCCACCAGGGGGCGTTGGCGTGTTGACCGATCGCGATCGCGTCGGCCAGGTGCGGGCGCAACCGCTGGTCGAGTCGACGGGTGTACTCACGGGCGATGACGATTCCGAGCACGGCGCGGCGCAACGCCTCGGCGTCGAGATCCTCTCGCCACGCATCGATCGCGAGTACCACCGGCCGGTCGTACTCCTGGGGCGCGATGGCCGCGGGTGCCGTCACCGATGCCCCGGTGGCCACGGCGTCAGCGCTGGCCCGCAACAACGCGCCCACCGTCGCAGTCGCCGGGCGCAACGCCTCGACAGCAGCCGGAACCGGGTCGCTGTCGAAGTGGTGCTCGTGCGCGAACCGCAGCTGGTCGCCGGCGACGCGGGCGAAGGTGGCGACCGACGTGACGGCCACGATCGCAGGGACCATCGGATCGCCGCGTCGCTCCACGAGGTAGGTGTCGAGGGCTTCGGCCTCGCTCGTCTCGTCAGCGGTGGCGAGCGCTCGGGGTGACGCGTCACCGCCCTGACCGCGCAGCAAGTCTTCGGTGGTCGTCTCGAAGTAGGTGCCGGCGCTGCGAAAGAGATCGGCCAGGGTTCGTCCCAACGTGCCTCGAGCGCCCCGAGGCCAGAAGCACAGACCGATGCCCACGGCAACGCCGCCGCCGATCGCGATGTCGAGGACCCGTACCTCGCCCGCGCTGAGGCCGTTTGTTGTGAGCAGGTCGAACATGATGACGACCCACACGGTGAACGCGGCCTGCCCGACGATGAAACTCACCGCGTTGGGTGTGTAGGCCGCGGCGAACACCGAGAGCGGGAACAGCACCCACCGCATCGGGTGGTCGTGGTGCGTGACGAGTACGAGGCCGGAGACCACCGCGAACCCGACGACGGTGCCCGCGAGCGACTCGAGGTACGTGCGGCCGGTGCGCATCGCACTCGAACGCAGCACCGTGAGCGCCCCGAGCGCCACCCAGAAACCGTGCTCCACGTTGGTGAGCAACGCGATGGCCACCGCGGCTCCCAGCCCGAGCGCCCCGCGCAGCGCGTTGCGGACTCGTATCGACCGAAGGCGCGTGATGCGGCGAGCCTGATCCACCAGCGCGGCGAGCCCATTGCGCGAATGCTCGACTTCGAAGTCGCCCGGGAACTCGACCATCACCGAGCGATCGATCGGCACACCGACCGCGAGCAACGCATAGGCCGTGGTCGCGAGCGCGGAGACCGCACACAGTCGAGCCATTGCGGTCGCGTCGAGTCGGGCCACCGTGTCGGCTGTCGTCCTGCCTCGGTGAAGCCCCGCGGCCGCTTCGTTCATCGAGTCGACGCGCTCGCTGATGCGAGCCTGCACCAGGTTCTGAAGCACCGCGTCCGTGGCGGGACCTTCGATGGTCTCACCGCGCAGCGTCGCGGCCGCGGTGTGCAGGCCTCGGTGCATGGCCTCGATGAGCACGCTCGGTATCGGCCGCGGTGTCGTGCGTAAGGAATCGAGCGTCTGATCGAGACTCTCGACTCCCAGGAGGAGCGCGCGGGTACGCGCGCGCGGGCCGGTGGGTCGATGCGGCGCGGTTCGGGCACCCTCGCGTAGCGCATCGACCGCGCGCGTGGCCGTCGCGAACGCGTCGGGATCGTCGATGCACGCGGCGACCGCCTCGGCGGCGTCGGCGTAGAGCCGGCGGAGGTCGAACTGTGAGTGCTTGGGCCACAGTGCGATTCCGGCGATCGTGGCCGCGACGCATCCGGCAAACCAACCCGTGAGGCGAGGGGCGAGATCGGCCGCGCCTCCTGGAACGCACACCGCGAGCACGAACGAGAGTACGAGCGGCGATGCGGCCGGGGTGAAGTAGCCGCCCGCGCCGCTGGCGAAGAGTACGACCGCCGCGACGAGCACCATGCCAGGCGTCGCGATCCACACCGAGACGCCGCAGAGTGTGCCGAGCGTGACGAGTACGCCGCCCGCGATCGTGGTGATGACGTAGGCGCGCGCACGCGGCCCGGTCGGCCCCCCGAAGTCGGCGAAGACCACCAACGAGAACGACGCGAACGCAGCGAAGAGCGCCTCACGCTCGTGTCCCGCCGCATCGAACGCAGCGAAGAGCGTTGGAACGAGGATGAGCGCGCGGGCCGCGACCCGCAGCTGGAAGTGGCCGGGGTCGTGGACGCGTCGCCTGAGCGCGCCCCACACCGCGGCGCCCACTATGCGTTGAGGAGTGAGTCGAGGTCGGAGTGCGATGACTGCTCCGCCGAGCGCATGGCACCGCGTACCGAACGACGCACGGGCTCGACGCTGACCCAGCGCGGCCGCCACTTCGGTTGGTAGCGCGCGGCCACGTCGCGTTCCTTCATGAGCATGGCCTCGGACAAGCGACGCAGTCGGCGGCGCTCCGCTCGGGTGGCCGCGCTCCCTGTGTTCTCGTCGCCGAGTTCCGCACCCACCACGCCGATGCTGAGTTCCCGGACGCCGCGTGCTTGGAGACCGAGCACGGTTGCGACGACGAAGTGGTCGAGCGCTTCGAGTGTGGCGCTCGCCAGTGTCCATCCGGCCATGGCATAACCGTCGAGCTCAGGCGCGGGGACCAACTGCGCCACACCGACCGCTTGGCCATCGGCGTCTTCCATCACCGCGACGAGCACCTCGGTGTCGGCTGGGTCGAGGAAGCGTCCCAACGCGAGTGACAAGGCAGGAGTCACGTGCACCTCGGCGTCGCGGAGCGCAACGAGTGCCGCCGCGCGCGCCGGGTCATCGAGGATCTCCGCATTGGTGTGGAACTGCACGTTCCAGCCCGCATCGGCGTGGGCGCGATGGTGACGGAGGACGGTGTCATCGAGTTGGCTCGGATCGAATCGCGCCACGGGCAGGATCGCTTCGTCGCCGAGGTGGAACGAGTCCATTCCCGCCGCCTCATAGGTCGCGAGCCATCGCTCCGTGCCCGCGAGCACGGTGATGCTCGCGCCGTGACGATCGGCATGATCGGCGAAGTCGGCCCAGAGATCGATCATTTCGCTGGGCTCGCACACCGGATCGGTGTTGAGCACGAACGTGTGGCCGACGACTGCGTACGCGACCATGCCGTTGTCGGCGAAGAACCACTCTCGGTCGTTGCGCAAGGTGAAGTACGACAACGAATCGTGCCCGGCTTGGCCCCAGACCTCCCGTGCTCGAGCGAGGTTCCGGGCCTGGGTCTCGGGGCTCTCGCGGCGGCGCCGCGGCGAACCGAACAACACGAGCCCAGCTCCGATGACGATCGCGGCGCCCGCGATCGCGCTCATCCACTCGAGCCGTCCGTTCTCGGTCGAGAGGTCGAACGTGTCCTCACGGCCGACGATGTCGGCTTGTTCCTCGGGTGTGTCCGCGTCCCCGAGACCTTCGGTTCCCAGTGTTCCCACCACGAGCATGATCGCGGTGAACATCACGAGGTTGCCGAGGACGAAGACCGTGATCGCGCGGCGCAATGCGTGGCGATCCCAGCGGGTCCGGAAATACGACCGCTTCGCTCCGAGCCACCCGAGGGCCAGCAGCGGCACGATCGTCGCCTCGATCGAGAAGCCGTGCAGCACGGTGAACACGAGCGACAGGACCAACAACGCAACGGTGAGCCAGTAGGCCTCGCGTTGACCGCGCCGGAGGCCGCGGCTGGCGAGGATCAGCCACAAGCCGATGTCGATCATCACGCCGCTCGACACTTGAGTCGCGGCCAGCGGCACCCACTCCAGCAAGACCTCGAGTCGAGCCTGCAAGGGAGGGAGTAAGGCGAACAGCAGCATCAGCACACCGACGGCGACGCCGCCGATCGAGGCGGTGCGACGGACGGCGATGCGACGCTTGGCGAACGTGAGCTTGGGTTCTCGGACTGGATAGAACGGCCCCTCTGGCCACGAGGCGACCTTGGTCGGAGTCGACGGCGCGCGTGACGGTTTGGTGGCGAAGCGTTCCAGCGCGTCGCGCGACGGCACGGGCACGTCGCACACGTACAGATCCACGGTGACGTCGTCGTCCACGCTGAGGATCACCCACGATTGACGCAACACGGTGCCGAACGGTGCCGGGAGACCGAAGCGCGCCTCGCGTGCTTCCACGGTTTCCACGCCGCATCCGTCGTTCGCGTAGAAGCCCCCCTGAACGCCGACCAATTGCGGATAGTGCGTGTGTCCGGAGATGAGGCCGATGTAGCCGTGCTCGAGCACGAGTTGCTGTGCGGCCCGCCGCGGCGTCTCGTTCTTCACGGTGTCGTGACCGCCGGGGCGAGCGGCAACCACCGCCTCCTGTACCCGCTTCGATACCACCACCAGGATCGCGCCGATCACAGCGAGATCGACCAGCACGATCAGTCCGAACATCGTGATCCACTCGCGCCAACTGCGAGCCCAACTCACGTGGTCGCCGAGCAGTCCGAATGACGTGACGGCCTTCAACAAGAACGCCGCAAGGAACGGAAGCAGAAGCCACCAGGCGCGGCGGATGATCTGACGGTACGCCAGGCGTGAGCCGAGGAACTGAAGGATCTGTTGCGGGTCGCCCAGCCATTCGACTCCCTCGAGGAGTGAACCTGGGGCGTCGCGAAACGACGGCAGCACCTCGCGCACCACGTGGTGACCAAGCGGCGTGTCCACGGGATCGCGCGGGTCGATGAACGCGTTGGAGTGGTCGTAGCTGTTGCCGTGCTGGATCCGGACGCGCTTCTCACCCTCCTCGGTCTCACACACGAGATCGACGCGCATCGCGATGGCTGCGCCGAGCCGCGTGCGAATCGCGAGCTGCGCTCGGTCATCCCACGCGATCTGACCGTCGTGGTTCCCGGGAAGCAGGTGCACTTCGCAGTTCTCGCGGCGCGAGAACGCGAGGACCGCCGCTTCGAACTCGGGATGGGCGTCGAGTTCGTGATCCACGTCGAGTTCGACTGCGAGTCCTTCGAAACAGTCGCCCGCAAGGACGAGGACACCGGCGCCTTGCCAGGTGTCGAGGCGCTGGGCCAGATCGGCGACCATCTGACGAGAGGCTTCACTCGCCGAGGGATAGAGGTGAACGTCGCTCGTGCAGATGACGCGCGTGCCGCGCACGACTCGTACCTCGCGCAGATCCGGAACGGTGTCGGAAGCAGTCGGGCGAGACATCGCAGCGACGCTATCGGCGTCGCGACCCCGTTCTCGTCAATTGACGACGGTGGCACGGCGGCGTTGTACGAATGCAACGACGATGCGCCAGCCGCCGGTGAATGCGCCGGTCGCGAAGGTGGCCACGATGGCGAACGACAGCACGAAGTCGTGCCCGCCGAGGGTGGCCCGCAGGCCGAGCGCGACGACGATGCCGCCGAGCCAGGTGATGAGCCAACGACCCCACGAGGGCGTGAGGTAGAGCTTCGTGAGCAGCGCGACCGCGAACCAGCCCACGAGGAACGGCCAGAGTGTGCGGAGTGCCGACGCGAGGTCGTAGCCCAACTCGTGCTCGCGGCGTCCGAGCGCGACGAACACGAGAATCGACAGGAAATCGAGGACGGGAGCGAGTCGACGCACGGGTACGAGCTTCGCGGGTCGGCCCGAAACGGTGCGCATCGGCCGGGCTGGCCCGTGACCGAGCGCCGCGGAGTCGAAGCGGCCGGGACAACTGTGGGGAAGGCCGGGTAGCCTCGCCGAATGCCGATCGTCGTGGTCGTCAACCAAAAGGGTGGCGTCGGGAAGACCACCGTCGCCTTGGGTCTCGCGGAGGCGGCCGCCGCCGCGGGCCGCTCGGTGCTCGTGGTCGATCTCGACCCTCAGGGCAACGCCACGACGGGGCTCGGGATCGTCGATCTCACGGCCAGCGTCGACCGGGCGCTCGAGGCGGATCGCCCCGGCTCGCTCACTGAAGCGATCACACCTTCCACCTGGGAGTTGGATGCCGTTCCTGATGTCGCGGCGAGCACGCCCGCACTGGCGGCTCGAGAGCCCCAGCTCGCCACCGATCCGATCGGGGCCCAAGACCGGCTCCGAACGTCGATGGAAGGGCTCGAGTACGACCTGACCATCATCGACTGTCCGCCTTCGCTGGGCCTGCTCACGATCAATGGGCTCTTCGCCGCCGATCAGGCGCTCGTGGTCACGGCCCCGTCCGCGTGGAGCACCGATGGTGTGGAGCAGGTGCGGCGCACGATTGCCCGAGTGGCTGATCGCCGAGGCGGCGCGCTGCGGGTGGCGGGTATCGCAATCAACAACGTGGGGCGCACGCGCGATGCCAAGTACTGGCAGAGCGAGCTGGAAGAGCGGTTCGCGGGCGAGGTGATCGGAACGGTCCAGCAGCGCGCCGCCGTGGCGGAAGCGGGCGCTCAGTCGTTGCCGCTCCGCGCCTTGGGGAACCGTCCCGGTGCCGCGGAAGCCATTGCCGAGTTCGATCGCCTGTACCAACAACTCGTGTCGTCGGAGGTGCCGTGGGTTACAACCCGCAGCGAAATCGGCCCCGTCCCCGCGTGAGCGAGTCGACCGGGCCCGCCCCGGTCGACTCGCTCCTCGACCACACCGCGGTTCCCGATCACGAAGCTTCCGAGGCGGACGCGGCGATCGATGTCGCTCCTGCCTCCGGGGTGAGCGGGTCGGCGCCCGAGCGGGCGAGTGTCGCCGCCGCCCCGCTGACGCCGGCCACCCCCACGCCCGCACGGGTCGCTCCGATGGGGCGCATCGTCGCAGCGGTCGCGATCGTGGGCATGCTCCTCGTGGCGTTACGACTCCTGGCTCGTCGTCGTCGCCGAGACTGAACACGGGCGCCACTGGCGCGCGCGTTCGGGGTCGTGAGGAATCCGCGCGTCGAGGAGTCGCATGGTTGCCGCGGCTCGTGGCGACGTGAACACCGCGGTCGTTGGGCCGTGCTCGACGATCTCCCCGTCGGCCATGACGCTCACGGTGTCGGCCACGGATTCGACCATCGCGAGGTCGTGGGTGACGAGCAGGAACGCAGTGTCCCTGCGCGTGCGGAGTTCGTCGATCGTGTCGAGCACCTGGGCGGCCACGGGAGGGTCCAACGCGGCGAAGGGCTCGTCGAGCACGACGACGGCCGGTTCGAGCGCGAGGGCCCGAGCGACGCACACGCGCTGGCGTTGCCCACCCGACAGCTGGTGCGGAAGCCGAGTGGCGAGTGTCGCGTCGAGTCCCACCTGCGCGAGCAGCCGGGCCACGTCGCGGACCGGATCGTGGGGAACTCGATGTACCAACCAGGGTTCGGCAACTGATTGCTGCACGGTGACGCGGGGGTCGAGCGCGTCGAGTGGATCCTGCGCTACGTACTGCATCCGCGTTCGTAACGCTCGGAGGTGACGACCTCTCGCGCGGCCGAAGTCGGAACCGTCGACCCACAGCGATCCAGAGGTGCGCGGAATCAGGCGGAGCGCGGCGCGCGCCAAGGAGGTCTTGCCACTTCCGCTCTCACCCACGAGCGCGTGTACCTCGCCGGCGCGAACGTGGAGATCGACATGGTCCACGGCTCGCACGGAGCGCCGCGCGTTGATGCGATGGTCGACCACGAGGTCGATGATGGCGAGTGCATGCTGGGTCATCGAGCCCCCTCCACGATCGGACAGGCGATGACGTGTCCCCGCTCGAGTTCCCGCGGTAGTGGGACGTTCCTCGTACAGGAGTCCACGGCGTTCGGACAACGCGGGTGGAACGCGCATCCGCTGGGGAGCGCACGGATGTCGGCGGCAGTCCCTGGGAGTGCGCTTGGGCGCGCGCCTGGCTCCGGGCGGGCCGCGAGCAGGGCCCGGGTATAGGGATGGGCTGGCGCGCGGAAGAACGTAGAGACGGGTGCGGTTTCCACGATCCGTCCGGCGTAGAGCACGAGCACACGGTCGGCGAGAGCCGCGACGGCCCCCAGATCGTGGGTGATGAGCAGGAGCGCGGAGTCGCGTTCGTTCCGGATGCGTCGCAACGTCTCGATGACTTCGGCCGCCACGGGTGCATCGAGCGCGCTGGTCGGTTCGTCGGCCACCACGAGTCGCGGCTCGCGGGCGAGCGCGGTCGCGATGAGGGCGCGTTGTCGTTGCCCGAGGGAGACCTGGTGGGGATACGCCCGGACGAACTGCTCCGGAGTATCGAACCCCGCGGTGCGGAGGAGTTCGAGCGCGCGAGCCGACGCGTCGCCGCGCCGCATCCTGTCGACCCGACGGAGCCCTTCGACGACCGAGGCGCCGATACGTCGACTGGGGTCCAATGCGGTTCCGATGTCCTGGGGTATGTACGCGATGTCCGCGCCGCGGTGGTTGCGACGCGCCCGAGCGGAAAGGGCTGAGCGAGCCTGACCGCGCCAATGCACATCGCCGGTGACCACGCGTACCGTCGTCGGCGCGACGTCGGCCACGAGCCGTCCGAGCAACGTCTTCCCGCTCCCGGATTCGCCGACGATCGCCACGGTCTCGCCCGCAGCCATGGCGAACGACACGTCGTCGAGCGCTCGCCCCGGACCCGGAACCTCCGCCGTCAGGCGATCGACCCAGAGGAGTTCACCCACGACCGGCTCCCCGAGGATCGAGCGCGTCGCGCAGCGCATCGGCGAGCAGCACGACTGCGAGCACGGTGACGCTGAGGAATGCGCCGGGAGCGAGCACCAGATGGGGATCGGTCGTGAACCGTCCTTCGGCGGTGGCGATGAGGCCACCCCACGACGTGTCGGCGCCCGACAGTCCTACCCCGAGGAACGTCAACATCGCCTCGGCCACGATGAGGACGCCGAACGACACCGCGGAATACACGATGAACGGACCCATGGAGTTCGGGACGACGTGACGGACCACGATGCGCCATCGAGTCGCGCCCGCTGCCCGGAGCTGCTCGACGAACCCTCGTTGAATCGTCCGGCGCGCGCTGGACCGAAGGATGCGCATCGGAAGGGGCCACGACAGCACGCCGATCACACATCCGACCAAGACGATGCCGCGCGAGCCGTCGACCAACGACAGGATCAGAATTGCGCCGACGACGCCCGGAATCCCGAACCACACGTCGGTCGCGCCCGAGACGATCGCATCTCCGGTGGATCCAGTGAACAGGCTCACCAACACCAGGCCGACCGCGACTCCTGATGACACCGCGAGGGCGACCACGCCCACCGCCAGGGACGGACGCGTCGCGCGAATCACGCGGTTGTAGACGTCGCAGCCTTCGAGATCGGTGCCGAACCAATGATCACTCGACGGCCCGAGCCGGTCCCGAAACGATCCGTCGGACTGACGGATCTCACAAGGGCCGGTCTCGTGAGAGGCCGGTGACAGGGCGGTGAACGCGCCGGGAACCGATGCGATGAGTACGAGCAGGAGGAGGACGGTTCCGCCGACCCACGCGAGCGGGTCGCGGAGGAGTCGGCGCCATGTGTGTGCCCGCGGCGTGGCGGCTGGCGGCGTCGTGGCCACCGACGCTTCGATCGCGGCGCGTGTGGCGAGTTCAGACATCGCGCACCCTCGGGTCGAGGGCGGCGGTCAACAGATCAGCCGCGAGATTTACGGCGAGATACGCGCCGATGAGGACCACGGTGATCGCGATGATGACCGGTTGATCGCGGTGCCCGATGGCGAGATGAAGCTCACGGCCCACGCCGTGTACGTCGAACACGGATTCGACGACCACCGCGCCAGCAAGCAACGCAGCGAAGTCGACGGCCAGGAAGGCAATGATCGGCGCCCACGAGTTCC
>Ga0182741_1005706_pt1 | contig 11365 bp, 11 predicted proteins | sample eDN5th37CBELigOP_FD_128874 | JGI IMG/M metagenome (GOLD analysis project Ga0182741, IMG submission 128874) | Enriched Organic Plus compost microbial communities from Emeryville, California, USA - eDNA 5th pass 37_C BE-Lig OP (version 2) (version 2) ...
TATTGCCGCACGCCGAAGGCGAGCGCGCCGGCAAGGCTGTACGCCACCGGGTTGGGTGGCCGGACGTCCAGCGGGGCATAGATCCTGAGCCCCGCCGCCCGCGCCGCCCGGGTCAGCGCCAGATCGTCGGAAACCGCCCGGTCCCAGAGGCGCGGCAGGTCGAGCCGCTCCAGCGCCGCGCGGGACAGGGCCGTCGCCCCACCCCAGCACAGGTTGCAGCGGGCGCAACGAGGCAGGGTCGCGATGGCCATGTCGGCCAGCGCGACCAAGGTCGAGGCGAAGGCGCCATCGGCCGGAAGGGTCCAGCGGTAGCCGGTCGCGATGTCGCCCTGGCCGGTCAGCACCGGCCGCAGCAGGCGGGAGAGCAGGTCGGGCGGTGGCCGCATATCGGCATCCAGCGTGACCACCGCCGCGTCCTGCGGCCGCTCCTCGGCAAGGGCCGCCAGCAGGTTCTGCACCTTCTGCCCGCGCCGTTCCGCTGCGCCTGCGACGACGACGGTGGCGCGGGCGGGATGTGCTGCGATGAAACGGATCAGCGCAGGAAAAACCGGGTCGTCGCGGGATTCGACGGCAAGGACCACCCGCCAGGCAGGATAGTCCTGCCTCGCCAGGTCCTGCAGGAACGCCTCGATTGCGGGCAGCGGCCCGCGCACCGGCACCAGCACCAGCACCGGCGGCGTCGAATCCGGCCAGGGCTGCGGACGGCGCAGCAGGCGCAGATACCAGGCGCAGAGCAGCGTCGCCGCCACCGCCTGCCCCATCCAGGCCGCCAGCACCGCACCCGCCAGCATGTCCATCCCGCCGCTCCCCGTCGCGTCTGGCGCCGTGCCGGCCCCGGTCGCATCATGCCGCCGCGGCACAAGGAGCGGCAGGGATGGCGAAGTACGATCTGGCCGTGCGGGGCGGGCAGGTGGCGACCGGCCTCGGCACGGTGCACTGCGACATCGGCATCCGCGGCGGACGCATCGCGGCGCTGGCCGAGCATATCGAGGAGGCAGCGGCCACGCTGGATGCCGGCGGCCTGCTGGTGCTGCCCGGCGGCGTCGACAGCCACTGCCATATCGAGGAGCCACAGCCGGACGGCACGGTGATCGAGGAGAGCTTCGTCACCGCCTCCATCTCTGCTTTCGCAGGCGGCACCACCAGCGTCGTCTGCTTCGTGCCGCAGTGGAAGGGTCATGGCGTCTGGGACCGGTACCAGGATTACCGGAGACGGGCCGCCGGCGGGATGCTGGACCACGCCTTCCACCAGATCATCAGCGACCCGACCGACACCGTGCTGGAGGACGAGGTGCCGCGCATGGTCGCCGAGGGTGTGCGCAGCCTGAAGGTCTTTCTGACCTACGAGCCGCTGCACCTGACGGATGCGCAATACCTGCGCGTGCTGGCGACGGCGCGTCGGCTTGGCTGCCTCGTCACCGTGCACTGCGAGAACTATGCCGCCATCAACTGGCGCACCGAGGCGCTGCTGGCCGCCGGCCTGACGGCGCCGAAATACCACGCCTGGTCCCGCCCGCCGGTGGTGGAACGGGAGGCGACGCATCGCGCCATCGCGCTGGCGGAACTGCTGGACCAGCCGATCCAGGTCTTCCATGTGAGCTGCGCCGAGGCGGCGGAGGAGATCGCCCGCGCCCAGGCCCGGGGCCTGAAGGTCTGGGGCGAAACCTGCCCGCAATACCTGGTGCTGACCGCCGCCGACATGGACCGGCCGGGCTTCGAGGGCGCCAAGTTCATGTGCAGCCCCTCGCCGCGAACGCCGGAGGAGCAGGGGCGGGTTTGGGAGATGATCCGCCGCGGCACGCTGGACGTGGTCTCCTCCGACCACAGCGGCTTCTCTTTCGCCGGGCCGCTCGGCAAGCGGCGGAACGGCGCCGAGGCGCCCTTCCGGGACGTCCCGAACGGCATCCCGGGCGTCGCCGCGCGGCTGCCCATCCTGTTCAGCGAGGGGGTCTCCAAGGGCCGGATCACCCTGGATGAGTTCGTGCGGCTGACTGCCACCAACCCGGCGCGGCTGATGGGCCTGGCGCCACGCAAGGGGGCCATCATGGTCGGCGCCGACGCCGACCTCGTGCTGTGGGATCCGAAGAGGAAGGTGCGGCTGACCAACGCGCTGATGCAGCACGCCATCGACTACACGCCCTATGAAGGCATGGAAGTGACCGGCTGGCCGGTGGCGACTCTGCGGCGTGGTGCGGTGGTGATGCGGGACGGCGTGGTGCAGGCCGAGCCTGGCACCGGCCTGTTCCTGCCCCGCGCGCCCTACGACCTGATCCGGCCACGCGGGGTGCTGCCGGACGGTTTCGACGCCGCGCCGCCGGCTATGTGAGCGGCCGCTGGTCGATGTCGGAAGGCGCCGCCGCCGGCTGTCCGCGCTCGCCCAGCCAGCCGCCCAGCAGGCCCGCCAGGAAGGGCACCAGCCCCGCGGTCAGCAGGTTGAACAGGGTGAAACCGCCGGCCAGCACGAGCCCGATCACCACGGCGATCGCGGCCGAGATGCCCGGTTCCAGGATTGTCCGCCCGGCCGATTGACGGCCCACGATGTAGCCGCCGATCAGGAAGGCGAGAAAGTTGAGCGCGGCGCCGAGCAGCGCCTGCCCGCCTGTCAGCGTCACGGGCTCACCCTCGGCAACCGTCTCCAGCTGGCCGGGACCGACCACCAGGGTCATGATCAGGCCGGCCGCGATCGCCAGCCCCACCATGATGAGGACGCCGATCAGGATCCACTTCCAATCGAGCCCGCGGGACATGGGCGGAACCTCCCTGGCCTTGCAGGTGTCGTTACGCGCACGGCGGCGGTGGGTTCCATCGGCGGTTGCGCCGTCAGCCGTCCTCGACCACCGACCGTCCGGTGGTGAAACGCCAGTGATGCCACAGCAGCCGTGCGGCAAGCGATCGCCAGGGCTTCCATGCCTCGGCCATCGCGCCCAGCGCCCTGGGCGTCGGCCGCGCCTCCAGCCGCAGGAGGTGCGCGGCACTCGCTGCCAGCGCCAGGTCCCCGGTGGGGAAGATGTCGGGCCGCTGCTCCGCGAAGAGCAGGTGGATCTCCGCCGTCCAGCGGCCGAGCCCCTTCACCGCGGCAATGTGCGCAACCGCCGCCGCATCGTCCATGACCGCCAGCGCCGCAAAGTCCAGCCGCCCGTCCAGGCAGGCCTGCGCGAGAGAGCGTGCATGGGCCGCCTTGGGCCGCGACAGGCCGGCCACGCCGCAGAGTGCCGCGTCGTCCAGCATCAGCAGCCCGGCAGGTTCCAGCGCCCCGGGCAGGGCCGAAAGCCGCTTCCAGATCGCTGCCGCCGCCTGGTTGCTGATCTGCTGACCGCAGATCGCCCGCAACAGCCCGGGAAAGCCGGGCTGGCGCGTGCGCCAGGGGAGCGGCCCCGCCGCCGCCTCGATGCCGGCCAGGCGCGGATCCTGCGCCAGGAGGGCGGCGATGCCCTCGCGGGCCCAGCCGGGCGGATGGGGAAAGGGGGGTGGGGCTCCCCGCGAAGCACTGCTTCGCGGGGACCCTGGTGGCGGGAAAGGCTGAGGAGGGGGTGAGGGAGCCATTCCCACCGCCTGTAGCGGATGGACACCCTGAGGGGGATGGGGCGCCGTCCGGTACCGCCAGGATGGGCGCGCCATGTGACTGCCGGAACCTCTCCGGTGCAGCGAAGTGCAACAAAGTGCAACAGCGGCAGCATCAGCAACCGGATGCAACACGAAGCCGGGCGGCCGCTCCTCCGGTGCGCTATGGTGCGGGGCCATGGACCCGCAACCGCACATCCTCGTCGTGGACGACGACCGCGAGATCCGCGACCTGCTCTCAAAATTCCTTGAGCGCCAGGGCATGCGCGTCACGGCGGCGCGGGACACCAAGGACGCGCGGCGCCTATGGCCCCTGGGCCGGTATCATCTGGTGGTCCTCGATCTGATGCTGCCGGGCGAATCGGGCCTGGACTTCGCCCGCTGGCTGCGCGGCCAGGACGATGTGCCCATCGTCATGCTGACCGCGATGTCCGAGGAGACCGACCGCATCGTCGGACTCGAGCTCGGCGCCGATGACTACGTGGCCAAGCCCTTCAATCCGCGTGAGCTGCTGGCCCGCATCCGTGCCGTGCTGCGTCGCACCAGCGCAGAAGGCGGCGGACAGAAGGAGCCGCCGGCCAAGGCGATCCGCTTCGCGGGCTGGACGCTGGAGCCCGCGCGCCGGCGCCTGCTGAGCCCTGAAGGGGTGGAAGTGCCGCTGACCGGCGGGGAGTACGAACTGCTGCAGGTGCTGGTGGAGCGCCCCAACCGCGTTCTGACCCGCGACATGCTGATGGACCTGCTGCACAACCGCCAGGCAGGGCCCTTCGACCGTGCGATCGATGTCGCCGTCTCCCGTCTGCGCCGCAAGCTCGAGGACGACGGGCGCAACCCGAGCCTGATCAAGACGGTGCGCGGCGGCGGTTATGTGCTGGCCGCAACGGTGGACCGGGCATGAGTGCCTCCCAGGCCGACGCCGGCTGGCAGGGCACGGCGGTCGCCCCCCCGTCGGTGCGACGCTGGCGGTTCTGGCCGCGGAGCCTCGCAGGCCGCACCGCACTGGTATTGCTGCTCGGCCTGACGCTGGTGCAGGGGCTCGGGCTGCTGATCCACGCGCTGGACCGGGTGGACCTGCAGAAATTCGCCCAAGCACGGGAGATCGCAGGGCGCTCCTTCGCCGCCTGGCGCACCGTGGTGCTCGCGCCGCCCGACCGGCGTGCGGCCATGCTGGCGGATATCGACCTGCCGCAAGGCCTCCTCGCCTCCCTGGACGAGACACCCGCGGTGCCGCTCAACGCCGCGCCACCGCCACTGACCGTTATGCGACTGTTCCGCCTGGAACAGCTTGCCACCGCCGGTCCGCGCGGCTTCCGCCCGCAGGAGGCCCGCTTCGCCGTCCTCGGGCCGCCCGGGAACTTCGCCGCCTCGCTGCGCCTGCCCGACGGCCCCTGGCTGAACCTTCGGGTCCGCCTGCCGCCGCCCCGCCCCTGGCATTCGGAGACCTTCCTGATCGCCTTCGCGGTGATGACCCTTGCTGCCGCGGCACTCACGCTCTGGGCCGTGCGGCGCCTGACGCTGCCGGTGCGCGCACTGGCCGAGGCCGCTGACCGGCTCGGCCGCGGCGTGAACGCCCCGCCGCTGCCGGAGACCGGGCCCGCCGAGGTCGCCACGGCCGCTCACGCCTTCAACACCATGGCCGAGCGCATCCGCCGCTTCGTCAGCGACCGCACCCAGATGCTGGCGGCGATCAGCCACGACCTGCGTACGCCGATCACCCGCCTGCGCCTGCGCGCCGAGTTCATGGAGGACGAGGAGCAGCGCCGGAAGATGCTGGCCGACCTCGACGAGATGGAGGCGATGATCACGGCGACGCTGGCCTTCGCACGCGACGATGCTGCGGCCGAACCCTCCGTGCCCCTCGATCTCGCCGCGCTCTGCCGCACGGTGCTGGACGAGGCGGCGGATGCGCGGCCGGAAGCGGCCGAGCATGTGGCCTATGCCGGGCCCGAACACCTGACGGTACAGGCGCGCCCGACGGCGCTGAAGCGCGCGCTGGCAAATCTCGTGGGCAACGCCCTGACCTATGGCGGCGCCGCGCGGCTGACGCTGGCGAGACCGGAGGGGTCCGGCCGGCCGGTCCGGCTGGCCGTGGAGGATGACGGCCCCGGCATTCCGGCCACGGAACTGGAAAGCGTGTTCCAACCCTTCCGCCGGCTGGAGGTCAGCCGCAACCGCGAGACCGGCGGCACCGGCCTTGGCCTGCCCATCGCGCGCAACATCCTGCGCGCCCATGGCGGCGATGTGGTGCTGCGCAACCGCCCGGGCGGCGGGCTGGCGGCGGTCGTGACCCTGCCGGGCTGAGCAGCCGGCACCGCTTCGGCTGGAGCGTGGCTGCTCGAAGCTGGAACAGCCAAAAGCATGAATCGGGCTCTTTGGCACGATTCCGTAGCGTGACCGGTTCTAACCGAACCGGTCACGCTCTAGGGTACGGCCGCAACTGCGCGATGGCACCGTAATCGATGCTCACCTGGATCCTGCTTGGCCTTGTCGTCCTGCTGCTGCTTTGGCTGGTGATCGTGTACAACCGGCTGGTAGCGCTGCGGCAGACCACCAGCCAGGCCTGGTCGGACGTGGACGTCCAGCTGAAGCAGCGGCACGACCTGATCCCCAATCTGGTGGAGACCGTGAAGGGCTATGCAGCGCATGAGCGCGGCACGCTGGAGGCCGTGGTACAGGCGCGCAACACCGCCATGGCGGCGCGCACGCCCGAATCCGCCGCGGCGGCGGAAGGCGCCCTGGGCGCCGCTCTCGGGCGGCTGTTCGCACTGGCGGAAGCCTATCCGGAGCTGAAGGCGAACCAGAACTTCCTGCAACTGCAGGGCGACCTCTCCGACGTGGAAAACAAGATCGCCGCCTCACGACGCTTCTTCAACAACGCGGTCGCGGAATACAACAGCGCCATCCAGCAGGTGCCCGCGGTATTCTTCGCCGGCAGCCTCGGCTTCACGCCACGCGGCTTCTTCGAAGTGACGGAGGCCGAGCGCGTCGCGATCCAGGCGGCGCCGCAGGTGCGATTCTAGGACACGCCCGGTGCAGGCGGTCGGCCTTCGCACCTTCATCTGGAACAACGCCTGGAAATCGGCGCTGCTGCTCGCGGGCTTCCCCCTGCTGCTGATGCTGATCTGCTTCGCCTTCGCCCTGCTGCTGGTGGCCGATCAGGCGCCGTCCTTCCGGCAGGGGCTGCGCGACGCAGTGGCAGCGCTGCCGGTGGTGCTGCCCTTCGTGCTGGCGGTGACGGCGGTGTGGTTCGCGATCGCCTGGGTCGCGAACCAGCGCATCCTCGATCTGCTGACCGGCGCGCGACCGGTGACGCGGACGGAGGAGCCGCGGCTGTGGAATCTGCTGGAGGGGCTCTGCATCAGCCGCGGCATGACGATGCCGCGGCTGGCGGTGATCGAGACACCCGCGCGGAACGCCTTCGCCTCCGGCCTGTCGCGGGCAAAGGGGGCGGTGACGGTCACGCGCGGGCTGCTGGAGGGTCTGACGGACCGCGAGCTGCGCGGCGTGCTGGCCCATGAGCTGACGCATATCCGCAACGGCGATGCGCGGCTGGCGGTGATCGCGGCGGTCTTCGCCGGAGTCATTTCCCTGCCCGGCGAGATCCTGATCCGGGGTGGGCGCGCGATCCTCTCCGGCCGGCGGAGGCCCCGGTCCGCCCGGCCCCCCTCGTCCTCCTCGTCCTCCTCGTCCTCTCGCGGCCGCAGGGGCGACAGCGGCGCAGGGCCGCTGATCCTGCTGGCGCTGATCATCATGGTGGTGGCCTATGTGCTGGCGATCGCGCTGCGTTTCGCGCTCTCGCGCAACCGCGAATTCATCGCCGATGCCGGGGCGGTGGAACTGACGCAGGATGCGGATGCGATGATCGCCGCGCTGCGGAAGGTCTCCGGCCGGTCGGAGATGCCGCTCCTGCCCTCGCAGGTGCAGGCCATGCTGCTGGACAGCCCGGAGGAGACACTGGGCAGTGCCTGGCTCGCCACCCACCCGCCGCTCGAGGAGCGGATCGCGGCGCTGGTGCGCTATGCGGGTGGGCGGGATCCGGGGCCCATGCCGGCTGCTCCCGCCGTCCCGACCGAGGCCGCATCCGTGCCGGCGGATACGCCGTGGTGGCGCCAGGCATGATGGCCCGTGCCGCCGGATGGAATCAAAAGGGGCAGGCCTTCCGACCCGCCCCTTGGCCGACGCGCCTGTCGTCGGCCCGTCAGGCGGCCCGCTTCCGCGCGATCAGCCCCTGCTCCACCAGTGCCTCGGCGATCTGCACCGCGTTCAGCGCCGCGCCCTTGCGCAGATTGTCGGCGACGCACCAGAAGGCCAGGCCGTGCGGCACCGTCGGGTCGCGCCGCAGGCGGGACACATAGACTGCATCCTCACCCGTCGCTTCGGTCTGGGTGACGTAGCCGCCGTCCTCGCGCCGATCCACCACCTGCACGCCAGGCGCGTCGCGCAGCGCCTCCCAGGCCTGCTGCTCGGTGATCGGAGCCTCGAACTCCACATGCACAGCCTCAGCATGGCTGATGAAGATGGGCACGCGCACGCAGGTGGCGATCACGGCGATGTCCGGGTCCAGGATCTTCCTGGTTTCCACCACCATCTTCCACTCCTCCTTCGTGCTCCCGTCTTCCATGAACTTGTCGATATGCGGGATGCAGTTGAAGGCGATGGGCTTGGTGAACTGCTCGGGCGCCGCCTGGTCATTCACATAGACGGCGCGCGTCTGGTTGAAGAGCTCGTCCATCGCCTCCTTCCCCGCGCCGGAGACCGACTGGTAGGTGGCAACGACGACGCGCTTGATGCGGCTGATGGCGTGCAGCGGCTTCAGCGCCACGACCATCTGGATGGTCGAGCAGTTCGGGTTGGCGATGATGTTGCGCTTGCTGAACTGCTTTAGGTGATGCGGGTTCACCTCCGGCACCACCAGGGGAATGTCGGGCTCCATGCGGAACTGGCTGGTGTTGTCGATCACCACGCAGCCCGCCGCCGCCGCCCGCGGCGCATGCACGGCCGAGACCGAGGCGCCGGGGGAGAACAGGCCGATATCCACGCCCTTGAAGTCGAAAGTCTCCAGGTTGCGGACTTTGAGCACGGATTTCTCGCCAAAGGAGACTTCCTGCCCCGCCGAACGGCCCGAGGCGAGGGCGATGACCTCGCTCACGGGGAAGTTGCGCTCGGCGAGGGTCTTCAGCATCTCGCGCCCCACCGCACCGGTGGCGCCGACGACCGCGACCCTGTAGCCCATTGGCCTGCTCCTGAGACGATACAAGGCCCCCGATCCACAGGGGCCACCGGTTGCATAGGGGCGGTGAGGCCCCGGTTCAAGGGAAGCGGAGCGCAACGGTAGCCTTGCCCCGGGCCGCCGGCTGCCCACTATCCCGACGACGGATCAGAACGGGAGAGACCGATGCTGCTGCGCTGCGGTTCAAGGATGGTGGGTGCCGCCACCACGATGGGCGGGGTTGCCCTGCTGGCAGGGCTGGCGCCCTTCCTCGCCGGCCTGGGTGTCGGTGCAGCCGTCATGGGCGGGGCCTGCATGGCTCGGGATGCCATGCGCAAGCGTACCGCCTGGCGCGACGACCCTCTGAGCGGCAGCGCCGGACCTTCCGGCCGGACCGAGATGCCGGACGAGGGCGACGCAGCAGCGGGCGCCGCGCCCATCTGAGGCGCGGTGTCAGTCAGGAACCAGCGCCGTCGCCTCGATCTCGACGCGGGCTTCCGGCTCGACCAGTGCGCCCACCTGCACCAGCGTCATGGCAGGGAAGTGGTGGCCCATGACGGCCCGGTAGGCGAGGCCGAGCCCCTGCAGGCTGGCCCGGTACTCCTCCATGTCCACGATGAACCAGGTCAGGCGGGCCACATGCTCCGGCCCGCCGCCGGCCTCCGCCACCACCGCCAGGATGTTGCGCAGTGCCTGCTGCATCTGAGATGTGAAGTCGGGCGCGAAACGGCCCTGGCTATCCCAGCCCACCTGCCCACCCACCAGCACGACCCGCCCGCGCCCGGCCATGCCGTTGGCATAGCCGCGCGGTACCGGCCAGCCGGAGGGCTGCAGCACCGTCAGCGGGCTCATGCGCCCTTCGCCGCCCCGAAGCGGCACAGCACGAAGTGCCGCCGCTCGACCATCCGGGGCCGCCACGGGGCCGGCATGAATTCCCCCATACGCGGATCGTCGCCGGGCATGATCGCCTGCTCCACAAGCGCCTGCAGCGCCGCGACCGTCGCCGCATGGCGTGCCGCGCCGTTCCTCAGCACCACATAGGCCTCCATGATCCGTCCGCGCTCCTCGTCCAGCGCGCCGACCACGCCGCATGCCTTTGCCGCGGGGCAGGACAGCAACGCCGCCTCCGTCTCCGGCCCGCGATGTCGCCACCGGGCCGGGACGGCCATGCCGTCCGCGGCACGCGCGGCAGCGGCAAGTACCCTTCGCCTCCCGCATATGGACGTCGGCGGTGGTGTTGCAGCCATTCTGCACATATCTCGCCTGGCGGTCACCGGCGAGACAGGGGCAGCGGCCCTGCGCGACATGGTGCCGGCACATCGCGCCGCAGGATGAGCGGCGCCGGCGCCATTCTTGCCGCAACGGCCATCGGGCCGAAGGCGCACATCACTCCGGGTTTGCACCATGCTGTGGAACGACCCGCAGGCAGTGCCTGACGCCGGATCCTGGACCTCGTCCGCGCCCATGGCGCCGCGCACTGTCCCGCTGCCCGGCCATGTCGGGCGCCCGGCCCGTGCTCTCCGCCAGCCCCATCCCCCTGTGCCGCACGGCCGGGCGCCGTGTGGAATGAGCCGGGCCGGTCGACGGCGTCCGCCCGCACGCATGCATGGGCGTTCCTGCGCCGGCGCACGAAGTGGCGCCCTGCGCTGCAGCCGCTAGGATGCGCGCCAGATCGGGGAGGCAAGCGATGCATGTGCTGATCGCAGGCGGAGGCGTGGGCGGGCTGACCCTGGCGCTGTCGCTGCATGAGCGCGGCATCCCCTGCACGGTCCTCGAGGCGGCGGCAGAGGTTCGCGAGCTCGGCGTCGGCATCAACACGCTGCCGCATGCGATCAAGGAGTTCGCCGCTCTCGGTCTGCTGCCGGCACTGGACGCGGTGGCGATCCGCACGCGGGAGCTTCGCTACCTCAACCGCTTCGGCCAGGAGATCTGGGTGGAACAGCGCGGCACCTGGGCAGGTCATCCTGTGCCGCAATTCTCCATCCATCGCGGGCGGCTGCATGGTGTGCTGTGGCGGGCGGCGCAGCAGCGGCTGGGCGCGGCGCTGCGCACCGGCTGTCGCCTCGCCGGCTTCGCCCAGGACGCGGGGGGTGTCACCGCCCGCTTCACCCGCCCCGATGGCAAGATGGAAGAGGTCCGCGGCGACGCCCTGGTCGGCGCCGATGGCATCCACTCCGCCCTGCGCAGCCTGCTTCATCCGCAGGATGGCGGCATCCGTTGGCAGGGGATCCAGATGTGGCGCGGCGCCCTCGACTGGCCGGCCTATGAGGGCGGCGACACGATGATCGTCGCCGGCGACATGCGGGAGAAGCTCGTCCTGTACCCGATCGCGCCTGGCGCAACGCCGGGAACACGGCTGACCAATTGGGTCGTCTGCGCCAGGGTCGGCGACGGCAGCCAGCCGCCGCCACGGCGTGAGGACTGGTCACGCCGTGGCAGGCTGGAGGAGGTGCTGCCGCATATCCGGCGCTTCCGCATCCCCTTCCTGGATGTCGAGGCCCTGGTGCGCGCCACCCCGGAGTTCTTCGAATACCCGATGTGCGACCGCGATCCGCTGCCCTGGTGGACGGAGGGACGAGTGACATTGCTCGGCGA
>Ga0182741_1005708_pt1 | contig 11362 bp, 11 predicted proteins | sample eDN5th37CBELigOP_FD_128874 | JGI IMG/M metagenome (GOLD analysis project Ga0182741, IMG submission 128874) | Enriched Organic Plus compost microbial communities from Emeryville, California, USA - eDNA 5th pass 37_C BE-Lig OP (version 2) (version 2) ...
CATGGCTTCGCTCCGGCTCATGCTGTCGGCCTGCGCGCTCGACAGCGAACTCTGGCTGAGTCGCGCGCCGGCCGAGCCGGCCGTGCTTGGCGAGCTGAGCGCCACGGTTCACGCCATCGAAGGGCTTTGCGGCCGCTTCGAGCGCCTGCACTAGGCCTCGGCCGAAGCTACGGGCGGCAACCGATAGGCGCCCTCCAGCAAGGGCGCCTTAGGCAGATAGGCGCGCATGAAGAGGGCGAAGGGGCCCTGCGGCGCGGGCAGCCAGTTGGACTCCCTCTCGGCGCCCGGGCTGCGCGCGCCGATCCAGATGTCGAGCGAGCCGTCAGGGTTGTAGCGAAGCCCCGGCGTCCGATCTCCTATGGCGTAGCGATCCAGCGGATTGTCGGTGAAGAAGAACTGCCCGTCGGCCGTGGCCTCGTAGAGGCTGAGGGACCAGAAGCTCTCCACCGGCGGCAGCCGATCGGCGGGAAAGTGCAGGCGCCAGTCTCGCGCGCCGTCATAGAGGCCCCGCGCCTCGCCCTGGCCGCGCATGTACATCGCCTCGACGGGGGGCAGGGCCGCGAGGCCGGCGAGGGCGACGGCCGCGCGGTAGGCGTAGCTCTGTCCGAAGTCCCCGAGGTCTGACCGCGGATAGGACCAGCCGTCGATCCAGGCCGCGCCGCCGACGCCGCGACCCCGGATGAACGCCTTGGCCTGTTCGACGCCGGCTTCGATGCTCGCTGCGTCCTCCGGGCCAAAGCGGCTCGGATCGAAGCGGCCCTGACCAAGACCGAGCGGGGCGATACGGCGCAGGAGGGCCAGATCGGTGACGGGCGGAGGATTGGCGACCATCAGGGCGTCGACCGAGGCGAAGTACTCCGCCCATGGCGCGCTGCGAGGGGCGTAGCTGACGCTTTCCGGCGCGGCGGGGCCTTGCATGGAGACACCCGCCTGGACCGCCCGGGCCGCTTCGAGGTCGAACGGTCCGTCCACCAGGATGCGCGCCAGCGCCCAGACGTGGTTGGTCGGCGAGCGCACGACATTGTCGCCTTCGGCAGGATCGTTCGGGCCGACGAGGCGGAAGGTTCCGCCCTCCGGACCGGTCGTGCGCGTGCCGAGGATCACGAAGTTGTTCGTATAGGCGTCCATCAGCGCCAGGGAGAGATAGCGATCGCCGGCGGCCGGAAGGGTGATCGTGACCGGTCCGGCGCTCAGGTCCACCTGGGCGCTGGAATAGAGGGTGTCGTTGTTGGGCGTGGTCACAGCCCGCGCCTTGTGATCGGCCAGGTTGCGCATGTGCGCGAAGCTGTTGACCTTGCCCCCGAAGGCCGCGCCGCGCGCGCGGGTCGACGCCACTTCGATGAGCGGCAGGCCGAACATCCAGGCTTCCATGGCCGCTTCCCGCAGCCGAGCGTTCCGTTGATCGCCAGCCGTCATGATATTCGCTCCCTCGCCGCACCTTCGAAAACGGCCGCAAACTGCCGGCGCCGCCTTGGCTTTTCAATGGCGCCGGCGCCGTCTTGGGACGGATCAGTTTGGCGGGTGACAAGGCGAGCCGAAGGGTTCAAGCTCTGGTGATCGCAGGTTCGGGAACTCCGGTCGGCACACCGGGTTGAGTTTTCAGAATGAAGCTCGAAACCGAAGATCGTGAACGACTGATCCGGGCCCTGGAAGCCGGCGGCCTGGAAGTGGTGACGTTCCGCCACAAGCAGGAGGTCGAGGGCGCGGTCAACGAATGCCGGCACCTGGAATGCCTCTGCATCCACGGCTATCTGCGCCTCGCGCGCGTGACCGGTCACCGACAGGATCCGCATGGCGAGCGCACATTCTGGTTCGCCCTGACCGACAAGGGCCGTCGGCTGGCGCGAAGATAGGCGCGAAAGGCGCAGCGCCCGCCGCGTCGTTCGCGCGGTTCGTCGCAAACCACTTCCAGATCCTTCGCGCGGTTGGCGAGAGAGGCGATCCATCCATTCGGGCGGGGAATCGCCGCGGCGCACGTGAGCGAGCCACCTCGCCCCGCTCAAGGAAATCCAGAACATGCGCTTTAAGCTTCTCCTCGTCGCGGCTGCGAGCCTTGCGGCCTGCGGACAGGGCGGCGACGCCCAGACGACCGCCGCCGCTCCAGAGGCGACGACGCCCAGAGCCTCTGCGGCCGCGGCCTTGCCGCTGGACGCCAACGGGGCGCCGCGCTTCCGGCCTGGGCTGTGGGAGACCACCAAGACGAGTTCGGAAGGGGTGGAGAAGACGCGCCAGTGCCTCGGCCAGGAGGCGAACGCCGAGATCGCCGCCCTGCTGACCCGCGAGGATACGCCGGAGTGCAAGTCGACGCGGACGAGCGATCGCGGAGGCCTGAAGGTGGTCGCGACCTGCGTCCAGTCCGGCGTGAAGATCCATACCGAGCTCGCCCTCCGCGGAAGCGAGACCGAGTACGAGATGCGGCTGAAGATGGGCGCCGAAGGGGCCGACGGCGAGGTGGACAGCGACGAGATCGTGGGGCGTTCGCGCTGGATCGGCGCGTGCCCGGCGGACATGTCGCCGGGAGATGAAATCGAGGTCGAGTGAGGATTGGAGCCGGAGGAGGGAGGGGCTTTAGGTCCTCCGGCTCCTCCGCCTCAGCAGGGCCGGCCGCGATAGATGCCGGTGAGCTCGGTGAGCCGCTGCTGTTGCGGGGTGACCTGGGCGGGGGCGACCGGTTCGGAGGCGGCCGCCGGCGCATTGGCCGCCTCCTGCGCGACGCCCGCCGCGACGTTCGAGGCCAGCAGGCCGGCGAAGGCCTCGGGCGAGGTGGAGCCGTAGCCGATGATCGAGACACCCCGGGCAAGGCCCGCGAAGGCGCCCTTGCCGAGCACGGCGCCCGTGCGGCCGGCCTTGGCCTGCCGCTGAGCCTGCTTGTTCTGGGCGAGGACCTCGGCGTTGAGGTCGTTGATCTCCTTGGCGAGCACTTCGCAGCTCAGCTCCTTGTCCCCCGGACGGAGCACTTGGTAGGGCGCCTGGTCGGCGGCGGAGGCGCCGCTGGCCGTGGCCGAGGTCAGCAATAGGACGGTCAGAAGTCTTTTCATGATGGTTCTCGCCCGCGGCGTGGGCGGCGGGCTCCGTGGCGATTTGAGATCGCCGACCATCTCTGCGCTCCGAGGCGCAGGGCCATCCAATTGCGACGAGGGGCGCCGTCGCCGCGATAAGCGCCCGGCGGCGAGGGCCCTCAGGTGGCCGCCCTCGCCAGACTGCGGTTGAGCCAGAGGGCGACCAGGGTCCCGATCGCGCCCGAGAGCAGGTATCCCCCCGCGGCGATCAGGCCGAAATGGGTGGAGAGCAGCAGGGCGGCCAGGGGCGCAAAGCCGGCGCCGAACAGCCAGGCGAGATTCGAGGTCAGGGCCGAGCTCGTATAGCGGTTCGTCAGGGTGAAGCTGGAGGCCACCGCGCCGGACGCCTGGCCGAAGGCGAGGCCCAAGAGGATGAAGCCCGAGATCATGAAGGTCAGCTCGCCGACCGGACCTGCGTCCAGCAGTTGCGGCGCAAAGCCGCTGAAGGCGGCGATGCCGGCGGCGGTCGCGCCGAGCACCGTGCGGCGTCCGTAGCGGTCGGCCAACAGGCCCGAGGCGAGGATGGCCACGATGCCGAAGGCCGCGCCGATCATCTCGATCATCAGGAAGCGGCTGGGCTGCTCGCGGGTGAAGAGGAAGATCCAGGAGAGCGGGAAGACCGTGACCATGTGGAACATGGCGAAGCTGGCCAGGGGCGCGAAGGCGCCGACGGCGATCTTCGGCCCTTCTTCGGCGATGGCCTGGAGAACCGGCGTCGGACGCAGCTCGCGGCTGTGGAAGAGGTTCTGGAAGGCCGGGGTCACCACGATGCGCAGGCGCGCGAAGAGCGCCACGACGTTGATGGCGAAGGCGACGAAGAACGGATAGCGCCAGCCCCAGTCCAGGAAGTCCTGGGCCGACAGGACTGTCAGGAAATAGGTGAAGAGGCCGCTCGCCACCAGAAGGCCGATGGGGGCGCCCAGCTGCGGCACCATGGCGTACCAGCCGCGCCGGTGCGGCGGCGCGTTCAGGGCCAGCAGGGAGGCCAGGCCGTCCCACGCCCCCCCAAGCGCCAGGCCCTGGCCGATGCGGAAGAGGGCCAGCAGGATCGCCGACCATATGCCGATCTGCTCGTAGCCGGGCAGGAAGGCGACGGCCACGGTCGAGGCGCCGAGCAGCAGCAGGGCCGCGGTGAGCTTCGTCCCCCGGCCGAACTTGCGGTCGATGGCGATGAAGAGCGCGGTGCCGAAGGGGCGCGCCACGAAGGCCAGGGCGAAGACCGTGAAGGAGAACAGCGTGCCGCCCAGCGGACCGGCATAGGGGAAGACCAGCTGCGGGAACACCACCACCGAGGCGATGGCGTAGACGAAGAAGTCGAAGAACTCCGACGTGCGCCCGATGATGACGCCGATGGCGATCTCGCCGGCGTCCACCTTGCCGTGGGTGGCGTTGATCTTGGCGGCGTCGCGCTCCAGGGACTCGGACGTGGGCGTGGCGCTATGCGCGGACATCAGGTCATCGCTCCGGAATAGGTGCGCGAGCGCGGAAGATGCGCTCGTGAGGGCGCCTTTGAAGCCAACGGCCGCCCGAGGGGGATTGGACAGATTGTCCAATGTCCCGCGCAGGGCCGCTCCACTAGGGCCTCGCATGAAGGCTTCTTTCGTACTGCGGCAGAGGCTCTTCGCATCGTTCGGTCGCCTCGATTGGATACGTCTTGCGCCTGCGTTCGCTCCTTATTCTCCCCCTCCTGCTGTGCCTGGGCGCATGCAGCGCCGTCGTGCTGGACCCCGCCGGCGACATCGCCGCGCGCCAGCGCGACCTGCTGGTCGTCTCGACCTATCTGATGCTGCTGATCATCGTGCCGGTGATGGCGCTGGTGGTGTTCTTCGCCTGGAAGTACCGGGCCTCGAACAAGGCTGCGCGCTACGAGCCGGACTGGGATCACTCCACGCACCTGGAGCTGGTGATCTGGGCCGCGCCGCTGCTGATCATCATCTGCCTGGGCGCCCTGACCTGGGCCGGCACCCACCTGCTCGATCCCTATCGGCCGCTGGACCGGGTGAAGAGCGGCCAGCCGGCTTCGGCCTCGGTGGCGCCGCTGGAGGTGAACGTCGTCGCCCTCGATTGGAAGTGGCTCTTCATCTATCCCGAATACGGTGTCGCCTCGGTGAACGAACTGGCCGCGCCTGTCGACCGGCCGATCCGCTTCAACATCACCGCCTCCTCGGTGATGAACTCCTTCTATATCCCCGCGCTCGCCGGCCAGATCTACGCCATGCCCGGCATGGAGACGAAGCTGCACGCCGTGATCAACCATCCCGGCGAGTACGAGGGCTTCTCGGCCAACTATTCCGGGGACGGCTTCTCCAACATGCGCTTCGCCTTCCACGGCATGGACCAGAAGGCCTTCGAGGCCTGGGTCGCCAAGGTCCGGCAGGCGGACGCAGGGCTCGACCGGGCCCGCTATCTCGAGCTCGAGCGTCCGAGCGAGAAGGTTCCCGTCGCGCACTTCTCGCAGGTCGACCCCGCGCTCTGGAACGCCATCGTCAACATGTGCGTCGAGCCCGGAAAGATGTGCATGGGCGAGATGATGTCCATCGACCGCAAGGGCGGTCTCGGCCTGGAGGCGGCCCACAACACCGCCCCGCTCCTCTATGACAAGACCGCGCGCCGGGGCTCGGCGGTGCTGGGCTCCAAGGACGCCTACGTCCTCTCGCTCTGCACGCCGACGAGCGACGGGCGGGGCGGGATCTCGCCGGCCCAGCGCGCGGAGGCCGAGCGCATTCCTGGCGCAGGAGGTCCGCTGGTGGGCGCCGGCCTGCCGCGGCTCTCGGCCCTCACCGCCCTTACGGCGCCATCCCGTTCCTCGAATTCCTGATCGCTGCCGCCATGTCCGCTGAAACCGCTATCTCGCCCATATTCGGCCGCCTGACCTGGGAGTCGCTGCCGTTCCACGAGCCGATCCTGGTCGGCACCTTCGCCGTGGTCGCCCTCGGCGGCGTCGGCCTCCTGGCCGCCCTGACCCACTTCAAGCTGTGGGGCTATCTCTGGCGCGAATGGTTCACCACCGTGGACCACAAGAAGATCGGGATCATGTACATGATCCTCGGGATCGTCATGCTGCTGCGCGGCTTCGCCGACGCGGTCATGATGCGCCTGCAGCAGGCCATGGCCTTCGGCGGCTCCGAGGGCTACCTGAACGCCCACCATTACGACCAGATCTTCACCGCCCACGGCGTGATCATGATCTTCTTTGTGGCCATGCCCTTGGTCACAGGCTTGATGAACTACGTGGTGCCGCTGCAGATCGGGGCGCGGGACGTCTCCTTCCCGTTCCTCAACAACTTCAGCTTCTGGATGACCGCGGCCGGCGCGGTGCTGGTGATGATCTCGCTGTTCGTCGGCGAGTTCGCGCGCACCGGCTGGCTGGCCTATCCGCCGCTGTCGGGGATCGGCTACAGCCCCGGAGTCGGGGTCGACTACTACATATGGGCGCTGCAGGTCGCAGGGGTCGGGACGACCTTATCGGGGATCAACCTGATCGCGACCATCGTGAAGATGCGCGCGCCCGGCATGTCGCTGATGAAGATGCCGGTCTTCACCTGGACCTCGCTCTGCACGAACATCCTGATCGTGGCGTCATTCCCGGTGCTGACCGCGGTGCTCGCCCTGCTGTCGCTGGACCGCTACGTCGGCACCAACTTCTTCACGAACGACTTCGGCGGCAGCCCGATGATGTACGTGAACCTGATCTGGATCTGGGGTCACCCGGAGGTCTACATCCTGATCCTGCCGCTGTTCGGCGTCTTCTCCGAAGTCACCTCGACCTTCTCGGGCAAGAAGCTCTTCGGCTACACCTCGATGGTCTATGCGACGGTGGTCATCACCATCCTGTCCTACCTGGTGTGGCTGCACCACTTCTTCACCATGGGCTCGGGCGCCAGCGTGAACTCGTTCTTCGGGATCACGACCATGATCATCTCGATCCCCACAGGGGCGAAGATATTCAACTGGCTCTTCACCATGTACCGAGGCCGCATCCGGTTCGAGTTGCCGATGATGTGGACGGTGGCCTTCATGCTGACCTTCGTCATCGGCGGCATGACCGGCGTCCTGCTGGCGGTGCCCCCGGCCGACTTCGTGCTGCACAACAGCCTCTTCCTGATCGCGCACTTCCACAACGTGATCATCGGCGGCGTGCTGTACGGCCTCTTCGCCGGCATCAACTACTGGTTCCCGAAGGCCTTCGGCTTCAAGCTCGACGAGAAGTGGGGGAAGATCAGCTTCTGGACCTGGGTGATCGGCTTCTTCCTCGCCTTCATGCCGCTCTACGTGCTCGGCCTGATGGGCGTGACCCGGCGGATGCGGGTGTTCGACGATCCGTCGCTGCAGATCTGGTTCGTCATCGCCGGCCTCGGCGCGGCCCTGATCGCCGTCGGCATCTTCGCCTTCCTCGTGCAGATCGCCGTCAGCATCAAGAACCGCGAGAAGCTGCGCGACGTGACCGGCGACCCATGGGACGGCCGCACCCTGGAATGGGCGACCTCTTCGCCGCCGCCGGCCTACAACTTCGCCTTCACGCCGGTGATCCATGACGGCGACGCCTGGTGGGACATGAAGAAGCGCGGCTATGCGCGGCCGACCTCCGGCTTCCGGTCGATCCACATGCCGAAGAACACCGGGACGGGTGTGATCCTTTCGGTGCTCAGCATCGCGCTGGCCCTAGGACTCATCTGGTACATCTGGTGGCTGGCGGCCGCGAGCTTCCTGGCGATCATCGTCACGGCGATCGCCCACACCTTCAACTACGACCGCGACTATCACGTGCCGGTCGAAGAGGTCCGGCAGACGGAGGACGAGCGCACGCGCGTCCTGGCCGCCGCGGGGGTCTGATCAGCATGAGCGTCCACACGATCGAGGCGGCCCTGTCCGCCGACAAGCCGAGCTTCCACCTGGAGGAGGAGCCGCATCATCCGGAAGGGTCCAGCACCATGCTGGGCTTCTGGATCTACCTGATGAGCGACTGCCTGATCTTCGCGATGCTGTTCGCGGCGTTCGGGGTGCTCGGCGGGAACTACGCCGCAGGTCCGGCTCCCAAGGACCTGTTCGACCTGCCCCTGGTGGCCCTCAACACCGCCATGCTGCTCTTCTCGTCGATCACCTACGGCTTCGCCATGCTGGCGATGGAGCGGGGCAAGGTCGCCCAGACCCAGACCTGGCTCGCCATCACCGGACTGTTCGGCCTCTGCTTCCTGGGGATCGAACTCTACGAGTTCGCGCACCTGATCCATGAGGGCGCGACCCCGCAGCGCAGCGCCTTCCTCTCGGCCTTCTTCACCCTGGTGGGAACGCACGGCCTGCACGTCACCTTCGGGATCATCTGGCTGGTCACCCTGATGATCCAGGTCGCCCAGCGCGGCCTGGTCGCGGCCAACAAGCGCCGCCTGATGTGCCTGTCGATGTTCTGGCACTTCCTGGACGTCATCTGGATCGGCGTCTTCACCTTCGTCTATCTGCTGGGGATGCTGCGATGAGCGCGCACGCCGAAGATCACGGCCACGACACCCACGCCCACGGTTCGCTCAAGAGCTACCTGATCGGCTTTCTGCTGTCGGTGGTGCTGACCGCCATCCCGTTCTGGCTGGTGATGACGGGCGTCCTGCCGGCGCAGACGACCGGCTTCATCATCATGGCCTTCGCCGTGGCTCAGATCATCGTCCACATGATCTACTTCCTGCACATGAATGCGAAGTCCGAGGGCGGCTGGACGATGCTGGCCCTGATCTTCACGATCATCATCGTGGCGATCGCCCTGAGCGGATCGCTGTGGGTCATGTATCATCTGAACACCAACATGATGCCCGTGCACGACATGGGCGCCATGCCCTGAGGAGCGGGCTCGACATCGCATCCGCACTGCGACATCGCGAGGGACGAGGCCGCGCCAGGCTGGCGGCGACGATCATCGCCATCGTGCTGGTGGCAGCCTTCGTCGCCCTCGGCGTCTGGCAGGTGAAGCGGCTGGCCTGGAAGACCGAGCTCATCGCCCAGGTCGAGGCGAGGATCCACGCGCCCGCCGCGCCTGCGCCGGGCCCGGATCGCTGGCGGTCGATCACCTGCGAGGCGGACCAGTACCGGCGCGTCCATGTGCGCGGGGTGTTCCTCCATGACCGGGAAACCCTCGTGCAGGCGGTGACGGACCTTGGCGCCGGGTTCTGGGTGCTGACGCCACTGCGCACGGACCAGGGTTTCACCGTGCTGGTGAACCGTGGCTTCGTTCCGCCGGACCGCAAGTCCCTCGACACCCGGGCCGAGGGGCAGTCCGCCGGCGAGCAGCAGGTCGTCGGCCTGCTTCGCATCACCGAGCCGCACGGCGGCTTCCTGCGCGCCAACGACCCCGAGCGCGATCTCTGGCGGTCGAGGGACGTTCCGGCGATCGCCGCGCGCCGGGGACTCTCCGAGGTCGCGCCCTATTTCATCGACGCCGACGGGGCGGCCAATCCGGGCGGTTGGCCGCGGGGCGGCCTGACCGTCGTGCGCTTTTCCAACAGCCACCTGGCCTATGCGATCACCTGGTTCGGCATGGCGATCCTGACCGCGGTCGGCTGGGTCGTGTTCGTGCGCCGAGGCGGGCCCCGATGAACGGATGGACGACCTTTGGGCGTTTCCTTGGGCTCGAGGGCTGGAGCGACACGCCCGCTTCCCCCGCCGCCGCAAATCTGCGGAACATGCTGCTGCTGGCCCAGCTTCGCTGGCTGGCGGTGATCGGCCAGCTCGTCACTATCGCGGTGGTCGAGTGGGGCATGGGCATCCGCCTCCCACTGCCGTGGCTGCTGCTCGCGCCCTTGGGGCTGGCCCTGGTCAATCTGGTCAGCGTGCCGATCCTGCATCGGCGGCGCGGAGCTTCCGATCACGAGCTGCTGGCGGCCCTGTTGCTCGACGTGGCGGCGCTCAGCTGGCAGCTCTTTCTGAGCGGTGGGGCCACCAACCCTTTCGCGCCGCTCTTCCTGCTGCAGGTGGTGCTGGGCGCCGTGCTGCTGCCGCCGGCCTATGCCTGGCTGCTGATCCTGATCACCAGCGCGTGCTTCGCCGGCCTCGGGCTCTTCTTCCAGCCGCTGATCCTGCGGGCCATGGGGCCGGGGAGCCTCTTTGGTCTCTACCTGCAGGGCAGCCTTGTCTGTTTCGTCCTCATCGCCGTGCTGCTGGTGCTGTTCGTGACGCGCATCAGCCAGAACCTGAAGGCCCGCGACGCCTATCTGGCCGATCTGCGCCAACATGCGGCCGAGCAGAACCACATCGTGCGCATGGGGCTGCTGGCCTCGGGGGCCGCGCACGAGTTGGGCACGCCGCTGGCCTCCATCTCGGTGATCCTCAGCGACTGGAAGCGGTTGCCGGCGCTGGCCGACGAGCCGGAGCTCGCCAACGACATGGCCGAGATGCAGGCGGCCCTGGACCGCTGCAAGGCGATCGTCACCGGCATCCTGATGTCGGCGGGCGAGGCGCGCGGAGAGGCGCCCGAACGCACCACCTTGCGCGCCTTCCTGTCGAGCGTCGTCGAGGAGTGGCAGGCCACCCACTGCAAGGTGGTGGTGGAGCTGCGCGACGGGCTCTCGGAGGATCCACCGATCATTTCCGACACCGCGCTCAAACAGGTCTTCAGCGCGCTCTTCGACAACGCCGCCGAGGCCGGCGCACGCCGTGTCGAACTCTGGACCGCGCTGGTACACGGCGAGTTGGTGATCACCATCGCCGACGACGGCCGCGGCTTCCCGCCGGAAATCCTCGAGCGCCTGGGGCAACCCTATCAATCGACCAAGGGAAAGCCGGGCGCGGGCCTCGGTCTTTTCCTTCTGGTCAACGTTCTGCGTACCCTGGGAGGCTCGGTGAGCGCCAGGGCGAGGCCGGGCGGCGGGGCCGAGGTTCGCCTGACGCTGCCGCTGACGGCCCTGGCGCCGCTGGACGGAGGAGGCCGCCATGGCCGATGAGCGCCGCACGCTGGTCGTCGTCGAGGATGACGAATCCTTCGCGCGTACGCTCCGGCGCTCCTTCGAGCGGCGCGGCTACGAGGTGGTGAGCGCCGCCAGCCACGACGAACTGCAGGAGCTCCTCAAGGACCACAGGCCCCAATATGCGGTCGTGGACCTGAAGCTCAACGGCGCTTCGGGGCTCGTCTGCGTCCAGACGCTGCACGCCTTCGATCCTGAGATGGTGATCGTCGTGCTGACCGGTTTTGCGAGCATCGCGACGGCGGTCGAAGCGATCAAGCTGGGCGCGCGGCACTATCTGGCCAAGCCCTCCAGCACCGACGACATCGAGGCTGCGTTCGCACGGGGCGACGAGGGCAATCCCGAGACGCCGCTCGG
>Ga0182741_1005710_pt1 | contig 11360 bp, 6 predicted proteins | sample eDN5th37CBELigOP_FD_128874 | JGI IMG/M metagenome (GOLD analysis project Ga0182741, IMG submission 128874) | Enriched Organic Plus compost microbial communities from Emeryville, California, USA - eDNA 5th pass 37_C BE-Lig OP (version 2) (version 2) ...
CAGATGCTGTACAGGCCGACGTTTTCGCCTTTGCGATGCGCGGCAATCAGGGATTGGACAGCGGACACGGAACGGCCTCCGGGACAGGAAGAATCAGGAAATCGGAAGATGCTGGCGTGCCAGCAGCGCGGCGCCGCGCGCGCCGCCGGCGTCGCCGAACAGCGGTGGCAGGATCGGCGGCACCCGCACGCCGGTGAACAGGTGCGCGGCGATGGCGGCGGGCAGTTCGCGGTACAGGCGTTCGTCCTTGGACAGGCCGCCGCCGAGCACGATGACGTGCGGATCCACCGCCAGGATCAGGCTGGCCAGCGCGTGGCCGAGCAGATCCCGGTGCACGTCGAGCGCGCGCAGGGCCGCCGCGTCGTCCCGCGCCGCGCGCGCGATGATCGCCGCGGCGTCGCCGCCGTCGCCGCCGAGGTGGCGATGGATCATCGCCAGCCCGCCGCCGGACACGTAGCGCTCCACGCAACCGCGCAGGCCGCAGGCGCAATCGACCACCGGCAGCCCGTGTTTCGCCAGCAGGTGCGCGGCGACGCTCCAGTGGCCCCACTCGCCGGCGATGCCGTTGTAGCCGGCGACCAGCCGGCCGTCCACGCAGTAGCCGCCGCCCGCGCCGGTGCCGAGGATGGCGCCGAACATGCTGGGCTGGCCGTCGGCCGCGCCGCCGTGGGCTTCGGACAGGGCGAAGCAGTGAAGATCATTGCCGAAGTGCAGCGACCGGCCCAGCCGTTCCTGCAGATCGCGGCCGACCGTGCGCCCGGTCAGCGCCGGCACGTTGGCGCTGAGCTGCAGGCCGGTCGCGCGATCGACGACGCCGGGCAGGCCGATGCCCACCGCGCGCGCGGGCTGGCCGAGCAGGCGATCGGTTTCGCGGACCAGCGCGGTGACCGCATCGAGGAAGGCCGCGTAATCGTGCGGCGTATCGATGCGCTGGCGATGGCGCACGTCGAGCGCCGCATCGCAGGCGATCAGTTCGATCTTGGTGCCGCCGATGTCGATGCCGTAGTCGAGCTGCATGGCGCGTTCCCGCTCAGCCGTGCCGATGGATGATCACGCCCTGCACGACCCGGTTGACGGTGCCGTCGGGGAAGGGATTGTCGGGCGTCAGGCCGAGCGCGGCCGAGCGGCGCAGGGCGTAGCGCTGTGCGAGCGTCAGCCATACCGGCGCCAGCCAGGGATCCGGCAGCGCGGGCGCCGCGAGAGTGAAATCGACGGGCGCGGCGCCGTCGCCATCCACCTGCGGTCCCACCGAGATCACCCGGCCGGCGATACCGTCGCGGCGCAGTTCGTCCAGCAGATCCTGTTCGTAGCGCCGCGCCACCGGTTGCGCGCTGCGCAACACGACCACCAGCGTGCCGGCGTCCAGCGTGGACTTGGGGCCGTGGCGGAAGCCGAGCGGCGTGTTGGCCAGCGCCAGCACCCGGCCCGCGGTCAGTTCCAGCAGCTTGAGCGCGGCTTCGCGCGCGAGTGCTTCCAGCGGACCGCTGCCCAGATAGATCACGCGCGTGCCGCCGCCGTTGGCGAGGAAGGTGCCGGCCTGCTCCCAGTCCGCCAACGCGCGTTCGCCCAGCGCAGCGACCGTGCGCAGGCGATCCAGCCGCTCGTGCCACGGCGCGCGGTCGAACACCGCCAGCGCGGCCAGCTGCATGCAGGTCAGGCTGCTGGTCATGGCGAAGGCGCGATCGCAACTGGCCGGCGGCATCAGCAGGGTCAGGGTGTCGTCGCGGCCGCGCCCGCGGCGCGCCAGTTCGCCTTCGGCATTGCAGGTGATGTCCAGGAAGCGCGCCAGCGCGACGCGCTCGCGCACCAGATCCACCGCGGCGATGCTTTCCGGACTGGAGCCGCTGCGTCCGAACGAAACCAGCAGCGTCGGGCGCTCGCGCTCCAGGTACAGATCCGGATGCGTCAGCAGGCTGGTGGTGTGCAGCGCGCGCACTTCGGCGGGCCACTGCGCGTTGATCAGGTCGGCCACCATTTCGGCGATGAAGCCGGAACTGCCCGCGCCGGTGAGGATGACGCGGTGGCCGGGCTGGCGCAGCCATTCGCCGAGGAAACCGTCGACGGCATCGCGCGCGGCGTCCAGCATGTCGGCCAGCGCGTTCCACAATGCGGGCTGCTGGGCGATTTCTTCGGCGGTGTAGTGCCCGCCCAGGCGTTGCCAGGCGGACAGGTCGGAAAGCAGAGGAGCGTCCATTCATCGTTCCTGTTGGGCCAGCGCACGATCTGCGTTTTCTTTCGAAATGTCAAATATCGAAAGATATTGGAAAGTTTGACGCTGTCGGCGATTTCCCGCTTTCGGAAATCGAAATAGCCGTGCGGATGCGGATGGACGCGCCCGTCAAGCGCCTCCAAAGCCGGATGGAGAAAATGAATAGCGGCTTCTGAAAGTATTGCTTCGCAACAACTTTCGATATCCCGAAAATATCCTTCTTTTTTCTTTGCAATTTGTTGACATTTTTCAAGACGCTGCCCTAGAGTCGGCCGCAATGGTTTCGTACTCCCGCTCCGGCGGGCCTGGGGAGCAAGTTGGAAACCCGCGTCTGGCATCGCTGCAATCGGTTCGTCGCCCTCGCCCTGCTGGCCTTGGCCGCGGGTACGCCCGCCCTGGCCGGGAACATCGGCAACGTGCGCACCCTGCAGGCCGCGCCGGCGCGCGACGGTACGCCCGGCTGGGACATCACCACCGACAGCGGCGCGAAGCTGCGCGTGGATCTGCTGCGTGCCGACACCCTGCGCGTGCAGGCCGGCCGCGAGGGCAGGCTGACGCCGTCCGGCGACAAGGCCGCGCCGATCGTGCTGCCGCAACCGGCGGGCCCGGTGGATTTCAGCTTCGAGGAAGACGCGGGGGAAGCGCGCATCCGCACCGGCGCGCTGGTGCTGCACATCCAGCGCCAGCCGCTGCGATTGGCACTCGAACGCGTGGAAGGCGATCGGGTCGTGCCGCTGTGGCGTGAACTGCAACCGCTGGATCTGGATGCGCAGCAGAGCGTGCAGGTGCTGTCCAGCGAGGCCGGCGAACATTTCTACGGCGGTGGCCAGCAGAACGGCCGCTTCGAGTTCAAGGGCCGCGAACTGGAAATCGCCTACTCCGGCGGTTGGGAAGAGGGCGATCGCCCCAGCCCCGCGCCGATGCTGCTCAGCTCGCGGGGCTGGGGCATGCTGCGCAACACCTGGAGCGACGGCAATTACGATCTGCGCCAGCCCGACCAGGCCACGCTGCTGCACCGCGAGGATCGATTCGATGCGTACTACTTCGTCGGCGCGGGCCTGCACGAACTACTCGAACGCTACACCGCACTGACCGGGCGTGCCGGTCTGCTGCCGCGCTGGGCGCTCTCCTACGGCGACGCCGACTGCTACAACGACGGCGACAACAGGAAGAAGCCCGGCACCGTGCCCGAAGGCTGGAGCGATGGTCCCACCGGCACCACGCCGGACGTGATCGACAGCGTCGCCCGCAAATACCGCGAGCATGACATGCCCGGCGGCTGGATCCTGCCCAACGATGGCTATGGCTGTGGCTACACCGATCTGCCCAAGGTCGTGCAGGGCCTGGCGCGACATGGTTTCCGCACCGGCCTGTGGACCGAGGACGGCGTCGACAAGATCGCCTGGGAAGTCGGCACCGCCGGCAGCCGCGTGCAGAAGCTGGACGTGGCCTGGACCGGCAAGGGTTACCAGTTCGCGATGGATGCCAACCAGTCCGCGTACAAGGGCATCCTCGACAATTCGGATTCGCGCCCGTTCCTGTGGACGGTGATGGGCTGGGCCGGCATCCAGCGCTACGCGGTCGCCTGGACCGGCGATCAGAGCGCGAGCTGGGACTACATCCGCTGGCACATCCCGACCCTGATCGGATCCGGCCTGTCGGGCATGGCGTACGCCACCGGCGACGTCGATGCGATTTTCGGCGGCAGCGCGGAGACCTATACGCGCGATCTGCAATGGAAGAGCTTCACGCCGGTGCTGATGGGCATGTCCGGCTGGTCGTCCGGCGCGCGCAAGCATCCGTGGTGGTTCGACGAACCGTACCGCAGCATCAACCGCGACTACCTCAAGCTGAAGATGCGGCTCACCCCGTACATGTACGGGCTGGCACGGGATGCGGAAACCACCGGCGCGCCGATCGTGCGCGGGCTGATGTGGGACTACCCCGCCGATCCGGATGCGTGGACCGAGGCGCACAAGTACCAGTTCCTGCTGGGCCGCGATCTGCTGGTCGCGCCGGTCTACCGCAGCCAGGCCGCCAGCCGCGGCTGGCGCCGCGGCATCCATCTGCCGCAGGGCCGCTGGATCGATTACTGGGACGGTCGCCAGGTGCAGGCCGGCGCATCGGGCCGCCGCGTCGATCGGCAGGTGGATCTGGCCACGCTGCCGGTATTCGTGCGCGCCGGCGCGATCCTGCCGATGTATCCGGTCATGCTCTACGACGGCGAGAAGCCGCTGGACGAGCTCACCCTGGATCTTTATCCGCAGGGCGAGTCGCGCTACACGCTGTACGAGGACGACGGCAACACCCGCCGTTACGCCAAGGGCGAGTCCAGCGAACAGGTGATCCGCATGCAGGCGCCCGCGCAGGGCAGCGGCGAAGTTCGCGTCGCCATCGAGCCGGTGCGGGGTGAATATGCCGGCCAATTGCCGCAGCGCCGCTATGCGCTGCGCGTGCTGAGCCGGATCCGGCCGAGCGCGGTCGAACTCGATGGCCGCTTGCTGGCCGAACACCCCGATCGCGCGTCGTTCGAAGCGGCCGGCGAAGGCTGGTACTTCGATGCGGGCGAACGCCGCGGCACCGTGCACGTGCGCAGCGCGCCGACCGACATCCGCGCCGCGCTGGCATTCCGCCTGGACATCCCGGTCGCCGCCGCGCCGGCGGACGACGCCTTCCCGGCCGCGCCGGAACTCGGCCGCGCGCTGCCCGCCGACAGCCTGCTGGTGGTCAATCGACCTGCCGAGGAACCCGGTCATCCGCTGGAAAACGCCTTCGACGACGATCCCGCCACCTGGTTCCGCACCGTGCGCAACCAGGCCGTGCGCACCGGCGCGCACGAATGGACGCTGGGCTTCGGCGAGCGCCGCCTGATCGACGGCATCGAACTGGCGCCGCGCACCGACCAGCACTGGAAACACGGGCAGATCCGCGACTACGAAATCTACCTGGCCGACAGCAACGGTGAATGGGGCGAACCGATTGCCCGCGGCCGCCTGAAGCTGGAGCAGGGCACGCAGACGATCAGTTTCGCGCCCCGCGCCGGCCGCCTGTTGCGCTTCCGCGTACTGGGCACGCAGAACCCCGACGGCGACGCTGCCGCCGGCAGCGATCCGATGGTGACCGCGGCGCAGGCGGGCTCGGCGCGTGCGTTCGACGCGCTGCAACCGCGCGAGGTCGGGCCGATCACCCTGTCCACCTTCCGCGTGCTGGAACACCAGGCGCCGGAACGCCCCGCATTGCAGCGCTATCTGTCCGAGCTGGATCTGCCCGCCGGCCTGCAGGCGGACGTCGCGCGCGATCGCGCGTTCGGTGGCGAAACGGAAATGCGCATGAACGGCCTGCACTTCCGCCGCGGCCTGGGCGTGGGCGCGGACAGCCGCGTCGACATCGAACTGAAGGGCGGCTGGCGCCTGCTGCGCGCCGACCTCGGCATCGACGATCGCTGCCGCGACGCAGGCGGCATGCAGTTCCAGGTCTGGGGCGACGATCGCCTGCTGTACGACAGCGGGATGGTGCGCGCGCCGGGCGTGGTCAAACCCGAACTCGACATCCGTGGCCTGCACCGCCTCAGCCTGCGCACGCTCGGCGCGCAGGGCGCGCGGCCGGCGCAGGTCTGCGGCAACTGGGCCAATGCTGTCCTGATGGGACAGGAGGGCGACACCGCCACCATTCCACCGCCGTAATCCCCCGCTCCAGGAAAAGTTCCACGTCTCCCCCCGCCTTTGACTGCGGCCCGCCGGCCGTGGCCTGGGACCGCTGTTGCCCCACGCAAGCCCTTCCACCCCAGCAGCGCCGCGCGCTGCACCCCGAAACGAGGAGAGAACCCGATGTCGTCCGCAAGCCGCCGCCACCGCTGTATATCCGTCACTCCGCTGGCCCTCGCCCTGGGCACGGCGCTCGCCGTGGCCGCGCCGGTCTCGGCGCAGACCGCCGACACGCCGCAGGAAGACGGCAAGGCCACCGAGCTGGCCCGCATCGAGGTGACCGGTTCCAACATCAAGCGCACCGATGTCGAGACCGCCTCGCCGGTGCAGATCATCAGCCGCCAGGACATCGAGAACATGGGCGCCCGCACGCTGTTGCAGGTGCTGGACAACCTGCCGGCCGCGCGACCGGCACAGCAGGATTTCAAGTCGCTGTTCACCGGTTCCGACGGGGCCTCGCAGGCCAACCTGCGCGGCATGGGCGCGCAGGGCACGCTGGTGCTGCTCAACGGCCGCCGTCTCTCGTACTACGGTGCGCCGGCCGGCTTCCAGACCCAGTTCGTCAACATCGACGCGATTCCCGCCGCGGCGATCGAGCGGATGGAAGTGCTGACCGACGGCGCGTCGGCGGTGTACGGCACCGACGCGATCGCCGGCGTAATCAACGTCATCACCAAGAAGTCCTACCAGGGCCTCGAGGTCAACCTGACCACCGACAGTTCCTCGCGCATCACCAGCTATGGCGAGCACCAGGCCAGCATCACCGGCGGTTTCGGCAACCTCGACGAGGACCGGTACAACGTGTACGCCTCGCTGAACCTGTACCGCCGCGATCCGATTCCGCTGAGCGACTGGTACGACAAGAAACCCGGCCAGTACTACGTCAACAATCCCAACTACATCAACAATTTCCGCCTCGGCACCGGCAGCGCGCCCGGCACGTTCAACCCCGGCAGCTACTTCGCCTTCGATCCGGTGACCGGCGCCCGCGTGCAGGAAGCCGCGCCCGGCTGCCAGAACGTGGTCGTCGAAGCGGCGGGCCCGCGCTGCATCTGGCAGACCTGGATGAACAACGAAATCGACGCCGGCGCCAAGTCCGAACGCATTACCGCCTACGTCAACGCGCACTTCCTGATTGGCGACACCACCGAGGCTTTCGCCGAGGCGACCTATACCGACATCGATCTGCGCGCCAACGGCGGCACGCCACGCGCCTTCAGCACGACCACCGGCAACCCGACCAGCTGGTTCGCGCGCAACACCGGCACCAACGTCAACCAGTTCTTCTATCCCTACCTGGGCCCGAACAACGTCTACAACCACGCCAGCCCCGAACTGCGCGCGCTGATGGGCGGCGTGGTCGGCCTGCAGTACCTGATGCAGGACGTGGGCAAGAACCATTTCGGACAGCGCAATACCGACAAGAGCTACCGTGGCCTGGCCGGCCTGCGCGGCACCTTCGGCGACTGGAACTGGGAAACCGCGTTCGCCACCGCCGGCACGCATTCGGTCACCTACCAGACCGTCAACGTCAACCTCGACGGTTTCGCCAAGGCGTTCGGTCCTTTCACCGTCGATCCGGGCACCGGCCGGGTGATCATTTCTGACAATCCGGCGTACCGGTTCGGCGAGATCAGCGAGGCCAACGCGGCGCTGCTGCGCGAGGCGTACCCCACCTTCGACATCCAGTCGTGGACGCGCCTGCATACCCTGGACGGCAAGATCGAAGGCCCGCTGTTCAACCTGCCCGCCGGCGAAGTGCGCGCGGCGTTCGGCTTCAACGTCAGCCGCGAGACCTTCTACACGCCGGGCAACACCGACGCGGCGAACGGCAAGATCACCCAGCAGGGCGGTTCGTGGTTCGACGGCCGGCGCACCACCAGCGCGCTGTTCGCCGAAGTCGTCGCCCCGCTCACCGAGAAGCTGGAACTGGACGCGGCGCTGCGCGTGGACAAGTACCCCAACTTCGACGCCAACGTCGCACCCAAGATCGGCCTGAAGTACCAGGCGCTGCCGACGGTGATGCTGCGCGGCACCTACTCGGAAGGCTTCCGCGCCCCGAGCCTGGCCGAGTCCGGCACCGGCGGCGTGTTCGCCCAGCTCGGCGGTTTCGAGGACGATATCCGCTGCAACGAGACCAACGCGATCGCCAACCTGCTGCTGCAATCGAACCGCCCGGGCGACGTGGACCTGGGCAATTCGCTGCTCAATGCGGACTGCAGCCGCACGGTGGCGCGCATGACCCAGCCGAATCCGAAGCTGCAACCGGAGAAGGCCAAGATCGCGACGCTGGGCGTCGTGCTCGAGCCGTTCGACTGGCTGTCGGTGTCGGCCGACTACTGGTTCATCTATCGCCGCAACCAGATCGCCGCGCCGGACTACAGCAAGGAAACGGACATCGTGTCGATGACCCGCAATCCGATTACCGACAGCGACCGCGCCGCCGAAGCGGCGGTGGCGGCGATGTGCGCGGATCCGGCCAGCGGCGTGACCTGCCCGGGCACGCTGCCCACTTACAGCGTGGGCAACGTGTCCAGCGTGGTCGGCCAGTACAAGAACCAGGGCCGCACGCTGATCGACGGTTTCGACATCGATGCGCGGGGCCACTTCCCGCTGGGCCAGTGGGGCGAGCTGAACGTCGGCGTGGCAGCGACCATCGCGCGCCGCAACGAGGCGTACCTGGACGATGAATTCCGCTGGTACTACGGCAACACGATCGGCTATTACGGCAACCCGCGCCTGCGCGCCACGCTCAATGCGGACTGGACCTATGGCGAAGTGACCACCAGCTTCTTCGTCAACTATGTCGGCGGGACCAAGTGGGCCTGGGATCGCGTCGACGCGCAGGACAACTCGCCGGAGACCTGCACCGCCGGTTCGTTGCCGGTGGATCCGGACCACTGCAACGGCGTGCCGGCGTGGTGGACGGCCAACCTCGGCCTGTCCTGGCGCCCGGACGATCACTGGCACGCGGGTTTCACCATCAAGAACCTGTTCAACCGCATGCCGTTCTACGATCCGAACAGCTTCCTGGGCGATTCCAGCGACTACGCCAGCATCTTCGGTCGCAGCTACAGCTTTACCGTAGGCTACAAGTTCTGACGAACGAAACGCGCCGGTCCGCCGGCGCCTGTCACAGGAGTTCCGCTTCAATGAAACGTAGAGAGTTCATCCTCGCCGGGGCCGCGCTGGGCGCGGCCACCCTGCTGCCGAACACGCCGGCGTGGGCCAGCAAGCGGCGGATACGCCTGGGCATGATCGGCACCGGCATGCGCGGGCAGGTCCTGCTGAAGGAACTGCTGCGCCGCGACGACGTCGAGGTCGCGGCGTTGTGCGACATCGAGCCGATCATGCTCGGGCAGGCGCTGGACATGGCGGCGAAGGCCGGCAAGCCCGCGCCGAAAGCCTACGGCCAGGACGGTGACGTCCAGTCCTACCACCGCCTGCTCGCGCAGCGCGGCCTGGACGGCGTGATCATCGCAACGCCGTGGGAGTGGCATGCGCCGATGGCGATCGCGGCGATGGAAGCCAGGGTGGCGGTCGGCTGCGAGGTCGTGGCCGGCATCACCCTGCAGGATCACTGGGACGTGCTGGCCGCGCAGCAGCGCACCGGCACGCCCTACATGCTGCTGGAGAACGTGTGCTACCGCCGCGACGTGATGGCGGCCCTGCAGATGGTGCGCGCGGGACTGTTCGGCGAACTGGTGCACCTGCAGGGCGGTTACCAGCACGATCTGCGCGCGGTGAAATTCAACTCCGGCAATCCGGCCGAGCCCTACGGCAGCGGCGTGGAGTTCGGCCCGAAGGGCTGGTCGGAAGCGCGCTGGCGCACCGAGCATTCGGTCCGCCGCAACGGCGAGCTGTATCCCAGCCACGGCATCGGCCCGTGCGCCATGTACACCGGCATCAACCGCGGCAACCGCTTCACCCACATCAACAGTTTCGCCAGCAAGGCGCGCGGCCTGCACGAATACACCGTGGCCAAGAGCGGCGGCACCACCCACCCCAGCACGCAGGTGAAGTTCAAGCTGGGCGACGTGGTCACCACCACCCTGGCGTGCGAGAACGGCGAGACCATCCTCCTGCAGCACGACACCTCGCTGCCGCGGCCATACTCGCTCGGCTTCCGGGTGCAGGGCACCCAGGGCCTGTGGATGGATCTCAACCAGTCGATCCACATCGAGGGCCGCAGCCCGGGCCACAAATGGGAGCCGTTCCAGGCCTACCAGGACGAGTTCGATCATCCGCTGTGGCGCAAGTATGCGCAGGATGCCGAAGGCGCGGGCCACGGCGGCATGGACTATTTCGTCATTCACGCGTTCGTCGAGGCGGTGAAGGCGGAGGCGCCGATGCCGATCGACATCTACGACGCGCTGGCCTGGAGCGCGATCACGCCGTTGTCGGAACAGTCGATTGCCGAAGGCTTCAAGACCCTGGAATTCCCGGATTTCACCCGCGGCCTGTGGAAATCGCGCAAGCCGATCTTCGCGTTCGACGCCCGGTATTGATCCTGCAGCGCCGGGTACGCCCGGCATCAGCCCGTCCTCTCTCCACGGGACCGGGCCGGCTCGGCGCTGCAGGCGGCGCGGATCAGCGGAAGCGCTTCGCGTAGCCCACGTAGATCTGCAGATCCGGGCTGTGGTCATTGAGTCCGGCATTGATGCCGGCGTCCCATTGCGCGTCTTCGCCCGGTTGCCAGCCGAACGACAGGCCGGCCAGCGCCTCGGTGGCATGGCCGTCGGGATCGCGATCGCGCGACAGCGAGACCTCGAAGGTGCCCGACACCGTATCGGACACATCGAATCCCAGCCCCGCCACCGCGCCGTACGCCAAGTGCCTGCCGTTGCCGTCACTGTCGACGGCGGCCTCGATGTTCGGGGTCAGGCCCAGTGATACCGCACCCAGTTCGATGCCGATGGGCAGGCTGATTCCCGCGCTCCAGTCCTCCGCACCGACCGGCGCGCGACCGCTGGGCAGGTTGACGTAGGGCATGAGCGCCAGCGACAAACCGCTGCCGTCGGGATTGCGCAGGTTGCGGCGCAGGGCGAGGCTGAGGTCGCCGAAGCGCGATGCGCGCCCGGTCGTTCCGGTCCGCGTGTCCCGTTCACGCACGCGGCCGAAGGCGGTCCAGCCCAACTGCGCCTCCAGCGTGTCGGTCAGGCCGTAGCGCAGCAGCGCGTCACCGAACAGGAACTGCTCGCTGTGCAGGCCGGGTTGACGGTCGCCGGTCCAGTCGGCCAGGCCGATTTCGAACACCGCAGTGCCGCGCTCCGCCGTGCAGGCCGGCGTGCCCAGGCCCGGACGATCGGGGCACAGATCACGTGCTTCCGCGGCAAGCGCGGAGGCCGAGGCCAGCCATGCGGCGGCGAAAAGCAGACCACGCATTCTTCTCTCCCTCGATCCCGTTCCCGGCATTGAACCGGGGCTGGTGGCGGGAATCAATGCCG
>Ga0182741_1005715_pt1 | contig 11345 bp, 4 predicted proteins | sample eDN5th37CBELigOP_FD_128874 | JGI IMG/M metagenome (GOLD analysis project Ga0182741, IMG submission 128874) | Enriched Organic Plus compost microbial communities from Emeryville, California, USA - eDNA 5th pass 37_C BE-Lig OP (version 2) (version 2) ...
CATCTTCTGGACCTACGAGGTCTCCCCAGACACCTGGGATGCCCTCGTCGAGCTGCATCGCAGCCGCACGATGATCGAGCGCAGGGACACCCCGAACAAGACCCCGGCCGAGGTCGAGCTCCTGGGCGAGGAGCGCGAACGTGAATCGCGCTTCGAGCGGATCGCACTGCAACGCCTCGCCGGAGATCTCGCTGTAGGGCAGGTGATCTTCCGAGGTGGCGTGGACGATGTGGAAGGTGGTGAGCTCCGGCACACCGCACAGACCCTCGTCGCCGACCGGGTTGAGGAGATCTACCCGCAGCTCGACCAGTTCACTGCGAACCTGCGCCGGGACGACGTGCTCCGGGTTCTCCGAACCACCGACCTCGGGACCGTCCACGAGTCGCTGCGCGAGGAGGGCATCAACCTGGTGCGAGCGACACCACACGGCTACGAGATCATCACGGATGCTGGCCCGCTCGCCGCGCTCGTCACGCAGATCCGATCCCGAGCCTCCTACGGGCAGGAGCCGACCGGCGACTACCTGGAGCGCCACTTCGCGGCCCCGCCCTACGGGGCCTCGGTCGAGGTGGTCCAGGCGCTGTGCGCGGCCGCCCTGCGGGCTGGGCTCATCGAGGTGATCCACCAAGGACAGGTGCTCCGCAACCCGGCTGATGCTCGCCTCGACCAGGTGTTCAGCGCCCTGCCACGGTTCCGATCCGCCGGCTTCCGACCGCCAGCTGACAGCGACGTGTCGCTCGAGAAGCGCGTCGAGCTCGCTGAGAAGCTCGAGGACCTCGGGCAGCGGCTGCCCGGGTACTCCACGGACGCGCTGGCCAGGGCTGTTCGCGCAGCCTTCCTGCCCTCCCGGGAGGCCGCGATCCGGGTGAGCTCGGCGCTGACCGGTCTCGGGATCACGGCACCGGAGACGGTCACCCGAACGGCCGCCATCCTTGACCGGCTGACCAGCGACGACGACGTCGATGTCGTGACCACGGCCCACGACACCTGGGCTGACCTCATCACCGGCCGCGCAGCGGTCGATCGCCTCAACCAGGTGGTGGCGAAGAACCTCGACGACCTTCGGGTCGCCCAGCGGGAGGCCCGGCGCTCGGGTGACGACCTCCCGGGTGACCTCGCGGAAGAGCACGCCGAGCTGCGCGACCTCCTCGCCGCCGGTGACCTCGCCGATCACGTGGCGCGCATCGTCGCGATCGGTCAGCGCATCGCCGAGGCCCGACGATCGGCTGTCCAGCAGGCAGCCGAGCGGCTCAACGCCACCCTCGAGAAGCTGCGGACCATGTTGCGGGCGCAGTTCAGCGACGAGGATGACGCAGCCATCGCCGAGGCACTCCGACCGCTGGACGCGCTCGCCGCTCCTGACGACCTCTCCGACCTCGACGCGGCAGCGCTCGAGAGCCGCATCGACAGCGCGCACGCGCGCGCTCGCCACGTGGAGGAGCAGCTCGAGGAGCTGCGCGCTCGAGGCCAGCTCGCCTGGGTACGGGTCAGCGATCTCGTCGCCGAGGTCATCACGGACGAGAGCGAGATCGACCCGGTGCTCGATCGCATCCGCGAAGCGATCGCCGCTGAGCTCGCACAAGGCAAGCACGTGAGGATCCAGTGACCGACGCCCTCGACGCCGATCAGCGAACCACCCTGGAGCGCCTCGTCACCAAGGCTCGCCGCGTCCTCGAAGACGACCTCCTCGATCGTGCATCGGGTCGCTACGGCATCGACCCGGACGGCACCATCGCTGAGGAGAGCGCGCTTCACCTCGATCCCACCGCTCTGGCTCAGCGCCGGGAACTCGTCGAGGTCGTCGAGCACCTCCGAAGCGAGGGCGACGACGCCCCGGGTGCGGTGCAACGGCTCGTCCGCGAAGCGACGTTCACCCATCTCAACCGGCTGGTAGCCATCCGGATCGCCGAGGCCCTCGGTCTTCTGCCACCGACGCTGGCCAACGGCCAGGCATCCCAGGGGTTCCGCGACCTCCTCGAGCTCGTCCCATCCCTCGCGGACGACGACACCGGCGGGTACTGGACCTACCTGCGGCTCTGCGGCGACGAGCTCGCCGGCGACGTCCCCGCCCTGTTCGACCCCCGCAACCCGCTCCTCGCGCTCGCCCCGAGCCCGCGTGCCCTGGACGACGTCGTGGAGCTCATCTCCGCACCTGATGCCGCGGATCTGTGGCTCGCCCCCGACTGCCTCGGGTGGGTGTACCAGTTCTTCAACACCACTGACGAGCGGCGAGCCCTGCGCCAGGAGTCTGCTGCTCCCCGCAACTCCCGCGAGCTCGCGGTGCGCAACCAGTTCTTCACGCCTCGTTACGTCGTGGACTTCCTCGTCCAGAACAGCCTCGGACGCCGGCTCCTCGACGCCGACCCCACATCGCCGCTTCTGGACGAGCTCCCGCTGCTCATCGACCCCCCAGTGGGGTCCGGTGAGCCGCTCGAGCTGAGTGAGGTCTCGCTGCTCGATCCGGCGTGCGGCTCCGGGCACTTCCTCCTTGCCGGCTACGACCTGCTCGAGCGGGCATGGCACCATGCCGGTATCGACGCCGCGACGGCCGCGCCGGCCATCGTGCGATCGCTCTGGGGGATCGACATCGACCCGCGGTGTGCCCAGGTCGCCGCAGCCGCCATCACCTTCCGCGCCCGGCGCTCGTGCCCGGATGGCCCGCTGCCTCGGCCGAACGTCGTCTGCGCCCGAGGCCTCCCTGCGACGGCGACGGGCCTCGACGACGTCCTCGAAGCGCTGCCTGACAGAGCCCGACAGCTGGTTCGCGCGATCTCCGATGCCATGGCGGACGCACCGGAGCTCGGATCCCTCCTCAAGATCGAGGACCGCCTCGCTACGGAGGTCCGAGCCGCGGCATTCGGCGGTGCAGGCGGTGCGGGATCGCTTGCCGAGGAGCTGCCCGAGGAGACGCTGCAGTCGCTCGAAGACCAGCTGCTCGCCGGTCTGCGTCGGGTGGCGGACGCTGCCACTGCGACGCCGGCCGAGCGGCTGCTCGCCGCGGAGGCCGACGACGCCGTCCGGTTCCTCAGCGCGCTGCAGCGGCGCTACGACGCGGTCTGCATGAACCCGCCGTTCGGAGAGGCGGTGCCGTCCACCAAGGAGTACCTCAAGGCCGCCTACCCGTGGATCCCGACGCGGGACTACAACCTGCTTGCCGCCTTCGTCGGCCGGGGCATCGAGCTGTGCAAGCCCGGCGGGTACGTCGGTGCCATCACCTCGCGGGCGGGGCTGTTCCTCAAGACCTTCGAGGCGTGGCGGGAGGAGGTCCTCCTCGGGAACCGCCTCGTTGCTCTCGCCGACCTCGGCTACGGGGTCATGGAGCAGGCGCTCGTCGAGGCCGCCGCCTACGTCGTTGGCGCCGACCAGCCGGAGGCCGACCATCGGGCCGCGTTCGTCCGTCTCCTCAAGGACGTCGACCGCCCCCGCGGGCTGCGCGACGCCATTGCCGCCTCCCGCCGGGGGGAGCACGACCACCGTGTCTACGAGGTCGCCGTTGCCGACTTCGAGGCGATCCCCGGCGCGCCGCTCGCGTACTGGATGGGCGCTGGCATCCGCAGGTTGTTCGTCGATCATCCGGGACTCGAGGGCCATGGCGGTGACGCTCGTCAGGGACTCGCCAGCGGCGACGACTTCCGGTTCGTTCGCGCCTTCTGGGAGGTCGACCCAGAGCGGATCGCCCGCACCCGCGAGGAGACTCATAGCGGTCGACGCTGGGTGCCCTTCGCCAAGGGGGGCGAGTACTCCCCCTACTGGGCCGACATCCACCTCCTTGTCGACTGGGAACACGACGGCGAGCGGATCCGCGGCTATTCCGGCGCCCGTCCGCAGAACACGCAGTACTTCTTCCGCCCAGGGCTGACCTGGCCGCGCCGCACGAACAGCGGCTTCGGGATCAGGGTGTTGCCGACCGGCGCGGTCTTCGCCGACAAGGGCTCGGCGGTCGTCCCCGCCGCCGATCCGGGTGTGCTCCTCCTCTGGCTGAAGTCACGGGTCGTGCAGGCATTGATCGACGCCATGGTTGCTGCTGGCGAAGAGGTGTCGTCCGGCGGGGCATCCCGCAGCTACGAGGTCGGTCTCGTCCAGAGGCTTCCCTGGGTATCGGCTCTCAACGAGTCGGTCCGGTTGCGTGACCTGGCGGCGGAGATCGTCGACCTGCGTCGCAAGGACGACACCACAGATGAGACCACGCGCTCCTTCGTCGCGCCGGCAGTGCTGACACCCCTGACAGCCGGTGCACGCTTCGCTGACGCCGTCGAGGACAACCTGCGGGAGCGCTGTGGGCGCACAGCGTCGATCCTGCGAGCGACGCTGGACGCTGAGCGGGAGGTGCACCGGATCGTGGAGGTCGATGCAGACACCCTCGACTACCTCGACGAGGAGGTGGGCCGGCACCCTGCGACCTACGAAGCGGGGAAGATCGATGAGGCACGGTTCGCTCGCCTGTACGAGGCGCCCATCGACGCCGTCATCGACGAGGTGATCAGCGAGAAGGGTGGTTCCCGGGCCATTGCGAACCTCACCTTCTTCGCCGACCGACGCCTCGAAGTCCTCGCTCACGCGTTCGAGCGGCCCGTCGACCAGCTCATCGCGCTGCGAGACAAGCTCTCGCTCCTCCCGCCTGAGGAGCCTGCACGGAGCGCCACCGACCTGCTCTCCTACCTGGTGGGTGTCGCGTTCGGGCGCTGGGACGCGCGGATCGGTGCCGGGCGTGCGCCCGCCCCGGACCTTCCACCTCCGTTCGAGCCGGTCCCGCTCTACGCCCCTGGCGCGCTCGCCGGACGCGACCCTGCGGTCGGTGTGCCTGACGACGGCATCCTCCTCGATCAGCCCGGACATCGTTGGGATATCGAAGTCCGGATCGACGAGGTGGCGAAGTACCTCTTCGGCGGGGGAGCCGATGCGGTCCTGTCGGACGCTGTCGGCGCGCTCGGTCGGCGCGGCGTGAGGGACTACCTCCGCAGGGCGTTCTTCAGGGCGCACCTCTCGAAGTACTCGAAGTCGCGCCGAAAGGCCCCCATCTACTGGCCGCTCTACGTGCCGTCGGGCTCCTGGGGCTTGTGGGTATATGCGCCTGCGCTCCGCCGCGAGACCCTCTTCGCCATCGCCCGTCACGCCGCACAACGACTGGATCACGCCGAGGCCGAGATTCGTCGTCTCGTCCGCGAGCGCGAGAGCGGCGGGGCCGGGCGGTCCGACCGCGCGGTCGCGAACGCGCTCGCTGCCGAGGAGTCGCTGGCGGAGGAGCTCCGCCGATTCCGCGACGAAGCCGAACGGATCGCTGGTCTCGGCTGGGAACCCGACCTCGACGACGGAATCATCCTCTGCGCCGCACCGCTCGCCGACCTGTTCCCGGCGTGGAGGGATGCTGCAGCTGCCCGCCGGGACCTGAAGGCCGGCAAGTACGACTGGGCCACCGTGGCGCGATGGGCCGATCAGCTGTGAGCAGCCTGCGCGACCACCTCGCTGCTGAGCTCGCCAAGAAGGTGCAGGCGCACGGCCTCGTCGTCTGGGAGGACCCCGCCGGCGAGTACGACGGTCAGGCGACCGCCGTGGTGCCTGACGGCGTGCGGTTCGAGGCCTACCAAGGGAGCTGGTACGAACTGCGCCGGCGGATCGAGGACGTGCTGGGGGGCGATCACCCTCCGCGGCTCGTCATCTACGGACCGGGAGCCCCATCGGACGATCCGCTCGCGGAAGTCCGGGCTGCTGGCGCGAGGTTCACGTTGAGGCTGGCCACGCTCGTGAAGCAGGCGCTGAGCGGGCAGCTCACCGAGGCTCGCATCAAGGAGATCGGTCGGCAGGCGAGGACGCTGACTGAGGCGGAGGCTGCCATCGAGGGCGATGCCGGTACCGATGTGCGGCTCATCTCGCTCTTCGGCACCGCAGACTCAGCACGCATGCTGACCATGGTCCTCAGCGATCAGGCGGACGGGCTCGACGATCCCGGCACCAGGAGCGCCATCGCCGCCCTCTGTCGCGACACCGTCGGAGCGCAGGTCGACGCCGCTTCGGGCTCGCTGGTGGACGATCTCTTCCAGCACCTGCTCCTGACCGAGGTCGCGGCTTCGTTGGAGGGTTCGCTGCCCGAGGCGCTGCACCGCTCGTGGGACAAGCCCACGGCGGCGCAGGCACGCACCGCGTGCGAGGTGCTCGAGCGCCTGCGATCGGTCCCCGGCGGTATGCGGCGGTACCGAGAGCTGGCTGGGCGGGCCGACGACCGGTTGTCCCTCGCCGAGGCGATGCCGTGGGAGCCCGGGCTCGCTCGCGTCGTGGGGACAGAGGCGATCGAGCTCGTGCTCTTCCGGCACGCCGCCGAGTCGCTGCACGAGGGGGGCGAGGCCACCGCCGGAGCGATCGCTGGCACTCGCCTCACGATCAGCCCGTGGGTTGCGGACCCCGATTCGCCGTGGGGCGCTCGGTGGCGCGCCGTCGAGGCCATCGCAGGCCTCCAGCGCGCCCTCGCCGCCGCACGAATCCCTCGCGCTGGATCCCTCGATCTGGCGTGGTACGTCGACCGGGGCTGGGAGGTCGACCGTGCTCACCGCCGGCTGGAGCTCGCGCGCACCGAGCTCGGCGTGTTCGGCGAGCTCGAGGACGCGCTCACCGCTGCTCGGATCGCCTACGGCACGTGGCTCGACGAGCTCCTCACCCGCTTCACGGATGCACTCGCCAAGGGCGCGCTGGACCCCGGTGAGATCATCCGCCAGGGGGAGGTCCACCAGCGGTTCGTCGCCGAGGGCGCTGGTCACAAGACCGCCTACATCTGGGTCGATGCGCTTCGCTACGAGCTGGGCAAGGAGCTCGCAGAGGCGCTGCGCCCAGTGGCCGAACGGGTGCAGATCGAGCCGGCCGTCGCGGCGGCGCCGACGATCACTCCGGTGGGCATGGCCAACCTGCTGCCCGACGCGGCGTCGAACCTGCGTGTCGGACTCGACGGCGACAAGATCGTCGTCACCGTCGGCACCACCACGGTGATGGACGTGCCGGCGCGTCGGGACCTGCTGCGGGCTCGTCACGGACAGGTTGCGGACCTCGACCTGAACGACGCGGCGCAAAAGGGGGAGAAGGCGCTCGCCAACGCGATCGGGAGTGCTGACCTCGTGCTCATCCGCTCCCAGGAGGTCGATGCCGCGGGCGAATCCGGGCTCCTCTCCGTCGCGTGGTCCCACTTCGAGACGGTCATCAACCTCCTCGCCAGCGTCATCGCGCGGCTCGCCCAAGCCGGTGTGGAGCGAGTCGTGATCTCCGCTGATCACGGGTTCATCGCCCTCGGCCAGGACCTCGGGGCCAACCGAGTGGTCGACGCCCCCGCTGGTGCCACCGGGACGACGAAGCGGCGCGTGTTCGTGGGCAGAGGCGGCGTCCCCAACCCAGCTACGGTGCGAATCCCGCTCGCCACCTGCGGTGTCGTCAGCGACCTCGACATCGTCGTGCCTCGTGGGCTCGCCGTGTTCAAGGCCGGCGGCGGACGCCAGTTCTTCCACGGTGGTCTCTCGCCCCAGGAGCTCATCGTGCCGGTCGTGGTGGTCGACCTCACCAAGGCCCCCGAGCCGCAGAAGCTCCACGTGACGGTCCAGGTCGCCGGCGGACGCATCACCACCGGCGTCTTCGCGGCGACCATCGCCATGGCCGACAACCTGCTCTTCGGCGAGCTCGTCGTGCGGGTCGTCGTGACGGACCCTGCTGGTCACCCCGTGGCTCGGATCGTCTCTGGCGACCATCTCGACACCGACACCGGGACGGTGACCGTGTCCAGCGACGGTCCCAGCGTCGTCACCTTCCAGGTGACCGCGAACCTCGATGCCGGCTCCGACGTCGTTCTTGAGCTGCTCGACGCTCGCACCGGACGGAAGGTCGCCACGTCTACCGTGGCTGTCGCTGCGCCGATCACCGTGGAGGACAGCCTTGACTGAGCTGGCCATGGACGAGCTTGACCGGATCGTCAACGACCGCTTCGCCGGTCGCGTCGTGCGCAAGGACCTCGTACGCCAGGTCAAGGTCGGCTCCAACGTGCCGGTCTACGTCCTCGAGTTCCTCCTCGGGAAGTACTGCGCCTCCGACGACCCCGCTGCCATCGCCGCGGGGCTCGAAGTCGTCAATCAGACGCTGCGGGAGAACTTCATCCGCCCCGACGAATCCGAGCTGGCCAAGGCCCGGGTCAAGCAGCGTGGCCAGTACCGGCTCATCGACAAGGTCGACGTACGGCTGGTGGCCAGCGAAGACAAGTTCTGGGCCCACCTCCAGAACTTCAACGACAAGTTCGTCCACATCCCCGAGGACCTCGTCTACAAGTACGAGCGGCTCCTCCAGGGAGGCGCCTGGTGCCAGCTCGACCTGATCTACAACGTCGCCGACGACGAGGCCCAGAAGCGGCCATTCTACATCAAGGCGCTCAAGCCCATCCAGGTCGCGGCCTTCGATCTCGATGAGTACATCGAAGGTCGGCGCCAGCTGAGCCGAGATGCATGGCTCGACCTGGTCATGCGCACCATTGGACTTGAGCCACGTGAGTACGACCTGCGCGGCAAGCTCCTCGCTGTGCTGCGTCTCGTACCGATGGCAGAGCGCAACTACAACCTCATCGAGCTCGGCCCATGGGGCACCGGGAAGAGCTTCGTGTACCGAGAGTCCAATCCGAACACCATCCTGATCTCGGGCGGGAAGATCACAGTCGCCCAGCTCTTCGTGAACATGTCCACCGGACGCGTCGGGCTGCTCGGCAACTGGGATGTCGTCACCTTTGACGAGGTCGCGGGCCTCCAGATGTCGGAATCCGCCGTGGTCAACATGCTCAAGGACTACATGGAGTCCGGCTCCTTCGCCCGCGGCAAGGAGGAGGTCCCCGCCGAGGCCTCCGTCGTCATGATCGGCAACACGAGCAAGCCGCACACGGAGCTGGTCCGCACCGCCCATCTCTTCGCTGATCTGCCTCCCGCCATGGTCGACCCCGCCTTCCTCGACCGACTCCACTACTACCTACCTGGATGGGAAGCCCCGAAGCTGGAGACGCGACTCTTCACCAACCACTTCGGGTTCGTGTCCGACTACTTCGCTGAGGCGCTGCGACAGGTCCGCAAGCAGAGCTTCGTGCGAGCCATCGACGACGAGTTCGCCATGGGCTCCCATCTCTCAGCTCGGGACGAGAAGGCCGTGCGCAAGACCGTGTCCGGTCTCCTGAAGATCCTCCATCCCCACGGCGAGTGGACGCGTAGCGAGCTACGTGACTACCTCGAGTTCGCGATGGAGGGGCGCCGGCGGGTGAAGGAGCAGCTGAAGAAGCTGGCAGCCCACGACTACGCCAAGACGGCGTTCAGCTACATCGAGCGGGACACGGGCCATGAGTACTGGGTCGAGGTGCCGGAGCAGCCCGACGACCTCGACGACGCGCTGGGCGCCGAGGCTGAGGAGGCCAGCGCCCAGACCACCGAGCCTGCTTCCACGGACCGCTCCACGACGGAGCTGATCGCCGCTGGCGAGAGCAAGCACGTCGAGTTCAAGCAAACCGGCCGGGTGAACCTCCACACGCAGCAGCGGGATCAGGTCATCGAGCAGATGGTCGTCAAGTCCATCGCTGGCTTCATGAACGCGGAGGGCGGGACGCTGCTCATCGGCGTCACCGATGCCGGCGAGATCTTCGGGATCGAGGCCGACTACAAGACGCTCGGCAAGAAGCAGGACCAAGACGGCTTCGCCCTGTGGCTCAACCAGCTGCTCGACAACCTGCTCGGGCCGGTCGCTGCATCCAACGTGCACCTCACCTTCGAGCAGCACGCAGAGGGCACGGTGTGCCGGGTTGACGTCACGCCCAGCAACGGCCCCGTCTTCGTTCAGGGCAGCAAGGGCGAGGCCGATCTCTACGTGCGCCTCAACAACGCCACTCGGCTCCTCAACACCGCCGAGGCGCTCGAGTACGTCCGGACCCGCTGGCGGTAGCAGTGGCGTCGAAGCGCACGATCACACTCCCCGCGCCTGCGGATCCCCTTCCACAGACGGAGACAGCACAACGCTTCCTCGACTCGGCGGTTGCCAGCGTCCGGAACACCATCGAGGCCATGGACACCCTCCGCGAGGTGCGGCGGGAGAAGGAGGGAAAGGGTCGAAGTGGGCGGCTCGCCGACTCCGACATGGACCTCCTGAGGATGGCGATCGTCTTCGCAGGGGCTGGGATCGATGCGACGCTGAAGCGGCTCGTCCTCGATGCGATCCCCGATCTGGCCGAGGTCAGCCCGCAGGTGGCGGCAAAGTTCCGGGACTTCGTCGATCGCACGCTCGCCCCGGGCGGTGAGAACGCTGCCGGGCACCGGACGCTCGTAAACGTCCTCCTCTCGGATGCCGCGAGTCCCCGCGCTGCGCTTCTCGAGCTCTACATCGGAGAGCTCGTCGGCAACAGCCTCCAGTCCGCCGAAGAGCTCGACAACATCTGCGGCGCACTCGGGATCTCTGACCAGGCCCTTCGCAAGCGCATTGCCGACGCGAAGGGCCCGCGAAGCGGTCCCGCCGGGAAGACACGGCTGCGCCAGCTGTTCCAGGCTCGGAACGAGATTGTCCATGAGCTCGATCTGCAGGTTCCTGGCGAAGCTAATCAGCGCCGACGCCGGCCCCGCGCCATCAAAGAGACGATCGATTCCGTGCGGGAGGGACTGGAGACCGCACAGCTCATCATCAACGAGGTCTCGGTCCTCCTCACGGCACCCAAGACGGACCAGGCCGGGGCTCCGCCGCGAGCGGGACGCCGACCCAAGGGATGAAGCGCACCGGGTCTGGTGACTGCTCCTTCTCTTGAGAGGACGCTCCTATTGGCTGTCAAGGCCTGATTCGAGGGTGCGGTAGAGCTCGCGGGCGATGTAGCGCTTGACGCAGCGACGGATCTCTCGGTCGGTCTTGCCCTCGGCGCGGCGCCGCTCGAAGTACGCCTTGGTCGCTGGGTCGTGACGTTGCCGCTGGATTGCGATGATGTGCAGAGCGCAGTTGAGGTGCCGATCTCCTCGGCGGTTGAGACGATGCCTGGTGGTCATCCCCGAGGAGGCCGGAAGCGGCGCAGCCCCGGCGAGCATGGCGAAGGCGCCGTCGCTGTGCACTCGGCCCTGGTGGGACCAGACGACCAGCGCGGTGGCGGCGACGATCGGGCCGACACCGACGAGCTCGAGCAGGTCGGGTCGCCATGCCTTTACCAGTTCCTCGATCCGGGCCTGGTGGGCTTCAGCCTCGGAGCGCAGGTCACGGATCGGGTGAGTCCCATCACGTGGTGTAGATCGGCCGCCGTCGTCTCGGGGTCCGAGATGTAGGTGGCCACCGTGCGATTCTCAGAAACGACGAAGTGACTGAGAGGAGATCGCACGATGGCC
>Ga0182741_1005721_pt1 | contig 11331 bp, 8 predicted proteins | sample eDN5th37CBELigOP_FD_128874 | JGI IMG/M metagenome (GOLD analysis project Ga0182741, IMG submission 128874) | Enriched Organic Plus compost microbial communities from Emeryville, California, USA - eDNA 5th pass 37_C BE-Lig OP (version 2) (version 2) ...
GGCGTCATCGGGCGAATGGAGCGCAACACCTCCACCTTCTCATCGCGCACCATGTCGGCGGCGAACGAGCTGGGCGGCTCCATGGTGGTCAGCGAGAGGAGCTGCAGGAGGTGGTTCTGGAACATGTCGCGCAGCACTCCCGCCTCCTCGTAGTACGAAGCGCGGTGTCCCACGCCCACGGTCTCCGCGGCGGTGATCTGCACGTGCTGCACGTGCTCGCGGTTCCAGACGGGCTCGAAGATCGAGTTGGCGAAGCGGAGAACGAGCAGGTTCTGAACGGTCTCCTTCCCCAGATAATGATCTATGCGGTAGATCTGGCGCTCGGAGAAGCTGCCGCGCACGAGCGCGTTGAGCTCGCGCGCGCTCGCCAGGTCGTGGCCGAAGGGCTTCTCGATCACCAGCCGTACCCACGCCGACTTCGCCTCGCTGGCGCGCGGCGCGAGACCGCTCGCGGAGAGCTGCCGCAGCACATCGGGATAGAGGCTGGGCGGGATCGCGAAGTAGAAGAGCCGTCCGCGCTCCGACACATTGTCTCCCTCGATGGCCGCCAGGCACTCGGCGATGCGCCGGTACGTCGCGGCATCGCGGAGATCGCCCGCGACGAAGCGGAGCTTCTCGAGGAAGCCGGCCCGCGTCGAAGCATCCGTCTCGCCCGTCTCGGCCGAGCCCTGGATGGCGCGATCCATGTTCGTGCGGAAAGTCGCGTCGTCGATGGTCTCGCGGCCCACGCCGATCGCCACGAAGCTCGGATCGAGGAGGCCGTCGAAATCGAGATGCGCGAGCGCAGGCATGAGCTTGCGGCTCGTGAGATCGCCGCAGGCGCCCATGATGACCACGGTGCACGGCCCCGCGCCGCGCAGCTCCGCGCCGGTGCGCCGCGCGTCGTCCAGCTCGCAGCGGGCCGTCAGCATGGCCGGCATCCGGCTCACTTCTCCGTCCGCACGGCGTGGCCGCCGAACTCGTGGCGCAGCGCGGCGATGACCTTGGCACCGAACGACTCGCTCTGCCGCGAACGAAGACGCGCGAGGAGCGAGAGCGTGATCACGGGCGCGGGCACGTCGATGTCGATCGCTTCCTGCACCGTCCAGCGCCCCTCGCCCGAGTCCTCCACGTAGCCACGGAGATCGGTGAGAGCGGGATCGCCGGCGAACGCGCGCTCCGCGAGCTCGTTGAGCCACGAGCGCACCACGCTGCCGTGGTTCCACACCGCCGCGACCTTGTGCAGGTCCAAGTCGAAGAGCTTGGACTCGTGGAGGATCTCGTAGCCTTCGGCGTACGCCTGCAGCATGCCGTACTCGATCCCGTTGTGCACCATCTTCACGTAGTGCCCCGCCCCGGTCGGCCCCACGTGCGCGTAGCCATTCTCGGGCGCGAGCGCCAGGAATATCGGCTCGCAGCGGCCGACCGCTGCATCGTCGCCGCCCACCATCAGGCAGTAGCCGTTCTCGAGCCCCCAGACCCCACCACTCGTGCCGCAGTCCACGAAGTCGATCCCCTTAGTGCGCAGCTCCTCACCGCGCCGGAGCGTATCGTGGAAGTTCGAGTTGCCGCCATCGATCACCACGTCGCCCCGCTCGAGGTGCGGGAGGAGCGCCGCGATGGTGTCATCCACCGGTTTACCGGCGGGGACCATCAGCCACACGACTCGCGGCGCGGGGAGCGCGGCGCAGAGCGCGGCCAGATCCTTCGCCCCCGTAGCGGCCGCCCGTGCGCTCCCCCGCGCTTCATCGCCCAACCGCCCCATGGCGTCGGGATCACGGTCGTAGCCAACCACCTCGTGTCCGGCACGCAGCAGCCGGAGCGTCATGTTCCCGCCCATCCTCCCGAGACCGACCATCCCCAATCGCATCACACCTCCCATATCCGTACGTCCCATCGCCGTCGAGCGTCCGACTCCCGAGCAGCCTCGCCACCGCGCGATCAGAGATCAGCGGCCGAGCAGCTCGAGCGCCTTCCGCATCGCGTGCTCCGCCGTGAGACCGAACTCCTCGTACAGCTTCTGATACGGCGCCGAGGCGCCGAAGTGATCGAGACCGATCACCGCACCGCCATCGCCCACCACGCGATACCAGGGCATCGTGGCGGCCGCTTCCATCGCGATGCGCTTCGCCGCCTTGGGAGGCAGCACCGAGTCGCGGTACTCGCGCGGCTGCGCTTCGAAGCGCTCGATGCTCGGCATGCTCACCACGCGCGCGCCGACGCCCTTCTGCCGCAGGAGCTCGCGAGCCTCGAGCATGATGTGCACTTCCGAGCCGCTGGCGATGAGCACCACCTCCGGCTCCCCACCTTCGACGTCCGCGAGGATGTAGCCGCCCCGGGCCAGGCCGCTGGCTGCGCCGAGCCTGGTGCGGTCGAGCGTCGGCACGTTCTGCCGGGTCAGCACCAGCGCGACCGGAGCACCGGTCATCTCGATCGCTGCGGCCCAGGCCTCCGCCGTCTCGTTCGCATCCGCAGGACGGAATACGGTGAACCCGGGGATCGCGCGCATCGCGGCGAGCTGCTCGATCGGCTGGTGCGTGGGACCGTCCTCGCCGAGCCCGATAGAATCGTGCGTGAACACGTAGATCACGTGCTGCCGCATGAGCGACGCGAGGCGCATCGGCGGCCGCATGTAGTCGGAGAAGATCAGGAAGGTGCCGCCGTAGGGGATGATCCCGCCGTGCAGCGCCATCCCGTTCATGGCCGCGCCCATGGCGTGCTCGCGGATGCCGAAGTGCATGTTGCGCCCGCGGAAGTTGTCGTGCGCGAAGGCGCCGCTGTCGTCGAGCAGCGTCTTCGTGGAGGGCGCGAGGTCGGCCGCCCCGCCCATCAGCTCCGGGATCCGCGTCGCGAAGGCGTTGAGGACCTTCGACGAAGCAGCCCGCGTGGCCAACCCCTTGGCACTCGCCTCGAAGACGGGCATGGCGCTCCGCCAGTCGGCGGGCAGCTCGCGGCGCAGGCGGCGCGCGAGCTCACGTGCTTCGTCGGGGTGGTTCGCCATGTACTCGCGCAGCCGCACCTCGTACTCCTCGCGGGGCGCCCTGCCGCGCGCGCCGGCCTCGCGCCACGCGCGCAGCGCTTCGTCGGGGACGTAGAAGTGATCGTCCGGCCGGGGCCAGCCGAGGTTCTCCTTGGTGAGCTGGATCTCGTGCTCGCCGAGCGGTGCGCCGTGTGCTTCGGCGGTGTCGTGCTTGTTCGGGCTCCCGAAGGCGATGTGGCTGCGGACGATGATGAGCGATGGGCGGTCGGTGACGGACTTCGCGACCGTGATCGCTCTGTCGAGCGCATCGAGATCGTTGGCATCCTCGACCCGCTGCACGTGCCACCCGTAGGCGGCGAAGCGCGCGGCGGCGTCGTCGCTGTAGGTGAGATCGGTACTCCCCTCGATGGTGATGTGGTTGTCATCGTAGAAGCCGATCAGCTTGCCGAGCCCCAGATGTCCCGCGAGCGATGCGGCCTCGTGCGAGATCCCCTCCATGAGGTCTCCATCGCTCGCGATGAAGTACGTGCGGTGGTCGATGAGCGGCGGCTCGCCCGCGCGATTGAACTCGGCGGCGAGGTGCGCCTCGGCAATCGCCATCCCAACGGCGTTCGCCATCCCCTGCCCCAGCGGCCCGGTGGTCACCTCCACGCCCGGCGTGTGGCCGTACTCGGGGTGTCCGGGCGTGGCGCTCCCCCACTGGCGGAAGTCTTCGATCTGCTCGAGCGGGAGGTCGTAGCCCGTGAGAAAGAGGACGCTGTACAGGAGCATCGACGCGTGGCCGGCCGAGAGGATGAAGCGATCGCGGCCGGGCCACTCCGGGTGCGTCGGATCGTAGCGCAGATGGCGCGTCCAGAGGACGTAGGCGAGCGGCGCCAGTGCCATCGGCGTTCCCGGGTGCCCCGAGTCGGCCTTCTGGACCGCATCCATCGACAGGGTGCGGACCGTGTTGATGCACAGTTCGTCGAGCTCCGTCCCAGCGAGCGTGGTCGCTTCTTGCATCTCAGCTTGCTCCGAGTGTCCGTTTTTCGTTGGGCGCAGAGGCGCCGGAAATGTCTCTTTCAGGAACATCCTCGCAGGCGGCCACTGCGGCGCCTATCAGCCCGATGTGCGCATTCACCACCACGTTCACCGGTATCTTGCCGAGGAGCTCCCCCATGCGCCCCTTGTCGCGGAACGCCGTGATGAAGATACCATCGCGCAACCTGGCCGCCATCGCCTTCGCGATCCCTCCCACCAGGTAGACGCCGCCGGTGGCGAGGACGTGCAGCGCCAGGTTTCCCGCCTGCGCACCGTAGGCGGCGATGAACATGTCCACGGCCGCCGCGCAGAGGGGGTCGCTCCGGTCGATTCCATGCCGCGAGATGGCCGGCGCCCCCTCCCGGCCCACCGCGGCGGCCACCGCCGGGTCCACCCGCGCGCCGGCGGCGGCGGCGAGAAAGCGATAGATGTTCTCGATCCCGGGGCCGGATACCACGCGCTCGCACGAGACGTGGCCGTGCTCGCGCGCGAGCGCGGTGCACAGCGCCCACTCGCTCTCCGTGCGCGGCGCGAAGGTGGCGTGCCCGCCCTCCGACGCGATCGCGCGGTAGCGCGCGCCGTCCCACACCAGGAATGCCTGGCCCAGCCCCGTCCCCGCGCCGATCAGCGCGATCACGCCATGCCGCGCGGGCTCCGCATCCTGCAGCGCGACCAGGTCGGCTGGAAGCATGCGCGTGACGCCGTACGCCATGGCGTGGAGGTCGTTGATCACCGCAGTCGCGGCGATGCCGCTCGCGGTCGCGATCGCGCGAGCACTCACCTTCCACGGGAGGTTGGGCGTCACGCAGTCGCCGCCGGCCACCGGGCAGGCGACACCGAAGACGGCGCGCTCGAAGCTCTCGCCGCCACGCGCGATGAAGTCCACCACGATCGGCGCGAGCGCGGGAAAGGCGCGGCTTCGGTACTCGTGGAGGCGGTCTATACGAACGTTCGTACCATCTACATCGACCGCCGCGAGCCGGGCGTGCGTGCCGCCCACATCGCCGGCCAGTACCTTCACGCCGGCACCACGCGCAGGAGCGACGCCGCAGCGTCGTCGAGGAGCCAGCTCCCCCGCAGCGCGAACTGCGCCGGCAGCGTGTACGGATCGAAGCTCCCCTCCAATGCGCGCGCCACGGCCTGCGCCTTGGACCCACCGGCTGCGATCACCGCTACCCTGCGAGCGGCGGCGATCACCGGCGGCGTGATCGTGAGCCTGCCGGTGGGCGGGAGCGGGCTCACCGACACGACCACGTGCCTCTCGCGCTCGCGAAGCTGCGGCGCCCCCGGAAAGAGCGATGCAGTGTGGCCATCGGCACCAACGCCGAGAAGGAGGATGTCGAGTGCCGGCGGGAGCTCGCGCTCGTACTCCAGCGCGGCGAGGGCGCCATCCTCGAGCTCGCCCTGCATGCGATGCACGCGCGCCGGTTCGACAGGTACGCTGCCCAGGAGCGTCTCCACGGCCATCCGGTAGTTGCTCTCGGGGTCGTCGGGCGGCACGCGCCGCTCGTCGCCGAAGTAGATGTCCAGCAACCCCCACGGGACGTCCACATGACGATCGGCCAGCCGCTGGTAGATGGCGCGCGGCGTGTTGCCTCCCGTCAGCGCCACCGAGCAGCGGTCGCGCCGGGCGAGCACCGCTGCTATGGCATCCACGATCCAGGCGGCGGCCGCTTCGGCGAACGCGCTGGCGTGCCGTACCATCACGCCCTCCGGACGCATCGCTCGGCCCGGCGCGGCGCTCTCACTCTCTGAGTTACTCACTGTCCCTTCCGCTCCTCCTCGTTGCGTCGCTTCCACTCCTTCTCGCGCTCGTCCTGTAGATGCAGGCCCATGGTCTGGATGTCCAGCGCCGCTTCCAGCTCCTGGCCGGTTGGGTCGCCGATCTCGCCGGACTGAACGAGGTGATGGATCACCCGCCGCTCCACCTCGATCATTTCCGAGCGGGCCCGCCTCAGCGCGGCGTGGGAATCCACCTCCCGCGGGCCCACCGGCGTGAGCGAACGCCGCAACTGCCGCGCCTCACGGCTCGAGATGTCGCCCTCCGCCAGCATCTTCCGGATGTGGCGCTTGGCCGCGCTCACGGCTGCTCTGCGCGCCGTGCTGCGCTCGCGCCGCCGCGCCCGTGGGTCGGCCATGCCGAGCGCGCGGACGAGGGAAGGCAGCGTGAGCCCCTGCAGCACCAGCGTCGCGAAGATCACGCCGAAGGTGAGCAGTATGATCTCGGCGCGCGCCGGGAAGGGCTCGCCACTGGCCGTCCGCAGCGGCAGCGAGAGCGCGACCGCCAGCGAGACCACGCCGCGCATCCCCGCCCAGCCGAGCACCGCGAGCCCGCTCACGGAGGGGATCGAGCCCCGCGCACGGCGCGGAAGGAGCACGCGCAGGAAGAGAGGCACGATGAACATCCAGGCCAGTCGCACCCAGATCACCACCGCGCTCACGAGCGCCGCGGCCCGCAGCGTTCCCCGCGGCATCCCCGCCGAGGCGATCTCGCCGATCTCGAGCCCCACCAGGAGGAAGACGGCACCGTTGATGACGAAGATCAACGTCTGCCAGACGCTCCTGCTCACCAGTCGCGCCGAGGCATCGCCGGGCGTGGAGCTCCGGCGTTGCAGGAAGAAGCCCACCGTGACGGCGGCGAGAACACCCGATGCCGAGAAACGGTCGGCGAGAAGGTACGCGAGATACGGGGCGAGAAGAGCGGTGGTGGTTCCCAGCACCTCGTCGTCCATGCCGCGCAACGCGATCCCCGCCACCCATCCTACCGCCAGTCCGGCGAGCACGCCCGCCGTCCCCGCGAAGAGAAAGCGCTCGCCGGCATCGCTCCAACTGAAATAGCCGGTGGCCGCCGCGGTGACCGCCACCTTGTAGGCGACCAGTGCGGTGGCATCGTTCACCAGCCCCTCGCCCTCGAGGATGGTGACGAGCCGGTTGGGGAGGCCGAGCGAGCGCGCCACCGTGGTCGCGGCCACCGGGTCCGGAGGCGCCACGATGGCGCCAAGGGCCAGGGCGGCGGCCAGCGGTATCGCGGGCGCCACCGCGTGGACCACGAGGCCCACCGCGGCCATGGTGGCGAGCACGAGCCCCACGGCCAGCAGAGCTATCGGCCTGAGGTTGGCGCGGAAAGGACCGAGCGGGATGTCGAGCGCGGCCGAGGCGAGGAGCGGCGGAAGGAAGACGAAGAAGACGATGTCGGGATCGAGCACCACGCGCGGCAGCCCCGGTACGAAGCGCCAGACCACCCCGAGAAGAAGCCCGGCCACGACCAGGAGCACGGGAGTGGGCATGGAGACCTCCTTGCCTAGGCGGCCGAGCGCCACGGCCACCACCAGCAGGCCGAGCACCACTTCCATCGCGCTCATCCAGACACTCCGTCAGCGTCCGGAGCCGGCCGCCCGGAGCGCCGAGGTTCTGTTGCAAAATCTGCAACCGAGGTCCATTTTTCGGGAATCACCCCGCGGCTCCGGTATGGCGCGCCCATCGCTGCCAGTGCTAACTTCCTCTCCCACGTCACACCCACTCTCCCATCGCAATGACAACTCGATATCGCATCCTAGTGACCGATGACATCGATCGCGAGGGCATAGACCTTCTCGCGAGCGAGCCGGCGCTCCAGGTGGACTCCATCCCCACCCTGCCGAGCTCCGAGCTGATCGAGAAGATCGGGGACTACGACGCGCTCATCGGCCGCAGCGCCACCAGGATCTCCGAGGAGCTCCTCCGGCGAGCGGGTAAGTTGCGAGTGGTCGGCCGAGCCGGGGTGGGGATCGACAACATCGCCCTCAACGCCGCCACCGAGCTCGGCGTGGCCGTCATCAACGCCCCAGCCGGCAATACCGTGGCCGTCGCGGAGCTCTTCTTCGGCGAGCTCATCTCCCTGCTCCGCCACCTCCCCGCCGCCGACAGCTCCATGCACGCCGGCCGCTGGGACCGCAGCCTCCTCCTGGGTAGGGAGCTGAGGGGGAGAACCCTGGGCATCATCGGCGTGGGGCGCATCGGCGGCGAGGTGGCGAAGCGCGCCCGCGCATTCGGCATGACGCTGGTGGGCTACGACCCGTACGTGAGCGAGGACCGCTTCAACTCGCTCAAGGTGCGCAGAGCGGCCTCGCTCGATGAGCTCCTATCGGTGGCCGATGTGCTCACGGTGCACACTCCGCTCAACGAGGAGACCACCGGGATGATCGGCCGCCGCGAGCTCGCGCGGCTCCCCGGCGGCGCGATCGTGGCGAACCTGGCGCGCGGCGGCATCGTGGACGAGTCGGCGCTGATCGATGCGCTCCGCTCCGGCTCGCTCTACGGCGCGGTGGTGGACGTGTACTCCGCCGAGCCGCTCGCCAGCGACCATCCGCTGCGCACCATGCCCAACGTGATCCTCACGCCGCACATCGGCGCCTCCACCGCGGAGGCGCAACGCAACGTGGCGGTGGACGTGTGCCTCGCGGTGCGCGACGCGCTCCTCTCGGGCGAGCTCTCCCGGTCGCTCAACGTGGCGTCGGTGAACGGCCTCCGCTGGGAAGAGCTGCAGCCGGCGCTCCTCGTGGCTCGCCGCGCCGCGGCCATCGCGCGCGCGCTCCTCACCGATCGCGGGGTTCGCGCGCTGAGCCGCCTCACCCTCCGCTGCGGTTCCTCGCTGAGCGGGGGGAGCGGCGCCATCCTCTCGGCCGCGGCGATGGGCGCGCTCGAGGGCGTGCTCGATGTCGAGCGCCTCAACCTGATCAACGCCCGCACGCTGGCGGAGGCGCACGGGCTGGAGCTCATGGTGGGCGAGTCGTCGCAGCTCGCCCACCACAACTCGCTCGAGGTGGGGCTGGGAGGAGGCGTCCAGGGGATCGCCGTCTCCGGCGTGGCGGCGGCGGATTCGCCACCCCGCATCACGCGCATCGGGGACTTTCACATCGACATCACTCCGCGCCGCTCGCTCGTGGTGCTCACCAACCACGACGTGCCCGGCGTGATCGGCCGGGTGGGGACGGTGCTGGGAGGCGCGGGAGTGAACATCGCCGAGTACCATCAGGCGCGGCTGCTGCAGGGCGGCGAAGCGCTCGCCGCGATCTCGGTGGACGACGAGGTGGGCGAGCCGCTCCGCAAGCGGCTTCTCGAGCTCCCCGACGTGCTCTCGGCCACCATAGTTCGCTTCCGCGATTCATGACGCGGCGGTCGCGGCGCCCGCCGGGAGGCGGCCGCCGGTGAGTACGGTCGCCACGCACGACGAAGCCGTGCGTCTCGCCTTCGCGCGAGACGCATCCGGGATCGAGCTCCTCCCGGAGTCGGTGGCTCGCCCGGAGTCGGCGGATGAAGTATCGGAGATACTCCGCGAGGCATCGTCGGCGCGAACGCCGGTGACTCCGGCGGGAGGGCAGTCGAGCACCACCGCGGCGTCCATCACCGATCGCGGCACCCTCCTCTCCCTGCGCGCCCTCGACCGGATCATCGACATAGACGCCGCCGCGCGCACGGCGCGCGTGCAGCCTGGCGTCTCGGTGGCGGACGTCCGGCGCGCGGCGGCCGAGCACGGCCTTCTCTTCGCGCCCGACCCCACGAGCGAGGAGGAGGCGACCATCGGTGGCGCGCTCGCATGCAACGCGTCCGGCGCTCGCTCGCTGCGCTACGGCACCACGCGCGACCACGCCGTCGCGCTTCGGGTGGCGCTCGCGAACGGCGAGATCGTGGAGCTGCGCCGCGCCCGGCTCGAGAAGAACACCGTGGGGTACGCGATGGCTCAGCAGCCCATCGACTGGTTCATCGGCAGCGAGGGGACGCTGGGCGTGATCGTGGAAGCCGAGTTCGCGCTGCTCCCGCTCCCGGAGTCGGTGCTGGGGCTCGCGATCCCCTTCGAGAGCGAGGCCGACGCCCTCGCCTTCGTGGCGTCCGCGCGCGAGTCGCGCGACATCGCCCCGCGCTGCCTCGAGTACTTCGACCACGGCGCGGTCGAGATAGTGCGCGATGCCGCCGGAACCCGGGACTGGAACCTCGGCGGCATCGGTTCGGCGCTCGTGTACGGTGAGGAAGCGGGGAGCGGCGGCGAATCGGCGCTCGAGCGCTGGGTGGAGCTCGCCGAGCGCCATGGAGCGCGCGTGGGCGACGCGCGAGTATTCGCCAGCGAGGCGGAGCTCCGCGAGGCGCGCCGGCTCCGCCACGCGGTGCCCGCGTGCATGAACGAGCGCGGCTCGTCGTGCCGCGCGAGCGGCGGACGGAAGGTGTCCACCGATTGGGCCGTCCCCTTCCGCGCGCTGCACGAGGCGATCGTGGCCGCGCGCGCCGCCGCAGGCCGGCAGAAGATCGCGCAACCCATAATCTATGGCCACGCCGGCAACGGCCACCCGCACGAGAACTTCATCGCGCGCGACCCCACCGAACTGGAGGCGGTGGAACGCGCGGTGACGGAGACGCTGAGCCACGTGCTCGCGGCCGGCGGCACCGTGGCGGCGGAGCACGGGATCGGGAAGCTCAAGCGCCGCTGGCTCCCGCTCCAGATGAGCGAGCTGCAGATTCGCGCCATGCGCGCGCTCAAGCGCGAGCTCGATCCGCTCGGGATCCTCGCGCCCGGGAACGTCCTCCCATGAGCGCCTTCGCATCGGTGGTTCTCGACATGGACTCCACGCTCGCCTCGGTGGAGGGGATAGACTGGCTCGCATCGCGGCGCGCCCCGGCGGTGGCGTTCGAGATCACCGCGCTCACCGAACGCGCCATGAATGGCGAGCTGACGCTCGATGAGGTTTACGGCGAGCGCTTCGCCATCATCCGCCCGACCGAGCGCGAGATAGGCGAGCTGGCCCGGCTCTACGAGAGCTCCGTCGCGCCGGGCGCGCCGGGAGTGCTCGCGCGCCTGCGCGCCGCCGGCGTGGAGCTCCGCATCGTGAGCGGCGGCGTGCTGCAGGCGATCCTTCCCGTAGCGCGCGCACTCGGCTTCGCCGATCTCGAAGTGCACGCGGTTCGTCTGCAGTTCGACGCCGGCGGGGAGTACGCCGGCTTCGACGACGCATCCCCGCTCACCACCCAGCTCGGCAAGGCGGAGCTCGTGCAATCGCTCGCCCTCCCCCGCCCCATCCTCGCCGTGGGCGACGGATCCACCGACGCGGCGCTCGTTCGCGTGGCGGACTCCTTCGCCGCGTACACCGGCTTCGTGCGCCGTGAACCCGTGGTGGCCGTGGCCGACCACGAGGTACGCTCGTTCGACGCCATCCTCAGACTGGTTCTCGCATGAAAGTGGAACCCGGCTTCGGCCGCTTCTTCCTCCCCGGTCCCACCGAGGTGCGCACCGAGGTGCTCGCGGGGATGCTCCGCCCGATGATCCCGCACCGGGGTGCCGAGTTCGAGGCGCTCTTCGCGAGGCTGCAGGCCGGCCTGCGAAA
>Ga0182741_1005722_pt1 | contig 11329 bp, 8 predicted proteins | sample eDN5th37CBELigOP_FD_128874 | JGI IMG/M metagenome (GOLD analysis project Ga0182741, IMG submission 128874) | Enriched Organic Plus compost microbial communities from Emeryville, California, USA - eDNA 5th pass 37_C BE-Lig OP (version 2) (version 2) ...
ATCTGCCGGTGCTGCGGCGCGCTTCGAGGATCGCAGAGCAGCACCTCCAACCCGAGGATGTGGCCGCAGCCGTCGTGCTCGCCGCGCTCGACGCGCGTAGCCTCGAGGGCGCGGCAAGTCTCGTCGGGATGCAGGCGGTGACGGCGCTCTCGGAGGCGCGACTGCTGATCCCCTGCCCCGACGACCCGCGCATGGTCGGGGTTCCGGAGATCTACGCCGCCGCCCTGCGCCTGCAAGCCGACCCCACCCTGGTCCGCAAGGCCCGGCACCGCGCCGCCGAGCAGCTGCTCACCCAGCAGGCGCTCGGTATTCCCCTGCCCTACCGGGAGGCCGCGTTCTGCGCGTGGCACGCCGGCGGCAGCGCGCTGGATCACGACGAACCCCAGGTGCCTGCGTCTCGTGAGTTCGACGAGGCGCACACGGAGGTGCTCCGGAACGTCGCCGAGGATCTCGTCGCGTTCGGGCGCTCCGAGGCCCGCGACCTCTTGATGCTCGCACGGGACCCGCGCGTGCTCGGCGAGCTGTCGCGTGCGCGAGCGGCCGTGGTGTTCCGCGGCCCGCTCGAGGGCCTGCGCACGATGCAGTCGAACGACGGCCTGGGGCTGCTCTACCTGCACCACCAGCTGCTCGCGGAGGCGGACCACGTGCGCGTCGGATCCTCGCGCGACGGCATCGACGACACGCGCCTCGCAGAAGCGGCCCTGGTGTTCGAACGCTGGAACGATCTTGCCGACCTCACCCCCGACGCCGAAGAACTCGCACGAATCGCAACCTCAGCCGACAGCCCCGAGGTCGCGCTCTTCGCCGAGCAACTCCTCGTGCTCGAACACGCTCGGCGTGGGCATAAGCTCCCGCGAACGGCGCTGGATCCCAGCGGCACAGGCATCACCCGGGCGGCCCGCCTCGCCTCACTATCGCTCGGCGACGCTTGCGACCTGGGCGACCTCCTGGCCGCAATCGGCATTGCCGAGGGGCTCATCGCTCTCCTTTCGGGCGAGAATCTCTCGGATTCGCCCGTGTTCCAGAAGATCGCCGCGCGGCTCCCCGCCCCCGCCTTCCAGGTGCTCTGGGCGAAGCATCTGTGCTCCACCCTCGCGGCGCTCGCGGCCGGCAGTGTGCGCCGTGCCGCCCAGGAGTGGGTGAGCTTCGAACAACGGCTCCCCCGCTTTCTTCCGGTTCGGCTGCGCAGCATCATCGCCGCGATCGGTGCCGAGCTGCAGCGCCCAGGCACCACGACGCTCGACAAGAGCGATCCCTCGCGCCAGTTGCTCTCGTACTTTCGCGGCTCCCTCGATGCCGTGGAGGCGAACACCGTGATCGCGGGTGACGCGCTGACCGCGCATTTCGCCGCGTCGCCGCTGCCGGTGTTCCGCCTAATCGCTGCACACCTCGAGGCTGTCGAGGCGCAGAACCCGGCCGCACTCATGCGAGTGGCCGAGCGACTCCAGGCGCTCGATCTGTGGGCACCCGCGGCGTACGCGCTGCTCGGCGCGAAATCGATTTTTCTGCGCAGACGCGCCAGCGGGAGCGTACGCCGCTGCGACGAGCAGCTGCACGCAGTCGAGGGGGCCGCCCGAAAGCACGTGCCGTGGTTCTCGATCGGTTCATTGCCGGATGCGCCCCGCACTCGACTGACGAAGCGCGAGCTGGCCTCGGCGCGTCTGGCCTCGGCCGGAATGACCAACCGTCTCATCGCCGAGCGTATGCAGTGCAGCGTGCGCACGGTGGAATCGCACATCGCCAACGCGAGGGCGAAGCTCGCTCGGTGCGGCGTCTCGCACGGAGCTCGCCGAGCGCATGCACGAACTCGGCTACCACTGAGGCCACCCAGTCGTACCCAGGCTCGCCCGGTGACGGGGTGGGAGAATGGTCGCCATGGCCGTCACCGCATCATCCTCCGCCGACTCCGCCGCCTCTGCCGCCTCTGCCGCGCTGAGCGTCGGCGATCTCGTCGAGCTCGACGTCACGGGCATCGCCCACGGCGGCGTCTGCGTCGCCCGCCATGAGGGTCGCGTGGTGTTCGTCGCCGACGCGATCCCGGGCGAACGCGTGCTTGCTCGAGTCACCGAGGCGCGCAAGAAGTCGTTCGCCCGCGCGTCCGCGATCCGCGTGATTGATGCGAGCGAGGATCGACGCCCCCACATCTGGCCCGAGGCATCGATCGACCGCGACCCCGACGATCGTGCGGGTGGCGCTGAGTTCGGTCACATCGCGCTCGAGCGTCAGCGCGCGCTCAAGGCCGAGGTGCTGGTCGATTCGCTGCGCCGTTTCGGCGGGCTCGACGACGACGCGATCTCGGCCGCGACGGGAGGCACCGGGGTGGTAGTCGAGGCCGCACCAGGCGACGATGAGACCAACGGGCTCGGGTGGCGCACGCGCATGCGGTTGCACGTCGACGAGGAATCCGGCCGGGTTGGGCCGTACGCGGCGCGCAGCCGCCGCGTGATCCTCGTCGAAGCATTGCCGCTCGGCAACGAGCAGATCGGCCACCTCGCCCCGCTCGACGAGCAGATGCCAGACCTCGAAACCGTGGACCTGATCGCGCCGAGCGCCGACGACCCGCGCATGCTCCTCGGATACCCCGGCGAACGCGCCCGGGCCGGTGAGAACGACCGCGTGCGCGAGTCGGTCGGAGGCCGCGAGTTCCTGGTGCGCGCCGGCGGATTCTGGCAGGTGCACCGCGAAGCTCCCTACGTGCTGTTCGAGGCCGTGCGCGACGCGGTGACCGACCTCATCGACGCCGATCGTTTCGACGGAAGCGCATCAAACCTCGACCTCTACGGGGGTGCGGGACTGCTCGCCGCGGCGGTCGCCGAGGCGGCCGGGCCGTCGCTCAAGATCACCACCGTGGAGGCTGATTCCGGCGCGACCGACGATGCCGCCGAGAACCTCGCGGAGCTCGTCGGGGCCCTCGCGGTCACCTCCCGCGTCGACCGTTACCTGGCCGACCTCACGCGTGCGGCCGCCCCGGTGCGCCAGCGGCTGCGGCGCGCGACCGTGGTGCTCGATCCACCGCGGTCGGGAGCCGGAGGCGAGGTGTGCGCGCAACTCGGAGAGCTCCAACCGAGGAACCTGATCTACGTGGCCTGCGATCCCGTGGCGCTCGCGCGCGACACCAAGACGCTCGGATCGCTCGGCTACGAACTCACCACGCTTCGGGCGTTCGACCTCTTCCCGCACACCCACCACCTCGAGGCGCTCGCCGTCTTCACCAGGTAGTCGCGCCCGGTCTCGCTCGCGCGGAGCCGATCGGGTCCCGATCCGCGCATGCCGCCTCCTGCCACAACCAGCGTGGCCGCGAGGTCACTGCCCGAGCGGGTGCTCCACCATGCTCGGCGCGTGCCCGGCGGCCTCCGCGGCGTCGAGCAGCTCGTCCTCGCTCGGCCGAGGTTTCCGCCCGGCCACCGCCGCGAAGGCGAGGGACGCGATCACAAGCGCGAAGGCGATGATGCCGAACGGGTTGCACAGGGCAATCGACATGCCGAGCCACTGTTCGCCGGCGTGCAGGCTCATGATCGACACCAGCTCCCCGCCCGCCGCACCGGGCACCGAGTCCGGCACGGTGTAGCCGAATCCGAGGGCGCTCACCCACGAGAGCACCAGTGTCACATAGGTGGCGCGGCCGACCGGGCGGCCCCGATCCTCGGCCACACGAACCCGAAGCACCGTCGCAATTTGCAGCACCGCGAACGGCAACGCGATCAGCGGAGCGTACCACCAGGTCAGGCCGCCGCCGACGCCGAACAGGAACCGCCCGAACCCCATCCAGAGAGCGAGGGCGACCCCAACGAGCATAAGGAACAGATTTCGCGCTGACACACAGATGATGGTAGTCTTCCATGGTTGCCATCGCACGATGGGGACGCGCCCCGATAGCTCAGTGGTAGAGCACTTCCATGGTAAGGAAGGGGTCGCCAGTTCAATCCTGGCTCGGGGCTCTGACTCTGCTGCTCTTCGGATCAGAGTTTGGCTGAGTAGCTCAGCTGGTTAGAGCGCACGACTCATAATCGTGAGGTCGCGGGATCGAGCCCCGCCTCAGCTACCAGAGTCAGCGAAGGCCCCCGGCACCCCGGGGGTCTTTCGTTTCGCCGCGGCCCGTTTGGCTGCGGCCGCTTGGCTGCGGCCCGTGGGTGCCGGCCCGGAGTCGCTCGGCGAGTCTGCGCTAGATTCGATCGCATGCGCGCAGTAGTGATCGACGACGTCAAGGCCACCCCCGAGGTGCGCGAGGTTCCGCGGCCCGCTCCCCCGGCGGACGGCGTCGTCGTGCGGGTGATGGCAACCGGCATGTGCCGCAGCGACTGGCACGCATGGGCCGGGCACGACGGCGACGTGATCTTTCCCCACGTGCCCGGGCACGAGCTCGCCGGCGTGATCGAGGAGGTCGGCCCGCACGTGCGCGCGTGGCGCGTGGGCGACCGGGTCACCGTTCCGTTCGTGTGCGGCTGCGGGCTGAGCTCGTGCGAATGGTGCACTTCGGGCAACGCGCAGGTCTGCCCCGACCAGCAGCAACCCGGCTTCACGCACTGGGGTTCGTTCGCCGAGCTCGTCGCCCTCCACGCGGCAGACGCGAACCTCGTCGCGATTCCCGACGGGGTCGATTTCGCGACCGCTGCGAGCCTTGGCTGCCGTTTCGCGACGGCATACCGCGCGCTGATTTCACGGGCGAGGATCGCGCCCAACGAGTGGGTCGTGATCTTCGGCGCGGGCGGTGTCGGCCTCAGCGCGGTCATGATCGCGAAGGCCATCGGGGCGCGGGTGATCGCGGTCGACCGCAACCCGGAGGCGCTCGACGTTGCGAGATCGCTCGGGGCTGAGGTGTCGATCCTCGCCGGTGGATCTCGAACCGACGGTGCCGCGAACCCGGTGGGAAGCGCGGGGTCGCCCGAGCATCTGCGCTCCGACGACGTGCCCGCCGCGGTCTCGGAGCTGACCGCAGGCGGAGCCCACGTCTCGATCGACGCGGTGGGCAGCGAGCAGACGAGCCGCGACGCCGTGCTGAGCCTGCGCCGCCGCGGCCGTCATGTGCAGGTCGGCCTGTTGCCGACCGACGACGGACTGGCACGGGTGCCGATGGCCCGCGCGATTGCGTGGGAGCTCGACATCCTCGGCAGTCACGGGATGGCGGCGGGGGACTATCCGGGGATGCTCGCGCTCATCGCGGAGGGGCGGCTCGCACCGCAGCGCCTCATCGAGCGGACGATCGGGCTCGAGGAGGCGGCGGCGCTGCTGCCGCGTTTCGACCGCGCGACGGTGGCGGGGATGACGATGGTCGATCCCCGCCTGTAGCGCGCGGCCGGGAGCCGGGCCTGTCTGGACCCCTCCGTCGGCGAGCGCGGCCCCTGGCTGGAACGCTCCGGCCGCGCGACACGCCGCACCCGCACGCTCCGTCCCTACGATCTCGCTCCGCCCCTACAGTCCTGCAGCGTCAGATCGTGGGGACCGAGCAGGATCGTAGGGACCGAGCGATTCACGAGGGTACCGCGCCGGGAACGGACTCCCGGCGCGGCGACGGCGGTGCCTAGGGGATTCGAACCCCTGAAAGCTTTCACTTTACACGCTTTCCAAGCGTGCTCCTTCGGCCACTCGGACAAGGCACCGGGAGCTATCTTACGCTACCGGTCGCATCGCCCGCGAACCGGGCCGGGAAGCCTGATCGGCTCGGGCAAGGGCCCACCGCGGCACGTGGTCGGGCACGGTTTCGTCCTGCTCAGGCGCTGAGCGCCCGCTCGATCGCGTCGATCAGGGCCGGGTCGTTCGGCTCGGTCGCACTGCGGAACCGCGCCAGGCTCGGCGCTCCGCCGCCAGCGGGGTCGGCCCCGACGACGAACTTCTCGAAGTTCCACAGCACCGGGCCGCCGAGCCCCTTCGAGTCCTTCGCACGCTTGAGCTCCTTAAAGAGCGGCGAGACTCCGGGCCCGTTGACCTTTCCCTTGGCCAGCAGCGGGAAGGTCACGCCGTAGTTCACCTCGCAGAACTCGCTGATCTCCTCGGCGGTGCCCGGCTCCTGACCCATGAACTGGTTGCAGGGCATGCCGACGACCGCGAGTCCGCGATCCCGGTACTGGCGATGGATCTCTTCGAGGCCCGCGTACTGCGGCGTGAAGCCGCACTTCGACGCGACGTTGATGACGAGCGCGGCTCCCGGTGCCAGATCGCCGAAGCGAGCGGTCGACCCGTCGAGAAGCGTGACTTCGATATCCCTGATGCTCATGCGCCCATTCTGGCACTCGCGGCTGAGATGGGCGAGGATCGTGGGGTCGGATGCCGTGCCAGGATCGTGAGGCCCGCTGCTAGGCCAGGATCCCGCGGCCACCACCGCGCGGACCAGTGACGCCTCGCGGCTGTGCGAGACAATAGAGGCATGACTCGTGACAACAGTGTGCCAGCGGACCGCATCGAACTGGGCGAGCGCATCGCCGGACTGATGCCCCGCACGCTCGAGGACCTCAAGGAGCTGGTCGCGATCCCGTCGATCGCCGACGAACGCGTAGTCGACCCCGCGGAGTGCGTGCGCGCCGCCGAGTGGGTGCGGGCGGCGTTCCGGGCGGAGGGCATCCCCGCCCAGCTTGAGCTGACGCCCGACGGCACGTACGCGGTGATCGGCCACCGACCGGCCCCGACCGGCGCCCCCACGGTGCTGCTCTACTGCCACTACGACGTGCAGCCGATCCTCGACGAGCACGAGTGGTTGAGCCCGCCGTTCGAGCTCTCCGAGCGCGACGGGCGCCTGTTCGGGCGAGGATCGGCCGACTGCAAAGGCAACATCGTCGCACACCTCACGGCTCTGCGGGCGCTGCGCGGGGACACCCCCGCAGATGATGAGGGGGCATACCCGGTCGGGCTGATCCTCGTCGCTGAAGGATCTGAGGAGCAGGGCCGCGCGAGCCTCGACCAGTACGCGCTCGCGAACCCCGAGATCTTCCAGCAGGCCGACGTGATCCTCATTCAGGACGCGGGCAACGCCGCCTTCGGGCTGCCGACGCTGTCGGTCACGCTGCGCGGGGCGGTCGACGTGATCGTGCGGGTCGAGGCGCTCAGAGCCTCGGTGCACTCGGGCATGTTCGGCGGGGCGGCTCCCGACGCGCTGGCCGCCCTCGTGCGCATGCTGGCGACCCTGCGCGACGAGCGGGGCGACACGACGGTGCCAGGCATCCGCAACGACCAGGTCTGGCACGGCCTGCAGTACGACGAGGACGAGTATCGCGCCGATGCCGGGATCCTCGATGGGGTGCAGCGCCTCGGCTCGGGCACGGTCAGCGACCACCTGGTGGCGCGGCCGGTGGTGACGATCCTCGGCATCGATGCGCCGCCCGTCGTGGGCGCGGTGGCGGCGGTGCAAGCGAAGGCGGCGGCAAAGCTGAACCTGCGCGTTCCGCCGGGCGAGGATCCCGTGCAGATGCGCGATGCGCTCATCGCCCATCTGCACTCGGTCGCGCCCTGGGGCGTGAAGGTGGAATGCGAGGGCGGCGAACCCGGCTACCCGTTCTCGAGCGACACGTCGAGCCCGTCGTTCAAGCTGCTGGAGCAGGCCCTCACCGACGCGTACGACGGCGTGGAGACCGTGAGCGCGGGTGAGGGCGGGTCGATCCCGCTGACCACGACACTCGCCGGCATCAACCCGTCTGCCGACATTGTGCTGCTCGGCGTGCCCGACCCTGAGAGCCGCATCCACTCGACGAACGAGAGCGTGCACCCCGAGGAGATCCGGCGAATTGCGCTCGGCGAGGCGCTGTTTCTGCGTCGGCTCGGGGAGAGCGTTGGGGCGGGCCGGTAAGGCCCGAGCTGGCCCCCCGACCTCGAACTTGTGAGATAGCTGTGTGAAATTCATTTCCGGTTTGCTTTATAACGGAACGGTAACGCATACTAGTGGAGTTGTCCGGTTGGGCATTCGTTACTTCAGGAGGAGCACAGCGTGCGAGTACCCGCAAAGGCAGTGGTCGTCACCGTCGTTTCTCTCGTGACCCTCGCCTTCGGGATCGCCCCCGTCAGCGGGCTGCAGCCCGCCGCCCCACAGTTCGCGGAGGCAGCCGCGGTGCAACCGCTGAGCGCCCCGTCGCAGAGTCTGAGCGCGAGCCGCAACTCGCTCGAGACGAAGTCGCTCGACACCCTGCTGCAGATGAGCGACTACAGCAACACCCCGCACAACTACGACGTCGAGGCCGCGATCAGGCAGGCCCGCAGCGAGGTCGGCACCAGCCGCGCCACCGGATGGAATCAACCCGGCGAGTGCATCGTCTCCGTGATCCGCTGGGTCGAGGGTGCCGGGGGCGCGAACTGGATCGGCGGCAGCGACCCCGTCAGCGGATACACCGGCGCGACCCGCCTCACCATGGCCGACGCCCTGCCCGGCGACATCGTGCAATACGAGAGCATCGACTACCCGACCTCCTGGGTCTCGGGCGTGCACACCCTGCTCATCGTCGGCGTGAACGGCGACGGCACCTACGACATCATCCAGTCGAACATCCCGGGCGGCAGCGGACTCGTCACGGAGGTCACCGACTGGACACCGAACCCGCCCGAGGGGTTCCAGGCCGTCGTCTGGCGCTTCTAAGGGCGCTGGGCGGTGGTGCCGCGAGCGGCGCACCGCTCCCCCGATCGGCGCAGCAGTGCCCAAGCGGCGCGTCACTCCGAGAGCACGCGCTCGTAGATCTCGACCAGCAGCTTCGTCTGCTCGCTCTGCAGAAAGCCGCGCGTCACTGCGTCGTCGACGCGTAGCTCGCGCGGTGCCCGCGCAATGGCATCCACGGCCTCACGCAGCGTGGTCGCCAGGGCGTCGACGCTCGGGTCGGCGACCAGCCACGACGGCGTGATCGCGGCGTCGTGGGCAATGAGCGGGTCGCTGAAGATCGTCGGAGTGCCCAGCAGCGCCGCCTCGAAGGGCGTGAGCCCCTGCGTCTCGAAACCGATCGAGGTCTGCACGAGCGCGTCGGCGTCGCGGATCGCGGCGAGCGCCTCACCGTGCGGGACCGGGCCGGCGACGACCACACGGTCCTGAAGGCCGAGCTGGGCGACGCGTTCCTGCACCCGGCGCAGCAAGAGCCCGGCACCGTACAGCGTCGCGTCCGCGTTCACCCCCGAGCGGGCCAGCGCCTCGATGAACTCGAGCACTCGCTTCTCGTGGCTCATGCGCCCGAGCCAGATGAGCTTGGGTCGTTCGCGTTCGGTTCTGGGCGAGGATCGCATCCGCTCGATCACGGCGTCGTCCACGCCGCCTCGTACGACCTCAACGCGGTCCGCGACGCCGTGACGCTCGAGCTGGTTCGCGAAGTGCTGCGACGGTGCGATGACGGCGTCGGCCTCGGCGGCGAGCTCCGCGAGGTAGCGCCAGGCACCGTGCGCTCTCGGGCTCATGGTGCCTCGCGCGCGGCCGAGCGACAGTGATCTCCAGGCTCGCAACCCCAGGAAGGCGAACGGGGCGAGCGGGGTGACCGCGCGGGTGCCGTGATCCACGTTGTTGTGCATCGTGAAGACGAGGGGTACCCGGGGCCGGCGCGTCGGGGTTGATCCCCGTGCCGCCTCCAGCCGGCGCGCTGCGTTCAGTCCGCGCGCCGCGCGGAGTCCGATCATCGCCCCCCAGAAATCTCCCTGCACGTGCACGAGGTCCACGGGTGGCCGGGATCGCAACGCTGCGGCCAGGGCACGGTCGGTGCGGCGCGAGGGCCAACTCAGGGCGTACTCGCGATCGGTGGTGATGGGCATGGAGGGCAGGTCGATGTAGGCTGCCCGATCCTCGGCCGTGGCAACATAGCCGCGCCGATGCAGCGCGGGAGCCGCGATCGAAACCCGATGCCCGAGCCGCTCGAGCGCCGCGCGCTGGGTGCGAATCGCAACCTGAGCGCCGCCGAGCGATGCCGGATGCTGATCGGTCACGACGAGGATGTGCACGCGCGCGCCCGTCAGCTCGCCGGTGTCTCGCCGCGGTACAGCGCTTCGAAGGTGTCGAGCGTGCGATCGAGGTCGTGCATCTGCACCTCCTGCAGTGACTGGCGCTGCATCTCGAGGTACTCCTCGGGGCTCGCGGTCAGCACCTTCGTGAGCTGCACCGCGAGCTCACGGTCGTTGTGCGGTTGGAACAGGTACCCGTTTCTGCCGTGGTGCACCAGGTGCGGCAATGCCATCGCGTCGGCGGCGACGATGGGCAGCCCGCTCGCCATGGCCTCCATGGTGGCGATGGACTGGAGCTCGGCGATCGAGGCGATGGCGAACACGGTCGCCTCGGTAAGGTGGCGGCGCAATTGCTCGTCGCTGACTCGGCCCGTGAAGGTCACGCGGTCGGCCACGCCGAGCTCGGCCGCCAGCTTCTCGAGGTTCTTGCGCTGGTCGCCGTCTCCCACGATGGTGAAGGTCGCGTCGAGCGCCGGCTCGAGGCGGGTGAGCGCCCGGATCACCACGTCGATCTCCTTCTCGAGCGTCACGCGACCCACGAACACGATCTTGTTCTCGGTGCGCGGGGAAAGGTCCGCCGTGTAGTCGGCGGCCCGCAGCCCGCAGCTGACCGGGAGCACGCCGCGGCGCGTGGTGTTGCGCTCGAGAAAGTCGGCGGCCCGGCGGGTCGGCGTGGTGACGGCGCTCGCACGCTTGAGAATCCGATCGGCATCCCACCAGCCCCAGCGCACGAAGACGCGTTTGGCCCGCTCGGGCAAGAGTGTGAAGTCGAGCACGTTCTCGGGCATCACGTGGTTGGTGGCGACGACACGGATCCGGCGACGTGCCGCCTCAAAGCTGAGCCCCCGGCCGATCACGATGTGCGACTGGATGTGCAGCACGTCCGGGGTCACCCGCTCGAAGATCTTGCGCGCGTAGTGACGAGCGCGCCACGGCAGCACGAAACGCAGCCAATCGTGGGGCAACCAGCGCAGTGCCGGCAGACGATGCACGGTCATCGCTTCGCCCTCGATGATCTCGGTGTGCGGCGCGCTGCGCCGCCAACGCTGCGCCGGTGCGACGATGTGCACCTCGTGCCCGCGACGCACGAGCCCCGCGGCCAGTCGCTCCGCGAACCGTGCCGCACCGTTGACGTCGGGCGAGAACGTGTCGCATCCGATCATGATGCGCATGCGGTCGGGTCGGTCGGCTTCGCTCACAGGTAACGTCTTTCGGTTGGGAATGCCGCTGCCGGCGGGACGATTCAAGTCTATGCGGGCCCCTCTGAACGCGGACCGCAGGAATCCCGAGACGTTGCTTCGGGGTTTCCGTAGGGATGACCGATGCGTTCTCGCCCAATGCGTTTGCACCCAAGGCGGCAACCCTCTGGCTTAATCGGCCAGTTCGCACCAAGGTTGTTGACGTGCCAGAACCCCACTCGAGAGCTGCCTTGGAGATCGGA
>Ga0182741_1005724_pt1 | contig 11327 bp, 8 predicted proteins | sample eDN5th37CBELigOP_FD_128874 | JGI IMG/M metagenome (GOLD analysis project Ga0182741, IMG submission 128874) | Enriched Organic Plus compost microbial communities from Emeryville, California, USA - eDNA 5th pass 37_C BE-Lig OP (version 2) (version 2) ...
AGGAGACCGCGAAAGAAGCCGGGGAACACGAGCACGTTGTTGATCTGGTTCGGGTAGTCGCTGCGACCGGTCGCAATCACCCGCACGTTGTCGGGGATCTCCTCGGGCATGATCTCGGGCACGGGGTTGGCCATGGCGAACACGATCGCGTCGGTGTTCATCGTCTTCACCCACTCGGGTTCGACGAGGTTCGGTCCGCTCACCCCGATGAACACGTCGGCACCGACGAGCGCGTCCTCGAGCGAACCGCGAAGACCGGATCGGTTCGTCTCGGCCGCGATCGCGCGCTTCTCGTCGTTCATGCCGTCGGGACGATCGACGTCGATGACGCCGTAGCGGTCACACATCACGACGTCGCCAATGCCCGCCGCCATCAACAAGCGGGCACACGCGACACCCGCCGCGCCCGCGCCAAGGAACACGGCGCGCAGGTCACCGACCTTGCGATCGACAACCTTGGCTGCGTTGAGCAGCGCCGTGAGCGTGACCACCGCGGTGCCGTGCTGATCGTCGTGGAACACCGGGATGCCCAGCGTCTCCTTCATGCGTCGTTCGGCTTCGAAACACACCGGCGACGCAACGTCTTCGAGGTTGATGCCACCAAACCCCGGCTCGATGGCCTGCGCAACCGCGACGAGCGCATCGGCGTCGCGCGCGTTCACGCAAACCGGATAGGCGTCGATGTTGGCGAACGCCTTGAACAGCATCGCCTTGCCTTCCATCACCGGCATGGCGGCTTCCGGGCCAATGTCGCCCAGTCCGAGCACCGCGGTGCCGTTGGAGAGCACGGCCACCGAGTTGCGCTTGATCGTGAGGTCCCAGGCTCGATCACGGTTCTCCGCGATCGCGCTCGAAACGCGACCGACGCCGGGCGTATAGGCCATGGCGAGATCGTCACGGCCGCCCACGTTGAAGCGGGAGGCGATACCGATCTTGCCGCCGTCGTGGAGGTAGAAGGTCTGGTCGCGGGTCTCGCGGACCTCGCAGCCGTCGACCTCTCGTACCGCGGCTTCGAGTTCACGCTGGTGCAGGACGTCACGAGCGTCGACCCACATCCAATGCGTGGTGCGTTCGTCGTCGGGCGCAACGTCGATCGATGCAACCTGTCCGCCGGCATCGGTGATCGCACCGACAACGCGGGTGAGCAGCGTCGGCGATCCGTGGAGGTCGACCCGGAGGCCGAGGCGATATCCGGCAGAAGGTGCATTGCTCATGAGGCTGGACAGCGTAACGCTTTGGCCGCGAACTGCGCCGGGTGGCATTGGCAGCCGGTGGTCGGTAAGGCTGCCCGGCAATGCGGCTCGTCACCTGGAACGTCAACTCACTCAACGCTCGCCTACCCCGGGTAGAGGAATTCCTCGCGTACGCATCGCCCGACGTGTTGTGTCTCCAGGAGACCAAGCTCGCCGACGAGAAGTTCCCGCACCTCACATTTCAGGCACTCGGCTACGAGAGCGTCCACCACGGTCAGGGTCGCTGGAATGGCGTCGCCATCCTCTCCAAGGTGGGTATCGCCGACGTGGAGTTGGGCCTCGGCAAAGGTCCCGACCCCTACGAGGGCGATGCACGCGTGATCACCGCCACCTGCGGCGGCATACGGGTCACGAGCGTGTACGTGCCCAATGGCCGCGAGGTCGGATCCGACTTCTATGAGCGCAAGCTCGTGTGGCTCGACGCGATGCGTGCATGGCTCGAGGCCGAGGTCTCACCCAACGACGACATCGCGATCCTCGGCGACTTCAACGTGGCCCCCACCGACGACGACGTCTGGTCGCCCAAGGCGTTCATCGGCTCCACGCACGTCACACCCGACGAGCGCGCCCGCATCGCGGCGCTCGAAGAGTGGGGACTCGTCGACGCGTTCCGACGCGTGCACCCTGAGCCTGGGCTCTACAGCTACTGGGACTACCGCCGCGGCGACTTTCATCAGGGCCGAGGGATGCGCATCGACCTCGTCCTGGTGTCCAAGCCGGTGGCCGAACGGGTGACCTGGTCGGTCGTCGACCGTAACGCTCGCAAGGGCCAGCAGCCGTCGGACCATGCGCCGGTGATCGTCGACCTCGCCGACTGACTCCCCGCTCACGGTCGGACCGCGAGCGGACTCCCTCCGATCAGGAAGTTTCTGCTGGACATCGCGCGCGCCTCGCCTTAGGGTAACGCCGTTCACCTAACAGTGTTACCTTAGTGGGAGGTCGCCATGGAGCGACTCGGTCGGATGCTCGTACGACGGCGCAAGGCCGTGCTCATCGCCACCCTGGTGTTCGTCCTCGGTGCCGCCATGATCGGCGGCGGCGTCATCAGCCGACTGCGCTCGGGCGGATTCGCAGATCCCGGCTCGGAGTCAGCCGAAGCCGTCGAACTCCTCCAGGATCGCTACGGCGATGCGAGCCCCAACCTCGTGGTGCTCGTCACCACCACCGGAGCTCGCAGTGTCGACGACCCCGCGATCGAAGCGGTGGCGGCGGAACTCGCCAACGTCATGACCGACGCCGGAGTGGTCGACGTGGCGTCGTACTGGTCGCTCGGCCATGCGCCGCCGCTACGCAACGACGACGGCACCCGCGCCCTCCTGCTCGGCACGATCATCGGGACAGACGATGAGGTACAGGACACGATCCGCTCGTTGTCGCCCACGCTCACGCGCGAGACCGACGTCGCCGTGGTGTCGATCGGCGGGTTCGCCGAGGTGTACCGCCAGATGAGCGAAACGATCGAGCACGACCTCGTACGAGCGGAACTCATCGCGTTCCCCATCACGCTGGTGTTGTTGCTGTTCGTGTTCCGCGGCGTGATCGCGGCGGTGCTCCCGCTGGCCGTGGGCGTGATCGCGATCTTCGGTGCGTTGCTCGCACTCTTCCTCATCAGCTTGGGCACCGACGTCTCGATCTTCGCGTTGAACCTCACCACCGCGATGGGCCTCGGACTCGCAATCGACTACAGCCTCTTCATCGTCTCGCGCTTCCGCGAAGAACTCGCGGCTGGGAAGTCGGTGGAAGACGCAACCGTTCGGACGGTCCAGACCGCGGGCAAGACCGTGGTGTTCAGCGCGATCACTGTCGCACTCTCACTCGCCGCCCTCCTCGTGTTCCCCATGTACTTCCTGCGTTCGTTCGCCTACGCCGGGGTCGCGGTGGCGTTGGTCGCCGCGCTCGGTGCCGTCGTGTCACTGCCCGCACTGCTGGCTGTGCTCGGCCACCGCGTCGACACACTCCCCATCGGCCGCCGCCGCCCGACCCCCGTCGGGTCCGGCGTCTGGCATCGCGTCGCGATGTTCGTGATGCGGCGCCCGATTCCGATCGCCACGATCGCGATCGTGCTCTTGCTGGTACTCGGAGTGCCGTTCCTCGGCATCGTGTTCGGCCAGGTCGACGATCGATCACTTCCCTCGGGCACGTCGAGTCGTGAGGTGCACGAGATCCTGCGATCCGAGTTCGGGTCGAACGAGGCGGGCGCGGTGCAGATCGCACTCCCCACGGTCGACACCGACACGGATGCCGACGCCATCGACGCCTACGCCATCGCCCTCTCGTCGATCGACGGTGTCGGCCGCGTCGACGCCGTCACCGGTATCTACATCGGAGGACAGCAGGTACTGCCGCCTGGTCAGGCAACCGCTCGCTTCCCCTCGGGAAACGAAGGAACGTGGCTCTCTGTCGTTCCCGACGTCGTGCCGCTGTCGCCCGCCGGCGAAGCCGTGGTCGACGAGATCCGTTCCACGCGCGCACCCGGCACCGCGCTCGTCGGCGGAATGACCGCCCAGTTCGTCGACTCCAAGGACGCGCTCGTCTCGCGCTTTCCGATTGCCGTCGCCTGGATCGCACTCTCGACGTTCGTGCTGTTGTTCATGATGTTCGGCAGCGTGCTCGTCCCCGTGAAGGCACTCGTGATCAACGTGCTCTCGCTGAGCGCCACCTTCGGCGCGCTCGTGTGGATCTTCCAAGAGGGGCACCTCGCCGACACGCTCGGATTCACTCCCACCGGCACGACCGATATGACGATGCCGATCCTCATGTTCTGCGTCGCGTTCGGACTCTCGATGGACTACGAGGTCTTCTTGCTGTCTCGCATCAAGGAGGAACACGACCGCGGTACCTCCAATCGCGAGTCAGTGGCACTCGGCCTCGAACGCACCGGGCGCATCGTCACGGCGGCCGCGGTGATCATCAGCGTCATCTTCATGGCATTCGCGACATCGGGCGTGACGTCGATCAAGTTGTTCGGCATCGGCCTCACCATCGCTGTGTTGATGGACGCCTTCGTGATTCGAGCCACACTCGTACCCGCGTTCATGGTGCTCGCCGGCAACGCCAACTGGTGGGCGCCGAAGTGGATGAAGCGCATCTACGACCGCTTCGGCATCTCTGAAGGCGAGTCCGAGCCGCCGCCCGCTCCCGCCACCGACAAGGAACTCGTCCCCCGATGACCGACTCGATCACCGCAACCGAATCGCCGAAACGGGCGCGGGCGCGCCGAGGTGAAGGCGATCTGCTCCGCGACGAGATCCTCGACGCCACCGACCGGCTCCTGGCCGAACACGGCGACATCGAAATGGTGTCGATTCGGATGATCGCCGACGCGGTGGGCGTGACCGCGCCTTCGATCTACCGCCACTTCGCCGACAAGGATGCGCTCACGTTCGCGTGCTGCAATCGCCACTTCCAAGGATTTCGTACCGCACTCGGGGCCGCGGCACAGGGACACTCCGACAATCGCCGAGCCCTGCGCGCCATGGGGCGCGCCTATTACGACTGGGCGCTCGCCAATCCGATCGCGTACCGACTGATGTTCCTGTCGAACAAGTGCGAGCCGCCCGCCGATCTCCCCGAGGACGAGTTCCACGGGAAGCAGGCGCTCATGGACCTCGCCGGAATCGTCAGCGCGGGTATTGCGAGTGGCGAGTTTCGCGACTGCGACCCCACCACCGCGGCGCTCGGCGTGTGGGCGATGGTGCACGGCGTGGCGGCCCTTCAGCTCACCGTGCACGACGGCGAGTGGAAAGCCCACATGCCCGAGCACGATCACGAGCAAGTGATCGAGTTCGTCCTCGATACGGTCGAGGCGGGCTTCATGACACCCGCATGATCGCGGCACGCGCCGTCTGATCACACGTCATGATCGTCACGCGATAGACGTGAACATGGAAACGGGTCGCGTGCCCGAAGGCACGCGACCCGCTTGTTCCGTTCTTTCTTGCGTTTACTTGTTCAGCAGCTCGAGAAGCTGAGGAACGACCTTGTTCACGTCACCGACGATGCCGAGATCGGCGACGCTGAAGATCGGCGCCTCCGCGTCCTTGTTGATCGCGATGATGTTGTCGGAGTTCTTCATGCCGACCATGTGCTGGGTGGCGCCGGAGATGCCGAGCGCGATGTAGACGCGCGGCTTCACCGTCTTGCCGGTCTGACCGACCTGCTTCGAGTACGGCACCCAACCGGCGTCGACGATGGCTCGCGACGCGCCACTGGCACCCTTGAGGCGACGGGCGAGCGCTTCGACGTAAGGCTCGAAGTTCTCGGCCGCACCGATACCACGACCACCGGAAACGACAACCGCCGCGTCTTCGAGCTGCGGTCCTTCACGCTCCTCGATGTGGCGAGCCGTCAGCTTGACCTGCTCGCTGCGACCGGCGTCGGCCACGTCGACACGCTCGACGGCGGCCGGACCTCCACCGGCGCTGGCCGGCTCGAAGCTCTTGGCCTTGATCGCCGCGAGATACGGCTTCTCCCCCTCGAACACAGTCTCGACGAGGGTGAGGCCACCGAAGATCGCCGCGCCCACCTTCACCGTGTCTCCGTCGACGGTGAGCGACGTGCCATTGCTCAGCACGGTGCGGTCGAGACGAGCCGAGGCTCGGGCCACCGCGTCGCGACCTTCGTAGCTCTGCGCGAACAGGACGAGGTCGGGTGCGTGGGCCGTGGCGAGCTGCGCCACGAATGCGCCCGCAATCGCGGCTCCCAACGTCTCACCCGGATCGGTCGCGTACACCTTGGACGCGCCGTACTCGCCGAGCGTCGCGGCAACGCTGTCGGCGTCGGAACCCACGTAGAGCGCTTCGACCGTGTCGCCGACTTCGCGGGCCTTGGTGAGGAGCTCGAGCGTCGCGCCCGTGACGGTGCCCTCGACTGCCTCGGCGTAGACCCAGACCTTTGCGAGTCCCATGTTCAGACCACCTTGAGGTTCTCGAGGAACGCCACGATCTTCTCGGCGCCCGTACCGTCGTCTTCGAACTTCTCACCGGCAGCACGCGGCGGCGCAGCTTCGATGCTCGTGATCTCCTGTCGTGCTCCGGCCCAACCAACCGGAGTGACTCCGAGATCGGCAGCAGTGACGGTGTCAACCGGCTTGTTCTTGGCCGCCATGATCCCCTTGAACGACGGGTAACGCGGCTCGACCACACCGGCGGTCACGGCCACCACTACCGGCAGTGGGGCCTCGACTTCGTCGTAACCCGCTTCGGTCTGACGCTCGGTCTTGGCTACACCGTCGGTGATCTCGATGTGGCGCGTGAACGTGAGGCTCGGCCAGCCGAGGAGTTCACCGACCTGAGCGGGAACCGTGCCGGTGTACCCGTCGGTGCTCTCCGTCGCGGTGATCACGAGGTCGACGTCGCCCGCACGCTCCACGCACTTGGCGATGAGCTTGGCGGTGGTGAGCGCGTCGCTGCCCTGCAGCGCGGGGTCGCTCACCAGAATCGCCCGGTCGGCGCCCATGGCGAGCGCGGTACGCAGGCCCGATACCTCGTCGTTGGGAGCGATCGACGCGAGGATGACCTCGCCACCGCCCGCCGCGTCACGAAGCTGGAGCGCCATCTCCACGCCGTAGCTGTCGGACTCGTCGAGGATCAGCTTGCCTTCGCGCTTGAGAGTCTTGGTCGCCGGATCGAGCTCGCCGGGCTGCGCCGGATCCGGGATCTGCTTGACGGTCACGAGGATGTTCATGGAAGGGAATCCTTGCACCCCGAGCGCGCCGTCGCGGCACCGGAGCGGTCAGACCAGCGGGCGCGCCGGGGTGTCCGGTTCCGCCCGGGATAGCGGGCCTCGACACACCCCCGCAGGGAGACTTCTCCACCGGATTCGCGTCCACCTATCTCTCACGTCAGAGCTAATATTCGCTCTGTGACGGAGACACTTCGTAAACGGGTCGGGTCGAGCGACGCGTTCGTCGAACTGGGCGCCGCAGTGGGCGAGACGCTCGCCGCCATTCGTCGCACGAGCCGACGAGCGGTGCGCGAACGACTGAACGAAGACCCGCTGCCGATGGCGGAGGTCGAGGTGTTGGTGGCGGTCGCCGACACGCCCGGAATCCGGGTGGCCGATACGGCCCGACTCCTCGGCCTCGCGTCGAACACCGTGAGCACACTCGTGACGCGTCTCGTCGACGCCGGTCTGATCGAGCGACGCGTCGATCCCAGCGATCGTCGTGTTGCCGCACTCCATCTCACGAAGGCCGGTCGGGTGCGGCTCAAGGCGTGGCGCACCGAACGCGCCCGCATGATGGCCGAGGCCCTAGCCGAGCTCTCCCCTGCCGACGTCGAACGCATCACTGCGTCGATCGAACCACTCCGGCACCTGAGCGACACGCTCCACGAGCGCGCCGAACGCGCCGAACGCTAGCGACGCGCGAGTCCGGCGGCCCGCACCCCGAAGTCGCTCGGATCGCCGTCGTCCCGGGCATCACCAAAGGCGCGCACGGTGCCGTCGGCCGAGGTGATCAGGTATCCGTGACCGCTCCGACTCACGGCCAGTGCCACCGCTGGCTCCCACTGACAGCGACCGAGGCCGGGCAACGAGCCGTAGTAGCCCGCGGCACCGAACGCGAACACTCCTCCGTCGCGCGCCACCATCCAGTAGCCGTCTCCCTGAGGGCGAGCGGCCATCGCGATGATCGGCTGTGCGAGCACCATCGCGCCGGTGGACCCGAAGAACGCCGCGTCACCAAAACTGAAGATGCCGCCATCGGCGGCCACGAGCCAATACCCGTCGCCACTCGGCGTCGGCGTCATACCCACGATCGGCTGATTGAGCACCATCGCGCCGGTGGACCCGAAGAACTCCGCGTCACCAAAACTGAAGATGCCGCCATCGCGCGCCACCAACCAATACCCGAGACCCGAGGGCGTGGATGCCATGCCCACGATCGGTTGGTTGAGCGGCGTTGCTCCCATCGAACCGAAGAACTGCGCCGCCCCGAAGGAGAAGATCCCGCCGTCGCCCGCCACGAACCAGTAGCCGTCGCCCTGGGGACGCGCCGCCATTTGCAGCGCAGGCGTATTGAGACGCATGCCGCCGGTCGAGCCGTAGTACGGCGCCGCGCCGTAGGTGAACACCCCACCATCGGTGCCGAGGACCCAATAGCCGTGCTCGTCGTTGCTCGGTGTGCCGTACGGATTCGACGTGACCGAACACTGGATCTCGCCGCGTTGACCGATCGCCAGGCGCAAGCTCTCGTACGGATTCGTTGCCGCACCGCCGGGGCGATACAGCTCGAAGTGCAGGTGCGGTGCCGAGTTCTCCGCGTTGCCACTGTTGCCGACGAACGCAACGGTCTGTCCTTGCACCACCCGCGCCCCCACTTCGACACCCGGCGCGAATCGCAATTCGGGCGGTGCCGCATTGTCGTTGGTTCCGTAGTTGTCGTTGTTGATGTGCACGTAGCGCGCCGCCCACCCATCGTCGGCGCGGATCGTGAGGTTCACTCCCGCGATCGTCACCGTGTCCGGGACGAGATTGGTGATCACCCCATCGAACGCGGCGACGACTGGCGTATGCTTCGGGGCGAAGAGGTCGTTGCCCTGATGGTTCCGGGTGCAGTTGTCGCGACAGTTTCCCCAGTCGTTGCGGAACGTCGCTCCACCGGCAACCGGGAACACGATGGCGCGGTGCGGCGGGTCGTACTCGGCCCCGGCAGGCGCGGCGAAGACACCCACCATCGCCAGCGCGCTCGTCAGGACGACGCTCAGCCCACACGCTCGCCACTTCACTGCACCACCGCCTTCGCGAAGCCCGTTGCTCGTACGCCCAGCGTTGCCGGGTCACCGTCGCGCCGCGCGTCGCCGAACGACCAGACGATGCCGTCGCCTCCCTGCATCCAGTACCCGTTGCCCGTCGCCGAGCCGCTCGCGCCGACGATCGCCGCCGGCTGACAGATGCCGGTCCCCGGAACGCTGCCGTGGAACCCGGCACCGCCGAACGCGAACACGCCGCCGTCGCGCGCGAAGAGCCAATAACCCGCGCCGTGTTCGTGAGCCGCCATCGCGACGATCGGCTCGTTCAGTGGAATCCCTCCCGTGGAGCCATGGAACTGCGCGTCACCGAAACTGAAGATGCCACCGTCGCGCGCCACCAGACAGTAGCCCGCACCGCTCGGAGTGGCCGCCATGCCCACGATCGGCTGGTTCAGTGTCACCGCGCCCGTGGAGCCATAAAACTGCGCATCGCCGAAACTGAAGATGCCACCGTCGCGCGCCACCAGCCAGTAGCCCGCACCGGTCGGGGTCACCGCCATGCCCACGATCGGCTGGTTGAGCACCAGGTCACCCGTGGAGCCATGGAACTGCGCGTCGCCGAAACTGAAGATGCCTCCATCGGCGGCCACGAACCAGTAGCCCCGCCCGCTCGGCGTGGCTTCGAGCGTGATGGCCGGGGCATTCAACGTCATGTCGCCCGTGGATCCGTGGAACGCGAGGTCGCCATACGTGAACACGCCACCATCCGAGCCGAGCACCCAGTATCCGGCAGCCGACGCGCCGCTCGGATCGCTCGCGGGATTCGTGGCGTACCGACAGTAGGTACCGCGCGGCATGAAATCGGCCGCGATGAGACTCGGGTACGCGTTCACGAGACGCATACCGGGGGCATACATCTCGAAGTGCAAGTGCGCATCGACGTCTTCCGCGTTGCCGCTGTCGCCAAGGTAGGCGATGGTCTGCCCCGCGGCCACCCGCGCGCCGAGCACGATGCCCGGACCGAATCGCTGGTCGTAGGGCGCATTTCCGTCGTCGGTTCCGATGGTGTCGTTGTTGACGTGCACGTATCGGTACGTCCACCCGTCGTCACCGCGGACCGAGACCGTGACTCCCGCGATCGTCACGGGCGATGGTCGTAGATCTGAGATCACGCCGTCGGCTGCGGCGAGCAGCGGCGTGTGCTTGGGCGCGTAGATGTCGATTCCCGCGTGCGAACGGGCGCAGTCGTCGCGGCAGTCGCCGAAGTTGTCGCGAAACTTCGACGCCGCGGCCACCGGGAACCGGATGGTCTTGGCCTCCGCCGCATCGGCCCGCCCGCTCGTCGCGCCGATGGTGGTGGCGCTCGCCACCAGCGCCACCGCAACACCCGTCCACATCCTCGTCACGTTGCGCATGGCCTCGATCGTCGCGCGTCCGGACGTCCGGACCGGACCGAGCACGTGTCCGCGTGGAGAACAGGTGTCCGGCGGAGAAGTTGTCGTCCGCCTCGGATCCCGCGCTCGATACGGCCCCGGCTCCACGAGGATCTTGCAGTCGCCGGATCGATCCTGCCGATGGTTGCCACTGGGACGCTCACCAGCCACAAACACCCGCGTACGGGGTATATCCGGACCAGCGGGGTCGATACGTCCTCACCGGACCCGCGTTTCTAGACTCGTTGCCATGACGACGACTCGCTCGCCCTGGCTCCGTACGCCGCACTGGTCGACCGACATTCCGCTCGACACCGACCATGAGCGTCTCGAGGTGTTCGCCGAGACCGGCTGGGTCCAGCTCACCGACATGCCCACGCCCGTACCCGACGAAGAGTTCCTCTCGCTCGAGTACATGGACTGGAAGAGCGGCGGCGACACCAACTTCGCGCCGATCGCCACCGCCGACGGCGAACTCGACTGCCGCGGATTCTGGAAGCCCGGCCAGGAACAGCCCGACAAGGGCGGCCAGTGGACCACCAACGCCGAGCGGTGCCCCACGATCCGCAACTACGTCGATTCCGTCGGTGCCGACTTCGGGCGAGTCCGCATCATCAAGCTCGAGCCGCAGGACTACGACACGGCGCTGATGCAGATTCACCGCGACGACAACAACCGTTTCAACCCCGAGGGGAGCGGTTGGGTCGTGCGTTCGTGGGTGGAGCTCACCGAGGTCGACAACGGCTACATGATCCTCATGGAGCAAGGCGAAGACGGCCTGCCCGATCCCACCACCGAGATGCTCGTTCCCTTGCACAAGGGCGCGCGCTTCGTGGTGGACACCCAGCGCTTGTGGCACGTGGTGACACACACGAGCGATCACCCTCGCTACGCACTCATCTCGTCATTCGAAAGTGGCCCGGCGCTCGACGCGTTCATCGCCGCGAACC
>Ga0182741_1005726_pt1 | contig 11318 bp, 16 predicted proteins | sample eDN5th37CBELigOP_FD_128874 | JGI IMG/M metagenome (GOLD analysis project Ga0182741, IMG submission 128874) | Enriched Organic Plus compost microbial communities from Emeryville, California, USA - eDNA 5th pass 37_C BE-Lig OP (version 2) (version 2) ...
GGGCGCTCGAGCACCTCGACTCGCTCGTCGAGCCGGGGGAGTGCTCGGGATCGTGACGTTCGTGCGTCCGCGCGTGCGCGACCTGCCGTGGCTCGCGATGGCGTGGGTCGTACGGGGAGTCGCCATCCGCATGCGCGGCAAGTGGGAGCACACCGCTCCTACGCACTGGCCGCCGGCGGACACACTGGGCGACCTGCGCCGCATCGCGAACGAAGTACTGCCGGGCAGCACGGTCACGCGGCTGCTGTACGGCCGCGTGCTGCTGAGGTGGCAAAGGGGTCTGTGCCGCGCAGCGCGATGAGGGGGCTCTCACGATGCATCCGTGCCCTCGACAGGGTCGCCGAAAGTTCGTAATGTGAATCAAAAGTTCGTATTACGCAACCGAAAGGCTCCCGATGAGATCCCACCGCCTGATCCGCAACGCGCTCGCCCTCGTGGCGGCTTCAACGATGACGCTGACGCTGCTGGGAGCGTCCTCGGTGGCGCCGGCGCCCACCGGCGCCGCATCCGCCGTCGGCAGTGACGAGGAAGCTCACGGCCGCGACAACGGCCGTGGCGGGCCGCCAGCACCGATCTCGGTGTCGGGCAGCTATTGGATCGAGCTCGCTCCCGTGCTCGTAGCTGCGGACAAGTTCTATCCGAGAGGCCTGGAGGTCGGTGAAGGCGGCATCACGCGGATCACCGCGGGCGAAGTCGACCTCGCGACGAATGCCGAGACGCAGCTTCTGCGCGAGTCCCTCGTGAACCCCGACCTGCGGATCATCATGACCGTCACCGAGGGCTTCTTCCGGCTCGTGGCGAGGAAGTCCGCCGGCATCGAGACGCTGGCGGACCTCGAGGGCAAGACGATCATGCTGCCGCGCAACACCTCTGCGAACTTCTTCCTCGTCGCGATGCTCGAGACGGTCGGACTCACCGAGGACGACGTCACAATCGTGGGCCTCCCGCCCGAGGTCGACGGCAAGAGCGGCATGGAGCAGATGTCGGAGTACCTCGTGCGCGGCGACGTCGACGCGATCTCCATCTGGGAGCCGGAGCCGGTCGGCGCGATCGAAGAGCTCGGTGACGACGCGATCGTCTTCCAGGACCGCGAGCTCTACCGCGAGGTGTTCAACCTGCACGCACGCGCCCAGGATCTCGCCGATCCGGACAAGCGTCGCTCGATCGTGACGTTCGTCCGCTCCATCCTCAAGGCGAACAAGTCGCTCGAACGCCACCCCGAGAAGCACTGGCCGCTCGTGTCGGACGTGACGGGCTTCACTCTCCACGAGATCGAGGAGTCGTGGCCGGAGCTCGCCTTCCCCGGCGAGATCGTCCCGGACATGCTCGACGTCCTGGAGCGCGAAGACGTCTGGGTCGCGAAGGAGACGGGTCGGGAGCCGCGCAGCCGTGAGGAGCTGAGTACCTTCATCGACCACTCGGTCATGGAGGAAGCGCTCGGTCGCGGTCGTTGACCTCGATGCGTCCGGCCGGCCGCGCCGGCCGGACGCGGAGCGTGTGGTGGGCGATACCAGACTCGAACTGATGACCTCTTCCGTGTGAAAGAGCGAAGGGCCATCCCTTCGAGTCCCAATGAGTCCCCTTCCGGCCCGGAATATCAAGGGTTGGGAGGGGACTCATCCCGTTCTGTGACAACCGTTGACGTCGGCTCACCGCGAGTTTGTCCACACGCTGTCCTCACCACCTGCAACGATCAAGTCATGTATGTGGTTCCGATCACTTTCCCCGGCACCTGGCTCGAATTCGAGCCGCAAGATATCGGATTCCAGGTGGAGTCTCTGTTGCGCAACATGACCTCGGGGCTCGCTGAAGCGGCCATTTCGCTGGGTTGGTTCGAGGCGGAGCAACAATCGCACCATGATCCGTCCGCCGAGTGGGAGCGCTCCGCCGCGATTCGGAATGAGGCTGAAAGCGTCGTTCGCGCTAGGAACGGTGGGGACTACTTCAACCGCGACTGGGACCGGGAACGCGCTGAGGCGGATCAAGTCGCACTTCAGATTGCGGCAACTCGCGGCATCCTTCCGTCAGGCTATCGGCATCAGTTCGCGTTCATTCATGCCCGCACATTTCTCTATGCGCTCGATTCAATCGCGAAGAGCCTAGGGGTACTCAGCAAGACGCCGGGCGTCCCGACGGGTGTAGACGCCGCGCTTACGGCCTGGACCGCAGCATTCCCCTCAGTTCAGGCAATTCGGGACAGCGCACACCATATGGAAGATCGAACGCGTGGACTGGGGCGCAATGGGAAGCCGCTCTCGCTGAAGTCGATTGACAATCAACTCGCATACGCGCCCAGCGGTGCCCTGATACTCAATGCGCTCACGAACAGTCGCTACGGCACCACGACCGCATCTGGCGACTTCGAAGAAGTGGATGTCACACCCGATTCTCTGGAACAGGCGCGGACCATCGTTCAGTCCACAGTTCAGGCGTTCTCGTGGCGTGGGCCGGTGCGGCTGGAGCCGAGCATGTAGATGAGTGGTGGGGCGGGCATGTATGCATAGCCCACCCCACCGCACCATGGGCCTCAGGCCAGGCTGATCTTCTGAATCGCGGCCGGGTGCGGGAACGCGAACGACATGCGCATCGTCGCGCGGATCGCCGTGCGGTCGCTGGTGAAGTACGCGGAACGGTCCACGGCCAGGTCCACGTCGTTCCGACGCACCAGGATCGCGCGCACGCGGGGGATGCCCCAGACGGTGCCCGGCGTCACGGCCGAGGAGACGAACAGCGGCACGCCCTGAATGAGACGCTTCGACGGCTGAGTGGGGTCAGGCGTCAGCAGAGCGCGCTGGCTCGACGTGGACTCCTTCAGGGTCGCGAGGATCAGCGCGTCGGCCGGGTTCGCGACGAACGAATCCACGGCCAGGCCGAAGCCCTCCGCGTTCGCGAGAGCGGCGGCGAACGGGTCGAGGTTCGACCAGTCCGCACCGGCATCCACAGCCGAGACGCCCACCAGGTCCTCCAGGCCCGCGGGCTGGACCGTGCTGGCACCCTTCGAGCCGAAGAACGCCGCGTCGATCTTGCGGGCGATATCCCGCGAGAGGCCGTCCCCGACGATGCCCGCGGCGGCGGGGCTGGTGTCGGCGGCGAGTTCGTTCGTGATGATCGTCAGGCCCGCGATCTTCGCCGGGGTCACGATCACGTCGTCCAGCGTCGGGTCCGACGCGGTGATTTCCGCGCCCTCCGCGACCCATGCGGCCGAGGGGTCCGCGGTGACCAGCGGAATGTGCGTGCGAGTCGCGTTCGTCGGGATGACGGTGGCGACCTGAGCGGCGACCGACTCACGCTCCACTGGGAGCGTGATGAGGGTCGAGATGGCGTCCGGGCTGATGCCCTTTACGTCGTCGGTGGTCGTGAAGAGAGTCATGAAGAAGCCCCTTTCGGAGGCAGAGAGGAACGATGAGTTCTCGTCTGCCCGCAAGGGGCGTCAGATGTGCCGCAAGGGCACGGGATCAGTGTACGGCTGTTCAGACACATGTGCGACATTGGATGCGGTCCTGGCGCGTCAGAATCGAATCTAAGCGCGTGGCCTGGCAGGACGAGCAATCGCCCCGCCAGGCCACGAAACCCGCTCAGATCGGCGCACAGCGCCGCACAGCCCTACCTGAGCACGTCCGACCACGACACGGGCTGTGGGACGCCGTGAGCGCCGCCGAACGAATCTGGACCCGACGCGCCCACCTGCTGGAACAAGTGCGGGCGCTCCTGCCGGAGCCCGTCCAGCGCCGCCGACACCTTCTCCGCGTCCACCAGGCCCGCGTCGTCCAGCACCGACTCCAGCGGCACCAAGGACGCCACGTCCTTCACCGCCGACTCCACCACGCGGCCGTCCTTCGCTAGCGCCGCGAACCGGTCACCCTGCCACGCCGTCACCCGCTCCGACAGCGCATCCCGCTCTGTCTCAACCTCGCGGAGCCGCGACCTCACAGCCGCCTCCGCGCGTCGCTTCTCACGGAGCATCTCCGCCAGCCGCTCCGCCGGGAGCGCCGCCAGGTCGTCGTCCTTCACATCGTCAGTCATTGCTTGCTCCCTTCAGAGCATCGGTGTTCTCGACCACTTCCGGCCGAGAGATTGTGTTGTCCTGGAACAGCGCCAGGGACAGCGCCGTCACCAGGTCGCCGTGCCCCTCCCCGGCACGACGCTGAACGTCGAACGAATCCCGCCCGGACTCGCTGATCTTCTGCCGGAACGACACCAGTTCCCGCTCCAGCACCGGGCCCAGCGCCAGCCCCTCCGCAACCCGCAGAGTGCCCCGCTGAAGCGGAACCTGGATCGCCGCGAGAAGGTCACTCTTCGGAACATGCATCCCGTTCCGTCGCGACCCGGCCGTGATCGTCACCCCGAGCGGCGGGGAAGCGCCGAACTCCTCCGACTCCCACGCATCCCGGAACATGTCGAACACCGCCCGGCCCACGCCCGTCCGGTCGATGAACAGGAGGCCGTCCCGCATCGCCTCAGACCGCATCATCGTCGCCACGTCGTCCACGATCACCGGATACGGCGTCCCCAACTCCCACCGCCGCAGATGCCGCACATGGCGTTCCTCACGGATCGACGGGCCCACCAGTTGCGGTGCCCGCCAGAACGCACCCACGCTCACCAGCGGCGGCAACACCAGCACCCGCTCCACCACCACCAGCGCAGAGAAGTCTTGCCCCTGCCCGAGGTCCAAACCCACCGTGTACGAACTCACGGCAACTCCAATCGCTTCACCAGCGGCGAGAACGCCGCGCGCACCATCTCCGTGCCGAACAGTTGCGAATCCGTGTCCCCGAACTCGCATTCGTAGTCAGACGCGAACGTGAACGACCCCAGCGCCGCCCGAACCTCCGCGATCCTCGCGGGCGTGTACTGCGCCGACTCGTACACCGTCACCTTGTGCCGCTCCCACCCGTTCAGCGGGTCCTCATGCAGAGCGTGGAACCAGCCCCGCCGACCCCACGGCGTAGACAGAGCCCAGATCGCCCCATCGCTCGCCACCATCGGGAGCACCGACGCGAAAATGTCATCCTCCACACGGGACGCCTCATCCAGCACGATCAGCCGCGCCCCCGAGAAGCCGCGCGACGTGCCCTCCGTCCCCGGCAGGCTCACGATCCGCGACCCGTTCTCCAGCACCAACTCCGAACCCGAATCACGCGACGGCTTCGCCCGCCCCAAACCCCGATACAAGGCCTTCACCCGCAACAACATCTCGTCCGACTGACGCTGAGACGGGCTGATGATCAGCACCAGCGACCCCGGCTCAAACACCGCCACATGCAGAGCCTTCATGCTCGTCGTCTGCGTCTTCCCCACCTGCCGGGCACACAGCACCAACGTCCGCGCCGCCGACGACCGCAACAGGCGCTCCTGCCACGGCTCAGCCTCAAAACCCAGCCGCCGCCCGAACACCACCGGGTCCAAAGCCGCCGCCAGGTCACGCCCCAGTTCGCTCACGACCCCGCCTCCAACGCCAGCGCCACAGCCCGCCCCGCCTCCGGATACGGCCGCAGAGCAGAGAGCACCACACCGCGGAGCGCATCCCACTCAGGGGACGCCGTGACATTCAGCACCTGCACCTGAGGCCGGTCGTCCAGTTCGCCCGTCAACTTCGCCAGGAGTTCCACGATGCCCCGCAGTTCACGAATCGCGGCCAGCGACAGGGACGCCTTCCCCTCCTCCGACGCCGCATCCAGCACCGCCGACGCCTTCTCATAGAGGGCTTCCATCCGCTCCAGCGCCGTCTTCGCCCCAGCCGTCTCACGGTGAGCGGCCACAGCCTGAAGAGCAGGGGACAGGTGGGCGTCCCGGTGCCGCCTGATGCTGTCTCGCGACATGCCCCACCGCTTCGCCGCGTCCACGTTCGTGATGCCGGTGACCAGGGCCGCGTCAATGTCCGGCCGGTCCGGGTGCATGCACACCTTGCACACCGCCATCACTCACGCTCCAGGGCCGCGAGGTCGGCCGCGAGGGCGCGGGCGTACTGCCGGTACGCCTTCGCTTCGCCACGGACCGCGTGCAGGTAGGTGCGGACGGATGCCGCGACGATGGGCAGGTGCTCCTCCAGGATCGCGAGGACGGGCCCGGCGTGGCGCATCGCCGTCTGTCGCTCCCGGTCTGCCCGAATCGCCTCCCGTCGTGCGGCCAGGACGGCCTCCGATGGGGGCGCGATGCGCGGTTGAGCGCGCGTCTCCGCGCCCGTGCCCTCTTCCTCAGGGAGGAAATCCTGGGCCTCAGAACCGCGAGATTCCGCGGCGTGTGGACGACGTGTGGACAGAGCCTCAGCGCCATCACCCGGCGTCGGCGCGCTCGCTGGGGAGTCGGCGCGGAAGGAAGAGGACGAAGCGATGGCTTCGACTTCTCTGGCGGCGGCCTGAATCTCGCGGCGGAGGTTGGCCCTGTTGCCGAAGTGTTCGGGGAGTTCGCCTGTGTGGATGATGTGGTCGAGCCATGCGTGGTCTGTCACGGTGGGCTCCTTCCTGGTGTGTGTCTGACTGTCGCCGTGTGTCGCCCGACTGTCGCCGGGAGACGCTGTGAGTGTCTGTCTCCGTCTCCCGTCCTTAGGGAGACGGACACTCAGACGGTCGTGAGCGTCGTTCACTGTCTCCCTCCCCACATGTCGGATTCGGGGTCGTCGGTCTGCCGGTAGGGGCGGAGGCTGGTGTGCTGGTGGGAGTTGCGGGGGCCGGGGGTGCGTTGGATGTGCCCGGACGTGGTGAGGACGTCGAGGGCTTGCCTGATGGCTTCTTCGCGGCCCTGAACGGCCTGGAGGATGCCGCGGAATGTGAGCGGGGCGGGTGCGGCTTCGAGCGCGCGGCTGACCTTCTCCATGAGCGTCGTGGGGCGGAATGGTGGGTCGGTGCGCGCTTCGGGTGCGGGGAGGGTGATGCGGAGTCCGTCCGGGTCGGGGGTGACGCGGAGTGTGGCGACCTTCTCGCCCAGCCGGTAGTGCCCGTGCCGGTCTTTCGCGCAGATGAGTTTGGCGGCTCCGGCGCGGTCGCGGCTGAATGGGGCCAGTGTCTCGATGTAGAACTGGGCTCCGTTGATCGCGGCGCGTTTGCGCTGTGAGCCGATGGGCCAGAGTTCGCCGCCGTTGGCTTTCGCGGTGTGGTCGAGGAGGAGGACGGCCGGCCCCTGGTCTGCGATGCGGCGGGGGACTTCCCGGAACCAGGTGGCGACCTCTTCATCCGCGTTCGGCTTCGCGCCGCCGAGGGCGAGTCCTTCCCCGGTGGAGTCGATGACGACCAGGGACGCCTCTGCCATGCGGACGGCCTCTAGGAGGGCTGTGCCGCCGTCTGTGAACGGTGTTTCGGGCTGGACGTATAGGAAGCGGCGGACGATGGTGTCGGCGGTCTGGCCGAGGTCGAGGAGGCGGGCGATGATGCTTCGCGGGTCGCCTTCGTGGTCGATGTAGACGACGCGGTGACCGGCCTGGAGTTCCTGGGCGCATGCGTGGAGGGCCAGCCAGGTCTTGCCGGACCCGGATTCGCCGTGAACGCCGTTGACCATGCCGGGGTACAGGAGGCCCGCCCCGTCGTCGCGGGTGAGCACGGTGGGCTGGAGGCGGCCGTCGATGCCGTTGGCCACCTGGTCCACCATGTCCTGGAGGTCGAGCGGTGCCCACGTCATGCGGCACCCCCGAGGGCGGCACGCCATGCGTGGAGGGTGTGGGCGTCGTCGGCCACGACCTGGTAGCGGGGGCCGATGGGCAGGAGGTCGAGCACGTCGGCGGGATTCGCGCGGCGGTCCACGATCACCTGCACGTAGTCGCCGCTGTGCGCGCCGTCGAGCGCGTGGCGGACGGTGCGGCGGAGGCGGCCCAGGGTCTGGTCGTCGCGCAGGTCCAGCCGGATTGTGCCGGTGACGCGGGCGCGGTGCGCTTCGAGCACGTCAGGCGTGAGGGTCATTCGTCGCCCTCCAGTCCAGTGAACTCGCGCAGGTGCGCGTCCATGCGGTCGATGAGTGCGAGGCAGAGCGCGAACGGGCCGGGCTCCGGCGTCTCGACGGTGTGGGCGGTCATTCGTGGACCTCCACTCCGAAGAGCGCGAGGAGCCGCGCGGAGGGGATGAGGACGCGCCCGCCGATGCGGACGGACGGGAGGTCGCCGCGGGCGATGGCGTCATAGGCGCTGTTGCGCCCGATGCGGAGGACGTGTGCGGCCTCTTCGACGGTGAGGGTCACCGGCAGAGGGTCGGGCAGGTCGAGACGGACAGAGGGTGTCGAAAGCATGGAGGGCTCCAGGCGGCTCGCAGATGAACGATTGCGGCCCGTGCGCGGCTCCACCGCGGGACGGTGCTGGGCGGTCGGCTCCTGGCCGGGTGATCGCCCCCGTTCAGCGCCCTTACCCTCCAGGCGGATGCGCTGTCGAGAAGGACCGTAACACAGAAATCGTGAATCTAAGTGCTAGCCTGATGGCACAACGCACAGATTAACGATTTAGGGGTTACAACATGGCACCCACGATCCGGCAGATGATCGGCGCGAATATCCGCGCGATCCGCGAGCAGAAGGACATGACGCAGACCGAACTCGGAGAGCGCATGCAGGCCATCGACAAGCGCCCCGGCAAGTCCTGGCCCGTCAGCCGCGTGAGCGAAGCAGAGCGCGGCGCGCGCGCATTCAGCGCGGATGAGGTCCTGCTATACGCCCGCGCGCTAAAAGTCCCGATGTCGCGGCTGTGGCTCATCCCCATCGACGTGGACGCGATCACGCTCGACCACGGCGAAGAGGTCCCGAAGAGCGAGATTCAGGACGTGTCTCTGCACCCCGACGCGCCGGAGGAGTACCTGTTGGAAGTCGGCCGGGCAATCCTTCAGCATCGCGAGCGCGCCGAGGAGTTGACGAAGGCGCTAGAGCACATCGGCGGTCTGGTCCTGGGAGCGAAGGTCAACGCCGAATACCTGGAACGAGACTCCGCGAGCATTCACAGCCTCACCGCGACGGCGCGGCGCGACATTCTCCGCCACAAGCGCGGCACCGCTCCCGAGGTCGGCACGATCTGACCCGAGGAGCCCACTCGACCACCTGGCCCGGAGCCGGGGGAGAAAGGGAAGAACCCCATGAAAGGAACGACGGCGCACTATCAGCGCCGCTGTGGATGCCGTGAAGACGGCAAGCAACTGGGCGCGAAGTGCCCGAAGTTGAGCAACCCGCGACACGGCACGTGGGCGGTGTTCGTGAATCAGCCCGCCACCCACAACCAGGAGCGCCAGCGTATCCGCAAGGGTGGCTTTGCGTCGAAGGGTGCCGCGGAGGAGTGGGCCAAGCCCTACCTTCGCGCGTCACTCGACGGGCAGAGGCTCACCCCCACCAGGGAGACGCTGACGACTTACCTGCCGACGTGGCTGAAGCGGCGCGAGACGATGGGCCGCACGCTGAAGCCCAGCACCCTCGCGGTGTACGAGTTGTACGTGGGTGTGATCCTGGGCCACCGGGTTGCATCCATCCCGCTCACCGAACTCCGCCGCGCGGACGTTCAGGCGTTCGTGGACGACATGGCGAAGTCCCGCGGGGCACAGTCGGTCGCCAAGATCATCACCGTTCTGAAGTCGGCCCTGTCGGCCGCTGAGCGGGCGGAAACGATCATCGCGAACCCTGCCCGACTGGTGGAGTTGCCGACCGTCCAGGCGAAGGACAAGACGCTGTGGACCCCGGAGCAGGTGGGGGCGTTCCTCACCGCCGCGTCGGAGTCGAGCATGCTCCACTTCTACGAACTCGCCCTCTACACCGGCCTCCGGCGCGGCGAGTTGGCGGGGCTCCGCTGGTCGGACGTGGACATGGGCGGGAAGGTGCTTCGGGTGAACACCAACCGCGTCCAGGTCGCACGCCGCGGGGGAGCGTACGGCGCGAACGTCTCTGAGGGCACCGCGAAGAGCCGGGCCGGGCAGGGCCGTGAGGTCGGGCTGGGGCCGCGTGCGCTCCGTGCGCTCCGTGCTCAGCGGCTCGCACAGAACGCCGCGAGGGTCGCGGCGGGTGAGGCGTGGGAGGAGTCCGGCCGGGTATTCACCACCGCGGACGGGCACCCGATCATGCCGGAGTACCCGTCGAAGCAACTCGCGGTGATCGCGAAGCGCGCCGGGCTCGCCCCGATGCGTCTCCACGGGTTCCGTCACCTGCACGCGACCCACCTTCGCGAGACGGGGGCTGACGGCTTCCTGATCGCGACCCGACTGGGCCACGCACAGGCCCACGTCACCGCCATCTACGCGCACGTATCGCTGGGCGCGCAGATTGAGGCGGCCGCACGTGCTGAGCGAATCGTGCCGGACGCGCTGTCCACACAACCGGCGATTCTGTCCACACGTGCCCGATCTGAGGGCACGAAAAAGGCCCGTTCACTCGCGGCTTCCGCGTGATTCCGGGCCTAAATCCTGTGGGCGATACCAGACTCGAACTGATGACCTCTTCCGTGTGAAGGAAGCGCGCTACCAACTGCGCCAATCGCCCGTGCCCCGTGGGGAACGAGTAACGATCCTACCGGATGCCGAGGACCCGCTCGAACCACCCTGACGATGACACGCGCGAGGCGCGTTCGGTTTTGCATGATCGCGAGGATCGGCTAAAGTCTTTGGAGTGCCCGGGGTGCGAATCCCGGACGCGAAATGCGGATGTAGCGCAGTTGGTAGCGCATCACCTTGCCAAGGTGAGGGTCGCGAGTTCGAGTCTCGTCATCCGCTCGAGTGCAGGGGTTTTCTGCCCGGAGAGATCCGGAATGGGACCGCGGCACGTGGGGTCAAACCACACGCGGTGGCGTGGCCGAGCGGCTAGGCACCGGCCTGCAAAGCCGTTTACACGGGTTCGAATCCCGTCGCCACCTCCACTCCCGGTCCCGACCGGCGCATGACTCGGGCGATTAGCGCAGCGGTAGCGCGCTTCCCTGACACGGAAGAGGTCACTGGTTCGATCCCAGTATCGCCCACCACTCGAAACCCCCGGTTGACCGGGGGTTTTCTCGTATCCGGATCACCTCACGCGTTCGCTGGGATACACCGGCCGGATGTGGCGTGCGAAATACCGGCCGGCGCTGTCGGCGGACATGATTCCGCGGTGCACCGACGGCGGCACCGCGTAGTAGCGGTAGACGTCGCCCGACGTGAAGGCGATCTCGCGCACCGCCGTCGAGGGGTCGTAGCCGACGGCGGCGATCACGCTCGACTCCACGGGCACGTGCTTCATCGTCCAGACGATAAGCACGGCGGAGCGCGGATACCGTTGTGCCATGCCGCTCGCCGACCGCATCCGCTCAGGTCTCCAAGCGATCGCTGATCCTGCCCGCGCGGCTGGACAGCAGGCCTACATGAAGTCCGCGATGCCCTTTTACGGCGTGCCCGTAC